>Ga0209801_1001946_pt1 | contig 12350 bp, 12 predicted proteins | sample GraSoiAngelo_127_FD_185884 | JGI IMG/M metagenome (GOLD analysis project Ga0209801, IMG submission 185884) | Grasslands soil microbial communities from the Angelo Coastal Reserve, California, USA - 14_0927_09_40cm (SPAdes) (version 2) | ecosystem: Environmental > Terrestrial > Soil > Grasslands ... | reverse complement strand
ATTTGCCGCGCAGCCGGTCCCATCGGTCGCCTTTCGTGCGATGCTCGAAGCGGTCGTGCGAATAGATAATGCGCGGAATCGCCGGGTCGCGATATCGCTCCGGCTGCAAGGTGAATTCGTAGCCGCGCAGCTTGCAAAAATAGGCGCAAAAAAACGTCCGCAGCCACGTGCGCCCGCTTTTCGGAATCGAAATCACGAACATGTCCGCGCCTGACAGCGCACGGGCGCGGCTGCTCAAATTCCATCGCGGCCGGAGCATTCCTCAATCTTGAAACGGCGAGGCGTCTGCGTCCAGCGTGGCGCGCCGCCGTTTGCAAAGCGCCGCGGCGGGGGCTATCTTTTCACCTCCAAAAATGGGGGCGCACTGGCTTCGACTCATCGTTGGAAGCGCAGGCGGCATGTCGAGGATGGTTCGTTGGCCTCGTTAAAAACCGGACCAAAAAAATAAACGCAGACAACGAAGGTCTCGCTCTCGCGGCTTAATTGACCGCGACGTTTTCGCAGTGACGCCTGCTAACGGCGAAAACGAGGACAGCAGGCTGGCCGACCGGCGGAGCGACCGCGCCGGAAGGTGAATCGATTTCGCGGACGCTCGGGAGCCGGCAGTGTGCCGGTGCAACGTTCGGCTCCTTAAAACTTATCGCCGGATAAACATGTAGATGTTTGCGCGGAAAGCGACGAGGACAGGGGTTCAACTCCCCTCGCCTCCACTAAGCGGCGGCTTACGGGTTCTTGCGCAGAATCAGCGTGCGCTCGGGCTTGCCGAACACACCGGTTGCACCAACTGCCCATAACGTGTCGTTCGGCGTAACAGCAATCCCCTGCAGGCGATTTTTCCGCGCGGGGCGGCCAGGTAACAAATCCGTTACCAAAATTCAGTTGCGCAGGACCGGACGAACATGCCTTTTGCTTTTACAGCCAAAGCTAAAAAAATCCGGGACTGACATGAAACCTGCGAAACTGATTCGAGCTGCCAAAGATTTTTTCGGCATACCCCGAGTAGTAGCCCTGCCGCGCTCTTCCCGCGTCGGTCGATTGCTGAGTCGCCGCCCCGGCATCGTCGTCGCGGTCACCGTGCTCGCTCTTATTGCGAGCACGGGAGCGGCGCGGGGTGCAGACGGCGCGCTGGACACGACATTCGGGCGCAGCGGCAAAGTCATAACCGATTTCAATCACACGACCGATATCGCCAATGCGGTCGCCCTCCAGCCAGACGGCAAAATCATTGTTGTGGGCCAGACTTACGCGAACAACGACTATTCGAACGAAGACTTTGCCATTCTCCGCTACAACGTGAACGGCACTCTCGACAACACTTTCGGGGTGAACGGCCGCGTCACCACAGATTTCCCCGGCCTCGCCGCAGTGGCCTCGTCCGTGGTCGTCCAGGCCGACGGCAAAATCGTCGTCGCTGGCGGTGCGTTTCCGCTTTTCACTTTTGCCGGGAATTTCGAAATCGTGCGCTACAACTCGAATGGCTCGCTCGACACGAGTTTCGGCAACGGCGGTATTGTCGAGACCAATTTCCCCGCCGGCAGCTACGCCTTCACCGTGGCGCTGCAGTCCGACGGGAAGATCGTCGCCGCCGGCACCTATTATGCGGATTTCAATCCCGGCGACCAATCTGACACCGACTTTGCGCTGGCGCGTTACAATTCGGACGGATCGCTCGATACCAGTTTCGGCACAGGCGGTCAGGTGACGACTGATTTCAACGCCCGGGAGGACGATGCCTATTCCGTCTTGATTCAGTCAGACGGAAAAATCGTCGCGGTGGGCTCAGCGAACAGCACCGCGAATTACTACGACTTTGCCGCGGCACGCTATCTGTCGAATGGGACACTCGATACCAGCTTCGGCACGGCCGGCAAAGTCACGACGGATTTCGGAGCGCACGATTTGGACATTGCCTACAGCGCCGCGTTGCAAACAGACGGCAAGATCGTCGCCGCCGGAACAACGATCTTCAATAACGGTGTGTCAGAGGATTTCGCGCTCGCCCGTTACAATTCAAACGGCACACTCGACACGACCTTTCACCGCACGGGACTGACGATGATTGATTTCGGCATCAACCTGCAAATCGCCTACCAAGTGCTCGTGCAGAGCGACGGCAAAATCATCACGATAGGTTACCCGAACACCGAATCGTCCGATGCCGACTTCTTGCTCGCGCGCTGCACTGCCAACGGCCAGCTCGATCGCACGTTTGGCAGCGGCGGCAAAGTCCGCACCTCCTTCGGTCCACTGAACGACGGAGCCAACGGTGGTATCCTCCAGCCCGATGGCAAAATCGTCGCCGTCGGATTCACCCCGCGGCCAAACAGTTTTCCTGACATCGCGGTCGCGCGTTACATCGGCACGAGTCCGTAACGCAGCCGGTTTGCGATAGTTTCTCCCACTGTCGACACTCAGCGCACGCGGTGCGGGCGTTGGCTTCATCTGCGCAGGCATCGTCGCGCTGTATGACATGAAGCGACACCGTCAGTTCCGGCGCGGCTGCATTATTTGAATCTCAAGTTTGAATTGATCGTTTATCGGCCAGGGTTCAAGCTAACCTGTCCAACCAAACCAAGCGCAGCGTATGAATAAATTCGTAATCGTATTCAGCACAGTCCTGACGTTGTCGATCTTTGCCATCACAGCGCAGGAGGAGGAAGCAAGCGAAAAAGCAGGCACCCCCGCCCCGAAGAGCGCCTCGTTTGTTACGCCAGATCAACTCCACTGGGGACCGGCCCCCGCCGGTCTGCCAGCCGGCGCACAGATGGTGGTGCTCGATGGCAACCCGGAGCGAAAGGGCTCTTTCACGGTTCGGCTGAGAATGCCGGACGGCTACAAAATCACACCACACACGCATCCCACAATCGAGCGGGTGACGGTGATTTCCGGCACGGCGCACCTCGGCATGGGGCCGAAGTTCGATCAAGCGGCCGGTCAGGCGTTGTCCGCGGGCGGTTTTGCAGTGCTACCCTCGGGGATGCAGCATTTCGCCTGGGCAACGGGTGAGACGATCGTGCAGATCCACAGCCACGGGCCGTTCAAGATCACCTACGTGAATCCGACCGACGACCCGCGCAACGCGAAGCAATAAAACCGCCGACGTCCGGTAACGAAATAGCTGTCGCGGCGCTGGGCGATCGTCGCATTGCATCGTGAGCACGACCGATCTCGTCGTCTGGATCATCTCCGCTCTGATCGCGATCGGCATTGGCTGGAGCAAATACGCAAAGTACAAGACGCGGGACAAACTCGTGCGCGACCTTGCCGCGATGGATCCCGACCGGCGCGAAAAGATTCTCAGCCGCCTCAACCCGGAAGAAGCGATGGAGCTTCGCCAGGACTTAATGCGCCGCTTTCGGCTCTGAACCTCTCGGCGGCGGGGCGAGACTCTGTCGAGCCGACGAATTTGCGGCGTCCCTACGTTTCCGGATTCACCGGAAAGTGTTTGTTCTTGAGGTGCTCGGGCACGCGCTGCGTTTGCTCCGATTCGATGTTTTCCGTCGCGGCGTTGAGTGCGTCGCAGGCTTCGCGGCTCTTTTTCGCGCGACACATGTAGGCCGTCGCGTGCGCCAGCGGGATGCGCGCCTCGGGCAGCCCGACAAATTCGACAGCCTGCTGGGTCGCAATCGCGAGTGGCAACGCTTCGGGATCAGCGAGACCGACATCTTCGCTCGCGAAGATCGTGATGCGCCGCGCAATAAAACGAAAATCTTCACCCGCGTGCAGCATTTTCGCGAGCCAGTAGATCGCGCCTTTCTCGTCGGAGGCGCGCATGCTTTTGATAAACGCGCTGATCGTGTCGTAGTGCGCGTCACCCGCGCGATCGTAAACGACGGCTTTTTGCTGGATGCTTTCCTCCGCCACCGGGAGCGTGAAGTGAATCACACCTTTTGCATCCGGCGGCGTTGTGAGCACGCCGATTTCGAGCGCGTTCAAACATTTGCGCGCATCGCCGTCGCTCAGTTCGGCGAGGTGCCGGCACGCGTCGTTGTCGATCTGAACGTTGTAATTGCCAAGGCCGCGCTCCTTGTCTGCAAGCGCGCGGTCGACCAGCAGCTCCAGTTGTTCGACCCGGAGCGGTTCGAGTTGGAATACCTGCGAGCGCGAAACCAGCGGGCTGTTGACATAAAAGAATGGATTGTAAGCGGTCGCGCCGATCAGACGCAGGTTTCCGCACCTTATTGAAGTGGTGGATCTCGTCGACGAACAAAATTGTCTTCGCGCCCGCGGTGCGGAGCCGGTTTGTCGCGGCGGCGAGGACGCGACGCATTTCGGCCACATTGCTCTCCACACCGCTCAGGCGCACAAATTTGGCGTGCGTGATGTCGGCAATGATATGCGCGAGCGTGGTTTTACCGGTGCCCGGCGGCCCGGACAAAATCACCGAGGGCAAACGATCGGCTTCAATCGCCCGGCGCAAAAGTTTTCCCGGCGCGAGAATGTGTTCCTGCCCGACAAATTCCTCAAGTGAGCGCGGTCGCATCCGCGTAGCCAAAGGCGCCGCGGCATCGACCTTCTTTAGATCGACATCCTCCCCGGTGAAGAGATCGTGCACGAAATACTATGTCGGTGAGGTGAGACTCCGTCGAGGCGACAAATTGACGGCTGGGCACGCTCCCTGCGCCGATGTTGAATTGAAGCAATTGTGAAGAACATCCTCGTGCCGATCGATTACTCGGATGCGACGCATCCGGTCATCGATTTCGTGCGCGACCTCGCCGGGGCGCTGAACGCCGAAGTTCATCTCGTGCATGTGAAAGAAATCACCGCGCCTGCGGCGGCCGGCGCGATGGGCTATGGAGTTTTCGGCCTGCCCGAGATGATGACCATGTCCAGCGGACCAGTGACTGGTGTGAAAACGATCCCGCCCGAAGCGCCGCCAGGTCAAACTCAGCGACGCAAACTCAAGGACTGGGAAAAAGAGTTCGCCGACGCCGGCCTGAAAGCGACGCTGCGCGAGCCAACCGGGCCGGTGGTCGAGGAGATCTTGCGCGAAGCAGACCGGCGCACGGCCGATTTGATCATCATGGGGACGCACGGCCACGGCGCGATGTATAATTTACTCGTCGGCAGCGTCACTGAAGGCGTGCTTAAACATAGCACCCGCCCGGTGTTGCTCGTGCCGAGCGCGCGAGCATGACCCCTTTTGTCATTCCGAGCGGAGTCGAGGAATCTCTTGCTGTTTCTTCATCGCTTCTCGCTTCGCTTGCGAATAATTAGAGATGTCTTCCCGCGGCCACGAGACTCGACATGACAATACGCGGTTTCGAACGAGTCACGGCAGCGGCTGCCGGCCAATGTCGTCTTCCGCGGCGCCGCCATGCATGTCAATGAACGCGGTCGGATCAAGCCAGCCGCGCGTGTCTTCGCGGTAGCCGGGACCGATTAACGGCGTCACAAACTCGCGCATCTCAAAATGGAGATGCGCAAAGTAGCGGCCGCCGCCGGTGCCGACGGTCGCGATTTGCTGACCGCGTCGCACATCTTCTCCGGCATGCACGAGGATTGTATCGACGTGGCCGTAATAGGACTGCACGTATTTGCGCTCGCCGTTTTCGAGGTAGGCATGCAGCACGATAATCACATTGCCCCAGCCCGGGCCCCCATTGCGCGCGAGCAACACTCGCCCGTCAGCGACCGCATAGACTGGATCACCAAGGTCACTGTTTTCTCCGCCGATCCCGTTTAGGTCGTCCCCCAGGTGGCGATTTTCCGTGAACCGTTGCGCGTTGTAAGTCATCGCGCCGTGTTCGCTGCCGAGTGGACGATCAAAACGTGCCGCGCTCGGCAGCAAAGCGAGCTCCAGCGGAGAGGGCCGCCGAAACGCGAAATCGACATGTCTCGGCCGGCTCAGTTCGGGCCACAGCTGAAACAGAATCGTGGCCAGGGTCGAAACGATGAACGCGAGGACACTCAGCCAAACAGCCCGTTTCATTTAACCACGAAGATCACGAAGGGACACGAACAGAAGAAGTAATTTCTTCGTGCACTTCGTGTCCTTCGTGGTTGATCTTCTGGCACCATGAGGATTCTCGTCACCGGCGGAGCGGGATTTATCGGCTCGCATCTGGTCGAGCGCCTGCTGGCCACGGGGCACGACGTGGCGGTGCTCGACGATTTCAACGATTTCTACGACCCGCAGATCAAGCAGGACAATATCGCTGCAGTGGCAAAAGACATTCGCCTTCATCATGTCGATCTTCGCGACCGCACGGCGGTGCAAAAGATGTTTCAGCGCGAAAAATTCGACCTCATCGCGCACCTGGCGGCGCGCGCCGGAGTGCGGCCCTCGATTTTGCAGCCGCAGCTTTACTATGACACGAACGTAGCCGGCACACTGCATCTTCTCGAGGCCGCCCGCGCCGCCGGCACCGACCGATTTATTTTTGCGTCGAGTTCTTCGGTCTACGGCGCGTGCAAGACCGTGCCTTTCTCCGAGCAGGAACCATTGCGGCAGACACTCAGCCCGTACGCCGCGACGAAAATCGCAGGCGAATTTCTTTGCTCCACATTTTCGCATCTTTATGGGATGCGTGTCATCGCGCTGCGCTACTTCACGGTCTACGGGCCGCGGCAACGACCCGACCTAGCGATTCATCAGTTCACTCGAAGGATTTACGCGGGCCTACCGATCGACCAGTTCGGCGATGGCACGACTCGCCGCGATTACACCTACATCGACGATATCATCCAGGGCACGATGGCCGCGCTCGAATACGATGGCGCGTTGTTCGACGTGTTTAATCTCGGCGAAAGCGACACCATCGAACTGCAGGACCTGATCAGCGCGATCGAAAAGGCACTCGGCAAGAAAGCCAAAATCAACCGGCTGCCGGAACAACCCGGCGACATGCCGCTGACCTGCGCGGACATTTCGAAAGCGAAAAAACTGCTCGGTTACAAGCCAACCACGCCATTGCGGGACGGCTTGCCGCGTTTCATTGACTGGTTCCGGCCTCGAGCGAAATGAACAAGCCCATCCAAAGTTTGCCGTTCGATCAGCGCGCCTGTTTCATTGCCGGTCAGGCGAAGTCGGGAACGACATTGCTCGTTGCGTTGCTCGACAGTCATCCCGAGCTGCTCGTCCTGCCCGAAGAGACGGCCTATTTCCCAACCGTGTTGACGAAATACGCCGAGCCCGGCCGGCGCGCGCAGTTCGAGTACATCACCACGCAATCGCTCTCGAATGTTCTTTTCGGCGGCAAATGCAAATGGGACAAGCGCGACTACTCGTATTTTCCGACCGCGCAGTTGCTCGAAAGTTTCAAGCGAATGGCGTTCGACCCGGCGAACGCGGAGAAAGATTTGCTCGTCATCATGTTCGAAGCGTACGCGGCCACGCTCGGCCGATCGCTTGATTCGATCACGCGTTGGGTGGAAAAGACGCCGGCCAACCGGCGATGCTTGCCCGCGATCCGCGCACGTTTCCCACACGCCAAAGTCCTGATCACCATCCGCGATCCGCGCGCAATTCTCGCCGCCCAAATCGCGCTCGAAAAGACCCGCCGTCTCGGAACGTTTTCCACCTACTACTGCATCAGCCACTGGCGCGAAGCGGCCCGCATCGCGCAGCGCGCTTTGCGCGGAGAAGACGCCAATTCGCTCGTTGTGCCGTACGAGAAGCTTGTGCTCCAGACCGGTGAGTGGATGAAGAAGGTCTGCGCATTTCTCGAGGTCGATTACGATCCGGCGATTGTCCTCACGCCGACGAAGGCCGGCAAATTTTGGACGGGCAATTCCGCCGTCGAGACTGCCTTCGAGCAGATCAGCTCGGAACCGCTGACCCGCTGGCAGAATGACCTTTCCGAGGACGAGATCGGCTGGGTGGAGTGGCATTGCCGCGATCTGATGCCCGAGTTCGGATATGAGCCGCTCCTAAGCGGGCGAGCCATGCGCCATTTCATCAAACCAGTGCGGCTCGAGCGGCCGCGCCAGTATTTGAAATCGCGACTCTACTCGCTGCGCGATGATTTGATTCGCCGCTAAGATCGACAACGAGGTAGGGACGCCGCGCTGCGGCGTCCGCGGACAGGGCAGCGCGTTGTCCCTACCGATGCTTCCACTTGCAATCGCCTCCGGCACGGGCGATAATCGGCCCGAACAGAGGTCGGAAATCTAATTCGATCATCCGAACGTCCGCTTTCCAGGTTCTTACGAGTATGATGCGAGGGCTTTCATCTTCGCTTTTTCGTTCGCTGACGGTGGCGGCTTACGGTGCGACATATTTCCGGCCGAAAGCGGCGGAGTTTCCGCTGGCGACGCCCCGCGATGGCGGGGCTTGCGATTCGTGGGCCTTTCGGGGTTCGCGCGCCGCGGACGGTGTCCCGACTGTTTCCGGGGCGCTCCGTCTACTTAATCCTTGGCTGAAAACTAAGCATAACCATGAACTCTTATTCCTCCGGGAGACGCGCGCGGCGCTCGCGCGGCGGCTCCCGCCGCACAGGCGATCGTCGGGCGCATCCGGAACGGGCGCAGGCGAAAGCACCAAAGAAAACATTCTGGCAGCGATTGGCTGCATTTTTTGGAAACGGCAAGACCGCAAAGAAGCCGGCCGCCGTTGCCCGCAACGGCGCGCCCCAAACAATCCGGCCAACGCGCAAACCTGAAGCAATTGAAGTCACTTCGCCGCGGCTTTACGTCGGCAACTTGTCCTTCGACGCGACGGAAAGCGATCTCTTCGAGTTGTTCAACGGCGTCGGCCACGTCCAAAACGCCGAGGTCGTGAGCTATCGTCATAACCAGCGCTCGAAAGGCTTCGCTTTCGTGCAAATGCAAACCATCGAGGAAGCCAAACGTGCCGTGGAAGAACTGCACGATAAGGAATTCCTCGGCCGCAAGCTGGTTGTGAGCGGCGCGAAATCGACCGAGCGCCCGCCGCGCTAAACGGTACGGCAGCTTTGATCGGGAGCCGTCGCGCCCATCAGCGCGCGCGGCTCCCGATTTTTTTACCTGTAGCCTGCGGTCTACGACCGTCGCATTAATTGTATCTGTGAAAGATGTCTTCTTCATCGTCGGCCCCACCGCTACTGGGAAATCGGAAATCGCCGCCGACGTGGCACAAAAGCTCGGCGCAGAAATTATCAGCGCCGACGCGTTTCAGATTTACCGCGGACTCGATTTGCTGACAGCGAAACCCGACCCGACCACGCTCGCCAAAGCACCGCATCATCTCATCGGCAGGTTGTCGATCTTGGAAGAGATGAACGCGGAAAAATTTCGACGCCTGGCGGAGCAAACCCTCGCGGAAATTCGCGCACGCGGAAAGCCGGCTCTCGTCGTCGGTGGCAGCGGTCTTTACATTAAAGCCCTGACTCATGGACTGGTTGAAATGCCCGCGGTGGATCCCGCTCTGCGCGCGACCCTAAATGAACTCAGGTTCGAGCAATTACGCGCCAAACTGCGTGCGCTCGATCCGGAGACCGCACGCAAGATCGACATGAAAAATCGCCGGCGCGTTGTCCGCGCCTTGGAAATTTGCCTCACCACCGGCCGCCCGGCTTCGGATCAGCGAAGGCCGTGGGCTGCTGTAGCCGGGGCCGTCGACCCCGCTCAGCCGGCATCAGCGATGCCGGCTACAGGCGTGTTTGTCTTCCGCGAGCGCGATGAACTTTATGAGCGAATTAATCGCCGCGTCGAAGCGATCTTCGAGCGCGGTGTAATCGAACAAGTGCGCGCGACCAGCGCTCTGAGCGCGACTGCATCGCAAATGATCGGCCTGCGCGAGATCCGGCAATTGCTCGCCGGGGAGATGTCGATCTTGCAATGCATGGCGGCGATTCAGCAGGCGACGCGACGCTATGCCAAACGTCAGTTGACCTGGTTTCGGCGGCAAACTAACTTTTTGCCACTGAACTTGTCGTTGCTTAGTCACCACGAAGCTGTGACACGGATTTCGCAACTCGCGGACGCTGGCGGAGTTTGCGCAAGGGAATGATTGAGACTCGTCCGAAGAAAACACACGAGCGCGCTTTGTTGATCGGCCTCGAGAAGCAAGGCGTCTCCAAATGGGAGCTGCAGGATTCGCTCGAGGAATTGGCCGAGCTGGCCAACTCGGCCGGAGCCGAAGTGGTCGACACGGTGACGCAAAAGCTGCAAAAACCGACCGCGCCTTATTACATCGGCAAAGGCAAAGCCGAATCGATCAAGGATTCGTTGCAAGATCGACAAGTGACCTCGGTCATTTTCAACGACGAACTTTCGCCGGCCCAGGGGCGCAATCTGGAAAATCTCCTCGCGCGGAAAGTTCTCGATCGCACCCAGCTCATCCTCGACATCTTCGCGCAGCGCGCCCGCAGCCGCGAAGGCCGGTTGCAAATCGAGCTGGCGCAGTTGCAGTATCTGCTGCCGCGCCTCACCCGCATGTGGCACCACCTTTCTCGCCAGACCGGCGGGATCGGCACGCGCGGCCCGGGTGAAACGCAGTTGGAAGTCGATCGGCGTCGCGTGCAGGAACGTATCGCGCGTTTGGAGCGCGAGCTCGAAGCCGTGCGCAAAACGCGCGCCGTGCAGCGGCAGGGTCGCAAACGTCATCAGTGGCCGGTGGCGGCCGTTGTCGGTTACACGAACGCCGGCAAATCAACCCTGCTCAACTTATTGACTGGCGCAGATCTCGTGGCGGAGGACAAACTTTTCGCCACGCTCGATCCGACGACGCGCAGCTTCGTGTTGTCAAACAAACAACGCGTGCTCCTCACAGATACGGTCGGGTTTCTGCGCAAACTCCCGCACACGCTGATCGAGTCATTCAAAGCGACGCTCGAGGAAGTGAGCGAAGCGGATTTGCTCATTCACATTGTCGATCTTAGCCATGCGCGCGTGGACGAGCAGATGGAAGCGGTCGATGCGGTGATCAAGGAGCTCGACGCCTTCGGCAAACAGACCCTGATCGTGTTCAACAAGATCGACAAGCTGGAAAACCGCGAACTGGTAGACGCGTATCTGAAACGCTTCCCCGGCAGCGTCGCGATCTCTGCGCGCACCGGCGAAGGTGTTAACGATCTCGTGCGCGCGTTGCAGGATGCGCTCGCCTCCTGGCGCTTGCGCTCGCGCTTCCGAATTCCCGCAAGTAAAGCGGCCCTCATCGCCGAAATTTACCGGGTCGGTCACGTCCTCGAACTCAAATACGAAGGCGACCATGCGGTGATCGTCGCGCACGTCCCGCCCGAGCTAGCGCAGAAGCTCGAAAGTTTCGTGCAAGGTTAGGCGATCTCGCTGTTTGTCATCCCGAGCCGAGCGAGGAATCTCACAATCGAAGCACGCAGGACTCAACCGGGGCTAGTATGATCAATCAGCTTGTGGGGAATCATTCACTTCGTTCAGGATAACACGCAAAGAAGTATGACCGCGCGTGAGAGGACAAAAAAGCTGGTCGAGGTGTTGCCGCAGGTTTATCCGGGCGCGCACTGCGAGCTCGACTACCGCAACACGCTCGAGCTGTTCATCGCTACGATCCTCTCGGCCCAATGCACCGATAAACGTGTCAACATGGTCACGCCGGCGCTGTTCAAAAAGTATCGAACCGCGAAAGATTACGCACGCGCGCCAAAGTCAGAGCTGGAGAACGCGATCAAATCGACCGGTTTTTATCGCAACAAGGCAAAGAGCATCCGCGCGGCAACATCGACAATCGCGACAAAGTTCGGCGGCAAAGTCCCTGATTCGATGGACGAGCTGCGCGAATTGCCCGGTGTGGGACGCAAGACCGCAAACGTTGTCCTAGGCAACGCATTTCGTAAAAACGAAGGCATCGTCGTCGACACGCACGTCGCGCGTCTGTCGCAGCGGCTCGGCCTGACGAAACACACTGATGCGGAGAAAATCGAGCGCGATCTGATGAAGCTCGTCCCGCGCGAGCACTGGACGGACTGGAGTCACTGGCTGATCTGGCACGGCCGCCGCCGCTGTTACGCGCGCAAGCCGGATTGCGCCAACTGCGAGATTTTCCGGCTCTGTCCGAGCGGCAAAGTTTTCCTGCGGACCGGCGTGGCGCGAAAGGTCGACGACTAAACGAGGAGAATCAGCGCACCTCGGTTGGCTCAAGGTGACGCGACGGCTGAGTGTCATCCTCCTCGGCCTTTGTGCGCAGTCGCCTGAACTGTTCCTCGAGTCTTTTCAGGTCTTCGTCGGAAAGATCCTCAAGATCGACAAGTTCGTTTCGTGCGTTTTTCAGCGCCCGAATGACTTCGTCGAGTTTCAAATGCATCGCTTTGGCGTCGCGGTTCTGCGTGTTTTGGATGAGGAAAACCATCAGGAAGGTGACGATGGTTGTCCCGGTATTAATGATCAGTTGCCATGTATCCGAAAAATGAAAAGTCGGACCAGTCAGGATCCAGACCAGGATAATCAGCAGC
>Ga0209801_1001945_pt1 | contig 12353 bp, 9 predicted proteins | sample GraSoiAngelo_127_FD_185884 | JGI IMG/M metagenome (GOLD analysis project Ga0209801, IMG submission 185884) | Grasslands soil microbial communities from the Angelo Coastal Reserve, California, USA - 14_0927_09_40cm (SPAdes) (version 2) | ecosystem: Environmental > Terrestrial > Soil > Grasslands ... | reverse complement strand
AATAGATCGCACCGCCGCGTAGAGGAGGCCGCGGTTCGCGATGTCATGTTGTTTTCGCCAAAAACGGACGAAAGCTTCCTGGACAATGTCCTCGGCGTCGGCCGACGATCGCGCCCATTGCCGCGCAAATAGCACGAGGCCGGGTGCGAGCTGGGAAAAGCAAGTTTTCCAATTTTCATCAGTGGCGACATTCTCCATGACCTATTCACGGTCTTTTATAATCGAGACGCCGCCAAATTCTGTTTTTGTCTAAATCGACAAAAATTTCTTGAAATTCTAAGCCCGCGAATCACGCCAATTAACGCCAATAAAAATTACAGAGAAGGCGGGGATACGAGCACATTGGGGAGAACGGAGCAGACAGAGAGGAAAAAGAATTTTTTCAGTCGCCTCTCTCTGATCATTCGCGTAATTCGCGGGCTGTTTCAGCTTGTAGTTGCGGCCATTGACCGCACCGTGAACGGAGGTCGGCGCTTCGGCTATAATTTTGCTTGTGTAGCCACGTCACGGATGACAAAACGGAATTATGAACTGGATAGCAATAATCTGTGCGGCAGCAGTCTACTGGGTCATCGGCGCCATCTGGTACATGGCCCTGTTCGGAAAAATTTGGGCGGCGGGCATCGAGCAACACGGAGTGAAGCTCGAGCGCAGCGGCATGGGCCCGAAGATGATCGGCAATTTCATCTGCAACCTTGTCGCCGCCGTGATCATGGCGCGGTTAATTTCGAGGACGGGCATCATCGATGCCGGCCACGGATTAAAACTCGGCGCCGGTGTGGGCCTTGGATTTTCCGGAACGGCCCTGACGATCCAATATCTGTGGGAATCGAAACCGTTTAAGGTCTGGTTAATCGACGCGAGTCATCACTTTTTCGGCTGCATCGCGCTCGGCGGAATTCTCGCCGTCTGGCGATAACTGTCATTCCGAGTCCTTCGACTTCGCTCAGGATAAACTCCATCGAGGAATGGAGCGAGTGGGACGAGCGACATGGACGGTTTGCGCCGCGAGGGTAGCGGCGAGAGAGTCGGGAGACGAACGAGTTCAATCTCTTACTGTTTCTGAGAACCGGAATATCTAGAGATGTCTCGACTTCGCTCGACATGACAAATAGCAGCACCGCTTCGTCGATTAGATCGACATCGTCACTTCGGTTCAGATTTCGGCAGCGGCTTCAAAATCAAATTACCCAACCAATCCGGATTTGCCACGCCCTCGCGGTACGCTTGCAGCGATTCGACCGACGAGTTAACCCGCAGATTGCTGTAGGTTTGATCAACATTTTGCCAACGCTCGTGCCAATAGACTGCTGCCTTCACCCGCGGATAGCGTGTCCGAAAAAGTTCCAAAGCTTGCTTGATCCATTCCGGTTTATGGATTCCGGGTTCACCGGGCTGGTAGGGAAATTCGCCGGTCGCCCATTCCGCAATCATGATCGGCTTGTTCGGATCGAGGCCGCTTAATTCCTGATACGGCCAGTCGAGCAGTGAAGTAATATCCGGATTCGGTTCGTCTTTGAATTGCTGGCCGTAAACGCTCAGGCCCAACCAATCGACATAATCCGGGCCCGGATAGTAAGCGGGCGCGAAATTCCAAGTATCGAGCGGAGAGGAATAGTTATTGGCGTGAAACATCCATTTGATGTTGGTCGCGCCCCGCGCACGAACGCGGTCGACCACGTGGCGATATGCGCGCCGGAATGTCTCCGGACCTTTCCAGTTATCGGCGTCATCATCCCAATCGTCGCCGCCATAAAATGTTCCCGACCAGGGAAACCAATCGCCGTTCATCTCCACTCCGAAAGCGACGATCATTGGATGGGCGAACTCGCGCGCGCCATCGGCCCACTTGTCGATGTAGGCGTCCCATTTTCCGGCGATGATATCGTTGAGACTAAATTTGTCCGGACCGCGATTTTGCACGTACGGTTTGTCCCACGGCGACCAAAAAACGAGCGGCAGCGACCCATGTCGCCAGACCACATTTAAATTCGCGGTCGGAAAAGTTTGCTCACCCCAATAGCTCGACGACGCGATGATCGCCTGATGTTTGCCGACCATCTGCTCGAAGTCCTCGATCATCTCCAGCGTGACGTCGTCTTCTTCGTCCCCGAAATCCATGAACGAGCCGGTGTAGGCACCATGCTCGGGAACCGCGATTTCGACCGGGCCATTTGGATCGATTGTTGAGTTTTGCGAAGACGGCGTCTTGTTGCACGAAAGGATCGACAGCGTGGCCATTGTGACGGCGAAATGACGAATGACGAATGACGAATGACGAAATAATGTCGAACGCAGGATGACGAAGCTCATGATTTGCTTCGCCAGATCTTCGAAAAGATAAGGTGCAATTCCTTCGCCTCCAACCAAAGTGGTCGTGCCGTCGGCTTAAGCTCCGGGACAGCGCGAACAACCATCCGAAGAAAATGTTTCACCTCGCACGCTTCTTTCCGGCACGTTCCAATGTTTTTCAGAAATTCTCTTTTCGAAATTGCGTCATCCGCTTCGACATAATTCGCGGCAACACTCGTCGCGGCGCCGACAAGCTGACTAATTAGCCGACTGGTTACCGCAGTTTGCGGAATCGTCTTCGCGAAATCGATTACAGCTTCACCGAAGTGGGCGGTTCGCTTCTCAAGATCGTAAACGCGTTGTGCCGACACCTCCTCCCGCACAACCAGGGTCTGATCGAGCCCCCAGAACGCATCCTCGTCAGCCCTCCTTCGGGCTTCGTGCTTGGTAATTCCTTCGACATTCGTCATTCGTGCTTCGTCACTCAGATCACGCTCGCACCGGCACGCTGGCGGTGCGCTCGAGTTTGCCCCAGCTCACCCATGCGCCTTTGATCGCGCGCAAAATTGCTTTCCAAATGCAATAACTCAGCATCGGCCGATAAATCAGCCGCATCGGCAAAATCCGCCACGCGCGCGTGATCGGTTCGCGTTCTAAAATGCAAGCGAGCGTCGCCAGGATGACGTCCATGGAAAGAAATGTAATTACAAACGGGAGCACCGCGCTCCAGGCACCGAACGGAAGCGAAGCGAACAAGAGCAAATCCACCACCGGCGTGACCGCCACCAGAATGATTTGGAAGAACCAAACGCTCGGCAAGCTGAACCAGCCGAGCGCGCGATAGTTCCAGTTGAAGATCATGTCGCGATGTTTCCAAAGACATTGCAACGTGCCATAGGCCCAACGAAAACGTTGCCGCGCCAACGTGCGCACCGATTCCGGCGCTTCTGTCCACGCGATAGCCTGCGGCACGTAAACGATGCGCTGTCGATCTTTATGCAGACTCAATGTGAGATCGGTGTCTTCGGCCAGGGTCTGCAAACTTAACCCGCCGGCTCGATCGATCGCTGTTTTTCGGATCGCGCTGATCGCCCCCGGGACGACGGTAATGCAATTCCAGCGCGTGTAGGCGCGGCGATCGAGATTGAATCCGCAGGTGTACTCGAGCGATTGGCACCTCGCGATGAACGTGCCCAGATTGCCAACTTTCGCGTGGCCGGAAACTGCGCCGATCGTTTCGTCGCCAAATGGCTCGAGCAATAACGGCAGCGTGTCGCGTTGAAAATGCGTATCCGCGTCGACGAACACAATGATTCCGTGGCGAGCTGCGGCCAGTGCGCGTTGCAACGCACGCGCTTTCCCTCGATTTTCCTGACGCAGCAAACGCACGCGCGGATCGACATCAGCCACGCGTTCGACTTCCGCAGCGGTTTGGTCGCGCGATCCATCGTCCACCACGATGATCTCGAGTTCGCCGTTGTAATCGGTCGAAAGCAGCGAGCGCAGAGTACCGGCGATCACTTTTTCTTCGTTGTAAGCGGCCATCACTATGCTGATCGGCGCTACAAAATCTTGTCTGGGTAAGCGCCGAAAACGATAAGCGAGCCAAATCACTAGCAACGTGCGTGCGACCACTAGCGCGGTGGCGACGATCATGAAAGCCCAGAGAAATTCTTCGAGCGCGTGATAAACGCGGAACCCGGCGGCGCTGACCAGCCGCGCCAACGACGGATTCGATGTTTGCAACGGTGGCATCACCGCATCGCGCGATGTTCCCAACAAAGTGCTCAGGGGCACAATCGTATCGCCGCGTGTGTGCAGCCAATCGAGAATGCGCGGCAGAGCGGCCACCGTTTGGGAACGATCGCCGCCGGCGTCATGCAACAAAATGATACTGCCGTCACGCCGTTGCTGTTTTATCCGCTGCAAAATAATGTCCGCGCCCGGCTTCGCCCAATCCTGCGGATCGATGTTTTCGAGAACGACGAGATAGCTCAAGTCCTGCGCAATTTGCAACGGCATCAGCTCGCTCATCTGTGACGGCTGGGTGTCGGCGGCGTAAGGCGGACGAAACAGCGTGGTCGCGCGGCCGGTAATTGTTTCGATCAGAAGCTGGGTCGCATTCAATTCAAGCCGCACATGTTCGGGCCAGGCCAGCGCCAGGTTCGGATGATAATAAGTGTGGTTCCCAATCTCGTGCCCTTCGTTGACAATTCGCCTGACCAGCCCGGGATATTTCTCGGCGTTCACTCCGACCAAAAAGAACGCGGCCTTCGCGTTTGCCGTTTTCAAAATGTCCAGAATCTTTGGCGTCCATCGCGGGTCAGGACCATCATCAAACGTGATCGCAACCTGATGCTCCCCACCCGCGCCCTGATGATACAGGGTCGGAAACTCGGGGAACTTTGTGTATTTGGCGGTGAGATAGCCTTCTGAATCGACGGCGAGTTTGCGCATCCCGTCGGCGCGACTTTCGTCCACCGTCACGATTTCGCCTTCACCTACGTCAGTGATTGTGTCGGTGCCTTTCAACACTTCGAGTGCATCGCGTGTCTGATTGTCGATCTTGAAATCGCGAGGGACAGCCAGCGCGTCCCAAATCGCGGGATCTTCGGTGCCAAGGCGATAGAGTGCGAAGCCGCCTGCTTTTTGACCGCGCACCTCGCGTAGCTCATTTAATAACGTAACCACGTCGAGAAACCAGACGGCGTGTTCCTTGTCGCCGTCCTCGAAATAAAAATACGGATTGTAACTGGGACCGCTGACCTCGGCGCCCTGGATTTCAGCGTTGTTCGCGCGACTCATTGCCTCGGCGAAGCTGATCAGCTCCGCTTTTTTGCCGCCGACCGTCCAATCGTAGCCATAACTGCCGAGCGTAATGATCCATTGCTTGGTATCGGTCTCTTCAAGCAGCACATGCAGCCAGCCTTCAAACCACGACCGCGATCCGAGCGGCCCCGGCGGATCGATGTCCGAAGTCTCATCGAAAAGCGAAGCGACGAACCGATCGACGTTGTCCGAAAGCTCGTCGAAATCGATGTACTCAAGCTCCTGACCCGGTTGAACGGTGAGCCAAAGTTCCTTGTCGTCGTTGTGGAGCGCGTCGCAAAACTTGTCGATGAACGCAGTAATGTCTTTTTTGTAAACCGGATCGATTTGTTCCCAGTCGATCACGACACCAGCGGCTTTCGCGTCGCGCAACGCTGCGATCACGTTTGCGAAAAAGCGCTCCTGTCGATCCGCCGGCCCGTGCGCCAGATTTTCGATCGCCTCAGGTTGCCACGAGTCGCCGACTAAATTCGTTACCAACGGCATCAGCTTGATCCCTTTGTTCGCGCAAAATTTTGGCAGCCGAATGTCGGGGTCGATCTGAATGTCGCCGAGACCGTTCACGACTGTGATCCACTCCGGACACAAATGCGTAATCAGCGACGCGTGCTCTTCCAGCGACGAGTAACTGTAGGGATCGCCATTGGTGTAAAACGCAAGACGCACCTCATTCGGTGGCGCTTTCTTACGCGGCTTGGCCGGCGGGGTCGGCGTCGGTGTTGCGCCGGCCAATTTTTTTGCAGCCTGTTTGGCGGCTCCAAACTTCTGCCAGAGCAACGAGCTCGGCGCAATCTGGCCAGCCGGGTTCGCTCTCTGGAGCGCCTTCAATTGTCCCTTTAATTGGCGCAACGAAAATGGCACCCGCATTTGCGGCGCGACAAACAGTGTCTGGACAAAGAGCACCGTGCTCAGAAAGGCGAATACGCCGAAAATGAGCAAAATAAGACGCAACCGCGGCCAGCGTTTACCAGCCGGATCGGAAAAAACAAACGGCGTCAGCGCGCCCGGAGGAACGTCCTGCATGAGTCGGCTATTTTCGCCCACTGCGTGCGAAATGAAAGCCGCTTTGTCATCCGGAACGAAGTGAAAGACGGCTACGAAGCGTAGAATTTCGCCCTATAAACTTTTCGCCAGCTTCCGCGCATTCTCGCGCAACAAATCCGCCGCCTTCTTCATATTCTCTTCCTCGCTCATTCCGGTTCGTGCGTTTTGATAAACACCATCAAATAGTTGGCGCGCTTGTCGATCTTCAGTTGCGCGGCCAACGATTGCGAAAACGCGCTTGCCGAGCTTCCGCGCAAGTCGCGCCACGCCCGCCGGCGTTTTTCCTTCCAGTGTTTGTCGATCCAAACTTCCCTCGCCGGTAATCACCAGATCGACATCTTTCATTTTCGCTTCCAGGCCAATTGATTCGGCAACGACGTCGAAGCCCGGCCGAATTGTTGCGCCGCAAAAACTCATCAGTCCAAAGCCGATGCCGCCCGCCGCGCCTGCGCCCGGTTTATCTCGATAATCAAACCCGAATTGCTCGGCCACGACATCCGCCAGTCTCGTCAGAGCGCGTTCCAATTCGCCGATTTGGTTCGGGGTCGCGCCCTTCTGCGGACCGAACACTCGGGTCGCGCCATTCACGCCGAGCAACGGATTTCGCACATCCACGGCCGCAACGATTTTCGGCAACTTCAAATCCTTCGGTTTTTCGATTCGCGTAAGCGTAATCAAATCACTCACACGTCTGCTCTCATGCTCTCGCTCGAACCGAAAACCCAGTGCACGTGCCATTCCGAATCCGCCATCGTTGGTGGCGCTGCCGCCAAGTCCAATGATGATTTGCCGCGCGTCTCGCTCGGCGGCGTCCAAAATCATTTCGCCAACGCCGAAGGTGGTCGCAAGATCGACATCGAACTCGTTCGGCCGTAAACGTTTCATGCCGGCCGCTTCGCTCATCTCCATCACCGCGAGTTTGCCCTGATCGATCCAAGCGTAATGCGCCTCGATCTCGCGACCGAGCGGATCGTGCGCTTTACATTTTAACCACGAACCGCCGAGCGCGTCGCAAATCGCTTCGGCGGTTCCCTCGCCGCCATCCGCCATCGGCGCGACGTCCATCTCGGCATCCGGTAAAACTTCGCGCAGGCCAGCCGCGATGCTCTCGGCAACCTCACGCGCATTTAGCGCGCCTTTGAATTTATCTGGGGCGATTAGGATCCGCATTGCCGCTTCCTGTCATGTCGAGTGAAGTCGAGACATCTCTTAATATTTCCGAAATAGCGAGAGATTCCTCGACTCCGCTCGGAATGACAAAGATACAAATCGAAGCCCGAGACTAGACTCTTAACTTTCGCTCTAAGATTTCGCCGGCCAGCTGCGGATTGGCTTTGCCTTTCGACAATTTCATGACCTGGCCTTTGAGGAAATTGAGAGAAGCTGCATTGCCCGCCTTAAAATCCGCCGCCGGTTTGGGGTTGGCCGCGATCACTTCGTCGCAAAATTTTTCGATCGCGCTCGTGTCGCTCAATTGCTCGATCCCTTTTTCTTTTACAATCACGGCCGCACCTTTGCCGCTGGAAAACATATCCGCGAAAACTTCCTTGCCTTGTTTGCCGCTGATCTTTCCGCTCTCGATCAAGTTGACCAGCTCGTCGAGCGCTTCCGGTGGAATTGGACAGTCATTGATTGTCTTGCCTGCCGCGCTGAGCGCGCTTTGCAAATCGTTTAGGATCCAGTTGGCGACGTTCTTTGGTTTTTTCGCACCTTTGGCGGCGGTTTCGAAATAACGGGCAAGATCGACATCGTCCGCCAGCACGCCCGCGTCATACGGGGTGATTTGATATTGCTCGATGAAACGCGCGCGTTTCGCTTTCGGCAATTCCGGAACGCGCGCGCGCGCGTCCGCCAGCAGCACTTCGCTCTTTACCGGGACCAAATCCGGATCAGGAAAGTATCGATAATCATGGGCCGATTCCTTGGTCCGCATGAGAAATGTTTCACCAGTGGCGTCGTCCCAGCCGCGGGTCTCCTGTTGGAGTTTTTCGCCGCGCTCGAGCGCTTCAGTTTGTCGCTGAATTTCAAACGCAAGCGCTCGCCGTACACCGCTGATCGAGTTCATGTTCTTGATCTCGATTTTCGCGCCGAGCTCCGCCTGCTTTTCCGGCCGCACCGAAACGTTGCAGTCGCAGCGCAGTTGTCCCTTTTCCATATCGGCATCGCTGACTCCGCCGTAAATCAAAATTTGTTTGAGCGACGTGAGAAAGGCGAATGCCTCTTCGGGTGAGTTGATCTCCGGCTGCGTCACAATTTCCATCAACGGCGTGCCGGCGCGATTGAAATCGATGCCGGTACTCGTCTCAAAATGGAAACTCTTGGCCACATCCTCCTCGAGATGAATGCGGACGAGGTGCACTTCCTTGTCCGGCGTGGCAATATTTTTCTGCGCATCTTTCGGATACGCCAGGTCGTGCAACGGCACCCGGCCGTTTGCGCAAAGCGGCATGTCGTATTGCGAGATCTGATAATTCTTCGGCATGTCCGGATAGAAATAATTTTTCCGGTCGAACTTCGAGATTGGCGCAATGTCGCAGTCGAGCATCAGTCCGGTCAGCACCGTCATGCGCAACGCTTCGTGATTCGTTACCGGCAACGCGCCCGGCAGACCAAGACAGACCGGACAAGTGTGTGTGTTCGGCGCCGCGCCAAATTCCACCGGGCACGCGCAAAACATCTTCGAGCGCGTCTTCAACTGGACGTGAACCTCCAGTCCAATTGTCGCGACATAATTCATTGCTGTTTTTGGGTCGCGTAGGTGAGCGCCGCGTTCAAATCGAATTTTTTCAGTCGCGCCCTAAGATCCGGGTCGTTCGCGGCATCGATGATCCGCGGATCTTGAATCAGCTCGAGCAATCGCCCTTGCCCAAGCATTTGCGAGATCTCCTGGTCATTGCGGAGCGCGATGATTTTTGGGTGCTCGCTGAGTTCTCGCGCGCCCGGAAATGATAAAAAGCGCTCCGCATTTTGAGGATTTGCCGCTACTGCCCCGACCTTTTCGATTACATCGTAGGTCTGTTGTGGAACGACATCGATTTTCTTGACCGCATTACCGATCACTCCCATCTCAAGCGAGTTTTTGAGACGGGCCAAAGACGTGGTCAAAGGCGCCCGGTCTTCATTCGCTTCTCCCAAAAAACGTCGACGAACGTCCACCGCATGAAGGACACTGGAATCGCTCGCTTGTTCGCGCACTTGGGCGTCAGCCACCGAACCGATCGATCGGACGGCGACGACGATCAGCCAAACCAGGAACAGCCCGAAGAACACTCCGAGCAACGCGCCGGTCGATCCATAGAGCAATCGGACAATTAAGGAATCGTGTTGATTTGTTCGCCGAAAAAGAGCCGAACCGATCCCGCTGATGACCAGGTAAATGATCAGTGCGAAGATCGCACCCGCGAAAATCGACAATAACACGTCCGGCATTCTGAAAAACATCCCGAGAAGCGGGGCAAGAAATTTACCGCCAAAATAGGCGGCGAAGTAAGCGGCGATTAGCGCCCCCAAGCGCGCCACTTGTCGCGGCAAACCACGCCGCCAGCCGCGCAAGACTTCGAACACAATCAACGCAAGCGCGAAGGTAACAAAGACGAGCTGCCAAAGCGGCGAGCCGGCGGCGGCTTGAAGTTGCGAGTTCATTCGTTCGAAAAACTAATCGAGCGCTGGCGGAGGGCGTGATCGCACAGGACAAGCGCCGCCATCGCCTCGACCATCGGCACCGCCCGCGGCAAGACGCACGGATCATGGCGACCGCGGGCGACAAGTTTGGTTTGTTCGCGTGACGCGCTGACAGTTTTTTGTTCGCGAGCGATCGTCGCCGTCGGTTTGAACGCCACTCGAAAATAAATCTCTTCGCCGTTCGAGATCCCGCCCTGAATACCGCCCGAATAATTTGTCGATGTTCGAATCTTGCCGGCGCGCATTTCAAACGGATCGTTGTGCTCCGAGCCGCGCATGCGCGTGGACGAAAAACCAGAACCGATCTCGAACCCTTTGGTCGCGGGTAAACTAAGCATCGCTTTTGCAAGATCGGCCTCGAGTTTGTCGAAAACCGGTTCACCCAGGCCGACTGGTGCATTTCGCACTACGCATTCGATTAGTCCGCCTAACGAATCGCCTTCGGCGCGGGTTTTCTCGATCAATGAAATTATTTTCTTGGCCGCCGTTTGGTCCGGGCAGCGGACGATGTTTGCATCGACATCGCTCGTCTTCACTTTCGATCGATCGATCTTCGCGACGAGCTCGTGGACCTGCATCACGAAGGCGACGATGTCGATTTTCGGATAAAATGAGCGCAAAACTTTTTGCGCGACAACACCCGCGGCTACGCGCCCGATGGTCTCGCGCGCGGAAGCGCGTCCCCCGCCCTGCCAATTCCGAATTCCGTATTTCGCTTCGTAGGTGAAGTCAGCGTGCGACGGCCGGAATTTTTTTGCGATTTCGGCATAATCCTGCGGTCGCGCATCTTTATTGCGAACGAGAATGCCGATCGGCGTGCCGAGCGTCTTGCCATCGAAGACGCCGGAAAGAATTTCGCAACGATCTTCCTCCTGCCGCTGCGTGGCGATTTTGCTTTGACCGGGCCGGCGTCGATCGAGCTCGCGTTGAATGTCGACTTGCGAGATCTCGATCTTTGGTGGGCAACCATCGATCACAACGCCGATGCCGCCGCCGTGCGACTCACCGAACGTCGTGACGCGAAAAAGTTGACCGAAGCTGTTGCCCATTGAGCGAGGAAGTTAAACCAAGCGAAGAAAAGCGCGAGAGGTGGATCGAGCAGTCCCTTATCCGCCTACGGACGGACTCGTTCCGTGGCGAGCTCGATGATATTATGGCGGCGTAGCCGCATTTATTTACCATCGCGCGACGGAGCGCGCGATCCACCTCAGATTGTTTCCAGGGCGGTTTTTAGATCGTCCACCAAATCCCGCAGATCTTCCACGCCCACTGAAAGGCGAACGAGTGAATCGGTCACACCAAGTTTTTCGCGTTGTTCTTTCGGCACCGAGGCGTGGGTCATGAGCGCGGGATGATTAATCAGGCTTTCCACGCCGCCCAAACTTTCTGCCAGCGCGAAGAGATGGGTATTCTCGAGAAACCGGCGCGTTCCCTCGAGATCGGTCTTTAAAACGATCGTGACCATTCCGCCGAACCCTCGCATTTGGGTGCGGGCCAGATCATGCTGCGGATGGGATTTCAATCCGGGATAGCTGACCGACTCGACCTGCGGCTGTTCTTCCAGCCAGCGTGCAATCTCCAATGCGTTCGCGCAATGGCGCTCCATTCGCAACGCGAGCGTTTTCAAACTTCGCAACACCAGAAAACTATCGAATGCGCCGGCGATCGCGCCGACCGAGTTTTGGAGAAACCACATCCGGTCGCCGAGTTCCTTGCTCTCTCCGACCACGGTCACTCCGCCGATCATGTCCGAGTGACCGTTCAAATATTTGGTCGCCGAATGAATGGCCAGATCAAAACCGAATTCAATCGGTCGCTGGATCCAAGGTGTGGCGAAGGTGTTGTCGGAGACCGAAATAATTTTGTGCTCGCGCGCGACCTTCGCGATCGCTTCCAAGTCGATAATTTTGAGCAGCGGATTGCTCGGGGTCTCGATCCAAACCATTCGCGTGTTCTTTTTGATCGCCGGTTCAAAGCGCGATGCGTCGGTAAGATCGACATACGTGAAATCGAGATTCGCGGAGCTACGCCGGACTTTTTCGAAAAGTCGAAACGTTCCGCCATAAAGATCGTCGCTGACGACAACATGCGAACCGCTTTCGAGCAAATCGAGCGCGGTGGACATGGCGGCGAGTCCGGAAGCGAAAGCAAAGCCACGTGTGCCACTTTCGAGATCGGCGACGCATTTTTCGTAAGCGAGCCGGGTCGGATTAATCGAGCGTGAGTAATCGTAGCCTTTGTGTTTGCCCGGGCTTTCCTGGACGTAGGTCGATGTTGCGTAAATCGGCGTCATGATCGCGCCGGTGGTCGGATCAGGTTCCTGGCCGGCGTGAATCGCGCGGGTGGCGAACTCGTGTTGTTTCTTCATGTCGATCTTGTTTGAATGCGCGCGCTAATTGTATTCGCGCTGCGGCGGAACCGAAGACTTCGGCATGTTCAGCCGCAAATAGGAAAGCAAATCGGTCCGCGTAATCAGACCGAGAAATTTGTCGCTGTCCATGACGATG
>Ga0209801_1001942_pt1 | contig 12367 bp, 15 predicted proteins | sample GraSoiAngelo_127_FD_185884 | JGI IMG/M metagenome (GOLD analysis project Ga0209801, IMG submission 185884) | Grasslands soil microbial communities from the Angelo Coastal Reserve, California, USA - 14_0927_09_40cm (SPAdes) (version 2) | ecosystem: Environmental > Terrestrial > Soil > Grasslands ... | reverse complement strand
GGACGCCGATCCGCTCCGCCGAGATCCGAGCGTAGAGCATCTCAGCCTCCGAGGATCGCCCGCTCGAGGCCGGCCGCCGTCACATTCATCCGGAGCCGGCGGAAGAACCGCACGATGTTCCCGACATCGCGCTTGAACCATTCCGGCGCCCGAGGATGGTCGAGGGTCACGGCTTGGCCGACGTCGATGACGACGACCCGCCCGTCCCACCAGAGCAGGTTGTACTCGCTCATGTCCGCATGGACGAGTTCGGCTTTGCGGATCGCCTGCAGGTTCGCCACGACGTCCGCGTAGACCGCGGTGGGGTCCTCCAACCGGACCTCGCGAAGGGCGGGCGCAGGCTGAGTCTCGTCGCCGATGTACTCCATCACGAGGACGTTGTTGTGGACCCGCTCCGGAGTCGGCACGCGAACGCCCGCGTCCTCCATCCGGACGAGGTTCTTGTACTCCTTCTGCGCCCACGCCCAGAGGGTGGGACGGATCGCGCGCTTCACCTTCTTGAAGCGCGGGTCCCCGTCGATATACACGGAGATGTTGCGGAAGGTCGCGTTCGCGATGCGGTAGATCTTCACGGCCTTCGCGCGGCCGTCGGGGCCGGTGGCGTGGAACACGTTCGCTTCCTTCCCCGTGCTCACGGGATAGTCCAGCGTCGAGATGACCCCATCCGTGATGAGGTCGGCGATCGTCAAGAGGGCTGCGTGGTCGAAGACCTCGTCGTAGGTCTTGCGGCTCTCGGAATCTTTCTCATTCGTCCGGAGCGCGTCGACTTGGATCTCTAACTGCCGCATCCGACGATCGTCAAACATTTCTCAGAACGAACGGTCCGGTCATCTAAGAGCTTTGCGGGAGCCGCACTCATTTTCCGCCAAGCAGTTCCCGGCCCGCATTCCTTCTGGACGGGCCCCCACTTTGCTGCCGGATTAGAAGATGTTGATCGATTTCGGGATCAGGCCGCGGCGGCTCATGTAGGTCGACTCGGTCTTCGTGTACCGGTGTTTGATGTCGCACTTCTCGTCTTGGAACTGCCAGACCTTCACGACGAGGAGGTCGCCTTCGCGAATCCACATCCGCTTCTTCAGCTTCCCTGGGATGCGACCGAGGCGGCTTTTCCCGTCCTGGCACATCACGCGAATCCGCGAGGCGCCCAGAAGTTGGTCCGCGATCCCGAGGATCTCCCCGTCTTTCCCCCGGGGCATTCGGACGCGGACAACCTCCTCTTGTTCAGCCACTCTCGTGACCAAGGGGAGGGAGGACTTAAACGTTTCCGGCTCCGTCATTCTCGAAGGCCGAAGCCGTCTGATTCCATCGTGGGTTCCTCGAGCCGCCCTTCCCCCACGGGCACGTACGGGAACGGGAGAGGCGGCGCCTCGAAGAACGTCGGGCTGACGATGTCGACGCCCTCCGGCAGCTCATACTTCTGGTCGTCGACGTGGCCGAACCAGTACACGACGGCGCCATCGCCGAACATGTCGCTGTACGGCTGAAGCTGTTTCCGCAGGTGGCGTCGGATTTCGTACGGATCACCGAACGTCGCCTTGGACTCAATCCAGTATTTCCGCGAGCCATTCATTTCGATCGGCTTGTGGAGCAAGATATCGGGCGTCTTGTCGTATTTCGCGCGCAGGTCTTTCTCCGTCTCGTACTGCAGGCTGCGTGCGTTGAGCCACGTCTGGAGCTTCGCCTCGCCCCATCGTCCGCGGGCATACTGGCGGGCGCTGCCCTCCGGCGAATACACGATGTCTGCGTGGTTCACCTCCGCGAGCTCCTGGCGCAAGCGGCGGTCCTTCACGCTGTCCAGTTCGTTGATCATCTTCCAGAACTGTTTCCGCGAGATCTTCCGTTGCTCGAGGACCATGAGGGCCGTTAGGATGGGCGGGAACTCGAACTTGCGGGCAATCCCCAAGAGGCTCTCCCCGTTCTGCCACATGAACGCGAGGCGGCGAGCTTGCGCCTTCACCCGATAGAACTTCTTCGTCGTCTCGCGCACGATGCGTTGCGTGTAGATGACCAGGAGGAGCTCCTTGTCGAGTCCGAAGTTCTCGGCCAGGAAATCGATGTCCTCCGCGGTCGAGAGCCTTCGGTAAAGGTCCTGATACTCACTCAATTTCATCGATAAGGCCACTAAACCACGCTGTCGGATGAAAGAACTGGTTGCACCAATTTGAGGACGATACTTAAAGGTTTGCGGGTGGGTCCGCCGTACCGATTGTACGACGGCCGGAGCGTCGGACCGGACCGGGGGCGCCTCCCGGTGAACGTGGCCGCGAATGGATAAATAGGTCGGGCCCACTCGTGAGAATCCGTCGATGCCGACGGACATTTCGAAGATCATTAGTGACGCCGCATACCAGGCGTACGAACGTCGGCTCCTCCACCAAGTCCGACAGGCCGCGATCCCCCATCACGTGGCGATCATCATGGATGGGAACCGCCGGTTCGCGCGGGAAATCGGCCTCGGGAACGTCCTCGACGGCCACGTGAAGGGTAGGGACAAGCTCGAGGAGGTCCTCGAATGGTGTCTCGAGGTCGGCGTCCGCATCCTCACCGTGTTCGCGTTCTCCACCGAGAATCTGCGGCGGCCGAGCGAGGAGATCCAGCACCTGATGCACCTCTTCGCGGAGAACTTCCGAAAGGTCGGCGACGACGACCGCGTCCACCGGCACAAGATCCGGATCAACGTCTTCGGGGACCGCGAACTCCTGCCCGCCGAGGTCATCGAAGCGATCGAGTATGCGGAGGCCCGGACGAAGGACTACGACAGCTATCGCTTCAACCTCGCCGTCGCCTACGGGGGCCGCGAGGAAATCCTCCAGGCCATCCGAGACGTCGTTCGCGACGCCCAGGCGGGGAAGGTGGACCCGCATGACATCGACGAGAAGTTCTTCTCGAAACGTCTGTACACCGCCGACATGCCGGATCCGGATCTGGTGTTGCGCACGAGTGGCGAGGAGCGGATTTCGAACTTCCTCCTCTGGCAACTCGCCTATTCCGAATTGTATTTCGTGGACGTCTACTGGCCCGGCTTCCGCAAGATCGACTTCCTGCGGGCGTTGCGGTCGTACCAGATGCGGGCGCGACGGTACGGCGAGTGAGTCGTCCACCGGAGCCCTTAAGTCCCTTCGCCAACTTGCGCGGCCCCGATGAAGGGGGAGGTCGTCTTCTATCGGCTCTTCGATCTCGGGGCCTCGGTCGACCTCGACGAGATCCAGGGAACGGTCGACATGCCGTTCCTCGCCGGACGCATGCTTTCCGAACGCGCCACGCCGAGATACGCGCGGTTCGCGGCACCCCTCCTCGTCCATGTGGACCAACGAACGGTCGAGACGAACCTCGGCTCCTTGGTCGCCTCCATCGCGGTGAAGCTCTACGGCGTCGGCGCCCTCGCGGTCGTCGTCCGGACGCCGTTCGAGGCGAGCGTCCTCCGGGACCTCCGGCCGTTCGCGGGCCTCCGGATCCGGGCCGGGGACAAGGAGGAAAGCCTCGATGCCTACTGCCGACGCCTCGTGGACCGGATCATCGAGGACCTGGTCCCGTTTCTCCACGATTCGTACGATGTGAACGTCGACCCGGAGCCGTACACGGTCTACTGCGTGTCCGTCACCGAGACCCCTGTGCGGGTCTTCACGACCGCGTTGCGACGCGAGGTGACGGCCCTCCTGGCGAACGATCCGCGGCCGGATGCGATCAGCGACGAGGAGGTCGACGACACGTGGCGCAACTGGTTCTCGTACTACCAGGACGACCTCGTGGTCCTGGATTGGGATGCGGCCCTCGTCATCGAGCCGAGCGCCTCGTATGAAGACACGCTCACCGTCTTCGAACTCGCGAACCTTCAGCTGCTCGAGTTACGCACGTACGATGCGTTCTTGGACAAGGTCGTCGACAAGGCGTACGACGACCTCGAAGACCTGTTCGCCCGCAGCTCCTTTCTGCGTAGTGGCCATGAAACCGTGAAAGAGCTGGCGGAAGTCCGCATGGACCTCGCTGAGGCGTCGTTCCAGGTCGACAACATCTCGAAGCTCTGGGGCGACTGGTTCCTCGGCAAGGTCTACCGGGCGTGCGCGAAGAAGTTCGAACTCGACTCGTGGCGAAGGAACGTCGAGGAGAAGATGAAGGACCTCAGCGAAATCTACGAGGTCGCGGAAGCCGAACTCGAGGCCCGCCGGCTCCTCATCCTGGAGTTCCTCGTCGTCCTTTTGTTCATCGTAGATCTCGTCCTCATCGCGTACCGCGGGTGATCGACGAGGCCAATTCCGGCCGACCGCTCAGGTGATCTGAATCGAGCCGAGGACCGGACGGAAGATCCATTTTCCGCCGGCCGAATGAATCGAGCTGGCGAGATCGAAGTCCAGCGTGATGCGGACGGACCCGCTTCCGGGCACGTCGAACGGCGTCGTCGTCTTCAGCTCGCCACTCGGGACGACGAATGTGACTGGGGTGCCGTCGTTCAGGACTCCGTCCACCGAATTCACGACGAGGCGGAGCTGCGTGTACTTGCCGGCCGGGGCGCGGTCCAGGGCGAGGAGGCGTGTGAGATTCGCGAGGGCGACGAAATCGATGTTCGGCGAGGCCAGAGGGAGGTGGATCCAACCGCTGTCGTTTCCCGCGTCCGCGCGATGGACTTGGATGTCGGAGAACACGACGTTCAGCTGCCTCCACTCGACCGGGGCATCGCGGACGTACACGTACACCGTCCCCGAGCTTACGGAACTCAAAAACGCGAGCCCGGCGATGAGAAGCAAGCCGGTGACTGCCATGGCAAACACGGTGCGCGGCCTCATCGGGTCCTCCTCCGCGACTATCATTCGTGGGGAGGGGTATATAGATTCTCGGAACTTCCCGCGTTCAATAACGAGAGCGATACGCCGGGGCCAGTGGGGCGACCGGCTCGATCGCTCCGTACACCCGGTCGATCGCTTCGCGCGCGGCCTTCTCGTCGTCCGTCTTCGCGAGGATCTTGCCGCTCTCGTACAGGGTGAGCTCCGGCTCGCCTTCGAGGATGAGCATCACCTTTACGTCGCTGACGCGCCAGCCGCGGCTCCGCAGCCGTTCTGCGGCCTCGGTGAGATCCACGCGCCTCGGCTTCTTCAGGGTCGAGATGAAAGCCGTCGCGGTGCGACAGGGTTTCAACAGGTAGTAGCTCATGCGGCGGCCCCCGGGCTCGAGGGACGTTGTGCAGCAGGCCCGTTGGCCTTGAACTTTTCCGAGACCAGCCTCGAGAGACACGAAGAGACGAGCCCCGGAACGTCCAGCTTCGTCTCCTCGGCGAGAATCTGATCCAACCGCGCGTGGGTCGAGGGGCGCGGGGGCCCGAGGAGATCGCAGATTTCCGGCCCTTTCGACACCTCGTAGGTGTGAATCGACTTCGCCCGATCCACGATTTCCTGTTTGTCGAAGCCGATGAGCGGTCGGAGGATCGGGTGGTGCGCGACGGCGTCGATCGCCCGGAGGCTCGCGACGGTCTGGCTCGAGACCTGTCCCAAGTTCTCCCCGGTCACGAGGACGTCCGCGGCCTCGAGGTCCGCAATCGCGTCGGCCAGCCGAACCATCAGGCGCTTCGTCAGGATGAAGTAGAAACGTCGGTCGGCGTCATGGGCGACCTCGGCGAAGGCCTCCCCCACACGGACCACGTACAACGATGGGATTCCCAGAATCCCGCACAGCGTCCGCGCCTTGATCGCCGCGGCGTCGTCGGTGATCGGCTCCAGCGAGAAGTGGGCCGCGATGAGATCGAGGCCCTGACGGGCCATGAGGTGCCCGGCGATCGGACTGTCGAACCCGCCACTGAGCAGGAGCACCCCCCGTCGCGCCACGTCAAATCCCCACGTACTTTGCATAGACCCCGCGCGCTTCTGCCTCATCCTTCACGCCGCGAATGAGCGCGCGGCCGTCCGGGAAAATGGTCAAGCGATGGCCCTCCACTTCGGCGACGAGGACACCGCCGGCCCGGCGCGTCGACCCGAGGACGGCCAGGCGATTCGCGACGGCCTCCATGTCGATCGTGCCGTGGTGGACCGGATCGAGGGAAATCGTATCGCTCCCGCAAAGGGAGGCCAGGACCTGGGCTCGCTTGGCGCCCAGATACTCCCGTTCGCCGAGGACGCAGGTCGGACAATCGGCGCGACGGGCGATCCGAATCTTCTGGACGTCCGGTCGCCATCCGTCGACCACATACAAGGCTCCGGACGGCGGCTCACCGAGGAGCAGACGAAGGGCTTCGCCGGCCTGAATCGCCCCGACCATCGCGGACGCGGCGTTGAAGATGCCCGCGGTCTCGCAGGTCGGCAAGCTGCCGGGCGGAGGGGCCTTCGGGTTGAAACAACGGAAACACGCGGTGACCGGAGGTCGAATCGCGAACGCCATCCCGTATGTTGCGATGGCCCCGCCGTACACGAACGGGACGTTCGACTCGATCGCGGCCTCGTTGATCAGGAAACGCGTCTCGAGATTGTCCGTGCCATCGACGACGACGTCGACGCCATTCAGGATCTCCCGGACCGTCGCCGAATGGACGTCCCTCGAGACCGGTTCGATCTGGATCTCGGAGTTCACGGAGCGGAGGCGTTCGGCAGCGGCCTCGGCCTTCGGCCGGTCGACGTCGCGTTCGGCGTACAGCAGCTGCCGCTGGAGATTCGTGAGTTCGACGACATCCCGGTCGACGAGCCGAAGATGCCCCACGCCGGCCCGGGCGAGAAGGTCGGACGAAATGCTCCCGAGGGCCCCCAATCCCACCACGACGGCTCGGGCACTCGCGAGCTTGCGCTGGCCCTCGACGCCGATCTCCGGAAGGACTTCCTGCCGACGGTACCGATTCGGCGGCCGCACGGTCGGCGAAAGGGCGCGCCGCTTATGGCCTTTCGCCCGCCGCCATTGGGGTGGACGCCGAAAGACTCACGTCCCAGTTGGAAAATTCTTTCCGACTCGTGCCGATTGACGGTGGGGATTGCATGGATTCGATGGTGTCGACCGCGCCGTCCGCGTGGCTCACGATGGAGAATGCACTCGACCGGCTCACGAGGGACTTCACGATTTTGACGGTCCTCGTGCTAATCCTGGTCGCCGTGAGCCTCCTCTCATGGTTCCGGACGGGCGTGTTGGATCTCGGCTTTGTCCTCGCGCTCGCGGTCCTCATCGCCTTGCGGGACATCGGCGCGTTCTGTCGCGGTGCGATGGAGCGAATGCGGCAACTGAGCCAGATGGTCTGATCGCCGCGACCGGGAAGAGACCCGCCGGGAGCCGGCATCGTGAAAAAACTCGACTCCTTTCGGTCTTCGGGTCAGTTGTAGAGGTTGAATTCGTCCTTCTCGGGGACCGAGTCCCAGTCCTCGTCCCCTTCCTCGAAGACGGCGTTGAAGAGGGCGCTGACGACCTCTCGGAGCTGTTGAATCTCCGTCCGGAGGCGCGCCAACTCCTTCATCACTTCCTCGTTGGAAGCGGGCATTCAGAACCTCTAACCCGTGCTATCACAGGGTAGGTTCTTATCTTTTTGCCTTCGATTCTTGATGCTAATTCTCGGAACGGAACGCTCACGGAATTTTGCGACGATTCACCGTCGTCGGCCGCGATCCCGATCCCTTTGGCCGCGACCTCCGGGACCCTGTCCGTCACGACCTCGGCCCCCGCCCCGATCGCGGAATCGATCGCGCCCGCCGCCACCACCTCGATCGCGGCCCCCGCGATCGCGCCCCTCACCGCGAGGCTCCCGATGTTTTGCCTCGACCTTGCCGCCACCGAGTTCGGTCGCGGGGACGGTCAGCTTCAGGTCGGCGTAATCGGCTGCGAGTTTTCTCCGCTCCGTTCGCTCGTCACGCGGGCAATAGAGTTCCCGGCCGCGGACCTCGAGCGGCCCGCGACAGACGGAACAGAGGGCTTTCACGACCCCGAGATTCGGCTCGGCCGTCGTCAGCTGCACCGAGGGTTTGACCTGAATCACCTTGGCGCGAATGATGTCTCCGAGTCGGTACATGTCATGAATGTCCTCGGTGTACTCCTCGGACACGTTCGAGATGTGAATCGTCCCTTCGGACTCGCCGCTGATCTGGCGCGACCGGCCATGGATCGCGGTGATCGTCGCGGTCGCCATCATCCCGCGGATGTCGTCGACCACCCCATAGACGATGTCCCCGACCTTGAGTTCCGCGGGCGGGTTGAATGCCCGCACCCGCGCGACGCGGTTCTCCGGGTCCAAGACGAGAACGCCCGGCGTCGCCGCAAAGACGAGTCCGTTTCGCTCGTACGTCCCCTCGCCGGGCTCGAATTCCTCCGCGACGGCAATCTCGTCGCCGGGGAGGACCATCTTCGCTTCCATTCGGTGCACCGACTCCTTCGAGTCGGACGGAGTAGGCCCGTCGGTATTTATCCCTTCGCCACTTCGAATCGGTAGAGGACGACGTCAATCCGCCGGACCTCTTCCCGATGGAAGTCGAAGGTGTGCGGAATCGGGAAGGCGTACGGCAGCCGGTCGGTGACCTTCGCGGAGCCGGACTCGATGCGCTGACGGACGTACGCTTCCGCCCTCGCGTTCAAGAACGCGTAGACGACGTCGCCCCACGCAAGCGCGGTGTCGAAGAACGGACGGTCCGCATGCCGACGCTGCGAACCGAACGGCGGATTCATGAAGACCGTCTCGAAGCGCTCGCCAACGGATCGGACGTCCGCGAGGCGCCACTCGACCTCGACCTGTGCGCGTTCCCCGTTCCGGCGGGCGGTTTCGATCGCCGTTGGATCCGAGTCCACGCCCAACACCCGACCGGCGCCGAGAAGCCTCGCGGCGATTGCGAGCACGCCGTTCCCGCACCCTAGGTCCGCGGCCGATCGGCCCTGGACATCGCCCCTCGCCGAAGCGAGGTACGCGACCTCCGCGGCGATGCCGGCGGGCGTTGGATACTGCTCCGTGACCGCCGCCGGATGGGGTAGCGGGTCCAGGGACTCCAGGATCTTCTCGAGTCGGACCTTCTTCGTCGGCTCACCCCGTCGGGGAACTCATTCCTCGTCCCAGGTCGACTCTCGTTTGGTCGCCGCGGTCCCGCGCGGAGTAATCACCGCCGTGAAGTCGGAGGCACCGTGCCACAGTAGGGTCACGAGGCCTTCGCCCTCGAGGCGGCCGAGCTCGCTTTGGAGATCGTCGAAGTTCACACCTCGGAGAATCTCGAACAATTGGTTCTTCTTCAGCCCGATCGAACCGCGTTTGTCCAGGAGCAACAGGACCTTGTCCCGGAGGCCCCGTTCCACGGCCCGGGCCGCGTCCTGCCGAAACGCTCGGTCGACCATCTCGATCGCCAAGGCGTTGAAGGCGTCGTCGACGAGGGCCCCGGTCCGCGCCGAGACGTAGACGATCGGAGCGGCGAACGCCTCTGCGACATGCCGCACCTCATCCTCGGAGATCGCCCGCCGTTCCTCGAGGTCTCGCTTGTTCACGATGAGGTACACCGGCACGTCCCCCGCGATTTCGAGCGCGGAGGGAATCCATTCGTTGAGCGCGTAGAGGCTGTCCTTCCGCGTGAGATCGCACACCCCCATCAGACCTTGCGCGCCGTGGTAGTACGTCTCCCGGACGAGATCTTTGAACCCGCGCTGGCCCATGATATCGAAGATCGACATGTCCATCTGGACCTCGGTGTCCGCGCCATGCGGGACGGTCAGCTCGACCTTGCTGACCCGGGTCCCCACCGTGTGGAGATACGTGTCCTGGTATTCGTTGAGGACGAAACGACGAATCAGCGAGGTCTTCCCGACACCACCCTCTCCCATGAGGGCGAGCTTTGCTTTCATGCGTCGTACGGTCGGCATCGGCATCGGCAGGGCTCCTCATCCGGAGCCCGGGTATAAGCAGTTTCGTCGTGTGGATCGGCGGACTCCGGTCACGGAACGTCGCTATCGTCCGGGTCCGGTCCACGACCGCTCGGCCGATAAGTGTTCCTCTCCGGCCGACGATTTCGACCGATTGCAAAGCTTCGATCGCGCACGGACGGCGCTCAATTATCACGTCCGCGTTGGGGGCGTTCTACGTGCCGAGAATTGGAATCAGCACGAACATCGATGCATTTATCCCACCCGCGGGTCACGTCATCGTCATGCGATTTCGCCCCGAAGGGCCACGGATTCCCGTCCCGAACTGGCTCATCGAATGGTCGAAGTCCCGCGACCTCTTTCTCAGTCTCGCCCACGACCCGTGGGTGTTCCGGCCGAATTAGTTGGCGTGGAAAAACCGAAGAAGTTATACTTGCCCGAAGGATGCACTGCGCCGGTCCGAGTAGTCGATGGCGCACCCGGAGCCCGCGGGCCATGAAGAGGAGGAGCACCACGGCAGCCCGTGGCCCATCATCATCGCGGTGGGCATGGGCGTGGGCTACGTCGGAATCGTGACGGCGAGCATTCCGATGCTCCTCGCCGGTGTCGTGATTTTCGGCGGGGGCGCGGGCGGATGGATCCACCAGGACATGCAACGGCCGTCGAGCGCGTTCTACGGACTCGCGGCCGCGGTCGAATCGAGATTGCCGCAGGTGAGTGCCCGGAAGCTCGGAATCTGGTTGTTCCTCGCGACCGAAATCATGTTCTTCTCCGCGATCATCGGGGCCTCCTGGACATTGCGACTCCGAACGACCACGCTGGGCGACGCCTTCCAGGGACCGTGGGCCCAGCCCGGCGAGATCCTGAACGTGCCCCTGACCGGACTGAACACGTTCATCCTGATCTGCAGCAGCCTCACGATGGTGGAGGCCCTCGCGGCCGTCGAGCGGGGCGATCAGCGAAAGCTCCGGATTTTCCTCTTGATCACCCTGCTCCTGGGCATCACGTTCTTGAGCATCCAAGCGTTCGAGTACCAGCATCTGTACTTCGGCGAAGGCCTCACGTTCAAGAGCGCCCCGTTCGGGGTGAATCCGCTCTACGGTCCTACGTTCTTCGCGCAGACCGGAGTGCACGGATCCCACGTGACCGCAGGGGTGCTCGCGATGGCGTACATCACCCGGAAGGCGTTCAAGGGCGGATTCACGAAAGAGAATCACGAAGCGGTCGAACTCGTCGGACTGTACTGGCACTTCGTGGATGTGGTCTGGATCTTCCTCTTCACGATCGTGTACCTGATCTGAGGTGACAGATGGCGACGGCGACCGCAACGGAGACGGCGGGACCCCACGAGGAATCGAGGAAGCGTCCGTACGTGGTCGTCTTCGTGATCCTCGCGATCGTTACCTTCGGAGAGCTGAACGTCTACAGCCTCGGGATCCCGCACCTCGAAACGATCACGATCCTCGTCATGCTCGCGACGATCAAGGCGAGCCTCGTCGTGGCGTACTACATGCACCTGAGGTACGAGCCCCGATGGATCGCGCTGATTCCACTCGGGGGCCTCGCCCTCGTGGCCGTCCTCGTTGCGGCACTCACGGCGACATCGGCGCATCCCTGATTGCGGCCCCGCCATCCCGGATCGGCCTCCCGAATCCGGTCAAATCTCGATCCATCGGCCGCGGAGTCCGCGGGTTTATCCGCCGGATGGCTCTCGCCCCGCGAAGGCGATCCGGAGACTGAATTTTTGGAAGAGATTCGCGGGCGGGTACAACAACTTCTGAGTCAGGGCTGGGGCCTCGCGATGGCCCCGCTGTACCGCAACGCGCTCTTCATGATGTCTTCAAGTGTCGTCGGCGGCGCGTCGGGGTTTGTCTTCTATTTCCTCATCGCACGCTCTTACTCCGTCAACGATCTCGGGTACGCGCAAGGCCTTTTCAACACGATCTCATTCCTCGCGACGCTCGCCCTCCTCGGCCTCGGGCCGGCCCTCGTGCGCTTCCTGCCATCCGCCGAGAACAAGGCGGCGACGATCAACACCTGCTTGACCCTCACGGGACTCGTCGCCGTCCCTTTCACGATCGTCCTGATGGCCGGCATCGAATTCTGGCTGCCTTCTCTCGACTTCATTCTCAGCAGTCCGGTCTATTGGATCCTCATCCTCCTGACGACGCTTTCCCTCACGTTCGCTCCAATCCTGGATCAATCGGGACTCGCGATGCGGCGGGCCGATCTCATTCTGTGGCGGACCGTCCTCGCCTCGGTCCTCAAGGTACCAATCGCGCTCCTGCTGATCTTCTTCGCCGTGACGGGCGGCCGGCTCGATATCTTCGTCGCAATCTCGCTGCCGGTTGGCATCGCCGTGGCCGTCGAGGGCGGGATCCTCTTGCCGCGGGTGTTACCCGGGTATCGGCCCAAGCCCAGCCTCGACCTGTCGCACATCCGGCCGATGGTCCGGTTCAGCACGGCCAACTATCTTGCGGCCACGATCGGGGCCACGGACACCCTCCTGCTGATCCCGCTCATCTTCGTCGTCCTGGGGACGACGGTGGCTCCGATCCAGGCAGGTTACTTTCAGATC
>Ga0209801_1001941_pt1 | contig 12381 bp, 10 predicted proteins | sample GraSoiAngelo_127_FD_185884 | JGI IMG/M metagenome (GOLD analysis project Ga0209801, IMG submission 185884) | Grasslands soil microbial communities from the Angelo Coastal Reserve, California, USA - 14_0927_09_40cm (SPAdes) (version 2) | ecosystem: Environmental > Terrestrial > Soil > Grasslands ... | reverse complement strand
CCTAAAAGGTAACGGAGGCGCCCAAAGGTACCCTCAGGCTGGGTGGAAATCAGCCTTAGAGTGCAAAGGCATAAGGGTGCTTGACTGTGAGGCATACACGCCGAGCAGGGACGAAAGTCGGGCTTAGTGACCTTCTGATCTCGAGTGGAAGAGTCAGGAATCATCGGATAAAAGCTACCCCGGGGATAACAGGCTTATCACGCCCAAGCGTTCACAGCGACGGCGTGGTTTGGCACCTCGATGTCGGCTCGTCGCATCCTGGGGGGGCAGTACCTCCCAAGGGTTGGGCTGTTCGCCCATTAAAGCGGTACGCGAGCTGGGTTCAGAACGTTGTGAAACAGTTCGAGATTGAGCTGTTGTCTCTCACATGACGTGACTCAAGAAGCCTGTAGCAATTGAGAGCTCGGCTACCAGTGCCGAGAACAAATCTGGCTAAATGCTGGGAACTCCGAGCATCCTCCGCTACTGCAAGTCGCAGTGAAAACGCGCGAGGTGCGGACAATCAGCAGGAAAGACCGGTCGTGTGATCGGAATCCTCACAGGCCATACGCCAGACTCGATCTAGATCGAGAAGATATGGTCGGATCCCTGCGGCGACGCAGGGAGCCAGCGGGAACAAGAAACCAGCTGGCCTAGTAACAGGAAGTCGGTCTCTATCCAGTGTGCGCGCAGGTGAGTTGAGAGGAGTTGCCCCCAGTACGAGAGGACCGGGGTGAGCGGACCGATGGTGTACGAGTTGTCCTGCCAAGGGCACCGCTCGGTAGCTATGTCCGTTCCGGATAACCGCTGAAAGCATCTAAGTGGGAAGCCGACCTCGAGATGAGCTCACCCACTGGGCAACCAGGTAAGGCCGCACGTAGACCACGTGTTTGATAGACGGCAGGTGGAAGGGTCGCAAGATCTGGAGCTAAGCCGCACTAACGGCCGAGGGCTTGACCTAATTCATTCCAGCACCCAGCCGGGCCGATGAGGTCCGGCGCGGTACGAACCTCGTCTCGTCTTCCTCTTTCACGTTCGCCATCGCAGTTCGAGAGGCCTCCGCTTTTTGTGGAGGCCTCTTTCATTTGCGTCCTGGCGGGCGTGACCAGTGGCAGGCCAGACTAGGGGCGGACGGGAGGTACGTCACGATGTCGCTCGGGATACAGCTGACTGAGATCAAGCACGTGCTCCTTGGCGATCGCTGGCACGAGGTCGAACACGAATCGTTCGTGCTCGACACGTATGAATTCATGGACGGCAATCAGGCCGTGGCCCGCGGCGACGGACAGCTGATCACGACCGTGGGCTTCATGTTCCGCGAGCCCGGCGGCCAGATCGTCGCCGGGCCGCTCTCGTCGATACTCGCCGTACAAGTGCCGCGAACGAGCAGGTAGGGAAGACGTGCAGGTCGCCGAAACACCGCGGGCGGACGCGATCGCGCGGCTGCGCGATCAGTTCCACGGCCAGATCGTCCTGCCCGGCGACGTCGACTACGACCGCGCCCGCGTTGTCTGGAACGCGATCGCGGATCGGCGGCCTGCGATCATCGCCCGCTGCACCGCGGTCAACGACGTCATCTCGGCGGTGCGCTTCGCACGGGAGCAGCGGCTGATGATCGCGGTGCGTGGAGGCGGTCACAGCGTCGCAGGATTCTCGACGTGCGACGGCGGCATGGTCATCGACCTTTCGGGCATGCGCTCCGTGCAAGTCGACCCGGCGCGACGGACCGCGCGCGTCGCGGGCGGCGCGCTCCTCGAGCAGCTCGACCAGGCGACCCAGGAGTACGGGTTGGCGTGCCCCGTTGGCGTTGTCGGACACACGGGGGTCGGCGGTCTCACGCTCGGCGGCGGTATGGGCCGCCTCGAACGAAAGCACGGCTACACGATCGACAACCTGCTCTCGGTCGAGCTCGTGACGGCCGGCGGCGCGGTACGGCGCGTCTCCGGGGAAGACGATCCAGAGCTCTTCTGGGGTCTGCGCGGTGCGGGCGCGAACTTCGGGGTCGCCACTGCGTTCGAGTTCGGGCTGCATCCCATCGGCCCAGCGGTCACGAGCGGCGCGGTGGTCTTTCCGATCGGACGGGCACGCGATGCCGCCGCCCTTTACCGCGATTTCGCTCGATCCGGACCGGACCACGTCCATCTCGGGTTGAACTTCGCGACCGGACCCGCAGGCCGAGGCGGACCGCATGAGATGAGAGGAGCGACCGTGGCCATAACGGCCACGCATTTCGGTGATCAGAAGGATGCGGAACGCGATCTGGTGCGCCTGCGCAGCGAGCTCGAGCCCCTGGCCGACACGTTCGCCCGGACCACGTACCTCGCCGTCCAGAGTCAGAGCGACGACGAGATGGCATGGGGCAAGCGGTTCTACATGAAGGGGGCGTTCCTCGACGAACTCGCCGATACGTTCGTCGACCGCGCGGCCGACCACGTCTCGCGAGCGCTGGGCGAGTGCTCGATCGGACTCTGGGCGCAGGGCGGCGCGACCGCGACCGTGGCCGAGGACGCGATGGCGTTCACCGGTCGCGGAGCCGCATTCTGGGTCGGCGTCGAAGCTTTCTGGCTCGATCCCGCGCGAGATCGCGAGCACGTCGACTGGGGACGGGCGGCGATGGCGGCGCTCAAGCCGTTCACGAGAGCTGGGCAGTACGTCAACGATGTCGTCGAGCAGGGCGAAGATGTGGTGCGCGGGATCTACGGCGAGGCGAAATACGAGCGACTCCGGGCCCTCAAGCGCGCTCACGATCCCGAGAATGTGTTCCGGTTGAATCAGAACATCCGGCCGTGACGCTCCGGTTCCCACCGGATTGCCGGCATGGCGCCGGCCCGCTAAAATCGAGTCCTCGGTCCTTGGAGCGGCGGGGTCACACCTGTTCCCATCCCGAACACAGCAGTTAAGCCCGCCAGCGCCGAAGATACTCGGGACGTCGGTCCCCGGGAAAATAGGTCAGGGCCGGGATAAAAACGACTCGGCGCGCAAGCGCTCGGGTCGTTTTCATTTCTCACGCAAGCGGCAGCCGCACTCATTCGTGTGGTCGAGCCGCCCGCGGTCGCGCTCCGTCGCCTGCCGCCAGACCCGGTGCAGTTCCAGGTGATGCTCGGATCGCTGCTGGGCGACGGACGGCTCGTCGGGTTACCGCACGCGCGACGTCTTCGCATCGCGCACCGCGAAGATCGCTCCGGCTACGTGCGTTGGAAGTACGACCGTCTCGGCGCATTTGCAGCCGCGCCTCCACGCGCGGACGCGGGCGTCGTCTCGTTCGAGACGGTCATCCATCCGCTGTTCGATGACCTTGCGGCGCTGCTTCGCGCCGGTCGCACGCGGATGGACGCGGTTGGACCGCTCCTCCGTCCACTCGGGTTGGCGGTATGGCTCGCCGATGTCGGTCGGCTCGATCTTCGCGCTGGCTCGTTCCTACCTATGCAGCAGGAGCTTGCCCTCGCGAGCTGAGAAAGGGCGACCCCGCGAGTCTGGTTATGCCGCTGCGGGGATATGCGGCGCCAAGAACGCCCCACGGATCACGGGTGATAGCTGATGGCGCAGGTTCTCGATCGCACGACCGTGGAGCTGGCATGCGCGCGCCTCGCTGATGCCCATGCGCTGGCCGGTCTCGCGCAGGGTCAGCGATTGGTCGTAGTAGCGCTCGACCACCTCTCGTTGCCGGGCCGGTAGACAGGCGATCGCGGAGCGCACACGCATGCGGAGATCCTCCGCGTCGTAGCGCTCCGCGAGCTCGTCCTGTTCGGGGCCACCTCGGTAACCGTTCTCGAGCAGCTCGTCGAGCGATACGGTCCCGAGATAGTGGCCCTCCTCCCCCTGCGCCTGCGCCTCGCGCTGGCGACGACGATCGGCACGGCCAAGCTCGTCCACGCGGCGGACCTCATCGAGCACCGCACCGCGGATGCGCAGACTGGCGTAGCCCTCGAAGGGGACGCCGCGCTGCGGATCGAAACGGTCGACCGCGTCGATGAGGCCGATAACAGCGGCGGACTCGAGGTCGTCGGCGCTGGCGACCGCGCCGACCGGCACGTTCATGCCGTGGGCGATGCGTGAGGCGAGCGGGACGTACTGCTCGATCACGGCGCAGCGCGTCGCTGCGTCGCCGTCGCGCAACCGTGCCCAAACCAGAGCCGCGTCCGCCAAGGTCCCCCTCCGCCCCGTCGCACGGCCGAGCCCCGTCTCCGGGCGTTGCCCCTCGTCGCGCAACGGCGGGCGAACTGTGCCCTTGGTGGACCGCACGGTTAATCCCCGATCAGGTCCATTTGCGATACCCACTCGGCGCTTGCCCATTTCTGCGTCCGACGGGCTTGCAGGCGCTCCACCCAAAGGCCGGTACCTGATCGGACCGGCAGCCCCTCCGCCAGGCCCAAGAGTGACGCCTACTTCGAGAACGCCGAAAAAGCCTCACCGTGCCGGTCCGACCGGGTACCGAAAGGACTAGGGCTATTCGATAAGGTGGCGCCGTAACGCCAGCACCACCGCATGGGTCCGGTCGGTCGCCCCGAGCTTCGCGATGAGCGTCTGGACCCCCTTTTTCACGGTGTCCTCGGCAAGAACCATCGCGCGCGCGATCTCCTTGTTGGTGTAGCCCTCCGCCAGGTAGCGAAGGAGCTCGAGCTCGCGGGGCGTCAGCGGCTCCCGAACCGGCACCGGGGCGCCGGGTTCGTCACCGTCGGGCTCCGCCTCGGGCTCCTCGACCGCCTCGACAGGCGGGCGCACCTCGACCGCGCGAGTCAACGCACGGGCCTCGGCAGCGCCCAGGGCGGTGAGACCTTCGGCTGCCGCTCGGAGCGCCGCGATTACCTGACCGGACGGAGCGTCCTTGGAGACGTACCCGTTTGCGCCGGCACGGAGGACCGACCGGACGACCTCGGGGGTCTGCTCAACGGTGAAGGCGATGATCGGTACGGCAGCGTTGACCTCGCGGATGCGCTCGACGGCGTCCGTACCCATCGCGTCCGGAAGACCCAGATCCAGGAGCACGACGTCTGGCGCGCCCTCGCGCACGAAGTCGATCGCTTCGGCGCAGGTCGCCGTGATTCCCGCGATGACGATCCCCTCCCGCTCGAGCAGCGCTCGGACACCGAGTCGCATGACGGGGTGGTCCTCGACCGCGAGCACTCGGATGCCGGCCCGCGCGGGCGCTGCCGCGGGCTCAGCGCGGCCGAGGATTCCCAGCGCGTCAGCGGTTCGTTCGGCGAGCGGCGTCTCTTCGGGGGCGTAGACGCTCCCGTGGCGGGCGATCCCCACCCGGACGCTCGCGCCTTCCACCGGTTGGACCTTGGCGCTTGCATCCAGGGCGGCGTCGCGGCACTCCTTATCTTCGGCGTGCAGGCCGATCAGCCTGCCGTCGCGGCCGCGAACGGCCACCGCGTGATGACCGAATGCGTTGGCGGCCGATCGCGCGGCGGCATCCGCGTCGTTGGTTGCCGCGTAGCGAACGATTGCCTCGAGCGCCGCGGAATCCCGCCGCTCACGTTCGAGGGTGTCGATCCGCATGATCGCGGAGAGCGCGCGCGCGACGTCGCCGGCGACGGCCTCGAGGACGTCCAGCTTCTCGTCGAAAGGCGCGCCGGTCGGACGTTTCACGTTGAGCACCCCGATCACTTCGTCGCCGGCGCGGAGCGGCATTACCACTGCTTCGCCAGCGTCCGGATCGCTTCCGCGGAAACGCGCCTCATTCACGGGACCGTGCAGGACCACGGATTCGCCGCGGCTCGCGACCCACCCGGCGATCCCTTCATCGACGCGTTGACCGTGTCCCAGCGGGACCTCGAGGCCGACCGACGCGCGGACCCGAAGCTCGTTCCCCTCGACGACCATGATCGACGTTCCGCCGGCGCCGATGCTGCTCGCGATCGCCTCCGCGGCTCGCGCGAGAAGCGCCGATGCGTCTCGCGTCTCGTGCAGTCCCGTGAGTAGATATCTGAGCAGCGCGGTGCGGTCGGCATGGCGCGCGGTTTCTCGCTGCGCATCCGAAAGCGCGCGGCCGTCCGCGACGGATAGTCCCAGCAGCTCGGCGGCGGCATCGGCGGTCGCGAGCTCGACAGTGTCGAACGGTACACCGTGTCGAAGCGCGCAGAGCAGCGCCTCGCCTTCGGGGAGTGCGATGCGCGTCAGGAGAGCGAATGCGGCCTGGTCGTCCCACCTCCCCGCGGCGACCGGTGTCCCGGTGGTCGTGCCGCCCAACGCGCGGACCACGGCATCCGCATCGAAGATGGCGCGCCAGTCGGTCTCAGCGGAGATCTGGTGCGCGAAGATCGTCGCGAGAGCATCGCCGGAGAGACTGAGTACAGCCGCTCCTTCCGCGCGGAGAAGAGCAGCGATGTGGGAGAGCCGCTCGGGCCAGCGCGCCGTCGAGTTGACGGTTCCCCCTCCCTCGCCCCGCGTTTGACGGAGTCTACCGGCCGGGGACTACTCCACCCAGTTGCCCAGGGGCTTGGGGGACGAAGTCCCCAATTGGTGGCACGTTGTTTGCCCGTTTGCTCGCCCATGGCCATCGATCCCGGCGTGGGGGTGCCGGGGGCCCCTTCGGCCGGAGAGGTCTCGGACCGTGAAGCGGAGACGATGGAGGAGCTCCTCGCGGGTGCCGAGGCTGACGAGCGGATGCTGCGTCCCCTTCATGCGGGGGAGTTCGTGGAGGGGGTCATCGCTTCGATCGCCGGCGACGAAGTCCTGGTCGATCTCGAAGGGCGCTCTGCGGGCGTCCTGTCCGCACGGGAGGCAGGCGCCGAGGGGGTCGACGTCGAGCCGGGCATGCGCGTCATGGCTGCCGTCGTCCAGCCCGAAGGGCCCGACGGACGGGCGGTGCTCTCCCTCCGCCGGGCGCGCAGCCGCCGTCAGTGGATGCGGATGAGCGCCCTCGCGAAGAGCGGCGAGGTGATCGACGCCAACGTGGTCGAAGCGAACCGCGGCGGGCTCGTCGTAGATGTCGGCTTGCGCGGCTTCGTGCCGTTGTCGCAGCTCTCTTCGCTCGGGCCGCTCGGCGCGACGAACGAGCAAGGTGGCATACCCGACGCGCTGCGGGGTTACGTCGGCAAGCCCTTGCCGCTAAAGGTGATCGAGGCCGATCCCCGTCGCGATCGGTTGATCCTGTCCGAGAAGGCCGCGGCGCAAGCGGACCGGCGCCGCCGGAAGGCGGCCGCGACCCACATCCTCACGGAAGGAGAGATGGTCGATGGGCGAGTGTCGAGCGTGACGACGTTCGGTCTGTTCGTCGATATCGGTGCCGCCGACGGGCTCGTACACCGCTCCGAGATCACTTGGCAGAAAGGTGTCGAGCCCACGTCGCTGTACAGAGCCGGTGATCCGATCCGCGTCGTCGTGACGGGGGTGGACCGCGAGCGAGGCCGGATCTCGCTGTCGGTCAAGCGCCTCGAGGAGGACCCCTGGGCTAGGGCGACGCGCGAGCTCCGGCCCGGTGACGAGGTCGACGCAACCGTGACCCGGGTCATGCCGTACGGAGCCTTCGCGAGCGTGCCAGTCGGCATCGAGGGATTGATCCACGTCAGCGAGATTGCTCCCCATCATGTGGGCAGCCCGAACGAGCTGGTTCGCGCGGGTGATCTCGTGCGTGTCCGTGTGGTGGCGATCGATCCTGAGCGGCGACGACTGTCGCTTTCGATGCGTCAAGCCTCAGGAAATGTCGTGTACGAAACGCGGTCAGATAGCAATGCGTCCATATAATCGGGACAAGATGATGCCCGGGTCGCTATACCCTTAGAAGACGCGACAAATGGGACCGTTTGACCGCTTCAACGACCGCGCTAAGCGCGTCCTCGCGCTTGCCCAGGACGAGGCCATCCGTTTCAACCACAACTACATAGGGACGGAGCACCTCCTGCTGGGCCTCGTGCGCGAGGGCGAGGGAGTGGCCGCTCGCGTCCTTGACTCGCTCGGGGTCGAGCTCTCGAAGGTCCGCACCGCCGTCGAGTTCATCATCGGCCGGGGCGATTCGACGACGTCCCCGAGCGAGATCACGCTGTCGCCGCGCACGAAGAAGGTCATCGAGCTCGCAATCGACGAAGCGCGAAAGCTCGGCCACAGCCACGTCGGCACCGAGCACCTGCTCCTCGGCCTCGTTCGCGAGGGCGAGGGCATCGCTTCCGGAGTCCTCGAGTCGCTCGGCGTGTCGCTCGAGAAGGTCCGCCATCAAGTCATCGCGACGCTCGGGCAGCAGCACCCGCAGGCGGCGGGCGAGGCAGCGCCGGCTGGCAAGGGCGGTCAGTCGAAGACAGCTCGATCCCGTGATCGGGCGCGAGAAGGAGATCGAGCGCGTCATCCAGATCCTGAGCCGGCGGACCAAGAACAACCCCGCGCTCATCGGCGAGCCTGGCGTCGGCAAGACGGCGATCGCCGAAGGGCTCGCGCACCGCATCGTCAAGGGCGACGTTCCCGAGACGCTGCAGGGCAAGCGCGTGCTCACGCTCGACATCGGATCGCTCGTCGCCGGCACCAAGTACCGCGGCGAGTTCGAGGAGCGCCTCAAGAAGATCATCGAGGAGCTCCGACACGCGCACGATGTGATCCTCTTCATCGACGAGCTGCACACGCTCGTCGGGGCCGGCGCGGCCGAGGGCGCGGTCGACGCAGCAAACATCCTGAAGCCGTCGCTCGCCCGCGGCGAGCTCCAATGCATCGGCGCGACCACGCTCGACGAGTTCCGCAAGTACATCGAGCGCGATGCAGCACTCGAGCGCCGGTTCCAGCCGGTCATGGTCGAGGAGCCCTCGATCGAAGAGACCATCGCGATCCTCATGGGGATCCGCTCTCGCTATGAGGACCACCACAAGGTCTCGATCAGCGACGACGCCGTGAAGGCCTCAGCCGAGCTCTCGTCGCGCTACATCACCGACCGGTTCCTGCCGGACAAGGCCATCGACCTGATGGACGAGGCCGCGAGCCGCGTCCGCCTGCGCTACTCGACCGTCCCGAACGAGGTCAAGGAGGCGCAGAAGGAGCTCGACCGCATCGTCACGGACAAAGAGCAGGCGATGGAGGCGCAGCAGTACGAGCTCGCCTCGACGCTGCGCCAGCAGGAGCGCCAACAGCAGGACAAGCTCACGCAGGCCAAGGGCGACTGGCTCCTCGCGCAGTCCCAGAAGCGCCCCGAGGTGACCGACGAGGACATCGCCGAGGTCGTCTCGATGTGGACGGGAATCCCGGTCAAGAAGCTCGCCGAGGAGGAGACGCAGAAGCTCCTCAAGATGGAAGAGGCGCTTCACGGCCGCGTGATCGGCCAGGCGCCTGCGGTCACGATGGTCGCGCGCGCCGTGCGCCGCGCTCGAGCGGGCCTCAAAGACCCGCGCCGGCCGATCGGCGTGTTCTTCTTCGTGGGCCCGACGGGCACCGGCAAGACGCACCTCGCGCGCGTGCTCGCCGAGTTCATGTTCGGCAGCGAAGAGAACATGGTGAAGATCGACATGTCCGACTACATGGAGCGGCACAACGTGTCGCGTCTGGTCGGCTCGCCGCCGGGCTACGTCGGCTACGAAGAGGGCGGGCAGCTCACCGAGACGGTGCGGCGCAAGTCCTACTGCGTGATCCTGCTCGACGAGATCGAGAAGGCCCACCCCGAGGTCTTCAACATGCTCTTGCAGATCTTCGACGAGGGCCGCCTCGCGGACGCGAAGGGCCGCAGCGTCGACTTCCGAAACACGATCATCATCATGACCAGCAACCTTGCGCAGAAGATGCTCAAGAGCGAGGCCGCGCTCGGCTTCCGCGGTAAGGTCGACGGCGGGGACGATCCCGACCTCGCGGCCGCCTACGAGCGCATGAAGGAGCGCGTCACCGAGGAGATGAAGCGCTTCTTCCGACCGGAGTTCCTCAACCGGATCGACGCGACCGTGGTCTTCCAGCCGCTCAACAGGGAAGAGATCCGCAAGATCGTCGACCTGGAGCTCGTCGGAGTGCGCAAGCAGCTCGCCTCACAGGAGATCACGCTCGTCGTCACCGACGAGGCGAAGGACCACATCGCCACCGTCGGGTACGACGCGAACTTCGGCGCGCGGCCGCTCGCGCGACAGATCCAGAACGAGATCGCGGACCCGCTCGCCGAGATGCTGCTCCAGGGCAAGTTCCACGCGGGCGACACGGTGAAGGTCCACCCAGTCGAAGGCAAGCTCGGGATCGAGCGCGCCGAGGCTGAGGAACGCAAGCCGGAGCCCGTCGCCCCCTAGCCACGCATCGGCATCGCGGTTGCATCTCGGTCGATCATGCGACCGGCGCTCGCCCTGCTCATCGCACTCTTCGCGTCGTCATGCGCGTCGCCGCTCAACGTGGCGGTCGGCCCAGCGGCGTGGCCGCTTCGGGGCACACCAGCGAGCGATGCGAGCGCGATCCATCGCCGGCCGCTCGTCGTCAAGGTCGCAAACGATCCCGGTGCGCGACCGCAGACCGGTATCGCGGACGCCGACCTCATCATCGAGCTCCCCGTCGAGGGCGGCCTGACGCGGCTCTCGGTGGTCTTCCAGTCGAAGGATCCCAGCCGGGTCGGGCCGGTGCGCAGCGCGCGTCAGTCAGATCTCAACTACCTACCGACGCTCCACGCCATCCTCGCTCACGTCGGCGCCTCCGAATCGGTCACGAAGATGGTCCGCGACGCGGCGTCCTCGGGCGGGTTCGTCGATATCGACGAGTTTCAGCACGCCGATGCCTTCGAGCGCAGCACCGACCGGGTTGCGCCGTACAACGCATACACCTCGGCGAGCAAGCTCCGTCAGGCTGCGGGCAGCGCGGCAGAACAGTCGGTCGATGTCGGTGCGCTCGAGTACGGCGATGCGCAGGCCGCGTCGACCGACGGCGCGACGCTGACGATCCCGTACGCCGAACGCGTGCGGTATGAGTTCGATCCGGCAAGAGGCGCCTATCACCGCACCGCCGGCGGCACGAAGACCCTCGATACCGCGGCGGGCGAGATGCTTCCGGAGAACGTCGTGGTGATCAAGACCGACGTGAAGGACATCCCGGGGACGGCCGATGCCGCGGGGGCGCCCTCCGTCGACTACCGCGGGACCGGGTCGGGCCCCGTCGTCATCCTCCGCGACGGCAAGCGCTTCGACGGCACGTGGTCGCGGCAGGGGACTGAGATGTACCGGTTCGCCGATGCCTCGGGCAAGGAGATCGGGCTCAAACCAGGTCTCACCTGGATGCACATCGTGCCGACGTCGTTCGATCTCTCCGGCTAGTTGTTCTCGGCCGAGAGGCGTCGCGCCAACCGCACCAGTCCCAAGTCGATCACTCCCAAGACAGCGCCGACCGCGCCACCAACCGCGGCCGAAACGACGAGCGCGAACGGCGCGGCGAAGGCCGCGAACAGAAGGAAGCCCGGGCCGCTACCGGCGGGGATCGCGGCAAGCGATCCGACGAGGAAGACGACTGCGAGCACCGCGAGGAATGCCATGCCGTTCGCGGCGCCCCACCGGAAGACGCGCCGCACGAACGCCCGATCGTCCATCGTGCCGAGCACGTCGATACCCTCGAGCGCCCGCTGGGTCGTCAAGAAGGTGGTCGCCCAGAGCGCTGCGAAGAGTCCGAGTCCAACGAGCGTGTTGAGATTCGCCAGCAGGGACCCCAGTCCGCCTCGCGTGTAAGCAAAGAGGACCGAAGCGACCACGAAGAGGGTCGCGTGGAAGGTTGCGAGCGCCCATGTCACGAGGCGCTGTGGCGGATCGCCGTTCATCCGTGCGCGAGCCATATCGCGATCGCGACGACGAGGGCGAAGGTCGCGGAAGTGAACGCGTAGAGCGTTCGCAGCACATCAGCGACGTGGGAGGGAGCAGCGAACGCGAGCCGAGCGACCGCGAGTGTCCGCGGCAGCGAGAGCATGACCAGGAGAACGACGACGCTCAGCTTGACGACGAGCGTCGTGCCCCATCCGGTCTGCGGTGACGGAAGCCCTGCGCCGAAGGCGCCCAGATTGCCAATGCCGGTCATCGCAAGCGTGCCCGCGGCCAGCCAGAAGACCCACTCGTAACTCGCGGCCAGCTGCAGCAGCGCCACAGCGGGGACCCCGATCTGCCTGGCGCGCGCGGCGAGAACGAAGACGAGCGCTGCACCGCCGAGCGCCACCGCCATTGCGAGGACGTGCAGCCAGCGCACGGCCAGGTGAAGCAGATGCACATCCATCGGTCGCAAGTCCAGCGCGGAAAGAGGCGAAGTCAAGTCGAGGCCGATACTTGCTTGCATGCCCACCCGGCCGAAGACCTCCTTCGTCTGCCAGCAGTGCGCGTTCCAGTCGCCGAAGTGGATCGGACGCTGCCCATCGTGTGACGGCTGGAACACGTTCGTCGAGGAGCGCGTCGTCGCGCCGCCAAAAGGCCGAGGGCTCGCCCGCGCACCTCGCGAGCCGATCGCCCTGAGCGACGTGCCGGCCGACGCGGAGCAGCGTCTTTCGAC
>Ga0209801_1001935_pt1 | contig 12394 bp, 17 predicted proteins | sample GraSoiAngelo_127_FD_185884 | JGI IMG/M metagenome (GOLD analysis project Ga0209801, IMG submission 185884) | Grasslands soil microbial communities from the Angelo Coastal Reserve, California, USA - 14_0927_09_40cm (SPAdes) (version 2) | ecosystem: Environmental > Terrestrial > Soil > Grasslands ... | reverse complement strand
CGGATGGATAGTGCTGCTATACAGGCGCGTATAAATACAGGGACATGCTGATTACAAAAAAGATTGCAAATAGGGCCGGATGAGTTCCGGATAGGATTGCATCTCACCAAACACTCGACTCAGCGTGCCGCTCAATTCTTTCTCGTTGGGGAAGTATCGATTGTGAGTCCCTGTTTGGCGGGTGTATCTCCACAATCGCTCGGTCGGATTCAGTTCAGGTGAGTAGGACGGCAGTGGATGAACTTCCAGCCAGTGGCGATTGGCATCGAACCAAGCCCATACGTCGCCGTCTGTATGGTATGTGGCATTATCCTGAATTAATATGGCGCCCTGTCGTCGATAACTGCGAGCCAGTTGTTCCAGGAAAGCTAGATACGTGCAAGCATTGAAGACGGTGTCTGGTCGGTAATGGAAGCGCGCCTTCCACAATTCAATGGCCCCCAAAATCTTCACGCTCTTGCGCTGTCCGGTCACGGGAACTTCTGGAGGACAACCAACCCGGCTCCAGGTGGTATGCAGGGTAGAATCTTGGCGAAAGCTGGCTTCGTCGGTGAAGATCAATGCCCAGTTTTGCCGCTGCGTTTTTTTTTAAGCCTGGGATAGGTGTAGCGCTGCCAGCGATCTTGCTGATAAGCGCTGGCTCGGGCCAGCACGCGACGCGGGCGTTGCACCGAGAAGCCCAAACGATGGAGCAACCTGCGCACATGGCCTGGATGATAATGAATGCCGAACTCTTCCTCGATGACCCAGGCGACCATGGGAGAGGTCCAGATACCGGTATCCAAGCCGTAGGCTACTGGGCCGCTGTCGAGAATGTCGTCGAGCTGTTTCCGCTGCGCCAGCGTCAGCTCCAATGGCCGTCCCGAGCGATGTCCTTCGAGCAGCCCGTCGACGCCAAAAGCTTGATAGCGTGCTAACCACTCAGAGACCCTCGAACGTGGAGCCGCGAGTAGATGGGCTAACTCACCGCTCGTGCGCCCTTCCGAGTTCAGCACTACTGCTTGCAATCGCTTGGCAACCCGGTAAGCTCCGTCTCGCTCTGCTTGTTTGCGCAAGCGGATCAAATGTTTGTAGGTCTTCGGGTGTAAGTACAGGATTCGCGGAACCATGGCACCTCCTTCGAGGAGTATGCCAGATGTACCCATCTTATGTCCTGTTAATTATGCGCGGATGTATAGTTGCACGAAGTAAGCGCCCCAATCAGATGTTGCGGATGCGCGCCGCCCATGTTCACCTCGACGAAGGGCGCATAGGCAAGAAGGCCGCTAAAGACGTCGTTCTGGTCGCGGTAAGCCGTGTATTCGGAATAAGAAAAGAAGCTCGCGTTCTGGCGGACATTCCGGCGGACGGGACCTTGCAGCTTGCGATAGGTCTGCGAGACAGCTACGACTTCTTCTGCATGAGGAACCGGGAGCAGTCGCAAAGCGGCGCCATTCAAAATCGTGAAAATACCAGTGTTTAGGCCGATGCCGAGCACCAGAGTAAGCACCGCGACGGCGGTGAACCCCGGATTCTTTCGCAGGGCGCGTGCACCAAATCGCAGGTCACTCAAGAAATTCTCCAGCAGCGGTAAGCCGCGGCGGGCGCGATAATTCTCTTTGGTTTGCTCCATGCCGCCGAGTTTGATCCGAGCGTCACGCCGCGCTTCGCCCAAACTCATACCTGCGTGGAGATTTTCCTCAACGTGCATCAGGACATGGGCTTCCATCTCCTCGGCGAGGTCTCGGTCGCGTCCTTCACTGCCAAATAAGGCGACCAGCCGCAATAGCCAAGCGCGCAGTGACCTCATAACTCCTCGCTTATTTCGGGGCTTCTCTGAGAATGCCTAGGATGCAGCTACGTCCTATGGGGATGCAATAGAAGATACGGTTCAGGGACGCAATTTGTTTCCAGCCTTTTGAGATTTCTATCGGAGGCATAGCCTCGCCCGCTCCATGCGGTCATCCCAAAGTCCGGGCTGAAAATTCCGCCAGCTCTTCGTCCGGCACGGTGAAAATCCCTTCGCCGCAATGCGGACAGGCAAAGGAATGTTCCATAATATGCTGCTTTTAGCGTGCCGTCGGGGACTTCGAGTTCCCCCCGCGCGTCTCCGCCACCGCCCATCGCCTCGCCCACTCCACGCCGTCGTCTCGTATGTGCTGCCGCTGTCGTAAACCTCTAAGAACTTCGCGGGCCAAGCAATGTCGCCAACAAATCCACATGATGTACGATTAAGGCGTTAGGACTAAGCCGCTCGCGCGGCCGTCGCTACGCGTGCGATACCCCCATCGTGATGAGTCCTGAACGCGCGATTACCTCGATTCAGTTTCCCTCAGCTTCAATAACTCATTTGGAAGAGATAGAAAAACCATAGCGCCCAGCCCTGCCGCATCCGCCGCAAACGCCAGCAGCTTCCTCCTAACGGCTGTATCTAAAGTGCTCCGGAATTAAATCCGCCGCCCCGATCCAACTCTATCTGCCGGACCACTTCCGATTGAGAACCAGCGTTTATCAGAAGGCATTGACCAACTCGCCTTGAACCTATCGGATGAGCCAACGCGATCTTGGAGACTGCAGTTCGGGTTTCCTGACTTACCTGCGACAAGTTCCTCTCCCCGTATTTTTTTCGAATCTCTTAGGGTGCCGGAGGAAGGTCGGCGCATCGAGTGGTTCGTGAGTATTGAGGCCTCTCGGAACGATGTGATCTCTAGTGGCCCGCAGAAGCAGAATTGTCCTTCACGGGTTGGACGGCCGTGATTTCATAATCTTGATACATGATTGTCAGGGTAGCGCGGCCGCCGAGACGCAGACTCGAAACGCTCTGGTTTTCCACGGGAAGCCAAAAGTTCTCGAACTTCTGATAGTTGTGGCGGATCTCAGTCTTTGTGATCCAGATCGATGGGTTCTTAGCTGGTTCGCCTTCGATTCGACACACAGCGAAGTCTTGGTCATCCACCCAGATACGACCACGGTAAAGGAATTTATTCGGCACTTTAGGCTGGATCCCGAGAACGTAGCCGCAGCCACCAGCGTTCGTTCGCCGTTCGAGCGACGTGAAATTGTAGTTCTGGGTGTTGAGTTCAACGCTCGCCCGAATCGCTGCTTCCTGGGCCTCTTTCTCCGCATCGATCAACCGCTTGAGAACTCGTTTGACGATCCATGTGCTCCCGCTTTCGGACAGAACCTTGAAATCTTTCTTGGCCGGAGCCGTATATGTTATCTCCACGATCATTTCTGCACGAAGCGCGGTGTGAAAGCCCTTAAAGTCGAGTTTGTAGATACGTTTGCCGCGATAGCTTTGAAGGGCCTTGGCCCGCTCGGCATTTTTCTGGACCAGGTTTTCAACCACCTCTGACAGAGTGAGCTGGGGTTCGGCCGCGATTGCGGCTGGGCCTTGCGCTGACGTCCCGACCGGAGTCAACGCGGCCGCCGCGATCAGTGAAAAACATCTGCGTCGACGAATTGTCCGGTTTGCGCGTTTGAACGTAGCCGACGCTTCGCGTGCCATGCTCATCACGTTATGCCTCACGGTGGCGCTTTGAACTGCGATTTTCGTTTTTCTCTGGTTTTCCTAAACCCGGCAAAATCGCCAGGCTCCAGGTGAACAAAGATTCAATTCCCATAGCCATTAGCTCGCATCCACCGCAACCCCACCTTCAAACGGTTTTGTCGAACGCGCGCGAGAGCGTCGCGCCGCGCACTTCCTGCTCGAATGCGCTCCTCCGACACTAGCGTTTATCAGATGGATATTCTTTTCGATACTCGCATTTACATTCGATTAGAAATCTACGCCCTTTCCCCGCTTAGCGAGGGATTGTGTGCGGCGGTATCTTTTCGCTTCGATGGCCTCAGCGGCAGAGAGCTTCGTGTCAATGTGTGACTCCGAGTGAAGCGCACCCGAGTGAGGCCGGCAACGCTTCCCGCCAGCGACACCACGCGTAGGACACGGGGCAGAAGAAAACCGTTCGAGCGACAGGTCTTTCATCCTCACCGGATCAGAGTGCGATAGGACACGCGGGAAAACTGTTCCATTTGGAACAACTCCCAATGATCCACAGTTGGTCTAGCCGCCGCCAGTCGTTTCTCCAATGATGGTGGCACGTTTCAGATTCTTGAGGTTATAGCTGAACTCCTCGGCACCGGAGAAAGTTTGCTTGTGGGTCTGCACGTAGGCCGGTTTAGCCAAGGTCCAATACTGGTGGGTAGACTCGCCATTCCGTTCCCAGAGATCGTTCAGGTGGGGGGCTCTGAAAACAGGTAAGTGGCGATGAAAGCAGTGGTGACCACGCGGTCCTGGAGATCCTCTCCGGAAATGTTGGCAACCTGAAGTTCGATCCATTGCGGCCCCGGTTTTTCCCTCCTCAAGCGCATTTCGCTTTTCCAAAGTAGATCGCTGCTGGCAGCTGATGATCGGAAGGGTCTGCGCCCCGCTTCTGGCGTAACCTGGTTCTGGCGGTTAGCGTCTCATGTCTTGGAGGCGATTCCTCCTACTCTCGCCAAATGCCGAAACTGTCGCCTTTCCGCGGAAGGTCTCCATGAACACACTTGCTCGCAGTTTGGTTCCTTCGTCCTCTTTTTCTCTCGCTGTCCCAAAACGGCAATCGCTTTGGTCGATCTTAGGGGTCTTTCTGCTCGCCATAACAAGCACGGCGCAGGAAAGGCCGCAAACGGCGATCGGAGCCAGCTCTCGGCGTGGGTGGCAATCGCCCACTCAGGCTCCGGCGGAAAATCCGGTTCCTGACGAAGCGCGCATCACGCTTCCGGCCGGGACGCGTGTTGCGCTGGTGCTCACGCACCCCATCGACAGCAAGTCCACGCACCAGCTCGACGAAGTCTATTGCGAGACCACGGCTCCAGTGACGCTCGAGGACCGTGTAGCCGTGCCCGCAGGAACGTTTGTGCAAGGGAAGGTCGAAAAGCTCACGCGACACGGGACGCGGGGGGAGATAGTGATGCGCTCTGTCTCCATCGTCTTCGCCGACGGGTTCGTCGCCAACATCGGTGGCCCGATCACCATCGAAAGCGAGGAAGGCACAGCATGGATCAATCCGGACACAGGAACGAAAGCTGCCATGGTGGCTGCGCCCCTGGTTGGGCTAGGTCTCGGCACGGCGATCGGAGCCGCCGCACACACCACGCGAAGTATCAACTTCGGCGGGACGACGATGACTACCAACACACTCAAGGGCGTGGCCATCGGAAGCACGCTAGGCCTTGCCGCCGGGAGCGTTGTCTCGCTTGTGCTGCTTGCACGGAGCCACCATTTCTATATGCCAATCGGTTCGGCGCTGGAGATGGTTTTGCCGCAAGCGGCGACCCTGGCCCAGGGACAAAGAGCTGATGGAGGGCGTCGTCAGGGGAGGTAGACGCGGGAAACGGGATCGAGCATAGCTTCGAGCAGACCGACAAGGGCGGAAACTTGGCCGGGGCCGTGTGCTCGATCAACTCATGGACTTGGGGCTTTTCGTTGCCAGAACCATCCGCCATTGAGAATCCTCTCCGAGCCAGGTTCGGAAATCGTCCCCTCGAGCGTGCCACGTTTTTGTTCCTTTACTTTCAATCAGATTCGGCGATGCCGTTTCTCTCCTGGTCGCGCGCTCATGGACTCAACTCAGACAAAGGCCTAGTTGTGCGACACACGGTTGCATATTTCTCAGCACGAAAAAAAACGTGCCACTCCTGTTCCGAAAGGCCGTGCCGCACCCTGAGCAAGCCTCCTCAATGAGTTCTTCCGCCTTCCAAGCCCAAAGCCGAAATTCCAGCATCTGCCCGCTTGGGTCGAAACTAGCCCAACTTCCACGCAGCGAAGAATATTTCATACATAGCCGCAGAATATTTATCTAAACGCAACCGTTCTTGCGACATCTCGCCCTGCTAACAGCCCGATGGACTGCCTCACATAGAGCGATCTCCGAACCATCGGTTTCCTATTTATCAGTCAAGGTACGATACTACTGTTTACTAAAAATGAATCGCTTGGGTTAGAGTCGAAGTCATCAAAGGAGACCGAATCATGGGCACGGGCCAACGGCTCGTCAGCGATCAAGCACTCGAGGCTTGTGGTGTGCAAGAATTCCACCCAGCACCCATCAAGCAGATATGCTGGCACTTGTTTGTTCTACGTTCGTGGCCTGGAAACTCAACAGCCCGGCAGGCAGAATTGCTCTGGCGGTGTCGTGCGATCGACGAAAGTTTTTGCGATCTGCACATGCTCATCGGTGAGGATGCGGCTCCCGTAGTGACTGAACTGCGCGCCCTCCTGCTGCAATAGTCTCAGGCGAAATTCTTCCCACCTTGGTCACAGTAAGAGTTAGAATCGGCAACCCATGAGCACTGAAGCAATCAAGTCACCAGAAATCGATCCGATTATGGAGCGCCTCGAAGATCAAATAGGTTGGTATGACCGAAAGAGCATGGCCAACCAGCGATGCTTTAAGTCGATAAAGATGGTTGAGATTACGGCTGCAGCAATCATCCCGTTCTTGTCGGCGTTTAGTTTTCCGGAAATGATGTGGGCGACCGGCGGACTGGGCGTTTTGATTACAGTGCTGGAGGGGATCTTGCACCTCAACCAGTACCAACAGAATTGGATAGCATATCGTTCAACTTGTGAATGTCTTAAGCATGAGAAGTACGTTTACCTCGGGAAGGCTTCGCCTTACGTGAATGCCGCAGATCCTCATGCTCTGCTGGCGGAGAGGATCGAGTCGCTGGTTTCTCAGGAACATGCGAAATGGGCGTCGGTGCAGCAGCAGGAGGCTAAAGCGAAAACCGCGTGAAGGAAACCTGTGGTTGCCGAGAATTTCGGTCCAACTAAAGAGGGAGATAAATGGCGCGTTCCCTTGTAAGCGACACCAGAAGTAGCACTTAGAGTTTGCACTGCGTACCTTCTAAGCGGAGGGTCGGGAGTTCGAATCTGCCCGGGTCGCTCATACCTATGTGTTGGGTCGCTCCGTCAGCCAACGCGCAAAATATAAGGAGGATGATTGCGCATCGCAGCATCGTAGCAGGACCGGGAATCCTGAGGAATCATGGGCGAAATAACATTCGCCAGAGACACGTCAAATTACCAACGCGAGACGATTAGTACCGCCGTCTTCGAAGTTCCTCCCAGGGTGGCGGTGATCGTCGCATTGGTGTTGCCGGAAACTCGTTTCGCGCTGATGGTAAGTATCGCCGACGTAGTTCAGGCCGCCACCGTGACGCTCGCGGGCACCGTCGCCACAGACGTGTTGCTGCTGCTCAACGTCACCGTTGACAACTTTTTCCTCGCTTCTGTCAACCGGGGGTACGGTGTGGGCCGAAATAGTCCCGGCGAGAGAAAAACGATCACGCCCAGCGAAAAACGGATTAGCTACACACCAGCACCCCGCGAAACGATCTCGCAACTCCCGATTCGAACAAAATTCATTCCTCTTCAGCCAAGCTGTGAGAAATTGGCGCTAGCCCAATCTAGAGGCTGGGCGCGTAATAGCCAGTTTTTGCGTAGATGCTGAGAGGCGGAAGTCCCTTGGGGGCGCGCATCTTGACCTTGATCTTTCGCCATCGCGCATCGTGTGATTTATTACTCGGGTGGTATCCCAGAATGTATTGGTTGCGCAACTCCGAGCCAATTTTTGTGGCGATGTCCGGCAGTTCGTTCACATTCTCTACGGTAAAGGCGCGCCCACCGGTCAGTTCCGTCACTTCAGTAAGCAGCGAGGGGCCGTTGAGCTCCTCCGCTGTTCGGCTGCGGTACCCAAACGGGTCAAATATGCCGATAGAGTAAAGCTGGGCATCTGCCTCTCGCACCAGCCGCTTGATATCCCTCTCGTTGTACCGACTATTGTTATCTCCCCCGTCGGAGATGATAAGTAAGGCCCGTTTGGCGTTTCGAGCGGTCCTCATCTCGCTGAGGCCCAGATAGATCGCATCGAAGAGCGCAGTGCGGCCTTTCGCAGATGCCGAGAGTATGCGGCTTTGCAGATCTTCAACACTGCTGGTGAAGGCGCTCATAACTTCTGCGCGGTCGTTGAAACTGACTAGGAAGAATTTGTCCTGCCGATTGGCAGTCTTGAAAAACTGCAAGGCTGCTTCCTTGGCCTTACCCACTTTGTTGGCCATGCTGCCGCTGAGATCGAAGATGGCGCCAATGGAAATGGGGACGTCTTCGGAAGAGAAGTACTGGATCTCCTGCTCGACGTTGTTTTCGAAGACACGGAAGTTATCGGGCTCAAGCCCTGTAACCCGGCGGTTATACGGGTCAGTGACAGTAACGTTGACAAGCGCCAGGTCCACATCGACATGGACGGATTGGCCCTGTTTGATGACCTGGCCCGGGGTGTCATGCTTCACGTCGTCGGGGACGACGGATCGGGCGACCGCGGGCGCGGGGAATTTCCAGATGACGACGGCAAAGAGCAGAAGAGGAATGAACGGAACGAAGAAGACACGAGTCACAACCAAACTACTTTTCACAAGGTCTCCATGGTACCAACTGTCATAGCTCTGAATCTGAACGATTGTCGTCCGTTGCTTGACCGGTCTGCGCAGAATTTTGATACAGATTGTAGTCGCCAAATTCTTCTGTCCTCATATCGTCCTCGTTGACTCCCGAGGAATTGAGCATGTTGGTGATCGCATTGACCATTCGCGACGGGCCTGCAATGTAGTAGATAGGTCCATTGAGCCCGAGTAGATGACGCGTGAGCATCTCGCGATTAACGTGACTTTTTTCGTAAGGCCGAGCCAGAGCTTTATGCCTAGTGATCGTTGGAACGAAGGTGAAATTAGGATTTTGCACGGTCATGCTTTCAAGGTCTTCGATGAACGCGGCATCGTCCGTTTCCCTGTTTGAATAAAACAAATACAGCTTGTGTGGCAGACGCTCCTGGGTGGCCCACTGAAGGATGCTGCGAATCGGCGTAATCCCGATGCCACCCGCGATAAACACCGCAGGTCGGGTGATGTCTGTATGCAGCGTGAATGATCCCCGGGGACGGCTCACGATGAACTTCGTGCCAAGAGCGGCGGCCTTCAACGCGTTCTTGAAGGCAGTCTGCCGCATGCGCATCGCAATCATGATTGGCTCTTTGTCATGAGGAGAGCTCGCGAGCGAAAAGGTCCGGGAATTGTCGCTTTCACTGCCCATGCACGGCCGCGGGAAGACAAAGTCGGCATGTTGCCCAGCCCGGAATTCGTAACGACGACCATTTGTGTCAAACCAGAACGCCATCGTGTCTCCTAGCAATTCTTTGCCGATCCATCAGTGCCATCTCATATTCAGCCATGAGTCGTCCTCGGTCTGAGTTTTGCCAGGGCCCCTTATGGGCGCCGTCGGCATTTCAACTACATAGACCAAATTGATCACGATTTATTCCGCCCTTGTCTTCACGCAGCATTCGCTGAAAGTAACAAACCAGCGATCCACATCCAAAGATGCAATGCAAAGAAAAGGAGTGGAGAGAACTGAAGGAGACCCAACGTCGGAATCTCGGAAGAACCATCCCAAGGCGATGTGGCGGTCGGTATGTGAATTACACGAACGCTTCCCATCGAATGGACCTTAAGGTCAGTCCATGATTGAATCCTGCGTCGACCACTAAATATTGCGAGGGCCACGGGAACCCGGACGGAGACTACCTACGGTGTTGCCCTTCGCGAATGGTTGGTGGGAAATCCCATACCTCTCCGGAAATTGTGAACTTCCCCAGAGGATGGGAATAACAGTGTTTGTGCGAACTGCGCTCGACGTATATCGCCCCAAACCTGCTGGCAGTATCTCGTTCGTACCGAAGTGCGCAGATCTTAAGAGCACGCCTTGCACACCTGCGAAGACTTCTCCTTCATGCACCGCAGTCTGGTCTCCTGACAGACTGATTGCGAGCGGCTCACTCTGCAAGAACAGCGCCAGCCGCGAAGTACGGACGTCTAGTGACTTGGCCGATCCCGACGCGCTTGGAAGACTCTGTCGAGTGTTCTGCGAAGAACGCGACATTCTCGAACTGCCGGTATCTAACCGAATGAGCGTCGTCGGCGTGGATACCGTGAGTCGTCCCGGATTGGTCTCTGGTACTGATGACGTCCCCGATTGTGCCGGGCAAAGTTGAGCAAAGGCGCTCAACATGCAAAACAAGCAAATTGGGACGATCTTCAATCTCGCTCCGCTGAACCACGCAACCTATTTCCGAAACAAATGCGGCACGTACCAGCGCGTGTATGTTGCTACTCCCAGTAACAGCACGACCCACCAGAGCACGAGGACGCTTCGCATCCACAGCTTGTATTTGGTGATTCGCAATTTTTCTGGCAAAACGCTCGTACCTGCTGACAGCAAGATGTACAGTCCCGCGATTTCAGTCATGGTTCCGAACGCGGCATGCGTCGTCGCCAGTGCGTAGTAGGCCTTCCCCAGCTTAGCCGGAACCCTGGGAAGCACATGAACGCGGAATGAAGGAATCATCATCACTGCGACTACAGCGAGGTTCAGAACCACGATGGTGGATTGGCACCAGGCGTGTTGCCGAAAGCGCCCCTTGCGAGCAAGCCGAGCACCGACCAACAGACCTATCCCCATGACGATTTCGAGGACGAGAACAAGATCGGCAGTGCACGGAGCCGCGGTTTCAAAGAATGCTTTTCTCAACAAATTGTCACTACGCAGATTGCCGACTGCGCTCCATTCATGTTTAGGTAAGAATCTCGCGTGGCAGAGGGGCAGGATTAATTCCGGCAATTAAGAGGGAAGTGCAAGATCGCACATCGGTGTCGGCCATTAACACTCCTCTGATCTGTCGCGGCGACAATACCCAAAGCCACAAACGTGATTGGAACGCTGTATTTCGACGTAACTCCTTAATACCCGTAGGAGCTCGTCGTGGAGTCGCTTCCGCCAACCACTGGGCATGCCGTAAATTCTCGCCACGACTCGCGCCCTTTTAACAACGTGTTCGAATCCTTCCTCTTCAGCAGGATTACACTTTGCGTCTTTGCCGGGCCGCCGTTTTCTCCGGGCTCCGCAACACACACGTAGATTCCCGAGGATCTCTCGTCGAGAACCTTGATCGCCAACCTCTTCACCCCACCCGCCGCCTCGACGACGGCTTCGTTTTCGTCCACCGTCTGCGCCGTGAATCTGTAATCCGCAAAAGTCTTCCTTCCTTTTTCCTTCTTCGGCCGGAACGTGGACGGCAGCGAAGTCAAGTCCAGCTTCTCGACCACGAAGGCCGCTACTTTTTCTTTGGGATACGCGGCCTTATTGCCAGCGACCCCCAGCGGCGCATATCACAGCGCCACAACCGCCAAAAAAACTTTAGTTTTCATTTTGCCGCTCCTTGCCGCATTAGATTGTCTTGTTGGAGGATCCACCGAGTCTGGTCCCGCGGGTTTCGGAACACTTCTATCCCGGTCCATTCACTCCACTGAGAAAGCCGCCGAGGTGTGCTGTCAGTGCGACGATAACTACGGCTGCAGCCTCGATCGGCAGGCGGTATCCGGGCATGACTCTTTCGTGGTTCCGTCGGGTTCTCATGTGGATGAACCACACCATCCAGATCAGGACGCTTGACACGCATCCCATCACCAGATGCATCAAAATGATGCCTTTCAGTTTTTGACCCTCGAGTTCCCGCTGCCACGCGAGAATGCCGGTGCCTATCACGGGTATGGTGGCGATCGCCGCGACGAGCAAGTTGTAGTAGGCGGTCGCAGCCAGCAGGCGCTGCTTCTTCCATTGCGCAAGAAAATCAAAGAGCACGCCGATGATAAACAGCGCGATCGGGAAGTGGATCAGCACGACGTGTTGCGCATGCTTTGCGAAAACCACCGTTTTTATGTCGAACGGATGCAAGGTTGCTCCTCGCTCACTGCACGATGACTTTGCCCGTCATCTTCGGATGAATCGAGCAGAAGTACGGATACGTTCCCGCTTTGCTGAAGGTGAAGGAGAACTTTTCGTCTGTGTCGAGCACTTTGGACTTGAACGTCTTCGAATCATCCGTGCTAACTACCGTGTGAGGGATATCGTCACGGTTGGTCCACGTAACCGCGGCCCCGACCGGCACCGTTAGTGTTACCGGTCCGAAGCTGAAGTTGTCGATCTTCACTTCCATCGTCGACGTCTTTTCCTGCGCACTTGCTACAGAACCCTTCCGACCTGTGCCGAAACCTGCCGTTCCCAGCACCAGTGCTGCTGCTAGACTTGCAATGGACACACTTCTCCTCATGCTTTTTCTCCTTTTTTGTCTGTTTCAAGTTCGAATCGTTTTCTGAGTTTGGCTGCGTCTTGCTCACGCGAGCGAAGAATCCACCACAGCAAGCGCGTGCTGCCCTCGGATGTAATTCACATCGGTGATCCCCAGGACGCTCCGGAGTTGCTCGGCGGGCACCTTCATCGGCCCAGGTGAATCCGCCTTACCCGGCTGCGGTTGCGGAAACG
>Ga0209801_1001931_pt1 | contig 12418 bp, 9 predicted proteins | sample GraSoiAngelo_127_FD_185884 | JGI IMG/M metagenome (GOLD analysis project Ga0209801, IMG submission 185884) | Grasslands soil microbial communities from the Angelo Coastal Reserve, California, USA - 14_0927_09_40cm (SPAdes) (version 2) | ecosystem: Environmental > Terrestrial > Soil > Grasslands ... | reverse complement strand
CCCTGCACGGTGTTGTAGTGCTCGGCGCGCTCGCCGCGCCGGTCGCAGCGCAGCTCGAGCCCCGCGAGCTGGTCCCGCTCGAGCGCGAGCGTGTCGTCTCCGCCGCACGGCGGTACCTCGGTGAGGCGCCCATGACCATCATTGCCTTCCCCGCGCCGCGCAGTGCGGGCGGGCCGCACGACTTCTACTCGGAAGGCGATTACTGGTGGCCCGATCCGCGGAGCCCCGACAGCCCGTTCGTCCGTCGTGATGGGGAGACGAACCCGAGCAACTTCATCGCCCACCGCGATGCGATGCGCCGCCTGAGTCAGATCGTCCCGGCCCTCGTCGCCGCCTACCAGATCACGGGCGACACCGCCTACGCCCGCCACGCCGTCGCCTATCTCGAAGCGTGGTTCGTGGACGCTCGCAGGCGCATGAATCCGCATCTCCGATACGGGCAGGCGATCAAGGGGCGGGCGACGGGGCGCGGCACCGGCATCATCGACACGATTCACCTGGTCGAGGTCGCGCGGGCCACCCGGGCGCTCGAGCGGATGGGATACCTGAGAGGCGAAACGCTCGCTGGCACAAAGCGCTGGTTCCGTCAATACCTAGAGTGGATTACCACGCACCCCTACGGAACCGACGAGCGCAACAGCGGCAACAACCACGCAGCCGCCTGGGCGCTGCAGGTGGCCGCGTTCGCGCAGCTCGTCGGCGACGAGGCGCGGCTCGACTCCATGCGGCGCTTCTTTCGCGAGACGCTCATTCCCCAACAAATGGCCGCCGACGGCAGCTTCCCGCGCGAGCTGGCGCGCACCAAGCCCTACGGCTACTCGCTGTTCCAGCTCGACGTGATGGGAACGCTCGCGTGGGCCCTGTCGACTGCCGGAGAGGATCTGTGGGCCTTCACCACGCCCGACGGGCGCGGGATGCGCCGCGCGCTCGCGTTCATGTACCCGTTCATCAAGGACAAGCACGCCTGGCCGAAGCCACCGGACGTGATGTATTACGACCAGTGGCCGGTCCGCCATCCGGCTCTCTTGTTCGGCGGCCTCGCCCTGCACGAGCCACGCTACCTGGACCTGTGGAAGACGCTGCCAGCCGATCCGACGGTGGATGAGGTCGTGCGCAATTTTCCGATCCGTCAGCCGCTGTTATGGCTGAGACAAGGAGCCGACCGATGACGACGCGCCGTGAGTTCGTCGCGACTGCCGCCGCTGCCTTCGCCACGCGATACACCCGCTGGCTGCCGCGCGGGGACCATCTCCCACTCGGCTTCTCGACCCTGGGCTGTCCCGCATGGACGTGGCCGCAGATCTTGGATTTCGCCGCCGCGCACGGCTACGTGGCGGTCGAGCTGCGCGGGCTCCAGGCGACGATGGATCTGAGCCAGGCCCCCGAGCTCGCGCCGGGACGCTTAGAAGAAGCGAAGCGGCAGCTGGCCGGGCACGGCCTCTCCGTCTCTGACCTCGGCGCCTCGGCCCAGATGCACGAGATGGATCCCAGGAAACACGCCGCGCAGCTCGCCGAGGCGCGCCGCTTCATCGACCTCGCGCAGGCGCTCGGTGCGCCGTACGTGCGCGTGTTCGGCAACAACTACGTGAAGTACGTGCCGCGCGCGGACATGCTGGCGCACATCGCCCGCGGTCTGCGCGAGCTGGGCGACTACGCCCAGCCGAAAGGCGTCACCGTGCTACTCGAATCCCACGGCGACTTTACCGACTCGCCCAGCCTGCTCGAGCTGCTGCGGCAGGCCGACTCGCCGGCCGTGCAGCTCTTGTGGGACGCGCATCACACGTTCGTGTCGGGCAAGGAGCAGCCGGAAGACACCGTGCGGCAGCTGGGGCGCTATATCCGGCACACCCACTTGAAGGACTCGGTGCCAGCGGCGACCACGGGAGGGCGGCGCTACGTGCTGACCGGCACGGGCGAGGTCCCGGTGCGCCGCCAGATCGAGGCCCTGGTGAAAATCGGGTACCGCGGGTTCTACAGCTTCGAGTGGGAGAAACGCTGGCACCCCGATATCGCGGAGCCGGAGGTCGCGATCGCGCAGTTCGCGACTGTGGCGGCCGAGTACCTGCACGGCGCGGGAGTACGCTAGTGTTGCTGCGCCTCGCAGCGCTCGTGCTCCTTTGCCTCGGTGTCGCGCCGTCGGCTCCACGGCTCGCTTCGCGTGTCGCGCCCCCCGCGCCCCCCGCGCCCCTGCGAGTGTACTCGCTGCGCGCGGATGCGCTCGCGCGAGCGAAGCGCCGTCTCGCGAGCGGCGACTCAAGCCTGCGGCCGGCGTACGACCGGCTGGTGCGGGAGGCCGCGGCCGCCCTCGTGGCCGGGCCGTTCTCCGTGATGGACAAGCAGCGCACGCCGCCGAGCGGCGACAAGCACGACTACGTGAGCATGGGCCCGTACTGGTGGCCCGACTCCACCAAGCCGGGCGGCCTGCCGTATGTCCGGCGCGACGGTGAGCGAAACCCCGAGATCCGTCGTGACTACGACGCGTCCCGCTGGGGCGCGCTGAGCAGCGCCGTCGGCACACTGGCGCTCGCCTACTACTTCAGCGACGACGAGAAATACGCCGAGCGCGCCGCGCGCCTCTTGCGGGTGTGGTTCCTCGATCCCGGCACTCGGATGAACCCCAACCTCCGGTACGGACAGCGCATTCCCGGCATCGCCGAAGGCCGCGGCGCGGGGATCATCGAGACTCGCTCGCTCGTGGGTCTGGTGGACGCGATCGGCATGCTCGAGCGCTCCCCCGCCTGGACGGATACGGCCGCCGGGGGGATGCGTTCATGGATGTCCGCCTATCTCCAGTGGCTGCGCACCAGCGAGATCGGAAAGGAGGAGCGGAGCGCGCGGAACAATCATGGCACCTGGTACGACGCGCAGGTCGCGGCGCTGGCGCTCTTCACCGGTGACACGGCGCTCGCGCGCGCCACGCTCGAGGCGAGCAAGACCAAGCGCATCGGCTCGCAGGTCATGCCTGACGGCCGCCAGCCCTTCGAGCTGGTGCGCACGCGCTCGCTCGCGTACAGCGCGATGAATCTCGAAGGACTGTGTCGGCTGGCGGAGCTGGGGCGGCAGGTTGGCGTGGACCTCTGGTCCTACCAGTCACCGGACGGCGGCAGCATCCGCAATGCGCTGGACTACGTCGCGCCCTACGCCGCGGCAGCGACACGGTGGCCCGGGCAGGAAATCACGCCGATCGAGCCGGATTGGGCCGTGCTGTTGCTGGCGCGTGCCCGGCTCACCTACGGGGAGCCACGCTACGGCGCGCTGCTGCGGGAGATCCCGGGAGACGTGGTCCTGTCCCATCGGGCGCGGCTGTTATACCCGGATTCGGATACGACACCCGAGTGATCACTTCGCCGCACGGAGCATCACCCGGTACCCGCCGTGGAGCGCCGTGCCCTGCGTGGTGAGCACGAGCCGCTCGACCGCGTCGCCCCAGACGGAGCGGAGCTGCTGGTCGGACACCCGGATCTCCTCGACAGTGGCGTGCAACTGGCGTGGGTCGAAGATAAGGATATAGAGCCCGCCGAGCCGTACCTCGCCGCGCCGCGAGGTATCCGCGCGCAATGGCGTCATGAGGTTCAGGCGCACCGGCTCCTTCCACTTCGTCAGCTCGTACCGGTCCTCCAACTCCACGGCCGGCGTCCTGCGGTCGAGCGTCACCCCACGTTGCCAGCGCTGCACCGCCGCCTCGGCAGGATAGGCGGAGGCGATGTCGGCCGAGAACGTGACCCGATTTGCGCTCTCCTCGAAGGACACGCCCTTCGCCTGGAATTCCCGTCCCGCCCCCTGCATGACGCCGTTGATGGTCGGCAGGTTATGATAGGCGGATTGCATCGTCCAGATCTCGTAGCGCTGCGAGCTGAAGGTCTTGGCGGAGTAGGTCTCCACGCCGAGGTCGATCAGCACCGGCCTACCATCTCCATACACGATGAAGTTGCCGACGTCGTTGTGGTTATGGCTCTGCGCGTTGTGGCCGCCCCACGCGGAGAGGTAGAGACGCGCGCCTGAGTCGGGAGTGGATCGCGCCGCCATGAGCTGGAGATCCGGCAGCCAGACGGAGCCGAGCAGTGGCTCGGAGGCCCGCGCCGTGGCGATCTCCCGCGCGACGAGCAGCGCCGGCAGGACGCGCCCGGGCGAACCAGAGCCGGGTCGGTACGGCCCGCGGCGCTGCGCGAGCAGCGCTCCGAATCCCTGCATGACCGGATCGCCGATCCGCTTCCCGTATTGATACACCAGCTCGGCATCGGGCCTGAGTTTCGCCGAGGCGTCGCCCATCGGGACGAAGTACTCGTCCTTGATGTACACCCGGTAGATGTACTGCCCCATGTTTCGCACGAGCGGTGAACGGTAGATGTCGACCGCGCCGTTGGTGGCGCTGCGGAGCAGCTCCAGGTTGTCGAACAGCGACGCCCCCGCCCGTCCCCAGTACCCCGGGCCTTCGTCCGAGGCCCCGTCGTCCGGGTAGACATTGATGAAGTTGTCGAGGCTGCGCATGATCTTGTAGACGGAGGCGGTGCGTCGCCGCGGGTCAGCCTCGAGCAGCAGGACGGCGGTCAGCCAGTTGGAGTTGATCCACGGATTCCAGTTGTTGACGTTCTTGCGTTCCCCGAACCCCATCCACCAGAAGTCGTCGCGTTGCAACGCCGGCGTGAGCACGCGCCGGTCGACCTCCGCGCGGATGCGCTTGCGGAGGAGTGGCGACACCTGGTCGAGCCGGTCCCCGAGCAGGTAGTCGGTCCACGCGAGCAACGCGCCTGTTTCCGCGGCGAAGAGGTCGACGATCGGCTCGGTGACGTCCGGCAGTCCGTTCCCGGCTCGCTGCATCCCGAGGTGCGCCGTCGATCCCCAAAAGGTTTGCTCGGAGATCGCCCAGATCCCATCGGCGATCTCGTCCAGGAAGCGCCCCTCGTTCTCGAACACCTCCGCAAGGACCAGCGTCGTCAGTTTCTCACGCTGCCGGGTGTTCATCACGTCGTAGTGCGACCGGTTCCCGTTGCGGATGTACTGCAACGTGACGGTGGCCGGGATTCGCTCCCAGGCGGTGCCCAGGGACTGCTGCGCTTCGCGGACGAACCCGGCCCGAATCTCCTGGGGCACCGCCTCCCAGTCTGCCCTGTCCCGGATCGTGGGATACGGATGCCACTGCGCGGCCGGAATCAACACAGCGGCGAGGGCCTGCTCGCTCAGGCCACCGGTCAGCAGGTTTCTCGGACCCTGTCCCGCTGCCCAACCCACTGCCACGGCGAGGAGGGGGAATACCGCGCGGATCGCGCGGCCGCGCGGCATCGTCTTCATCGGTCTCACGTCTCGGGCGACGGGACTGCTTTCCCGATCGCGGTCGCCAGCACGGTTTCGGGCGTCCACTGCCCGATCGGGCGCGCGGGGGAGAGGCGCCCGCGGCTCATGACCGCCAGCCGGTCGCACAGCCCGAACAGCTCCGGCAGGTAGGAGCTCACGAGCAGCACCGCCTTCCCCGCATCCGCGCAGCGCGCGATGGTCTCGTACAGCTGTGCTCGACTGCCGATGTCGATGCCGCGCGTGGGCTCGTCGAGCAGGAGCACATCCGCGTCCTGGTAGAGCAGCCGCCCGATCGCCACCTTTTGTTGATTCCCGCCCGAGAGGGCGCGCACCGGCTGCTGCGGGTCGGCGGCCCGGATGCGGAGCGCCTCGATCCATGTTCGGGCGACCGCGCGCTGTCGGCGGAGGTCGAGCCAGCCCCAGCCCGGTGAACAGGCGGACATCCGCGTCGCCGTGAGGTTGTCGGCCACGGCGAGCGGCAGGGCCAGGCCCTCCCGCGCCCGATCCTCGCTCAGGTACCCGAACCCCTGGCCGAGCCGCTGCGCCGGGCTCGCGCCGTGCACGGCGAGCGCGCGGCCGCGCAACGCGATCCGTCCCGACGCCTGGGGCTCGAGCCCGAACAATGTGCGCACCAACTCGGTCCGCCCGGAGCCGATGAGCCCGGCGATGCCGAGGATCTCGCCGCGTCGCAGCTCGAAGCTGGCGTGGCGCAGCGTCGGCGGGGCCGCAACGCCGTCCGCGGCGAGCAGCACCTCTCCCTCCGCGCTCCGGGCGCGCATGCGGTCGGGGAAGAGCCCCGCGACCGGCCGCCCCACCATCTGCGCGATCAGATGATCGGCGCTCGTGCCTGCCAGCCGCCCGGCATCGACGCTGCGGCCGTCGCGCAGGACGGTATAGCGATCGGCGATCTCGCGGACCTCCTCCAGAAAGTGGCTGATGTAGACTACGGCGAGCCCACGCGCGGCGAGACGACGGATCAAGGCGAACAGCCGGTCCACTTCCCCGCGCTGTAGACTGCTCGTCGGCTCATCCATCAGGAGGATGCGCGCGTCGGCGGCCAGTGCGCGGCAGATCTCCACCACCTGCTGGGCCGCCAGCGGCAGCTCGCCCAACCGGGCGTCGGGCGTGAGAGCCGGGTGGGCAAAGTGCTCCAGCAAGCCGAGCGCCCGCCGGCGGGCGCTCGCGGCGTCGAGCCACCCCCAGCGCGACGGCTCGATCCCAAGCAGGATGTTCTCGGCCACGGAGAGGTGCGGGCACAATGACAGCTCCTGATGGATCAAGGCGACGCCGCAGCGCCGCGCCTCGAGCGGCGAGGGCGGGGCGTACGGCCGATCGTCGAGCTGCATCGCGCCGCGGTCGGGACGCAGTGCGCCGGCCACGATGCTCATCAGCGTACTCTTGCCGGCGCCGTTCTCTCCGATCACGGCGTGCACCTCGCCGGGGCGGAGCACCAGGTCGACGCCGTTCAGCGCCACGGTCGGGCCGAACCGCTTCGCGAGGTCCGAGATCCGGAGCACGCTCACTGCTCGTTGAGATAGCGCGCGATCGGCGGGTTCACGAGCTCCTGGGTCGCGGTGGAATCGAGGTTCGCCGCCGTCACGAGCGCGACGCCGGTGTCGATGAGACGCGCGACCGGCTTGCCGCGCAGATGATCAGCCATCGTCTTCACGCCCAGGTACCCCATGCGCATCGGGTTCTGCACCACCAGCCCGTCGAGCTGGTGCGCGCGGATCGCGGCGATCAGGACGGCGCTGGCATCGAACCCGACGAACTTGACCTTCCCTGCCAGGCCGATGTCCTGCAGCGCGAGCAGCATGCCGATTGTCGACGACTCGTTGGGGGTGAAGATGCCCTGAACTAAGCCGCCGTAGCGGTTGAGGAGGTTTTCCGAGGCGCGCTTGGCCGTCTCGCGCGTCGGTCCGGCGTACTGGTCGGCCGACACGATCTCGATGCCCGGGTACCGGGAGCGCAACACCTCCAGAAACCCGGACTCCCGCTCGGTCGTGCTGGCCGATCCCTCGCCGTACCGCAGCAGCAGCACCTTGCCCTTCCCGCCGAGTAGCTCGCCCAGCCGGCCCGCGCCCAGCTGCCCGCCCTTGCGATTATCGGTGGCGACGAAGCTGACGATGCTGTCCGACTCGAGCCGCGAATCGATGATCACCGTCGGCACGCCGGCGCGCCGGGCCTCTTCGACGGGGCGCACCAGCGCCCGGCTGTCGAGCGGCGCCAGCACAATCCCCTGGACGCGCTGGCTGATGAAGCCTTCCACCACCTGGATCTGCTGCTCGCGGTCGTCTTCGCGCAGCGGTCCTTTCCAAATGACGTTCACCGGCGCACCCTCGGTCGCCAGCTCGCCCGACGCCTGGATCGCCCCGGCGTGGATGCTCTTCCAGAACTCGTGCGTCGTGCCTTTGGGGATCACCGCGATGGTGAGCGACTGGTCGGAGCCGGCCCGCGAGCCGCGCTGCCGCGGCGTCGATTTTCCGCAGCCGGAGATGCACATGGCCGCGAACAGAACGACGGGCATCTTGCTCCACCAGCCTCCACCAGCCTCCACCAGCCTCATGTCTCCTCCTCCAGCAAGAGCACGTGGACCGTCTGGGGACCGTGCACCCCGACGACCAAGGTGAGCTCGATATCCGAGGTGCGCGACGGTCCGGTGATCAGGGTGATCGCGTGGCTGGCGGTCTGTCGCACGCGGGCGAGCGCGTCGCCCAGCGACTCACAGATGCACGACGCGGACAACACGGCGACGTGGATCGGCGGGACAAGCGACAGCAACCGGCTGCGCTCGCGGGCCGACTCGAGCACCAGCGTGCCGGTCTCGGCGATCCCCCACTGCGCGGTGGTGACACCGGCCTCACACGCGAACAGCTCGTCGCGCGTGAGGCGATCGAGGCTCTCGAGCACGACGCTGTCTCCCGACCGCGGGAGGAGCCGCTGTACCAGGGGCGCGTCAGAGCCCACCACCCGCCGCACGCCCGCGCTCCTAAGGATACGGGCCAGTGCATCGGCGGCGTCCGCTGCGCCGCGCACGACGGTGCACTGCGCGCCTACGGCGGCCAGTCGCTCTGTGAAGCGCGTGACGAGGTCCCCCCTCTCTGGAACGGAGAGGGGGCCAGGGGGTGAGGACTCCAAAGCCCAGCGGGGGTCAGGGGGTGCCGATTGCGCCAGGTTCTCGCGCACCGCGCGCAGGATGTCTCGCCGAGCGGCGTCGCTGTCCGTCACGATCCCGCCGTGTCGCGCAGTCCGGCCCGCCACTCGTCGCGAAAGCTGCGCGGGGCGAGGGGACGGAGATCCCGCCACTTGGTCCAGGCGCCCAGCGGCGGCACGATGTGCAGCCTCCGGGCCCAGCGCATCACCCACTCGAACAGCCGCGGCCGCGCCATCACGGCCGCGTAACTCGAGAACGCGAGCCGCTCCAGCAACGTCCCCGTCCCGGTACTCCCGCGCCGCGCGACCGCCTGTGCCCGCAGGTGCAGCAGCACCGCCGGGATGTCGATCTTGACGGGACAGACATCCCGGCAGGCGCCGCACAGGCTGGACGCGTAGGGGAGGTCGGCCGACTCCCCCATTCCGAGCAGCTGCGGGGTCAACACCGCGCCGATGGGACCGGGATACACCGAGCCGTAGGCATGGCCGCCGATCTGGCGGTACACGGGGCAGGCGTTGAGGCACGCGCCGCAGCGGATGCACGCGAGCGTCTGACGGGTCACCGGGGACGCCAGCATGCGCGAGCGGCCGTTGTCGAGCAGCACGATGTGCAGCTCCTCCGGCCCCTCGTCCGCCGGTTGGCGCTTGGTGCCCGTGAGCAATGATTGATACGCCGTCAGCGCCTGGCCGGTGCCGGAGCGGGGGAGCAGCCGCAGAAACACCTCCAGGTCGGCGAACCGCGGGATCACCTTTTCGATGCCCATGAGCGCGACGTGCGTGCGCGGGAGACTGGTCGTGAGTCGCGCGTTTCCCTCGTTCTCGAGGATAAGGATGGTCCCCGTCTCGGCAACCGCGAAGTTGACGCCGGAGACCCCGAGATCCGCCTCCGCGAAGCGGCGGCGCAGCGCTTGGCGGGCCGCCGCCGCGAGCGTCGCGATATCGTCGGAGGGCTCCGTCCCGAGCTTCTCCGCGAACAGAGCCCCGATCTGCGCCCGGGTCTTGTGAATGGCGGGGGCCACGATGTGCGACGGCGTTTCACCGGCGAGCTGGACGATGTATTCGCCGAGGTCGGTCTCCACCGGCTCGATGCCGCGGCGCGCCAGCGCGGCGTTCAGGTGGATCTCTTCGGACGCCATACTCTTGCTCTTGACGATCGTCCGCGCCCCCCGTCGCTCGGCGATCCGGGCGATGATCTCGCATGCCTCCGCTGCGTCGCGCGCCCAATGGACCCGCGCGCCGGCGCGCTCGGCGTTGGCGGCGAACTGCTCCAGGTAGCGGTCCAGGCGGAGCAGCGTCTCGTCCTTGATGGCGCGGGCCCGGTCACGGGCGCCCTCCCAATCCGGCACCTCGGCGATCGCCGCCCGCCGCCGCTCGCCGAACAGAGTCGTGGCATGACGCAGCGCGCCGCGCAGCTGTCCGTCGGCCAGCGCCGTGCGCGCGTCCCGGTCGAAGGTCATGTGGTGGACGCGAGGACTTCCGCCAGGTGCAGCGCGCGGACGAGGGATCTGCGGCGTGACAGCCGGCCGCCGATCTGCATCAGGCAGCTCGCGTCCCCCGAGACGACGGCATCCACCCCCGCCCGGTCGATCGCGTCCACTTTCTCATCCAGGATCGCCACCGAGATCTCGGGATACTTCACCGAGAAGGTGCCGCCGAAGCCGCAGCACGTCTCCGCGCTCGCGGGGGGCAGCTCGACCAACTCCGCGCCGCGCACGTGGTGCAGCAGCCGGCGCGGCTCTTCCCTGATCTTCAAGTCGCGCAGGCCGTGACACGCGTCGTGCCAGGTGAGGCGGCCGGCGAAGCTCGCTCCCACGTCGTCCACGCCCAATCGATTGACGAGGAAGGAGCTGAGCTCGTACGTGCGCTCCGCCAGGGCCCGCGCCCGGGCACGCCAACCCGCATCCTCCAACAGCTGCTCGTAGTGATGCAGCATCGCGGTGCAGGATCCCGAGGGGCTGACGATGGCGTCGGCGCCGCTCGATTCAAAGATCTCGATGAGCCGGCGGGCCAGTGCGCACGCGTCCGGGCGATACCCGGTGTTGAACGCGGGCTGCCCGCAACACGTCTGGCGCTCGTCGAACTGCACGTCGCACCCCACCCGCCGCAGCACCCGCACCGCGCCGACGGCCGCCGCCGGCCACAGTTGATCGGCCAGGCAGGTCACGAACAGGGAGACGCGCATCGGGGGCCTCACAGGACGACGACGCCTTTGACGTACTCAGGCGCACCGTGCTCGCCTGAGAGGGCGCGGGCGATCGAATCGAGTGATGGGTGCCGGTGTGTGATCAGCGATCGGACGTCCACCTTCCCGCGCTCGATCAGGTCCAGCGCGCGGACGTAGGTGGCCGGTCGGCCGTCGTCCGTGAAGCCGCCGGACGCCCCGACCGGCGTCAGCAGGGTGGGCTCGAGGAACTGGAGCTGGCTCAGCACGCTCAGGTCTACGCCCGTGTGGCCGTGCCCGTACAAGAGGATCGTCGCCTGCTTCCGCACGAGCCGCGGGATGGCCGCGAACGCCGGTCCGGACCCTGTGGCCTCGATGAGCAGCTCGGCGCGGCGACCTTGGGTGCGCTCGTGCACCACCTCCACCGGGTCGGTGGCGGTCGGGTCTAGCGTCTCGGCGCCGAACCGCTCCGCCAGGGCGCGCTTGCCGGCGCTCGGCTCGGTGACCAGGAGCAGCCCATCGAAGCCGAGGATATTGCGGAGATACTGCACCCAGAGGAGACCCGCGGGGCCTGCTCCGCAGATCACGACGCAGCGCGCCCGTTCTCCGCCGCCTCCGCCGTCCCGCAGGGCGTAGCGCGCCGGGGTACCCGTGAGCACGTGCGCCGAGTGGACCACGCAGCCCAGCGGCTCGGTCAGCGCGGCGACGGCTGGGTCCCGGTCGGATTCGACGCGCACGGCGTTCACCGCCGGGATGGTCAGATACTCGGCGAACCCGCCCGGTAGCCCGGTGATCCCGTGTTCGCTGTACGACTCGCACTGGTGTGAGTCGCCGCTGGCGCAGTATTCGCACAGGGGCGAGCGTGCCGCGCTCACGCAGTTCCTCCCCTGATCAACCACCACCCGCTCGCCAGGACGCAGATGGCTCACGCTCACCCCCGCCGCTTCCACCACACCAGCGATCTCATGTCCCAGGATCTGGGGCTCGCGGGCGAGCGGGATCGGCCGCCCCCGCTCGTCGCAATGGTAGTTGGCGTGCCCCGCGAAGATGTGGAAGTCCGTGCCGCACAGCCCGACGGCCGTGACGCGCACCAGCACGTCGCCCGGCCCCGGGTCCACGCACGGGACGTCGCGTAGCTCGATCCGGCCGATGTCGACGAGAACGGCGGCCTTCAAGGCAGGACGGGGGAGGTCGTTTCGAGCACCAGCACCGACGCTATCGTGCTCGGCGCCACCGCCGGCACCTCGACCACGAAGCCCGAGTCCGTGCGCTCGATGGGGAGCGGCTTCCCGTCCGCCAGCACGTAGACGCGCAGCGGCTGCTCTTTCACCCCTGTCAGCGGCAAGCGATGGTCCTTGGGCCAGTCGAAGACGTGGGCATACACCCGTCCCGGTTTGGCGGTGTAGCGGCCCCACGCCGGCATACCGTATGGGCTCACGGTCGTCGCATAGATGGCCTCGCCATTGGCCCTCATCCAGTCGCCCATCTCGTGCAGCCGCCACACGATCGCCCCGGGGATCAGCCCTTCGGCGGTCGGCCCCACGTTGAGGAGGAAGTTGCCGCCCTTGGATGCCACGTCGATCAGCGTCCGCAACAGCGTGCGCGTGTCCTTCCAGTCGTCGTCGTACGACTTGTAGCCCCAGGTGTCGTTCATCGTCATGCACGTCTCCCAATCGACGCCGGGCAGTCCCTCGGGCGGAACCTGCTGCTCCGGGGTCCCGAAGTCCCCGAGCCCGATTTGACCCTCCCTGTTGAGTCCGCTCAGTCCCTGGCGAGTGTGACCGACACGGTTGTTGCCGATCAGGCCGGGAC
>Ga0209801_1001928_pt1 | contig 12423 bp, 17 predicted proteins | sample GraSoiAngelo_127_FD_185884 | JGI IMG/M metagenome (GOLD analysis project Ga0209801, IMG submission 185884) | Grasslands soil microbial communities from the Angelo Coastal Reserve, California, USA - 14_0927_09_40cm (SPAdes) (version 2) | ecosystem: Environmental > Terrestrial > Soil > Grasslands ... | reverse complement strand
ACGCTGCGGCCGCCGGCCCGAGCGCGCGACCGTTTCCGTCCTCCGCCTTGAGCGCAACGCCGAGGCCGCCACCCGCGGCGCACAAGAGCCCTTCGGCGCCGCCTTTCGCCATCCAGCCCGGGAGCGCCTTCATCAGACGTGTGTCGCTAGCGCTCGGGCCTCGGATCAGATCGGGGTGCGCGCGCATTCCCGCGGCGACTCTGTCCCCGCCATCGAGGTCGGGAAGACGTGCGAACGCATTGGCCATCCGTGCGAGCGGCAACGCAAATGTGGGAACGCCGCAGCCGTCGATCGCCGTGCGGATCTCGCCCTCCGGAACCTGGGACGCCTCGGCGTGGATCGCGAGCATCTCCCGTTGGACGCCGTGCCCCTCGAGCCGGTAGCCCTCGCTTCGCCAGCCTTTGGCTCGACAGAGGACGAGCATCCCGGCGTGTTTCCCGGAACAGTTGTGCTTGAGACGCGACGGCGGCTGCCCCTCAGGCCCGCACTCGAGCTCGTCCTCGCTCGCCGGAGCCTTCGCGAGCAGGGCGCGCACCGCTTCGAGCTGCTCCTTGTCGGCGAGATGTGACGCCGAGGCGATCGCGAGGTCTCGTTCGTCGAGGTCGGCGCGGACCCGTGCGACCGGGATCGCCTGTAGTGGCTTCGACGATGAGCGCATGAACGCGACCAACTCGGCGTCGCCCGCCCGAGCGATCACGGTTCCGTCCTGAACCGCGACCGCGTGGACGCGATGGACCGCCTCGGTCAGTCCCCCTCGACGCACGGATACCCTGATCGGGTCGATGCGCTGGAGCCTAAAGGCCAACTCGATTGCCTGAGCTGCCGGAGATGGAGGCGTGGCGCCGCGCGCTCACGGACCCGGTGTCCGCGTTTCCGATCGTGAAGGCAGGCCCCGCGCACATCGCGACGCTAAAGACCTTCGACCCGCCGCTTTCGGCGCTCGAAGGACGGCAGCTCGAAGGGGCCGAGCGGCGCGCGAAGCGGCTGCTCTTCCCGACGACCGACGGCGAGCTGGTCGTGCTTGTGCACCTGATGACGGCCGGGCGGTTGAAGTACCTCAAGGCGGGCGAGGCAGGCCCGAAGACCCCGGCCTTTCAGCTCGTGTTCGAAGGCGGTGCGCGACTCGTGCTGACCGAGGCGGGTGCGAAGAAGCGGGCCGGCGTGTGGCTGCTCACGCCGGAGGAGGCCGACGAGGAGCTCGCCTACCTCGGGCCGGAGGCGCTCGGGCTCGGCGCCGAGCGGCTCAGTGAGATCTGCGCCGCTGAGTCGAGGCGGTTGCATTCGCTGCTTCGCGACCAGCGCGTCATCGCCGGCATCGGGCGTGCGTGGGCGAACGAGATCCTGCACCACGCACAGCTCTCGCCGTACGAGCTCACCCGCGACGTCACGCCGCAACAGGTCGAACAGCTGGCCAAAGCGATCGACACCGAGCTCGAGCGAGGGCTCGAGCTCCGCGAGCACGGCGCGAACGACAAGCGCACTTATCGCGTCCACCGCAAGCTCGGCGAGCCTTGTTACGTGTGCGGCACCCCGATCGCACAGGTCGATTTCGAAGAGCACACGATCTACTACTGCCCGGAGTGTCAGACGGGCGGGCGCATCCTCAAGGATCGGCGCCTTTCACGATTGCTGCGCTGATGTCGGGACCCGCTCCTCGACGCGGCTGAGGAATTCGTCGAGCAGCCGAACGTAGCCCTCGGTGTCCTCGACGTGGGCCATGTGCGAGGCGCCCGGATAGATCACGGACTCTGCGCCGGAGATGCCGTCCGCGACGGTCTTGTTGATGGCCGGCGTCGCCTCGTCGTGCTCGCCCGTCACGACGAGCGTGGGCACTCGTATCTCCGGGAGCCTCTCCACGACGCTCCAGTCGCGAATGTTGCCCGTCACGTGGAACTCGCTCGGGCCGTTCATCGTGCGATAGACGACACCGTGCTCCGCGATGAACTGGAAGGAGCGGAGCACGCAGTCGGGCCACGGTTCCGTACGACACACATGGCGCTTGTAGAACTCCGTCGCCGCTTCTTCGTACTCGGGATCGTCTGTGGTGCCGGCCGCTTCGTGGCGATCGAGAACGGCCTGAACGTCCGGCGGCAGGTCCGCGCGCAGCTTGCCCGTCTCCTCGACCCACTGCGGAATGCTCGCCGGGGAGCTCGCGAGAATCAGGCTCTCCAGCCCGCGCGGCTGCGTCAGCGCGTACTCCATCGCGAGCATGCCGCCCCATGAACTCCCGAAGAGATGGATGCGGTCGAGCCCGAGCGCGCCCCGAATCACGTCGAGCTCTTCGACGAACGTCTCGACGACCCAGAGCGAATCGTCTTCAGGCAGGTCGGACTTGCCACAGCCGATCTGGTCGTAGAAGACGACTCGCCGGCCTCCCGTTTCCGCGAGTGCCTCCAACGGCTCGAGATAATCGTGTGTCGCCCCGGGGCCACCGTGCAGGAGGACGACGGGCAGCTTTCCGTCCGACTGGTCGTCGCCGACGACGCGGTACCACGTCCGGTGGCCGCGGAAGGGAACGAAGCCCTCGTTCTCGGGCACGGCGTTACGCTAACTCATCGGTCTCATGAGACGATGGAGCGTTGTCCGAATTGCTGCCGGCGCTGTACCGAGGTGACCACGACCGGGTCGAGAGGCTCCTGGCGGCCGATCCTGAGCTCGACGTCTTCGAGGCGGCAGCGTTGGGAAGGTCCGACCGCCTGCGCGACCTGCTGGACGATGATCCGACCCGAGCGAACGCGTTCGGCGACGACGGCTTTCACCCACTTGGCCTGGCCTGCTTCTTCGGCCACGCGGACGCCGCACGCCTCTTGCTCGAACGTGGCGCAGACGCGAATGCGCTCTCGCGAAACGAGCACGTTCAGACAGCCGCCATCCATGCCGCTGCCGCAGCGCAGGGAAAGGACGAGGCGACACGCTACGAACTCGTGAACCTCGCGCTCGAGCACGGTGCTGACGTGAACCTGCCTCAGGGCGGCGGCTTCCGGGCGATCGACGCTGCGCGGCAGAACGGGGACACGCGCGTCGAGCAGTTGCTGCTCGAGCACGGCGCGGAGGCTTAGCGACTACCGGCTCTCCCACGCGTCGAGCAGGCCCTCGACGTGACGTCGCTGCGCTTCGGTGAAGGGCACGCCGGCAAGCAGGCGTCGCACCTCGGCAGGGTCGTTGTTCGCAACCGCCGCCTCGAGATGCTCTCGTCCAGGCGTCGGCTGTTGCAGCTGGCGGCGCAGCCAGCGCCGGAGACTGACCTCCGCAGCCCGGCTCACTCCGGGAGCTTGACCGCCAGCGTTTCGCCCTGGATCACCACCGAACCACCGAGGGCGCGGATGACGATCACGCCGACCGCGGCGCCGAGATCGCGCAACTCCTGCCCGAGCACGACCGGTCCGGAGGCGGGAGTGACGGGTGAGATCGCCAGCGTCGGGCCGTCGACGCGCAGATCGACCTGTTCGAGCCCGCCGTGTCGGAGCGCGGCCTGGGCAAGTGCGGAGACCCCGCGCTGTGTCGCCTCGACGTCGACATGCACCTCCGCACCTTGGCCGGAAACCGCGACTCGTTCGTTCCCGAGCTGCTCGGCGGCACCACGCGCAAGCTCGAGCGTGTCGGCTGACTGGAGCGCCGGCTCGTACCGGCCATCCTCGATCCGCGCCGCGACGCCGAGCTCGTCGAGGAGCTCGGCGAGTTGGAGCGCCGCGCTGTCGATCATCTCCATGTAGCGCTGCTTGGGCTCGCCGAGATCGCCCATGCGCACGAGCGTCTGTGCGAAGCCGTGAATCGTCGCCAGCGGTGTACGCAGGTCGTGAGCGGCGAGCGAGACGAGCCGCGGGAAGCTGGCGTCTGAATCCCCCACTGAGCGGCTTGACACTAACCTGTCGTAGAGATGACGGAGTCACGCGAGCTTCTGGACGATCTCCAGGCTTCGACACCCGAGGTGCGGCTCGGCCTGTCGCGGGCCGGCGTCCAGGGCGTCGCCAAGGCGATCCGTCTCAGCTGGGGCGGCGCGGAGAAGCTCATCTCGGCCGAGATCGACTGCTTCGTCGACCTCCACCAGAGCCAGAAGGGCGTGCACATGTCGCGGTTCCCGGAGCTCTTCGAGGAGGCGATCGACGAGGTCGTGATCGGGGAGGCCTTTCTCGTCGAGGAGCTGGCCGAGCACATCGCGCGACACATCGTGGGCCGGCAGCGGGCGGGCCGCGCCGAAGTGCGGATCGCGGCCCGGTATCCGCTGGAGCGGCGAACACCGGTGACCGGTCTCGCGACACAGGAGATGATCTCGATCGTCGGGATCGCCGCGGCGAGCGAGTCGCGCGTACGTCGCATCGTCGGCGTCGAGGCGACCGGGATCAACGCCTGCCCGTGTGCGCAGGGGCTCGTGCGCGGCAAGGCGTCGGAGCGCCTGCTCGAGGCGGGCTTCGAAGAGCCCGACGTCGAACGGATCCTCGAGCTCGTCCCGATCGCGACACACAACCAGCGTGGCCGGGGCACGCTCTACGTCGGAGGTGACCGCCCCGTGAACGCCGAGCAGCTCGCCGACATCGTCGAGAACTCGATGAGCTCCCCGATCTACGAGTTGCTGAAGCGGCCGGACGAGCTGTTCGTCGTCGAGCACGCACACCTCCAACCGCGGTTCGTCGAGGACTCCGTCCGGATCTCCCTCCAGTCGACCCTCGAGCGCTACCCCGACCTGAAGGACGAGGACTTCGTGCTCGCACGCCAGCTCAACTTCGAGACGATCCATTCGCACGACGTGCTGGCAGAGCGCTACGGGACCGTCGGCGAGCTGCGCGGCGAACTACGCGATGGCGAGCCGGCAGCCCGGCACACCGAGCTCCGCGACTGGCTCGCGTCCTAACTGTCCTCAAAGGCAAGGGTCTGACCCCCAGCCTCTCGGGTCACGACCCAGGCATAGCCGTCCCTAAAGGCAAGGGTCTGACCCCGGCCTTTTCGGTCACGGCCTAGACGCTCGCCGGGCGCCTGAACCGGAAACGGTTTTCGGTGCCTGCGCGCAGGCGTGCGATGTTCGCGCGATGCAGCACGAGGACCGCCGCGGCCGCGCCGGCCGCGAAGGCGAGCACCGGCCAGGGCTCGCCCAATAGGACCGCCGCCACCGGCAAAGAGAGTGCTCCGACAATCGAGGCGAGAGAGGCGTAACGGAACACGAGGAAGACGACGATCCAGACACCTGCACCTATGCCACCGACCACCGGTGCAACGCCGAGAAATGCGCCACCGCACGTCGCCACCACCTTGCCGCCCCGCTGCCAGCGCAGGAACAACGGACGCCAGTGGCCGAGCATCGCCGCCGCCCCCGCGAGCACGCCGGCGAGATGCGAGACCGTGAGCGTCGCGACGAGCGCCGGTGCGAAACCCTTCAGCGTGTCCAGCAGCACGACGGGCAAGCCCAGGCGCCAGCCGTAGACGCGCCAGACGTTCGTGCCGCCGATGTTGCCGCTCCCGTGGCGCCGGATGTCGTCGTGCTCGACCAGCCAGGGGAGCCAGTAGCCCCACGGCATCGAGCCGAGCAGGTAGCCGGCAGCGACGAGGAGCAGAGTTGTCATTCGACGTTACTTCTGGATCTGGTACTTCGACACCCAGTCGTTGACGGTCGACCAGTCGAGGTTGTCGAAGAACGCGTCGATGTACGAGGCGCGATCGGTCTGGTAGTCGAGGAAGTACGCGTGCTCGTAGACGTCGAGCGCGATCAGCGGCGTGGCGTTCCAGATCGGGTACGTGTTCTGGGCGTCGCCCACGTAGTTGAAGAGGTGCCCCTCGTCCCAGTCGTAGGCCGTCCAGGCCCACCCCCGCCCTGCCATCCCGGTGGCTTTCAGGTCGGTGCGCCAGTCCTGCACCGAGCCGAAGTCCCGTTCGATCAGATCGCCGATCAGACCGGTGGGGTCACCTCCCCCACCCCCAAGGTGCTCGAAGTAGATCTCGTGGTTCTTGGCAGCGACTCGAAGCCGTCGAGGCTGCAGACATCGCCGAACACGGCGACGAGGCGGAAGTCGGAGGAGTCCACGGCGTCGAGCCTCCCGAGAATCTCGTTCCGCTTGTTCACGTAGCCCTGGTAGAGCTTGTAGTGGGCCTCGATGGTGGCACGCGAGATGCCGTCGAGCTCGTAGAGCTCCGGCTTCAGCTCTCGGGCGGTGATCTCCTCGAACTTGAACGCAAGCGACGTCATCTCTCCCTCTCCTCGACTAGACAGGCGCGCGGAGCATATCCTCGGTGTAGAAGCCATCGAAGGAGCCACCGATGCCATACGAAGTGCCGCCTCTTCCCTACGACTACAACGCGCTCGAGCCGCATATCGACGAGCAGACGATGCGCCTCCACCACGACAAGCACCATCAGGCCTACGTGGACAACGCGAACAAGGCGCTGGCCGGCACGGAGTGGGAGGACCGGCCCGTCGACCACGTGCTCGCGAACCTGGAGATCCTGCCGGAGGAGATCCGGACCGCCGTCCGCAACAACGCCGGCGGCCACGCCAACCACAGCCTCTTCTGGGAGATCATGAGCCCGAGCGGCGGCGGAGACCCGAGCGGCTCGCTCGCCGATGCGATCAACGACACCTTCGACAGCCTGGACGAGCTGAAGAAGCTCATGAACGACACGGGCGTGAAGCGGTTCGGCTCCGGCTGGAGCTGGCTCGTCTACGACGGCACAGGTCTCGCGGTCTACTCCACCGCGAACCAGGATTCACCGATTTCGAGCTCCGACGTGCCGCTCCTGGGCATCGACGTGTGGGAGCACGCCTACTACTTGAAGTACCAGAATCGCAGGCCGGAGTACCTCGAGACCTGGTGGAACGTCGTCAACTGGGGCGCCGTTCAGCAGAGGTTCGAGAGCACGGACAAATAGCCCGCGCTCTCACACCAGGCCTCTAGCGCTTGACCACCGGCTGCGTTCCGCTCCATGAGTCGATGTAGCCGCCGGGCATCTCGCTCGCCGGCATGTAGATCCGGATCGACCAGCGCCCGCGTGGGATCACCGAGCGGACGAACTTCATCCCCATGATCCGGCCGGACTGCTGGCCGAGCTGGAGTCGGCGCACGTTGATCCATGTCCGCGCAACCGTGAAGCGCTGCAGGAGGACAAAGCGTCCGGCGAACGACTGGCCGGCCGTCACGTAGAAGTGGAAGTAGCCCGACCGGGAGACGAACGGCAACTTGATCGTCGGCTGCACCTGAACGCCGACCGAGCTCTCGGCACCCTTCCACTGAGCCTGGTACGTCGTGTTGAGCTGAGGCGCGAGGCTGAACGAGAACGCACCGCCGCTCGTCGTCTGAAGCGTCGCCACGACTTGTTTGGTGGTCTGACCGAACGGCAGCGCCGCCAGAGTCACCGTCTCGCCGGTCCGTTTGTTGTTCACGGCGCCCGCGAGCGTCACCTGCGCCCCGAACTTCACGACGGGCGCCGAGACGGCCAGCGTCACCTGCGGCGGCGCCCCCTTGACGGTGATCGTGCCCTTCAGGCTTGGATGGAGGCCGTCATGGTAGTGGTACGTCCCGCCACTCGCGAACGCGTGGGTGTATGTCTTGCCCGGATTCAGGATCGCGGAGGCGAACGCGCCTCCGTTCGAAACGACCTGGTGATCCTTCGTGTCCGTGTTCGTCCAGGTGACCGAGTCGCCTTGGTTGATCGTCACGGTGCCCGGGACGAACCCCGTGCTCTTGATCTGAACCGTGCTCGTCGCCGCCGACGCGGGTGCGGCCAGCACCAGTGCAATCCCCGCCACGGCGATGGGAATGAACCTGCGCATCCTGGAACCCCCTGGTTTGATCTCTCCTTCCCTTCAGACGTACGGGCCCCGTTAGGGGTTTTTAAGCTTTCGGTATGGCTCCTGGTTGTGCAGAGGCCCCCCCGTCTGCTCCAATCCAGCAGACGTGAAATCCCGTAGAGACCCGGAGAAGATGGGCATGAGCATTGCTTTGCCTGCTGCCATGCCCCATGGCAGCAGCCGGGAAACGACCTTCGGGAGCCCGCTACACGAGCGCGGGCTGACCGACGGCGACCTGATCCGCCGCGTGGCCCGGCGGGACGCGGACGCGTTCGAGCTGCTGTATCGGCGCTACGCGCGGCCGGTCTTCGGGCTTGCGCTCCGTCGCCTCGGTGACCGGATGCGCGCAGAGGATGCCGTGCAGGAGACATTCGCGGCCATCTGGCGCTCCGCGAGGACGTACCGTCCGGAGCGCGGACCGGGTGCCCCCTGGCTCTACACCGTTGCGCGCAACGCGATCGTCGACCGGAGCAGAAACCGCAGCGAGCCGCCCGCCGAGGTTCCCGACACGGCTTCGGCCGAGCCGGGGCCGGCCGAACGCGCCGAGACCTCGTACGTCTCGTGGCGTGTGCACCGCGCCCTCGAGGGACTGGGCGGCAACGAGCGCGACGTGATCGAGCTCGCGTACTACGGAGAGCTTTCGCAGAGCGAGATCGCCGACTTCCTCGGCATCCCGCTCGGCACGGTCAAGACGCGCACCCGCGCTGGTCTTAGCCACCTAGCCGATCTGCTCGAAGGGGACCTGCAGTGAGTCGCGTACCGGACTTCGACGAGCTGGTTGGCAAGGAGGTGCCCGAGGAGGAGCGGCAGCGCCTACGGCGCGCGCACGACCTGCTCGTCCAGGCCGGGCCCCCGCCCGAGCTCTCCCCCGAGCAGGACGCCGTGCCGTGGCCGGACGAGTCCCAGCGCCAGCCTCGGAAGCCGATGCAGCACCGGGCACTCTTGCTCGCCGCCGCGCTTGCCACGGCGGCGGTGCTCGGTTTCGTGCTCGGGCAGTCCTCGGGCCCCAGCTCGAGCTCGACCGCGATCGACTCCGTGCGCGTCGTGAAGCTCGAGGGGACGAACCTCGATCGCAACGCTCGCGGGACGCTCGCGCTCGGCAAGGCCGACCAGGGCGGCAACTGGCCGATGCTTCTCCATGCGACGGGCCTGCGGCAGCTGCCGGAGGGCGGTTACTACGACCTCTACCTGACGAAGGACGGCAAGCCGGTCGTGCTCTGCGGGAGCTTCAACGTGAGGAGCGGCGAGGCGATCGTGCGCTTCAGTGCGGCGTACGACCTCAGCCACTTCGACCGAGACGGCTGGGTGATCACGCGCCAGCTGCGGAGCAACCACCAGCCGACGGAGATCGTCCTGAAGCCGACGGCTGCCTAGGGGGCGATGCGGCCGCGCTCGACGAATGCCTCGTGCGTGATCGGCATGGCACGCTCGAGAAACGATTCGGCGGCAGCCGCATACTGCTGAATCTCATACTGGGCCGCTTCGTGGTTACGCAGCGAGCAGAAGTGCATGAGGCTCCGTGGATTGCAGCTCCAGTAGTACTTCGTGTACGTGGAGAGTGGCAGCACAGCACGAGCGACCTCTTTCGCGACTCCCTGCTCGAGCATTCGCTCGTACGCCTGGAATGCGCGTGTCGCGTTTTCCTCTATCTCACTACGGGTCGACTCGCGCGTGACGTCGTCGACACGCTCAAATGAGTAGGCGCCCGGCTTGCCAACCTGAGTACGAACGTATTCCGGGACGTAGAACTCGGGCTCCATTTTCGAGTAGCGCCCGCTCCATTCGTTGTAGGAGTGGCCGGCCCGATGTCGATGGTGCTCCCGAACGACGAACAGCGGAGCTTTGACGATGAATCTGAAATAACCATGTTCAAAAGGACTTCCGTGCCCCTCTCGCATCAGGAAACGGATGAGGCCGGCGTCACGCTCGCCCAGCTCGTCCGATGCCTGGTTGAAAGAGACACGCGCACCGTTCACGACGGCAAGATCTGACGCAAGAACCCCGTCGAGGGCCACGAAGCCATGGTCAAGGACCGGAATCGAGTTCTCCGATAACACTTCGGGCATGACGGTCACGGGCGCGAGTCTAGCCGGGGTGCATGTCGGCACCTCGGGCTGGTCTTATCCCTCCTGGAAACCGGGCTTCTACCCGGCGGGCACGGACGCGAAGGCGTTCCTTCGCTTCTACGCGGGGCGCTTCTCGACCGTCGAGCTGAACACCACCGGCTACCGGCTCCCGGCCGAAGAGCAGTTCGAGCGCTGGGCCGAGCAGACGCCCGCGGGGTTCACGTTCGCACCCAAGCTCGCCGGCAACCGTCCGCGCCTGCTCGCAGAGTTCGGGCCGCGTGTGCGGGCACTCGGCGACCGGCTCGGCCCGATCCGTGTGCAGCTGATCAGCGCTCGGGACGAGGGAATGATCGAGCTGATCCTCGGGTCGCTCGATCCCGCGCTGCGCGTCGCCTTCGATCTCGCGCATCCGTCCTGGGACGGCATCGAGCCCCGCCTGGCCGCTGCGGGCGCTGTGCGCATCAACGATCTCGCCCACGAGGCGCCGTTCCGCTACGTCCGGTTCCGCGACCCGCCGTACGACGACGAGGCATTGCGTGACTGGGCCGACCGCCTTCGGGCTGTCGACGTGCCGCTGTTTGCGTACTTCCGGCACGAGGAGGCGCCGGCCGCGCCCGCTTACGCGTCACGTTTGCTCGAGCTGCTCGTTCAGTGAACGCGGCACTTCTTGTCGACGCCGGCGATGGAGTCCTGCAAGGCGTTCTGTTGGTGTTCGTAAGCGACGTCTCCGGAGCTCTTCGGGTCATAGTCGTGTAGGCCGGGGACCGTGACGCTCACGTCCGGCGTGACGCCCGGACCGATCGCAGTCAGGCGGTACTTCGCGCCGTTCCCCGGGCCGCGCGAGGTAGACGGGTAGAAGCCGTAGCAGAAAACTCCAGTCGGCCGATGAGCGAGAAAGGCGTTCTCCCGTCGCCAGCCTTTCCCGTAACGCGAGTCGAACGTGTCGACGTAGATGTTACGGCCGTAGCTGTCGAGAGGCGAGCCGACGTGCGTCGCGGAGAAGCCGTACACGGGTTGTCCGTCGTAGGTGAGTCGCCCGAACAGATGGTGGTAGCGGCCGCCGTAGACCCAGTCCGTCCATGCTTCCAGCGTCGCAATCGGTCCCGACCAGTGCGAGAGGTGAAGCTCCCACGCGCCGAGCCCACCGCGCCGCGGGCCGTCGAAGTTCGGAAGCGTCCTGCGCCAAGATTGAAGCGCCCAGTACGAGCCGTCGGACGAAGCACAGGCGGCGACCTGGAACGCCAGCTTCGGCCCGTCGTACGCACGGCACTGGTTCCTGAAGGAGGTCCAGTCCCGGCCTGAGTAATCCTTCCGGAAGCGGACTTGCGGCCGGCCCGTCGTCGGTTGCCGTGCGTCGACCGCGCCCCATGCGCGAACGTGCATGACGCGGCCGCCGACCGTATAGGTGACCAGCGCGTGACCGCTCGCGTCGACGCCGAGCCTGATGCTCTGCGCGTTCCGGTCGATGATCTCCGAGGCGTTCGCAGTCGCCGTCGACAGCAGCAGAACAGCGGCCGTCAACGGCAGCAGGAGGTGGCGGCCCACTCATCAGAAATCGACGTTCAAAACCATAAGCCAGTCACTCGTTCGAGTGATCTCGGGTACCGTTTCCCACCCAGACGAGCGTGGGTCGCCTTCTACTCATCATCGCTGTCTCGGGTCTGTGTGTCGTGGCCGCGCCGACGGCGCTCGCCTCCGAACGGTTGGACGTGAACGCATCCGGCGTTCGACTCGCTGGGAACGGCGGTACGGCTCTCGTGACCTACCGGGCGAGGGGTCGTCTCGTCCACGCGCTGGTGTGGGGCGCTGTCGACGCTCGGCCACCGAGCCGCACGGACCCGCAGGTGAGGTTCCGGCTCGACTGGAGCGGCGGCTGGAAGACGAGACACCGGCTGGTGTGGAAGACGTTCCGAAACCGCTGCGCGCGCTATGACGGGCCTGCGCTCGCCTATCTCGTAACAGCCTGCAAAGCGCCCGACGGCTCGTACTGGGCGGTGCAGGCCTGGCAGCCGTATCTCCCGCACCGAGGCTACCCACCGTACGAGCCGCGCCAGACGCAATGGGAGTTCCACATTTCGCACTGGAATGGGCCGCCGGCGATCCTGGAAGTTCACACCGACTGGGCCTTCAAGGGCCAAGCGCACGACCTCTTCGGACGCCTGACATACCACGGACAGCCGGTCTACGGATTCAAGGCCGGGCGGGACGGAGCGCCGGGTGACAAGTATGGGCGTAGCCTCTACATCGACACGTACGACTCCGCATACGGTCCGGGCTGGAAGCGCGAGACGTCGATCATGTTCCGAACCGGTAGCGGCGCCTTCTGTTATAGCTTTTGGCCCACGCACGACAACACGTTGCCGGGCTATCCGAACAACCCACGTCCCGCGGGCAACGGCACGCGCTATCGCATCTCCGTCGAGGGCCCGGGAGTGACGCCGGATCTGGTCTGGGAGGGTCCAGGGCTCCACGACTTCAATCCCGCGAGCCAGGCCGACGTGGCTTACGAACGCGACATGGACTCGCTGTTCATGCAGTTCCTTGCCAACGACAAGTTCTGCCCGACGCAGCGCTAGCTCAGAA
>Ga0209801_1001923_pt1 | contig 12446 bp, 12 predicted proteins | sample GraSoiAngelo_127_FD_185884 | JGI IMG/M metagenome (GOLD analysis project Ga0209801, IMG submission 185884) | Grasslands soil microbial communities from the Angelo Coastal Reserve, California, USA - 14_0927_09_40cm (SPAdes) (version 2) | ecosystem: Environmental > Terrestrial > Soil > Grasslands ... | reverse complement strand
GCGGGGGTAAGGTAATGCGCCGCATGGGCGAGGCAATTACGACGGCGAACATCGGGGCCAGTTCGAGGCGTCTTCCGAAGAGCAAGCAAATCGCTGAAAAGGTGGTTGCCTCGCCCCTACAGTTGGGCACATCGGCCGCTGCGGAGGATCTCAGGCGACGTGGGCGGTGACCGGCACGCCGCGGTACCGCGAGACGAGGTCGTGGTAAACGTCCTCGACGCGGGCGGCGACGTCGGACCAGCGGAAGCGCTCGGCGGCGGCGCGGGCTTCCCGGCCGAGATTGCGGCGGAGCGGCTCGTTATTCAGCAGCAACTCGAGCCGCTCAGCGAACGGCTCGGGGCAGAGCCACGGCACGAGGTATCCCGTCTGCCCATCCTGAACCGTCTCCCGCAGGCCGCCGACGCGCGACGCGATAACGGGCACGCCGCAGGCCATGGCCTCCACTGCAACGAGCCCGAAGCTCTCGTAGTACGAGGGCACCACACAGACGTCAGCGGCGTTGTAGTAGAGCGGCAGATCTCTGTGCGGGACCGCATCCAGGAACGTCGCCTTATCGGCGATGTGCAATTCTGTAGCGAGCGCTGACAGTTCGCTCTTTCGCGCAAGGTCTTTGCCGTCGCCGCCGATGACAAGCACCCGGAACTCTCCGTCAAGGTGTGAGACCGCTCGCAAGAGAACATCAATGCCCTTCAGCGGCTCGATCCTGCCGACGAAGAGCACGACGCGTTCCTTGGGCGGAATGCCAAGCCGCCGGCGGACGCGCAAGCGACCGAGCGGGCGGAAGCGTTCGATGTCGACGCCACATGGCACAACACTGACGAGCGGGGCAGGTACTCCATATAGGCTTTGGAGCATGTCTTGCTCACCCTGGCTTGCGCATATGACACGGTCGACGCCCTGCGCGATAAGACGCTCGCCGTCTATGCGGTACTCGGGCTCCGGCTGATCGAGGTGATGGCGGTTCTTCACCTCGCCCAAGGTGTGGAACATGATGACGTGCGGCACCTGCCATTTCGTTTTTAGCGCCTGCCCCACCCAGCCGGAGAGCCAGTAGTGGCTATGAACGAGGTCGTATGAACGGCCTTCGCGTCGCTGGAAAGCGAGCACTCCGTCCCTGAACTCGGGGAGGAAGCGCCGCAGCGAATCCTTGCCTGCGCCGAGCGGCCCTGCCTTGATCTGAATCACGCGGGTGCGCTCGTCGATGATGGTAATCTCGGGGGGATCTGGATCGGTCCGCCGGGTGAAGATGTCCATGGTATGGGCCCGGCGCCCCATCTCGTGGCTGAGCTGGCGGATGTATACGTTCATACCGCCGCTGTCCCGAGTGCCGGGGCGGGCGAGGGGCGAAGTGTGGACGGAGACGACCGCTATGTTGCACATAGGTCAATCAATAATATTACGTCCGTCAAGGGGTTGCCGATCATACGCGGCAAACCTTCATTTCCCCTGCACGAGCGCCATGAATTCGGCGCGGGTAACGCCGCGACGCCGAAAGCCTCCGCGGATGGCTGATGTGATCATCACGGTGCCAGGCTTCTGGGCGCCGCGCATCGTCAGGCAGAGGTGTTCCGCCTCGATGACGACTGCGGCGCCATCGGGCGAAAGTCCCTTCATGAGAGTATCCGCGATCTGGCTGGTCAATCGCTCCTGCATCTGCGGGCGGCGGGCGAGGATATCGACGGCGCGCGCGATCTTGCTCACCCCGACGATGCGCCCCTCCGGCACGTAGCCGACGTGCGCCTGGCCGTGGAAGGGCAGGAAATGATGCTCGCAAAGACTGTAGAACGGGATGTTCTTGAGAACGACCATCTCTTTGTGCGACTCCTCGAACCCAGTGGAAAGGACCTCCAGCGGGTCCTCGAAGAGCCCGGAGAACAGCTCCCCGTACATTTCGGCGATGCGCTCGGGAGTGCGGAGGAGCCCTTCGCGCACCTGATCTTCGCCGATGGCGTCAATGATCTCGCGTACGGCGCCGACGATGCGTTGCTGGTCCATTCCGGCGGTTGTGGCTCTCATCTCTGGCTAACGGTCCTCCCAGGGGCGTGCCCGTATTGTAGCAGGCAAAATGAGTGCTCAGTGATCGGTGCAGGATAGCAAGTGGAGCGCGAACGCGGTCCTGCGTCGCCGGCGTTAAGGGGATGCTGCCTCGGCCTCTCGCTCGACCTTCTCTTCGGTCGCCGGAAGGCCGATGCTCTCGCCGCGTTCGGGGTCGAACGTATGCAGGCGCTCAAAGTCCATCGCCACGCGGATGGTTTGCCCAGGCCGAGCATCCGTGCGCGGATCGACTCGGGCGAGGAACTGCTTGCCGTCGCGGGACAGATAGAGGATCTCTTCGTTGCCGAGCGACTCGGTGACTTCGACTTCCCCCTCCACGATTTCGCTGCGGATGCCCATCGGAGTGAAGTCGGCGGAGTGAATGTTCTCGGGACGGATGCCAAGCGTCACTTTTCCCCCCAGATAAGCCGACAGTTGCTTCTCTTTCTCCTTGGCGACAGGCAGTTTGAAGCTACCCGTGTCAATGGCGAGCGCACCCTCCTCCTGGACGACCGTCCCGTCGAAGAAGTTCATAGCCGGGCTACCGATAAACCCCGCAACGAAGAGATTACGCGGACGGTCATAAAGCTCCTGAGGAGTACCCACCTGCTGGATCGTACCCTGGTTCATTACGACGATCCGGGTGGCCATCGTCATTGCCTCGACTTGATCGTGGGTGACGTAGATGAACGTCGTCCCGAGCCGAAGGTGCAGCTTGCTGATCTCGGCCCGCGTTTGCACGCGGAGCTTCGCGTCGAGATTCGAAAGCGGCTCGTCGAACAAGAAGACGGCTGGATCACGCACGATTGCGCGGCCGAGGGCCACGCGCTGACGCTGGCCGCCGGAGAGCGCCCTCGGCTTGCGCTTGAGGAAGCCTTCGATCCCCAGAATGCGGGCGGCTTCGTCCACCCGCCTGCGAATTTCCTCCTTCGGCAGCTTGCGCAACGTAAGACCAAAGGCCATGTTGTCGTAGACAGTCATGTGCGGATAAAGGGCGTAGGACTGGAAGACCATCGCGATGTCACGGTCCTTGGGCGGAATGTTATTAACCAGCCGGTCGCCAATGAAGATGCGACCTTCGGTTATCTCCTCAAGGCCGGCCAGGAGCCTCAACGCGGTCGATTTTCCCGACCCGGACGGGCCGACGAGCACGAGGAACTCCTTGTCCGGGACGACGAGATTGAAGTCGTTGACGGCGGGCAGCCCGCTGTCGAATCGTTTGGTCACTTTATCGAACGTGACGCTGGCCATTCGACGCTTAGCCCTTCACTGAGCCGGCCAAGATGCCCTGCACGAAGTACCGCTGGAGGGCGAAGAAGACGACGAGGGGCAGCGCCATCGAAATGAACGCAGCCGCGGTCAGCAACTGGTAGGACGTGCCAAATGAGCTCACCAGGTTTGTGATCGTCAAAGTCATCGGCGCGCGGTCGGGATCGCCCAGGAAGATCAAGGCAACTAGGAGGTCATTCCAGACCCAGAGAAACTGGAATATGGCGAGGGCAGCGATGGCGGGCATCGAGAGCGGCAGGACGATTCGGCGAAACACTTTGAAGTCGGAGGCACCATCGAGGTAGGCCGACTCGAAAAGATCCCTCGGCAGCCCCCCGAAGAAGTTCCTCAGAAGGTATACAGCAAAAGGCAGACCGTATGCCGTGTGCGCTACCCAGATGCCTGCATAGCTATTGGTTCCAAACCACCTGCCGCCAAGCAGCGGTACATCGTGACCCAGGAAGCCGAACCATTCGTTGAGGCTTACATAGAGCTTCAAGACCGGTATCAGAGTCATTTGCAGAGGCACTACCAGCAGCCCGACCATTACCAGGAACAGAAAATTGCGAAGAGGGAACTTCATCCAGGCGAAGGCGTAGGCAGCGAACGCCGCCACGAGTATCGTGAGCAGGGTGCTGGGTATCGTGATGATCAGGCTGTTAAGGAATGAGCGCGCCATGCCGTTCTGGTCCAGCACGGTCTCATAGTTATCGAGCGTGAAGCTGAACGGGTCCTTGATGGCATTCCACCAGCCCGATGTGACGACCAGGCCGGGATCCCTAAAGGAGCTGACCAGCAGGGCGATGGTAGGGATACTCCAGAGGGCCGCCAGGCCGATGACGCTAAGGTGCAGCGGCAAGCGGCCGGCCACCCTCCGTACGGTCGCGCCAAACTGAAGGCCAACCGGCCGTGCTCTGACCGCAGTTTCGCCGGAAGCTGTCGGGTTGGGCCGCGCCATCAGCGCGTCTCCTCCTGGAACTGAAAGCGCCGGATGCTGATCACCATGATCGGAACGACCCAGAGAAGCAAGACGACCGCCACGGCAGCTCCAATCTCCGGGTTATTGAAGAGGAATGCTTCCTTGTAGAAGAGCGTGGCGACGACGTCCGTTTTGAACTTTCCCGCAGTCATCACCCAGACAAGATCGAATTTCTTGAGGGCCTGGATGACAAGCGTGGTGGCGACGACGGCAATGGTGGGAGACAGGTTTGGGATTATGATCCGCCGGAAGATCTGCCACTCGTTGGCTCCATCGACACGAGCCGCCTCGAGAATGTCCGTAGAAATTCCCTTGAGACCCGCGGAGAGAACGACCATGGCAAATCCGGTCCACATCCACACGCCTACGAAGACGAGCGCGAAGTTATTGATCTGGATCGGGTGGGGTAGGCTATCAGGCCCGGCGTGTGTGAAAGGCGTTTGCGGAGCGCCCGTGTCCTGGAGCCAGCGTGTCGGTTCGCCGCCGACCTCCTTCAGAACGGCGTTTATCGTGCCGATGTCGGGGTTGAATTCGTACATGAACCGCCAGATCACCGACGCTGCCACAAAGGAGATCGCCATCGGGATAAAGATCGCTGACTTGGCGACCGCCTCGTAGCGGACGCGCGCGGCCAGCACCGCGATTACCAGACCGAGGGCGACCGTGATGGTGGTAAAGACCGTGAGCCACATCAGGTTGTTGAGCAGCGCCGAATGCGTGTCGGCGACGAGTGGCTGCGGATTGTCGACGATGAACCGGTAGTTATCGAGCGTAAAGCCGATGAAAGCGTCGGAGCCTTTGGGGAGGAAGCTCCGTCGAATGGTATCGATGGTTGGATAGAGGAGGAAAATCCCGGAGAGCAGCAGGGCAGGCGACAGCCAAAGCCAGGGCACCCACCATTTGCGGCCGACCAATCTAACCAACCATGGGCAAGACAGCCGATAACGGAGCCGCTAGCCGGCCCGTCGCGTCTTCCGTTCTCACGGTCGCCCTGCTACGGACTTGCCCCCGCGGGGAAGGCAGCGTCGATTCCGCTCAAGATCTCATCCAGGTCGCCACCGCTCAGATAGCTGAGAACGCCGGTGAAAACTGCGCCGTTATCGCCGCCGACCCCCGACGGCATGGCGTCATCGGCGTCGAATCGGAAGGTCGTGCTGGGGTCGGTGAGCTGTTGGGCAATCCGGCGGTCCAGGTCGGTGGGGTACGCGGCGAGGTTGAGTTTCTTGTTCAGCGAGGTAAAGCCTCCGCGCTTAACCCAGACCTCCTGAGACTGAGGGCCGGCCATCCATTCGGCGAATGAACAGGTCGCCGGATCGCTGTTGAACAGCATCATGACGTTGGCGTCACCCGTCGCACCACCACCGGGGAACGGGAAGAAGTCGAAGTCGGTCCCAGCCTTGAGGCCCGGCGGAAACCCGAGCGTAGTGTCCGTGATGAAACCAGAGTTGAAGCTTCCGAGGTAATGCATGGCGGCCTGCGGAGGCTGGGAAACCATAGGAATGGAGCCTTCCGAGAACTTCGTTGTCAGCGCGCGCTGGACACCACCAAGGACGTAACGCGGCTCGAGCACGATCTTCCCGAAGTTCTCCCAGGCCTCCTTGATCTTCGGGTCGTTGTACGGAATCTTGTGGGCGACCCAGTCGTCGTAAACATCGGGCCCGGATTCACCCAGCACGATCTGTTGGATCCAGTCGGAACCGGGGAACCCGCTGCCTCCGCCGGCCTCCTCGGCATCTGACCACGGGAAGACGTCATGCTTGCCGGCGTCCTTATCAGCCGCAATCTGTTCGGTAAGAGTGAGTAGGTCCTGGAAGGTGCTGTCAGCCGTCAGCGGCTTGTAGCCGTTCTCCTGGAAGAATTTGGGGTTGTACCAGATGGTGCCCTTGTTCCCCGCCTTCATCAAGACGCCGTAGAGCTTGCCATCGACAGTCCCCAGGTCGACAATTTGCTGGGCGTATTCGGCCTTTACCTTGTCTTCCAGGCCGGGACACCCGGACAGCGGCGTCAGCTTGCCTTCCCGCGCGAGGTCCTGAAATACTCCGAGCGAGGCTGGAAGAGCTACGTTCGGGGGGTTACCCCCGGCCACACGCGTCGTCAAAATCGAATTGATGTCACGCGAGCCGGTGAACTTCACGTCGGCGCCGGTGTCGGTCTTCCACTGCTGGATCATCGCTTCGAAGTCGGCCTGCTCCTCGGAGCCCCAGATGCCAAGCACATCGACGGACTTGCCGGACAGATTGGCCGAACCGCCACTGGGAGTGGTGGTGGTGCCGGTCTTTTCATCGTCGCCACCGCAGGCGGCGGCGATCAGTAATGACAGCGCGGCACCGATGCAGAGAAATACGAAGCGGGTGCGGACGAGAGCGAACATACACTACCTCCTCAAGGTCTAGACCTTGACGCCCCGCGGGTGTGCACCCGCGCCTAATATACCACTAGCAAGACTGCTTAGTGGTGTTGGCGAGTGATCTAGAGGCCCATTGCCTGTTCGATAGCCTCGATGCGCGGCTCCACTTCGCGGGTTTCGCTCTCGATGCCGAGGGCGGTCTCGGGGTCCTTAAGACCGTGGCCGGTGATAACGCAGACGATGGTCGACTCTGCTAAGGACCGACCGCCGCTTGGCCCTACAGGCTGACGAGCGTATTTGAGGAGTCCGGCGACGCAGGCGGCAGAGGCTGGCTCGCAGAAGATGCCTTCCTCCCGCGCGAGAAGGCGGTAGGCTTCGAGGATCTCGTCGTCGCTGACCGACTTGATCTCGCCGCTGGATTCATCGCGGGCGGCTTCGGCGAGGCGCCAGCTGGCCGGGTTGCCAATGCGGATAGCCGAGGCGACGCTCTGCGGGTCGGCTACAGGCTTACCCTCAACGATGGGCGCAGCCCCTTCGGCTTGCCAGCCCATCATGCGCGGCTTTTTCGTGGCAATTTCGGCGCGATAGTATTCGACGAAGCCGCGCCAGTAGGCGGTAATGTTGCCGGCGTTGCCAATGGGGATGAACAGCAGATCGGGTGCATCGCCGATGCTATCGACAATCTCGAAAGCGGCGGTTTTCTGACCTTCGAGGCGATATGGGTTCACGGAGTTGACGAGTGCGACCGGATGTTGTTCGCAGATTAGGCGCGCGAGGCGGAGGGCGTCGTCGAAATTGCCCTGCACGTCGAGGATGCGCGCACCATGGGCCACAGCCTGAGCGAGCTTTCCCTGCGCTATGTTGCCGTGAGGGACGAGGACGTAAGCATCGAGCCCGCAGCGGGCGGCGTAGGCGGCGGCCGAGGCACTCGTGTTGCCGGTGGAGGCGCAGAGGACGGCTTTCGATTCGGATTCAAGCGCCTTCGCTACGGCGACGACCATGCCGCGGTCTTTGAAGGAGCCGGTGGGATTGCACATCTCCAGCTTGAAATACAGCTCCCGGCAGCCGACGCGCTCGTGCAGACGCCGAGAGTGAACGAGCGGCGTGTCGCCCTCGCCCAGCGAGATGAGCGGCGTGTTGGAACCGACGTCCGGGATCCGATCGCCGTAGCGGCGAAGAACGCCCGGATGGCTCGGCGATTCAGTCTCCGCCCTGTAGCTCATCCTGGCTGAGTTCTTTGATTTCCTGCGCAAGCGCCTCATGCTGGCGCCGGCGCTGACGCAGTTGCACCTGGGAGGCGCGCTTAAGCTGTGTCCGCGTGAAGTCGGAAAGCTCGCTAAGCTGACCGGTGAGTCCGACGAGTTCCGCCCCGTGGGCCTGAGTGCGCTGTTCCAGCCGGGCGATGCTCTGGAGGAACTCGTTGAGCCTTTCCGTCACTTCACCGCTCAGCCGCTCGATGAGAAGCAGTCGCTGGGCCAGCTGTTCGCGTTCGAAAGTAGCGCGCTGGAGCAGCTCCCGCGTCTCCTCTGGAAAAGCTGCGATGCTCTCGAGCTTATCGATTCGCTCAATGAGTCTGCGTAAGTGCTCCTGAGTGACCCGAGCCCTCTCGACCTCGGCATCGTCATCTTTGGTGGTCTTTTCAACCTGAGCAACTAATCGGGAGAGGTCTTGGTCGATGCGAAGCGCCGCCTCGTGGGCACGGGTCGTTCGGGTCGACAGGTCCTCTAACTGTCGTTCAAGCGCCTGGTCAGCGAGGTGTCCGCCGGCGACGCCCTCTTCCAAGCGCCGTAATACTTCTTCAAGCATTTGGACCCTCGCTTCAAAGTGCTCGACGGTCTTGGTCAGGCTTGCGGTCTGCTTTGCCAGCTCACTGAGGTCCTGGCGGTCCCGCCCGGATTCGGTCTGTCTCTGCCGAAACATTTCGTCAGTCCGGTTCGCGAGAACGGAGTGGCGGTCCTCGACCTTTCCGATCAGCGTATGGAGCTGGCGAACGTCCTCGCGGAGAGCGACAAGGGCGGCGGAAGCGGAGCCGGAAACGGAGAACGCTTCGGCCACACGCCGAACGTCGGCTTCGAGTGACCAGACCTGCTTTAGCGCCTGCTCGAGCTCGCCCTCAACCTTGTGGAGACGGGCTTTTGTCTCACGCAGTTCGTTCTCGAGCCACTCGACGGCGCTCTCTGGCTCCTGGTCGCGCGCTTTTACGGCCATGTCAGTCTTCTACTCGCAGGAAGTTACCGACCTGGCGAACGACATCGAGGCTTTCGACTTGCTGGATACTTGTCTGAACGGCAGCCTCGCGCGCGGCGTGTGTCATGATCACAATTTCGGCGGTCTGCGCTTTTTCGTCCGTCTCCTTCTGGATCACAGAGGCTATGCTCACGCCGTTATCGCCGAAGGCCTTGCCGATACCGGCCAGAACCCCGGGACGGTCGGCAACTTCGACTCGTATGTAATAGCGGCTAACGAGCTCTGACATCGGCTTAACCGGTATGTCTGAAGTATAGCGCCAAGGAGAGGGCCGGCCGCCCTGAGCGATTGAGCCAGCGGCATCGAGGACGTCGGCGAGGATGGCGGACGTGGTGGGAAGGGCCCCTGCTCCGGCACCCTGGAATAGAACGCGGCCGGCCAGGTCGCCCTCCACCTGCACAGCGTTCAAGACTCCGTCGACCTTGGCGAGCAGCTCGCCCTGAGGGACGAGCGCAGGGTTCACCCTGGCCTCGATAGCGTTGCCATCTCGGCGGGCGATGGCGAGCAGCTTGATGGCATAGCCTAGCTCAGCGGCGTAACGGAAGTCTCGCGGCGTCAGCCTGGTGATGCCTTCTCGATAAACGTCGTCGGGATGCAGCTTAGTATGGAAGGCCAGACTCGCTAGGATGGCCAGCTTGTAGGCAGCGTCGTGGCCGTCGATGTCATTGGCTGGCTTAGGCTCGGCATAGCCTAGCTGCTGGGCATCTCGTAAGGCTGAGGCGAAGTCGACTCCGCCGCTCATGACCGTAAGGATGTAGTTCGTCGTGCCGTTGATGATCGCGCGGAGGCTACCGATCTCGTTGGCTGAGAGATCACGCTTCAGGGGCGAAATGATGGGTATGCCGCCGCCGACGCTTGCCTCGTAGAAGATTTCCCCGCCGCGCTCGGATGCCAGTGAGAGCAGGCGAGCGCCGTGCTTGGCCATCACTTCCTTGTTGGCGCTGACGACGCGGTGGCCCTTCGCCAGGCTACGCTCGATGTACTCGGTAGCGGGGTGTTCCCCGCCCAGGACTTCGACAACGATATCGCAGTCCGTGGCAAGCGCTTCTTCCGCATCGTCCGTAAGCAGGCCCTCGGGCAAGGTCAACAAACGCGGGCGTTCGAGGTCGCGGACGAGGACTCGGCGGAGGACCAGGGGCACCCCGGCGCGTTGCGCGCATCTGGCAGCCTTTTCCGTTAGAGCGCGAGCAACGCCGCCGCCAACGACGCCTAGCCCGAGGAGCACGATACCTACTTCAGAACGGCCACCCATGGTTTCACGTCGCTTGCTGGACGCGGCTAACGGCGTACTCGATCTTCTTCTGATCGCCGCCCGTCAGACTCATGTCGTCAGTTATTTTGACAGTTGCCTTCTTGCTATCGAGCCATTTCTGATAGGCGTGCGAGGAGACGGCGGGTTTCTGGGAGTCCTCGACCGGCCTGTCGGCCTGCTTCTCCAACACCTGGTAGACGTAGAAACTGCTCTGGCTGGCGAAAGTGGTCAGCTGGCCGGGCTGGAGGGCGAACAACGTATTCTCCAGATCCTGATCGAGCGCGCCTCGAGGCGCCCAACCGGCATCGCCGCCGTTGTCCTTTGCGCCGGTGGCCGTCGACTTATCGGCGGCTATCTGAGCGAAGTCGGCGCCGCCTTCAATTTGCTTCTTGATGGCATCAGCGGTGGTTCGATCAGCGACGGCGATCTGGCGGTAGTGTATGGATTCGGCAACGGCCGGGATCTCTGCCGTAAACTGGGCCTGAAGCTTCGTCTTGAGAGCCGCTGCTTTTGCCATATCCCGGTACTGGCCCTCCGAAATGTTCGTCCGCTGCAGTTCTTCCTGGAAACGTTTGTCAAAATCAGCGGCGTCAGGAGTGATGCTCAGGAGAGTCGCTATCTGGGCTTTGACCTCATCGTCTGTTGCCGTCTGCCCTTTCTCCTCAGCAAAACGAAGGACAATCGCTTCTTCGATGAGCTCGTCGGAAACGGCCCCCAATGCGAGCTGGGGGTTCTGCCCGATCTGCTTCGAGGCGCCGCCAATCTCCTGGATGAACTTGCGGAGCCGCTCCGTGTAGTACCTGACAGTGTACTTGGTCTCGTCTACCTGGACGGCTGTGGAATCGGGGCGGTTGCGGTCGTCCATCCATTTTTTTCCCACACCAAAGCCGACAAGCAAAAGGGCAGCGAGAACGAGAGCGACAACACCAGCCGTGGCGTAGAAGTGCGCGCTGCGGCCGAGCAGCTGGCTACCAATGCCGCCGCGCTCTCGTTCCCAGGCGGGAACCGGTACGCGAGACCGGCGACGGCGCTTAGGCATGGGGGTGAGTTGCTCCTGGGGTCATGCTGACAACCATCTGCTTCGAGAACGGGACCGGGAGCCTAGCGGTGGCCCATGCCAGCGCCGCGCAAGTGCTCTGCGGTGTAGGGGAGGAGCGCGAGGTGGCGCGCCCGCTTGATCGCGCTGGCGAGCGCGCGCTGGTGCTTGGCACAGGCGCTGGTCCTGCGCCGCGTTTCGATGCGGCCACGGTCGGAGATGAAGCGGCGGAGGAAGTTGACGTTCTTGTAGTCGACGACCTTGATCTTGTCGGCGCACATGATGCACACCCGGCGACGGCGGCCCATCCTGCGCCTGGGCCGCTCCTCATCAGACGGCCCGCGTCCTGGGCCGGCGCCGCGAGGGCCTTCGGTGGACGGGCCCTCAAACCGACGCGGCGGAGAGGCCGGAGCGACATTCTCGCCAACGGCCGTGGTTTCGTTCTCAGTCTCGGATTGATTCATGCGCCTGCCTTACTCGAACGGAATGTCCTCGGGCGCGACGTCTCCGCCCCCAACAGGAAGGGCCTCGCCGTCTTCGGGCATTGGCATGCCGCCGGTGCGGTCGAGGAATAAGACCCGCTCGGCGATCACTTCTGTACGATACTTTTTCTGGCCGTCGGGTGTGTCCCAGGACCGCGTCTGGAGGCGGCCCTCCACGTAGACCTTGCGGCCCTTCTGCAGGAACTGGCTGCACTGCTCGGCCAGCTTCTGCCACGTGACGACGGAGAACCATTCGGTCTCCTCGTGGCGTTCGCCGTCGCGGCCGCTGTAGTTGCGGCTGGAGGCGACGCGGAAGCTGGTGAGGGCTGTGCCATCTGCGGTGTAGCGCATTTCCGGGTCTGCGCCGAGATTACCAATGACCATAACCTTGTTCAGGCCAGCCATATCACTCCTCCTTCCCGGACGGGGCGTCCGGCTTGGACGCGGGGGACCATTCGGGCTCTGGAGCCGCCTCAGCCGCTATCGGAGCCTCACCCTCAAGCGACACCGACTCCTCTTCCCCGGCCGCCACCACAGCCTCTTCGCGAGGCGTCAGGGGGGAATCTTCAGGCGATGCTAGGGACTCTTGTCCGGCAGCTACGAGGGCGTCCTGACCAATCCGGGATGCTCGCCTCGGAGGCGGCGGTGGGGCCTCCTCGTGCCGGACGACGAGATGCCGCAGCACGTCTTCGGCGAGGTCGAGGTTCCCCTCGAGAGACCTGACTTCGTTCGGCTCCAGGCTGAAGTGGGTCACGGCGTAGAAGCCTTCGGTGAAGCGGCGGATCTGGTAGGCGAGGCGG
>Ga0209801_1001921_pt1 | contig 12450 bp, 12 predicted proteins | sample GraSoiAngelo_127_FD_185884 | JGI IMG/M metagenome (GOLD analysis project Ga0209801, IMG submission 185884) | Grasslands soil microbial communities from the Angelo Coastal Reserve, California, USA - 14_0927_09_40cm (SPAdes) (version 2) | ecosystem: Environmental > Terrestrial > Soil > Grasslands ... | reverse complement strand
CCAACTCGGCAGGTTTCCAGTATGCCGACATCACGGAGATCAGCCGCGAGGCGAGTCGTGGCCATGACTGGCTGGCCGCCGATGGCCTTCACCCAGGTCCGATCCAGCACCGAGCCTTCGCCGATCACCTGTGGGAAGTGGTCGGTCCCACCTGGACGTCGATACGACGATGAGAGACGGATGAGAATCCGACGTTTTTTCGTCTGCTTTTGATAGCCTCGATCTCCCATGCGACGCTTGCCCGCGGCGCGCTCAATCGCCGGTCTGATGCTGGCAGGATTGATGTTGAGCGCCTGCGGTGCCATCGCCAACACCGGCACGCAACCATCGCCATCGGCGCCCCCACGGCTCGTCTATGCCGCGATTGGCGCCAGCGAGACATTCGGCATCGGCGCCGGCGACCCGCGCCATGCCTGGCCACAGGTCTTCAGCGACGATGTCCTGCCGCGCTCCGCCGTGCTCCACAACTTCGGCATCCCTGGCGCCACCACCGCGCAGGCGTTGCATGACGAAGTCCCCGCCGCGCTGGCGGTTCATCCCACGGTGGTCACGGTCTGGCTGAACGTCAACGACCTCATCAACGGAGTGGCGGCACAGGACTATGAGGCCCAACTGCGGCAGGTCTTGCGCGCGCTGCGCCGCGGTGGCCAGGCCCGCGTGCTGGTCGCGAACACTCCCGACCTCGCCCAGCTTCCCGCCTACCGTGCCTGCTTGCCGAACGCGCCAACCGGCGGACCCACGTGCCTGATCCCCGCGGGGTTGATGCCGACCCCGCAGGCGGTCGGCGCGGCCGTCGCCGGTTACAACGCCGCCATCAGCGACGCCGCCACCAAGGAAGGGGCCACCCTGGTTGACTTGAATCTCAATGACAGCCAGATCGCGCAGCACCCCGAATGGATCAGCGCCGATGGGTTTCATCCGAGCAGCCAGGGCTATGCCGTGATCGCGAAGCAGTTCGAGGGCGCCTACCGCCGAGCCGGGTAGCGCACCTCGCCCGCTTAGGCCTCGGATCGCGTCGCTCGGCCGACCAGCCCTGCTACCGCAGCCACGCCAACGGCGATGCCGATTCCGATGACGATCGTGACCATCATCCCGAGCAGTTCCAACACCGTGGCAGCAGAGCCGGAGGGGGGAGCCAGGACCTCGGGCGGCGGAGTCGCGAATGCCTCCGGAGGGGGTGTCGGAATGACGAAGCCTGGCGGCGGTGACCCAAAGACGAAGCCTGGCGGCGGTGACCCAAAGCCGAAGAAGAAGGTTGAACCCGTCCCAGAGCAAACCGAAGCGAGTTCCTGGAAGCGGTGCTGGGCGCTTGGGACGAATGGGAGAAGCACAAGCACGGCACAGCCACCCAACACCCCCACCAGCAACCCGGCCAGTGCCGAGTCGGGTCCGGAACTTACCGTACGACCGGTGGCAAATCCCGCTGCGGCGGACATCACGACGAAGATGAACATCGCGCCGAGGCTTAACAGCGGAATGATCAGCGGGCCCGCACGGCAGAGTTGGGCCGGCGACATCCAGGTGACCGCCAGGTTGGCGGCCAGGGTACAGCCGAAAGCGATGATGCCGGCGATTAGCCCATAGCGGAGCCAGGGAGGCGCGAGCGCCCTTATGCGGTGCGGAGCATCAGCTGACATCCCTTCCCCGAATCTACCTGCAATGTGAGCCGCCCGGCGATGGCGTCCCACTGCGAGCTCGCCAAACACGTGCCGGTGACGACCGGCGCCTTCAGCGTGAGTGCCGACCAGCCGACGACGATGGGCTGGTCCGCATGTCCCGCGTTCACCTGGATGGTGAGGTCTCCACGGACGCCGTCGCCCCGACTGGGACGCACACCCGCGGGGGCCGCGATGACGTAGGGACGCGCGATGTGGCGCAGGTCGTCCTTGTTGACCAGCTGACCGGCGCGGTCCACCATGCCCCACCACCGGCTTTCCCGCCATTGCCACCATGCCCAGCCGATCCCCAGATCGTCCGCCTCATCCAGCGCCGCGTCGACGTAGGAGATGGCCCCCGGCGCGCCCAGATCGTAGCCAAGCTCGCCCACCCAAAGGGGGGCCGGCACTTCGGCGGCCTCCCTGGCGCGCTGCTGAAACCGCGACCGGAGAAACGTCGGGTCGCCATTCCAGTGGGGCGGGACGAGGGAGCCCTCGTAGACGTGCGTGCCGTAGACGAGGTTCGACACCTTGAGCGGGACGACCGCGGTGTTCATGGTGAGCAACAAGATGCCCTCGATGAAGAACAGGTGATTCGAGTCGACGCGGCCGATCGCCTCGATCGCGTCCTTGAACATCGGAAAGAGGTAGAACTTCTCGAAGATACGGGGTGGGATCGGTAGCGGATGCGCCTCGTTGAAGATGTCGTAACCGGCCACCCCGGCGTTGTCCTTGAAGCGGGTCGCGACCGCCTGCCAGGTCAGGTAGAAGTCCTTTTTCCAGTCGGACGACAGCCAGAAATAGGTGTCGGACATGAACGCGGCGGGCGAAAGAGCTGGGCTCCAGGACTCGTGCAAGGGATTCCAGTTGGGGACGCCGATGGTCGCCCAGGCGGGTGCGCCGGAGTAGCCAAAGTGCGGGCTCCAGCCAAGACGGAAGTGCATATCGAGGATGACGTAGAGCCCGTGCCGGTTGAGCGTCGCGACCGCGCCGGTGACCCGGTCGAGATAGGCCTGGTTGATGCGGCCGCGCTCTGGCTCGAGCTGCGCCCAATCGATCCCCAGACGTACGACATCGAAGCCTGCCTGCTGCATGAGGGTCGCGTCCATCTCGTCGAGCGGCGCCGGCGGGTCATTGGGATAGGAGACCAGCGCGGCAACATTGAAACCGCGGAGCAACACTTTACGACCGGAGCCGTCGACGATCTGCCCGTTGCTGGTGCGCAGCCAGCTCATCGACGCCTCGCCGTAGTGCGGCGGCGGGACCGAAGCCGCCAGGCTGCCGGCCGGCAAATACGCGACGACCGTCAGGACGACCACGATGAGCAAGAGCACAAGGCCGGCGCGCCGCAAGCGGGGAAAGCGACGCCGCCGTGTGCGAGGCGCTTGCCGTTCGCGCCGGCGGCTTAGCGGTGCGCGGCGCTTGACCGTTGGCCCAGGGCGGCTCCGGCGGCCGCCACCACCTCCTCGATGGTGTCGCACACCTGCGCCCCCGCCCGCTTCAACGCCTGCAGCTTCGACGCCGCGGTGCCGGTGTTGCCGGAGATGATCGCGCCGGCGTGGCCCATCCGCTTTCCGGGCGGAGCCGTGCGTCCGCTGATGAAGCCGATCACCGGCTTGCCGAAGCTCCGGCCGATCACCTGCTCGGCCGCCGCTTCCTCGTCGCTGCCGCCGATCTCGCCGATCATCACCACCGCTTCGGTGGCCGGATCCTCCTTGAAGAGCCGCAGGACATCGCTGAAGGAGAGGCCGAGGATCGGATCGCCGCCGATCCCCACCGACGTGGTCTGGCCGACGCCAGCCTGACTCAATCCCTGGATGACCTCGTAGGTGAGCGTGCCGCTGCGCGAGACGATGCCGACGGATCCAGGGGTGGAGATGTGGTTGGGGATGATGCCGACCTTCGCTTCGCCCGCCGTCGTCAGCCCGGGACAGTTCGGGCCGATCAGCTTGGCCGCCGCATCGACGACGAAAGCACGCGCGCGCACCATGTCGTAGAGCGGGATGCCCTCCGTGATGCAGACGATCAGCCCGATCCCGGCGGCGGCGGCTTCCATGATGGCGTCGGCCGCGAAGGGCGCCGGCACGAAGATGCCGCTGACGTCGGCGCCAGTCTCGCGCCTCGCGTCGGCGACGGTGTCGAAGACCGGGATGCCGAGGTGAGTCGTGCCGCCCTTCCCCGGGCTCACACCGGCGACGACGTTGGTCCCGTAGGCCTTCATCTGCTCGGTGTGAAAGCTGCCTTCGCGCCCGGTCAGACCCTGTACCAGAACGCGGCTTTCGCCCGTCAGGAGGATGCTCATCGGGCGGGGTCGCTCGAGAGCTCGACGATTCGTCTGGCGGCCGCCGTCGCGGTCGCCTCGGGCGTGATGCCCGCCTCCTGGAGCAGCCGCCGGCCCTCCTCCTCGCGCGTGCCGGTCATCCGCACCACCAACGGCAGGGTGAGGTGCAGATCGCGCGTGGCATCGATGATGCCGTGGGCCACCTCGTCGCCACGAGTGATGCCGCCGAAGATGTTGATCAGGATGCCCTTGACCTGAGGATCGCTCGCCAGCAGTTCCAGCGCGCTGTGCACCACCTCGGCCTTCGCGCCACCACCGATATCGAGGAAGTTGGCGGCACGGCCGCCTTCACGTTGCACCAGGTCGAGCGTGTTCATCACCAGCCCGGCGCCGTTTCCGATGACACCGATCGACCCGTCGAGGCGGACATAGGTGAGCCTGCGACGCTTGGCCTCGGCTTCCAATGGATCCTCTTCAGAGTCATCGGCCCCATGCAAGTCTTTGTGGCGGAACATCGCGTTCTCGTCGATCTCGAGCTTCCCGTCGGCGGCGACCAGGCCGCCGTCGCGCGTGAGCGCCAGCGGGTTGATCTCGATCGTGAGCGCGTCGTAGGTGCGAGCGAGCGCGTAGAGCTTCACCACCAGCGGTGTCAGCTGCGCCTGCAGCGGACCGAGCCCCGCTCGGAAGATGAGGTCGCGCACCTCGAACGCCAGGGGCCCGCGCCACGGGTCGGGATGGAGCTTGGCGATCGCTTCCGGATGGGTCTCCGCCACCTCCTCGATCTCCATGCCACCCTGGGCGCTGAGAATCAGCACGGGCTTGCGCGCATCGCGGTCGAGGGTGAGCCCAAGGTAGAGCTCGCGCGTGATCTCCTGCGCGGTCTCGCAGAGGACCTCCTTGACGACGTAGCCCTTGATCGTCATCCCCAGGATCTCGCCGGCGACGCGCTTGGCATCGGCCGCCGTTTTGGCGAGCTTGATGCCTCCGGCCTTGCCGCGGCCTCCGACTGGGACCTGCGCCTTGACGGCGATCGGGCCCAAGGCCCCGGCGGCAAGTGCCGCCTCGTCCGGCGTGCGCGCTAGCCGGCCATCGGGCACAGGAACACCGGCCGCCCGAAAGCGCTCCTTCACCTGGTACTCGAGAAACTTCATAAAGGGATATTTCCGTGGCGGCGATGCGGCCGCTCGACCTGTTTCTCCTTGAGCAGGTGTAGCGAGCGGATCAGGGTCGGCCGCGTGTCCTGGGGCTCGATGACGTCGTCCAGGAAGCCGCGCTCCGCCGCGACGTAGGGGTTGGCGAACTTTTCCTTGTAATCATCGACCAGCTGCTCGGCTTTCTTCGCGGGGTCCTTGGCGGCGGCGATCTCGCGCTTGAAGATGATGTTCACGGCGGCCTGGGGTCCCATCACGGCGATCTCCGCCGCCGGCCAGGCGTAGTTGAAGTCGCCGCCGATGTGCTTCGACGACATGACGTCGTAGGCGCCACCGTAGGCCTTGCGCGTGATGACGGTGAGCTTCGGCACGGTCGCTTCGGCATAGGCGTAGAGCAGCTTGGCGCCGTGCCGGATGATCCCGTTGTACTCCTGGGCCGTGCCGGGAAGGAAGCCGGGCACGTCGACGAAGGTGATGAGCGGGATGTTGAAGGCGTCGCAGAAGCGGACGAAGCGCGCGCCCTTGACGGAGGCGTTGATGTCGAGCGCCCCCGCGAGGATGCGGGGCTGGTTGCCGACGATCCCGACAACCTCGCCATCCAGCCGGGCAAAGCCGACGACGAGGTTCTGGGCAAAGTGCTCCTGGACCTCCATGAAGCTCCCCTCGTCGACCACCGCCCCGATCGCCGCCTTCATGTCGTAGGGCTGGTTCGGGTTTTCCGGGATGAGCGACTGCAGCATCCGGTCGCGACGTTGCGGGTCGTCAGCCGGCGTGATCGCGGGTGGTCGCTCCCGGTTGCTCCCCGGCAAATAAGACAGGAGCCGCCGCACGCTGCTGAACGCCTCGGCCTCCGATTCGTCGAGAAAGTGCGCCACGCCGCTGCGGATGTTGTGGACCTCGGCGCCGCCGAGCTCCTCGAAGCCCACCTGCTCACCGGTCGTCACCCGGACCACCTCCGGCCCCGTGATGAACATGTAGCCGAGGTGCTCGACCATGAAGACGAAGTCCGTGATCGCCGGCGAGTAGACGGCGCCGCCAGTGCAGGGCCCGGCGATCACCGAGATCTGCGGCACCACACCGGAGGACTGGACATTCCGAAGGAAGATGTCGGCATACCCGGCCAGGCTGACGACGCCCTCCTGGATGCGGGCGCCGCCGGAGTCGTTGATGCCCACACAGGGGCGGCCGGCGCGCACCGCGAGGTCCATGACCTTGCAGACCTTCTCGGCGAACACCTCGCCCAACGAGCCGCCGAAGACGCTCGCGTCGTGGGAGAAGAGGAAGACCTCGCGGCCGTCGACCGTACCGTAGCCGGTCACGACGCCGTCGCCGGCGATCTTCTTGTCCCCCATCCCGAACGCCTCAGTGCGGTGGACGGCAAAGGCGTCGAGCTCGGTGAACGTTCCCGGGTCGACGAGCAGCTCGATCCGCTCGCGCGCGGTCAGCTTTCCCTTCGGGTGCTGCTTCTCATCCGGGTCACCCCCACGGTGCATGGCGTCGTACTTGCGCTTGCGCAGGACGTTGATCTGACGTTCCGAAGGTGAGGGTGTGGCGTCCTTGGGGCGGGTTGCCATGGTCTAGCTGCGCGACCCCGGCCGGTACTCACCGAACACGTCGCGCAACACGCCGCACACCTCCCCTATGGTGGCATAGGCCCGCAAGGCCTCCCGCATCGGCGGCAGCAAATTGTCGGTGCCTTCGGCCGCACGTCGCACCTCTTGAAGAGCCGCTTCGACCCGGCCGGCATCGCGCTCGGCCCGCAGGCGCGTGAGGGCTTCGATCTGCTCGCGTTCGTGGTGCGGGCTGATCTTGACGATCTCCACGACTTCGTCGTCGCCCTGGAAGCGGTTGACCCCGACGACGACGCGGCGGCCGGTTTCGACGGCCTGTTGGAAGCGATAGGCGCTTTCCTGAATGGCATCCTGCGTGAAGCTGGTCTCGATCGCCGCGATGGCGCCGCCGCGGCGGTCGACCTCGGCCATCAGCGCGCTCGCCCCAGCATCCAACTCGGAGGTGAGCGCTTCGATCAGGTAGCTGCCACCCATCGGGTCTGCGACGCTGGCGACGTTCGTCTCGTTGGCGATGATCTGCTGCGTTCGCACGGAGAGCGTCGCCGCCATCTCCGACGGGAGCCCAAGGGCCTCATCGAAGGAGTTGGCGTGCAGGCTCTGCGTCCCGCCCAGCACCGCGCTCATCGCCTGCAAGGCGACCCGCACGATGTTGTTGTGCGGCTGCTGCGCGGTCAGCGTGCTGCCACCCGTCTGGGAGTGGAACCGGAGCGTCTGCGCCCGCGGGTCGTTGACCCCGTAGCGCTCCTTGATCAGGCGCGCCCACAATCGGCGGGCGGCACGGAACTTCGCCACCTCTTCGAAGAAGTCCGAGAAGACGGCGAAGAAGAAGGAGAGGCGCGGCGCGAAGTCCGCGACCGCCAGCCCCGCCGCCCGGGCGGCGTCGACGTAGGCGACGGCATGCGCCATAGTGAATCCCAGCTCCTGCACCGCCGTCGCGCCAGCCTCCCGCAGGTGGTAGCCCGAGATCGAGATCGTGTTCCAGTTCGGTAGCCGGTCCTTGCAATAGGCGAAGAGGTCGGTCGCGAGCCGCATCGAGGGGCGGGGCGGAAAGACGTAGGTGCCACGCGCCGCGTACTCCTTGAGGATGTCGTTCTGCACCGTGCCGTTCAGCCGGCTGCCCGCTACCCCCTGCTGCTCGGCGACCAGCTCATAGAGAAGGAGCAGGATCGCGGCCGGGGCGTTGATCGTCATCGAAGTACTGACCTGGTCCAGGGGAATTCCGGCGAGTAGCAGCTCCATATCCTTGAGCGAGGAGATCGACACGCCGACCTTGCCGACCTCGCCCCTCGCGATGGGCGCATCGGCGTCGTGCCCGATCTGGGTCGGCAGGTCGAAAGCGACCGAGAGCCCGGTCTGACCTTGCTGCAGCAGGTAGCGGAAGCGGCGGTTGGTCTCGGCCGCGCTGCCGAACCCGGCATACTGCCGGATCGTCCAGGGGCGCCGGCGATACATCTCGGGGTAGATGCCGCGGGTGAAGGGGTACTCGCCGGGTGGTGGCGCCTCTGGCCCGGCATCGGCTGCCCGGTAGACCGGCTTCAGCGGCAAGCCGCTGTCGGTCGCCGGCTCCGACGGTTGATCGGCGGCGGGCTTAGGCGCCGGACTGGCCATCCGCTTCCACGAACTCGGTGAGCACGCCGCAAACGCTCTTGGGGTGGACAAAGCCGATCCGGGTCCCGTGGGCGCCCGGCCGAGCCACCTCGTCGAGCAGCTGCGCGCCGGCGGCGCCCGCTTGCTCGAGCGAACCCCGGACGTCATCGGTGGCGTAGGCAACGTGGTGCACCGCTTCGCCGCGATCCTGGAGGAACTTTTCCACACGGGAGTCCGGATTGATCGGCATGATCAACTCGATCCGGCTCTCCCCGATCGGGATCATCGCGATCTCGATACCTTCACGCTCGAGGCGCTCCCGTCCCGTCGAGCGCAACCCCAGCCGCCGCTCGTAGATCCGAATCGCCTCGTCGAGATCGCGGACGGCGATCCCGACATGGTCGATCCGGCTCAGCATGGCGTTGATTCTAAGCCGCCTCATTTCCCCTACGGCTTGACAAGGTATGGACCCTTTGTAGTAGGGTTTACCACGGCTAGTTACGTAACGGTCCGACTCCCTCTCTGTACTCGGCGTCCTCTACGGCCAGCGGTAGACGGCGCATCTGATCCAACTGAGGGAAGGAGGTTGGACCGTGAATCGCACCGTTGGGGCAACCTTGCGTCTGACGGTCGGGGGAGGAGCGATCTTCGCATTCGGCTTCGGCGCACTCGCGTCGGTGCCGCAACCCCCGATCACGGCGGCAACCGCCGCCGCCGCCGCCCCGGCCTCCAGTCCGATCGAACATATGGACGAGCCCATCCCGCACCAGGCGCGCGTCGCCGTCATGATCTACGTCCTTGCGACGCCGGAGCCAGTCCCGGCCGTCGCCGCTGCGCCGCCACCGGTCCGGCGACCCATGGCACGGACGGCGGCCCGGGTTCCGTCATCGGCGCCGGCTTCCGCGTCGGGCGGTGGCAACGGCTTCAGCTATGGCTACTGCACCTGGTGGGTCGCCCATAAGCGCTACATCCCGTGGCGGGGAAACGCCGCGCAATGGTGGTGGAACGCTCGCCCCTTCGGCTTCGCGGAGGGAGCCACACCGCGAGCGGGCGCTGTGATGGTGATGGGCATCAGCAGCACGTCGCCGCAGGGCCACGTCGCCTATGTCGAGTCGGTCAATCCGGACGGCTCCTTCGTGGTCTCGGAGATGAACTGGTGGGGCGTCCCGGGTGGCGGCTGGAACCGGGTCGACTACCGGACGGTGACCTCGATGCGCGGCATCCTGGGCTTTATCTACTAAGCCTTCAGCGGCGGAAGGCTGGCGACGATCTTTTCGATCTCGAGATCCTGGGCCAGCAAGTGGTCCTGGATTTGCAGGGCGGTATGGAGCACCGCGTCGGCATCTTCGTAGGTAGCTTCGGCCCGCTTGTCGCTGGCGGCCGCGAGCACGTTCTGGCCGACGATGATGATGCTCAGCAGCACCAGCTGCAGGAACGTCTGGCTGATCCAGGACACGATGAGGACCGGGTTACGGGACATGATCGCGGCCGGAAGCGAGACGAGCGCCAGCGCCGCGAACGCGTAGGCGCACCACATCGTGCCCACGCCCTTGGTCACCTTAACCGCCAGCCACGTGTTGAAACGGGCGGCCGGGTTCCCCCTGGGCATGACGTCGGCGACTTTGACGGGTCGTTGCTTCTTGCGCTGTTCGATCCGGGGATGCAGGACGGGCGTGTAGATCTTTGACATGCGGATAAGCATCGCAGGTCTATTGGAATAATCGATCGATGCGGACGCGGGTGAGACGCCAGAAGGTGTCTGGCTCGAAGATAGGTTCGGTCGTCTTGAGGGGAAGCTGGACGCGTTGCCCTCCAAGCTGCAGCGTCAACGTTCCAACCCTTGACCCCGAGGGCAATGGAGCTTTGACCATCTTCACATCCGTGCGCTGGCGGACAACCATGCCGTCGTACGCGACCCAATTCACATCCTGGTCGGAAAACACGGTCGCGGTCTCGCCCCAAGGAGCCGCGTATTCGGCGATCAGCTGGTTGGTCGAAAGAATCGAACGAAAATGAAGAGCGGAACCAACAGCCTGCACCAGGCTCTTTGTCGATGAAAAGACGTCATCGAGGGTGGGCAATCCCATGATGGCGCCGAATAGTCGTGCCGACTGGCCATCGGCTCGGACGTCGGCGGCAAACACAAAGCAGGCGCCCGCCGCGCCGCTCGACCCCGTCTTGACGCCGACGATACCGTCCTCTCCGACGACGGCATCGACATTGAACACTCTACCGGCGATGGGTAAGGTCGCCTCCGGCTGGGCAACGATCTCCGCAAACACGGGGTCTCGCAGCGCCACCTGGGCGAGCGCGATCAGATCTTCCGGTGAGCCAACGGACTGCGGAGACAGGCCAGTGGCATCCACATAACTCGTGTGGACCAACTGGAGGGCGGCCGCGCGTGCGTTCATCTCGTCCACAAACGCTGCGACCGAGCCGGCGTCCCAGGCCGCGAGAAGCTCGGCGATGTTGTTACCGGACGGGACGAGCAACGCCTGTAAGGCCTGATATTCACTGAGCTTTTCCCCGGCAGCGACGGGAAAGACAGACTGTCCCTGATCCTTCTCCGCCACATACGTCGCGGCATCGGCAGCGCTGACCGGGATCATCGGGCCTTGCTCGGTCGGTCTCAGCGGATGATCGGCCAGGACGACCAGCGCGGTCATGACCTTGGCCGTGCTTGCTAGCGGGAGTGACGTCTGGGGACCATGAGTGCCAATCGTGCCCAGTCCTGCTACCGCGACGGCGCCACTACCGGTCGTCGGCCAAGGCAGCGCCGGCGGGATCGCGCCGATCCGGCTTGTCGCCGGAAGGAAGGTCGTTGCCGCGATTGCTGGCAGCGGCCGCAACAGCTGGAACGCGATGATCCCAATGAGCAGCGCCAGCGCCAGGGCAAGGGCGAGCGTGATCGCGAGATTTCGCCGCTGTTGTCCTTTAAGCCGGACGGCTAGCCCCTTCACCGCAAGCGAATGATCGCAGCATTGGCGGGTTATCCGCTACGCTTCAGCAGGCCGAGCCGTTTGGCCCGGATCTCCGCCCGCCGGAAAAAGAACACGGACGCCGGAACCAGGATCACACCCATCAGCAGCAGGATGCCGATATCGGGTAGCGCGCCCGCCAGCGACAGCCCGTGCAGCAGTGCCTCCCGGACCCCGTCCAGTGTGTAGGTCAGCGGCGAGAGGATCCCGCCCAGGCGTAGGGGCGCGGGCAGGACGCTGATCGGGTAGTAGACGCCGGAGATCAGCAGCAGCACGCCCTGGACGGCGAACGCCATCTGCTCCCCCTTCTCCGGCGACAGCAGCGGCAGGATCGAGGTGAAGATGCCGAGTCCCAGCAGCGGGAGCGTCGCGGCGGCAAAGATTGCCAGCGCCGTCAGCCAGTTGGCGTGTGACAAATCGATCCTGAAAAGGAGGACCACACCGACGCCGATGATCGCCGTGCGCGCCATCCCATAAAGCAATGAGGCGGCCGACACGCCCAGCAGATGGGTCAGCCGCTTGATGGGAGCCATGAAGGTGTACTCGATCGTCCCCTCCCAGCGCTCCCAGGTGATGGCGAAGGCGATTTCGAAGAACACCAGCGACAGGTAGGTCCAGAGCAGCGCCCCCACCAGCAGGTAGAGCTGCGTCTGGTGCAAATTCGCCTGTCCCTGCTCCAGCCCGAGCGTGGACAGACCCGCCGCCAGGTAGCCGATGCTCAGCACGCTGACCAGGTTGTAGAGCAGCCAGACCGCTTCCCAGGCCCAGTAGCGACGGTAGAGATTCTTCTGTCGCTCGATGAAGCCGACGAATGCGTTCAGCTCCCAGCGAAGCATATTTCCCGTCATTCTTCTTTCTCCTCTTCGTCTTCCTCGAGCCGCTTGCCGGTCAGCGCCATGAAGGCGTCCTCCAGGCTGCCGTCGGTCTTGCCGGCATGCAGGCGAATCAGCTCGGCGGGCGTCCCGTCCGCCAGCACCCGACCCTGGTCGATCACGACTACGCGGTCGCAAAGCACCTCGGCCTCCTGCAGGTCGTGCGTGCACAGCAGGACGGTAGCCGCGCGGTCGCGCCGGATCGATCGCACCAGCTCCTGGACCTCGCGCTTCGAACGCGGATCGAGCCCGGTGGTCGGCTCGTCCATCAACAGCAGCGACGGCGAGGTCAGGAAGCTACGGGCGATCGCGACTTTCTGTTGCTGCCCACGCGACAGCTGCTTCATGGGCTTGT
>Ga0209801_1001918_pt1 | contig 12456 bp, 10 predicted proteins | sample GraSoiAngelo_127_FD_185884 | JGI IMG/M metagenome (GOLD analysis project Ga0209801, IMG submission 185884) | Grasslands soil microbial communities from the Angelo Coastal Reserve, California, USA - 14_0927_09_40cm (SPAdes) (version 2) | ecosystem: Environmental > Terrestrial > Soil > Grasslands ... | reverse complement strand
CTCTTCGCCCGGAGCCTCAGCCCTCCAGCCCCCCGGGGTCGATCCCGTGCTCGATGAGCTTCTTCCGGAGCGTGTTCCGGTTGATGCCCAGGATCTGCGCGGCGCGCACCTGGTTGCCGCCCGTCTCGCGGAGCACGGCGCGCAGGAGTGGCTTCTCCACGAGGCCCAGCATCAGGTCGTAGAGGTTCGCGCTCGCGTGCTCGCGGAGCCCGCGGACGCACTCGACGAGCTTCTTCTCGACGATCTCCTCGAGCGTCGCGTCCACGGCGACCGACGCCGCGGCGGAGACGGGGCCGATGGGCAGATGCTCGGGCAGGATCACGCCGCCGGTCGCCATGACCATCGCGCGCTGGATGACGTTCTCGAGCTCGCGCACGTTGCCGGGCCAGTCGTGGCCGACCAGGCGGTCGAGCGCCTCGGGGGCGACGCCACGCTCGCCGAGCTCGCCCGCGTTCTTGGCCAGGAAGTGCTCGACGAGGAGCGGGATGTCGCGCCGCCGATCGCGGAGCGGCGGGAGCTGGACCGTCACGACGTTCAGGCGATAGTAGAGGTCCTCGCGGAAGCGCCCCTCCTTCATGAGCGCCTCGAGATCTCGGTTGGTCGCCGCGAGCACGCGCACGTCGATGCGGATCGTGTCGGTCCCGCCCACGCGCTCGATCGTGCGCTCCTGGAGCACGCGCAGGAGCTTCGTCTGGAGCTCGACCGGCATGTCGCCGATCTCGTCGAGGTAGAGCGTCCCCCCGTGGGCGAGCTCGAGCTTGCCGAGCTTCCGCTCCTTCGCGTCCGTGAACGCGCCGCGCTCGTGGCCGAACATCTCCGACTCGAGGAGCGTCGCCGGGATCGCGGCGCCGGACACCGCCACGAACGGGCGCCCGGCCCGGCGGCTGTAGTGGTGGACCGCGCGCGCGACCAGCTCCTTGCCCGTGCCCGACTCCCCGCGGAGGAGCACGGTGACGTCGCTCGAGGCGATGCGCCCGATCGTCTTGTAGACCTCCTGCATGCGCGGGTGTCGGCCGATGATCGCGCCGAACTCCCACACCTCCTGGAGCCCGCGCTTGAGCTGGCGCACCTCCTGCGTGAGCCGGCGCGCGGCGAGCGCCCGCTCGGCGAGGAGCACGAACTCGTCGAGGTCGAAGGGCTTCGCCAGGTAGTCGTAGGCCCCACGCTGCATCGCCTGGATCGCGGTGTCCATCGTCCCGTGGGCCGTCATCACGACCACGGTGGCGTCGGGGCGCAGCTCGCGGAGCCGCGCCAGCACGGCGAGGCCGTCCACGCCCGGCATCCGGACGTCGAGAAAGACGAGGTCGAACGGCTCGGCCTCGAAGGCCTGGAGCGCTCCGGGGCCGTCCTTCACCGACGTGACCTCGTACCCCGCCTGCCGGAGCCCCTTCTCGAGGACCCAGCGCAGGCTGTCTTCGTCGTCGGCGAGCAGGACTCTTGGGTTCACGGCGTCATTTTGGCGATCGGGAGGAAGCACGTGACGACAGTTCCGCGCCCCTCGGCGCTGTCCACCTGGATCGCGCCGCGGTGCTCCTCGAGGATCCGATGGCAGATGGCGAGCCCGAGCCCGAGGCCCTTGTCCTTGGTGGTGAAGAACGGGTCGAAGATCCGCGCCCGCGCCGCCGCGGGGATCCCGCCGCCCTCGTCCGCCACCTTGGCCTCGACCATGTTGCGCTGCCCCGCGCCGAGGTCCATCTTGCCGAAGAGAGGGTTGAGGCTCACGCGGGTCGTGAGCGTCAGGCGCCCGCCGGACGGCATCGCGTCGAACGCGTTGCGCAGGAGGTTGTGGAACACCTGCACGAGCCGGTCCTCGTCGCCGAGGATCGGCGGCAGGCTCGGGTCGTAGCTTCTCACGAGCCCGATCTTCCGCTCGCGGCACGCCTCCTCGTGGAGCGTCGCGACGCGCTCGAGAAGCTGGTGGAGGTTGAGCGGCACCAGTCGGAGCTGGACGGGCCGCGCCAGGTCGAGCAGCATCTCGATGATCCGGTTGACGCGGTCGACCTCGGTGAGGAGCACGTCCGTGTACTCGCTCCACCGCGAGTCGGTCCCGAGCTCGCGCTTCAAGAGCTGGACGGCGCCCCGGATGGCCCCGAGCGGGTTCCGGACCTCGTGGGCGAGGCCGACCGCCATCCGACCGGCAGCGGCGAGCGTCTCGCCCCGCCGCACCTCCGCCTCGAGCTGGCGGATCCGCGACAGATCGCGCAGCACGGCGACGGCGCCCTCGACGCTCCCGTCGCGCGCGAAGAGCGGCGCCGTGACGAGGCTCACGGGCACCCGCCGGCTCTCGCCGCGGTCCACGAATCCCTCCGGCTCCGAGCGGCTCTCCCCGGTCGAGACCGTCTCGCCGAGGCGGCGCACGACGGAGGCGTCGGGGGGGAAAACCTCCTTGAGGTAGCGGCCCTCCGCGCGGCGCGCCGAGCGCTCGGTGAGCACCTCGGCGGCGGAGTTCCAGAAGACGATCCTGAGGCTCGCGTCGACCGCGATCACCGCGTCGGGCAGGCCGGCGAGGACCGCCTCGTAATTCATGCCAGCTCCATGTCCGGCCGCGCGTTCATGCTGAGCGGGGCGCGCTCGCCCGCCCGGAGCCGCACCGTGCCCGCGGCGGTGATCATCGCGGCGTTGTCGGTGCAGAGCCGGGGCGGCGGGACGTGGAGCGTGATGCCGTGTAAGGTCGCCTCGGCGGCGAGCCCGGCCCTGAGCGGCCCGTTCGCCGCGACGCCCCCCGTGAGGACCACGCGCTTGACCCCCGTGCGGAGCGCGGCCCGCACGGTCTTGCGCACGAGCATCTTGACGACTGCGGCCTGGAAAGACGCGGCGATGTCGGCGACCTGCCCCTCGCCGAGCGGCGCGTGGCGCTTCACGTAGAACGACACCGATGTCTTGATGCCGCTGAACGAGAAGTCGGCGGCGCCGTCGGTCATCTGCGCGAGCGGGAACGTGATCGCCTTCGGGTCGCCCGTCGTCGCCGTGCGCTCGATGACGGGCCCGCCGGGGAATCCGAGTCCGAGCAGCTTGGCGACCTTGTCGAAGGCCTCCCCCGCGGCGTCGTCGCGGGTCTGGCCGACGAGCGCGTAGGCGAGCGGGGCGCGAGCGTGGTAGAGGGCGGTGTGCCCCCCGGAGACGACGAGGGCGAGGAACGGGTGGACCGGCGGATCGTCGGTGAGGAACGCGGCGTAGATGTGACCCTCGAGGTGGTTGACGCCGACGAGGGGCTTGTCGTGTGCGTAGGCGAGGGCCTTGGCCAGTGAGCACCCGACGAGAAGCGAGCCGACGAGCCCCGGGCCCTGGGTGACCGCGATCCCGTCGAGGTCCGCGAGCCCCACGCCCGCGTCGGCGAGCGCCTTCTCGACGACCGGCACGATCACCTAGAGGTGTCGCCGCGAGGCGAGCTCGGGGACGACGCCGCCGTACGGGGCATGGACCGCCTCCTGCGAGGCGACCACGTTCGACAAAATTCGAACGTCGTCGGCGACCACCGCGGCCGCCGTCTCGTCGCACGAGGTCTCGATCCCCAGTACTCGCATCGCATCCCTTCGGTTGGAGCCGGCCTCGCGGACCCCGCTACAAAAGCCAAGGGCGATGAGGCCGAGTCCCCCGCCCCCGGCTCGCATCGCCCTCGAGACCGTGCCGAACGCTACTGCGGCCGGACCTGACCCTGAAGGTTCTGGGGCGGACGCTGCTGCTCGATGATCCGCATGGTCTTGATCACGTCAATGGCCCGCTGGACCTGGAGGTCTTTCTTCAGATCCTCCATCGGGTCGAGGGACGGCTGCCGGTCTTTCTGCGTGTCCTTGGGGAGCTCGACCACGATGTCCGGCGTGATGCCCTTGCCGTGGATCGAGCGGCCGTTCGGCGTGAAGTACTTCGCGGTCGTCAGCCGGAGCCCCGAGCCGTCCGAGAGCGGGATGATCGTCTGGACGGAGCCCTTGCCGAAGGTCTGCGTGCCGAGAACGATCGCGCGCTTCCAGTCCTGGAGCGCCCCCGCCACGATCTCCGACGCCGACGCGCTCCCCTGGTTGACGAGCACCACCATCGGCAAGGTCGGATAGGACTTCTTGGCGTGCGCGGTGAAGCGCATGTTCTGGTTGCGCACCCGACCCTCGGTGTAGACGACGAGCTTACCGTCGTCGATGAACTCCTCCGTCACCTCGACCGCGGCCGTCAGCAGTCCGCCGGGGTTGTTCCGGAGGTCGAGGAGGAGCGCCTTCATGCCGCTCTTGGCAGCCTTCTCGAGCGTGCCGGACAGGTCGCCCGGGGTCTGTTCCTGGAACTGGCGGAGCTTCACGTAGGCGATGCCGCCGCCGAGGTCCGCGGAGCGCACCGACTGCACCCGGATCTGCTCGCGCGTGATGTCGAAGTCCTTGGACTCGGTCCAGCCCTCACGGACCACGGTGATCGTCACCTTGGTACCGGGCTTGCCGCGCATCCGCTTGACGGCGTCCGGGAGCTGCATGTCCTTGGTCGAGAGGCCGTCGATCTTGATGATCCGGTCGCCCGTCTGGAGCCCCGCGCGGTACGCGGGCGTCCCCTCGATCGGCGAGACGACCGTGAGGATGTCGTCCTTCAGCGTGATCTCGATGCCGAGGCCGCCGAAGCTCCCCGACGTTTCCACCTGCATCTCGCGGTAGCTCTCGGGGTCGAGGAAGGAGCTGTGCGGGTCGAGGCCGCGCAGCGTGCCCTTGATCGCGCTGTAGATGAGGTCCTTCGGCGGGACCTCGTCGACGTACTGGTTCTGGACGATCGAGAGCACCTCCGTGAACAGCCGGAGCTGCTCGTAGGTCGCGCCGTTGTCGGTGCCCTTGCTGGCCACGGACCCGCCGAGCGACAGGGTGAGCACGACGAGGAGCGCACCAATCACAAATGCCTTCTTCATGGATTCCCCCTCAAATCCCTCGCTAGCCCCGCTGCCGGAGCCACTCCGCCGGGTCCTGCGGCTTTCCCTGATAGCGCACCTCGAAGTATAGCCGAGGCCCCGCCAGGGAGGCCGTGTCCCCCACCGTACCAATCCGCTGCCCCTGCCGCACGTCCTCGCCCTCCTTCACCTCGATCTCGGCGATGTGGGCGTAGAGCGTGTAGTACTCGCTGCCGTGATCCACGATGATCAGATTGCCATACCCCTTGAACCAGCCCGTGTAAATCACGTGGCCGGCGTAGACCGTCGTGACGTCCGTGCCCTCGGCCGCCTCGATGTCTACCCCGTTCCGGAAAGTCCGCGTGCCGAACCGCGGGTGCACCTGGGCGCCGAACGGCACGACGATCCGCCCCTCGGCCGGCCACGGGAGCCGCCCGCGAAGGTTGCCGAACCCGACACCGGGAGGCTCGATCCCACCCTTTGGCGGCGGCACCTTGGCCAGCCTTCGCTGCCTGGCCTGCAGCTCGCTGATAAAGGCTTCGAGTCGGCGGGAAGCTTCGGTGAGCTCGCCCACCATGCGCTCGTGGTAGGCACGCTCGTCGCGCACCCTCGCGAGCAGGGTCCGCCGCTTCGCGGCCTCGCGGTCGACCTCCGCCTGCTCGGTCTGGGCTTCGGCGTGCAGAGCCGCCAACTCCTGCTGGCGCCCCTCTTCGCGACCTTTGCGATCGGCGAGCCGGTCCGATGTCCCACGATACTCTCGAATCAAACGAGCGTCCAGCACCGCCAGGCTCGCGAGGTGGCGCACCGCCATCGCGCGCGTCACCGGGTCGTCGCCACTCAGGATGAGCGGCAGCGCGCCGCCCTGCGCGTGCACCCGGTACATGACCCGGAGCCGTCGGGCGAGCGCCTCCTCCTGGCCTCCGCGCTGCCCCTCGAGCCGCATGATCTCGCCGCGGAGTGTGGCGATGTCGGCCTGCGTCCGTTTGATCCTGGCCGCGAGCCGCCCGACCTCCGCCTGCTTCTCCCCCAGGCGTTGCTCGATCTGCTCGAGCTCGGCGAGCAGCGACGTCTCGCGGGCCCGCGCGGCCGCGGCCTTCTCGCGCTCCTCCTTCAGGCGCTTTTGCGTCTGCTGGAGCTTCTTCTGCTCGCTCTGCAACGTCTCGTCGCGCTTTTGCTGCCCCTCGACCACCCCCGCCAGCGCCACGAGCACGACGAGCAGCAGGAGGATGCAAGGGCGGGGGCCGGCGCCCCTCCGAGACCCGTAGCTTCTGGGGGTTGTCCGCACGCGAGACGCACTCACAGGATGATGCGGATCGACTGCTAGCGTGGTCGAGGAGGGGTGCCGGCCCCCGCCCCGTGCGCCCTCCTGCTCGCCGCCGCTCATGGCTCGCGCCCGGGACGGACGAGCCAGCCACCCATGCCCCCGAGGAGCGCGCCCGTGAGCACCAGCGCGAGGACGCTGACCGGCGGCAGGAACGCGAGGTCGGGGAGGCCGAGGGTGAGGTTGACGAGCGGCTCGAGGCGCGGCGCCACCACGGAGTGCGTCGCGACGAGCGCGGCGAGCGCCAGGACGGCGCCGATCAAGCCCTGCATCGTGCCCTGCAGCAGCAGCGGGAGCCAGATCGTCGTCTCGGTCGCGCCCACGAGGCGCATGATCTCCGTCTCCGCTCGGCGCGCGTGGAGGATCAGCGTCGTCGCCGTCGTCACGGTGAGGAACGCCGCGGCCGCCAGGACGACGCCGATCCCGAGCCCGATCGTCGTCAGGAGCCGCTGCCACTGCGAGAGCCGCTCGACCCAGTCCCCGCTCCCGGCGACCTCGTCCGCCTCGGGGAGCGTGGACAGGCGCTCGAGCAGGGCGCCCGCGCCCTCCGGCGTGGCGGCCGCCGCCGCGGGGGTCACCTCGAGCGAGGCCGGTAGCGGATTGGTCGGGAGCTGTGCGACGACGCTCGCGTCCTTGCCGAGGAGCTGTTTCAGGGACGCGAGCGCCTCGGCCTTGCCGATGTAGAGGACGCCGGCGACGCCCGGGACCGCCTGGACGCGCTCGACGAGCGCCTTGGCCTCGGCGGCCGCGGGCTCGCGCTTGAGGTAGACGATGATGCGCACGCGCTCGCGCCACCGCGCCACCGCGCGCTCCAGGTTCACCGAGAGCAGCCAGAACCCGCCGAGCGCCGCGAGTGACAGCGTGATCAGCACGATCGCGCTGACGGCGACGCGCCCGGCCCGACGGAGGTCGCGCACCGCCTCGCCGATCAGGAACCCGAGCACGCGTCAGCCCTCGTCCTTCACGAGCCGCCCGCTCTGGAGCGTGAGCGTCCGGCGCCGGAGCGCCCGCGCGAGGTAGGCCTGGTGGGTCGCGAGCACGACCGTCGTGCCTCCCGCCCAGATGTCGCGCAGCACGCCCAGGATCTCGTCTTCCATCGCCTCGTCGAGGTTGCCCGTCGGCTCGTCGGCGAGGAGGAGGGGCGGCTTACGGACGATCGCGCGCGCCAGTGACGCGCGCTGAGCCTCGCCCTGGGAGAGCTGCGCGGGGTAGGCCTGCGCGCGGGACGAGAGGCCGACGACGCGGAGCGCGTCGAAGACGCGCTGGGTGATCTCCCGCTTGGGCGTCCCCAGCACGCGCAGGACGAAGGCGACGTTCTCGTAGACGGTGCGGACCGGGAGGAGCTTCGCGTCCTGGAAGACCACGCCGATCGAGCGCCGGAGCGCCGCCACGTCGCGATGCTTCAGCCTCCCGAGCTCGTAGCCGAACACCTCGATGTCGCCGTCGGAGGGGAGATCGTCGCGGTAGAGGAGCCGCAGCAGCGTCGTCTTGCCCGCCCCGGAAGCTCCGGTGAGGACGACGAACTCGCCCTTGTTGATCCGAAGCGACACGTCGCTCAGCGCAGGGACCTTCACGGGCCCGACCGAGTAGACCTTCGAGACGCGGTGAAGCTCAATCATCGCGGGCACTTTCGATTATAGCGGCCCGTCTCAGATTTTAGAGAGCTTCTCCTCCAGGAGACGGTTGACGATGCCGGGATTGGCCTTGCCCCCCGTGGCCTTCATGACCTGGCCGACCAGGGCCTTGGCCGCGGCGGTCTTGCCACGCTTGTAGTCCTCGATCGCCCTGGGGCTCCGGGCCAGGACCTGGTCGATGACACGGCCGAGCGCCGCCTCGTCGGCGACCTGGGTGAGCCCCTCGCGGCCGACGATCGCGCGCGCGTCCTCACCGCCGCGGCGCATCTTCTCGAAGACCTCCTTCGCGATCTTGCCGCTGATCGTCCCGTCCTCGATGAGGACCAACAGGCCGGCCAGGCGCGCGGGCGTCACCGGCGAGCTCCGGATGGACTGCTCGTCGTCGGCCCCGAGCTCCCGCAGGAGCTCTGACATGATCCAGTTGGAGACGACCTTCGGCTGTGGGAACTCGCGCACCGCGGCCTCGAAATACTCGGCGAGCGCCCGGCTCTGGGTGAGGATCTCCGCATCGTAGGGCGGCAGGCCGTACTGGGTGACGAAGCGCGCGCGCCGCTGGCGCGGCAGCTCCGGCAGTCCCGCGCGGATCTCCTCGATCCACGCGCGGTCGATCGTGAGCGGGACGAGGTCCGGCTCGGGGAAGTAGCGGTAGTCGTGCGCGTACTCCTTCGAGCGCATCGCGCGCGTGTAACCCCGGTCGGCGTCCCAGAGACGTGTCTCCTGCACGATGCGCTCGCCGGCCGCGAGGGCCTCGGCCTGGCGCCTCACCTCGAACTCGAGCGCCTGCTTCACGCTCCGGAACGAGTTCATGTTCTTGATCTCGACTTTCGTGCCGAGCTCGCGGGAGCCGCGCGGCCGAAGCGACACGTTCGCGTCGCAGCGCAGCGACCCCTCCTCCATGTTGCCGTTCGAGACGCCGAGGAACACCAGCACCGCACGGAACGCCTTCAGGTACGCCGCGGCCTCCTCCGCCGAGCGCAGGTCGGGCCTGGAGACGGTCTCCATGAGCGGAACGCCCGAGCGGTTGTAATCGACGAGGCTCGCCTGGGCCGTCTCGAGCGTCCCCTCGTGGAGGAGCTTGCCGACGTCCTCTTCCAGATGGAGTCGCTGGATGCCGATGGTGCGCGACGCGCCGTCGACCTCGATTTCGAGATGGCCGTCTTCGGCCAGCGGCTCCTCGTACTGGGTGATCTGGTAGTTCTTCGGCATGTCCGGGTAGTAGTAGTGTTTGCGCGCGAAGCGGCACGCCGCGTTCACGCGACAGTCGAACGCGAGCGCGGCGCGGATGCCGAGCTCGACCGCGCGGCGGTTGACGACGGGAAGCACGCCGGGCATTCCCTGGCAGACCGGGCACGTCTGGCTGTTCGGCGGCGCCCCGAAGGTCGTCGGACAGCCGCAGAACATCTTCGACCGCGTGAGGAGCTGCGCGTGGACCTCGAGGCCGATGACGGTTTCCATTGGAGCGGGGGCCGTGAGACCGGCTTTCACCGTAGGTGGCCTGCCGGAGGTGCGGTGTGGCTCCGTAGGTGGCCTGCCGGAGGTGCGGTGTGGCACAGTAGGTGGCCTGCCGGGGGCGCGGCGTGGCTTCGTCCGCTCATGCCGCGCTCGGTCTCCGCGCACGCCACGGCGTCGCTTGCTCGTACGCGTACGCAGCGCGCAGGACGCTGGCCTCATCGAGCGCCTTGCCAATGAACTGGAGACCGATCGGGAGCCCCTCGGCGCTGAACCCGCACGGCACCGAGATTGCGGGGAGCCCCGTCATGTCCGCCGGGACGGCGAAGACATCGTTCAGGTACATCGAGAGCGGGTCTTCCTTCTCCCCGTGCTTGAAGGCGACGTTCGGCGTCATGGGCGCGACGATCAGGTCCACGCGACCGAACGCGGCGTCGAAGTCGCGGCGCACGAGGGTCCGCACCTTCTGGGCGCGCCCGTAGTAGGCCTCGTAGTACCCGGACGAGAGCACATAGGTGCCGAGCATGATCCGGCGCTTGACCTCGGCGCCGAAGCCCACAGCGCGCGTGCGGCTCGACATCTCGACGAGGTCCTTCGCGCCGGCGACGCGCAGGCCGTACTTCACGCCGTCGTAGCGCGCGAGGTTCGACGAGGCCTCCGCGGGGGCGATGACATAGTAGGTCGCGAGCGCGTGCGGCGTCGCCGGGAGCGAGATGCGCTCGACCGTGGCGCCAAGCCCCCGCAGCACGTCAACCGCGGTGCGGACGGTGCGCTCGACCTCGGCGTCCATGCCCTCGATGAAGTACTCGTCGGGGAGGCCGAGCCGGAGCCCCTGCACGCCCGGCGCGAGCGCCGCGGCATAGTCGGGCACCGGCGCCGTGAGGCACGTCGCGTCGCGCGGGTCCGCGCCGGCGATCGCCCGGAGCAGGAGTGCCGCGTCCGTGACGTCCCTCGCGAACGGGCCGATGTGGTCGAGCGAGGAACCGAACGCGACGAGTCCGTAGCGCGAGACGCGCCCGTAGGTCGGCTTGAGCCCCACGACGCCGCAGAAGGCGGCGGGCTGGCGGATCGAGCCGCCCGTGTCGGTGCCGAGCCCTCCCGCGGCGAGGCCCGCGGCGACCGCGGCGGCGGGACCGCCCGACGAGCCGCCGGGGACGCGCGTGAGGTCCCACGGGTTGCGGGTCGGCTTGAACGCCGAGTGTTCGGTGGAGGACCCCATCGCGAACTCGTCCATGTTGCCCTTGCCGAGCATCACCGCCCCCGCGGCGGTGAGGCGCGCGATGACGGTCGCGTCGTATGGCGGCACGAAGCCCTCGAGCATCCTGGAGCCGCAGGTGGTCGTGACCCCGCGCGTGCAGAGGACGTCCTTGTAGACCAGCGGCGCGCCGTCGAGCGGGCCGAGCGGATTCCCAGCCCGGTAGCGTGCGTCCGCGTCGGCGGCGGCCCGCAGCGCCTGCTCGCGTGTGACCGTGAGGTAGGCCCCGAGCTCGCCGTCGAGCCTCGCGATCCGCGCGAGGAAAGCCTCGGTCGCGGCCGTCGGTGTCGACTCGCTCCGACGATAGGCCTCGGTCAGCTCGTGGATCGGCGTCCCGGTCACGCTCAGCCCTCGATGATCCGCGGGACCCGGAAGAACTCGCCGACGCGATCGGGCGCGTTCCGGAGCATCTCGTCTTGGGGAAAGGGCGGCACGACCTCGTCGTCGCGCATCACGTTGACGAGCGGCACGGCGTGCGACGTTGGCTCGACGCCGGTGACGTCGAGCGCTCTGAGCCGGTCGATGTAGGTCAGGATCGAGTTGAGCTGCTCGCGCATGCGCTCGAGCTCCGTGTCGCTCAGCTCGAGCCGGGCGAGCCGCGCGATGTGGAGCACCTCCTCCCGGGTGATCATTGGAGTTGGGGCCGCGAGGCCGCCACACTCCGTGGGTGGCCTGAGACAAGGCGCGACCCGGCTGCGTTCCTCATGTCGCTCTCCAATCCATCAGAGTTCCTCGAGCTTGGCGTATTGGAGCGAGAGCTGTTTCCTCCCGACGGAGGCGAAGCGGACCGTGACGAGCGTGTCGGCGCCGCTCCGCTCGACGCCGACCACGAGCCCCTCGCCCCAGCGGCCGTGGCGGACGCGCGCGCCGACCTTGAGGGGCAGGTCGTCGTCGCCCGCGTCGGGGAACGGCGGCTCCGTCTCCGGCGCCGGCCGCGCCTCGGCGCGGCCCGCGGCGCCGAGGAGGGCGAGGTGCTCCGGGGGCATCTCGAGCAGGAAGCGCGAGGGCTCGCCGAGGCCGTAGCCGTGCATCCGGCGATGGAGGGCGTAGGAGATCCAGAGCCGCGCCTTCGCGCGCGTGATCCCGACGTAGCAGAGCCGCCGCTCTTCCTCGAGCTCGTCCACCGAGTCCATCGAGCGGACGTGCGGGAAGACCCCCTCCTCCATGCCCGTGAGAAAGACGACGGGGAACTCGAGCCCCTTCGCCGAGTGGAGGGTCATGAGGGTGACGCCGCGCGCGCCCTCCGGTAGCTCGTCGACGTCGCTCACGAGCGCGACGCCGTCGAGAAAGCCCTCGAGGGTCGCGGGCTCCTGGACCCGGACGTAGTCCTCGGCCGCGGCGACCAGCTCCTCCAGGTTCTCGAGCCGCGCCTCGGCCTCCGAGGAGCGTTCTTGTCTCAGGTCTTCACGATACCCGCTCGCGTCGAGGACCTGGTCGATGAAGGCGGGCAGCGGCGCCTTCTCCCGTTCGGCCACGAGACGCGAGATCAGCGCGACGAACTCCTCGAGCGCGCGCCGGGGCTTGCCCGTGACGTCGGCCGGCGGCGCCGCCGCGAGCGCGAGGAGCGAGCGCCCCTCGCGCGCCGCCAGCTCCTCCAGGCGCGTGAGGGAGGCGCGGCCGACGCCGCGGCCGGGCGCCTGGATCGCGCGGCGGAAGGCCACGTCGTCGGCCGGGTTCACGACGAGCCGGAGGTAGGCGAGCGCGTCCTTGATCTCCTTGCGCTCATAGAAGCGCACCGAGCCGACGATCACGTACGGGATCCCGCCGCGCCGGAGCGCGTCCTCGAGCACCCGCGACTGAGCGTTCGTACGGTAGAAGACGGCGAGGTCGTCCCAGGCGGCGCCGGCGTCGCGCGCGGCCAGGATCGTCTGGGCGACGAAGTTGGCCTCCTCGTGTTCGTCCCAGGCGCGGTAAACGGCCGCCCGCTCGCCCTCGTCGTTCTCGG
>Ga0209801_1001916_pt1 | contig 12461 bp, 12 predicted proteins | sample GraSoiAngelo_127_FD_185884 | JGI IMG/M metagenome (GOLD analysis project Ga0209801, IMG submission 185884) | Grasslands soil microbial communities from the Angelo Coastal Reserve, California, USA - 14_0927_09_40cm (SPAdes) (version 2) | ecosystem: Environmental > Terrestrial > Soil > Grasslands ... | reverse complement strand
ACGAGGAGACCGAACTCCTCGAGCGGATAGTCAAGGACACCAGCACCCTGCAGGGCCACCGAGGTAACGATGGCGACCACTACCAATGGGTGTGCTCGTAGTTCGCGGCCCTTGCTCGGTCGCGATTTCATTTGACAGGGGGAACAAAAAAAGCCGCGCTCGAAGGCGCGGTTCCAGAACTACCTGATTCTTGCCTTTTACTTAGCCGTTGTCAAGCCGCTCACGGGTCGGTGCGGGTCGATCTGTCCCAGGCTAAGGCGCGTGTCATTTTAGGTAGCAAATTCTGAGTGGCTACGTTGTTTTTCCACTCTAGGGTGCTAGACTCGTACTGCAGTGATTGGAGCGACCGCCAAATAGCGGCGAGGAGGCCATCGATTGCCGACGAAGGCACGGCCAAAGGTGGCCGATGGGATGTCGTTCCTCAGGCAGTAGGCCAATGGCTTGGGTGTTTGGACGACAGGCTCCAGAGCGCTTCCCCGGCGTGAAGCCTACGCCCATACCAGGCGCTCTCAGGTGGAAACGTTTTTAGGCATAAGACCACACGCAAGGAGGTGAAAACGAATGAACTGCTACATCTGCAGCCGCGCCGGCGCTACCCGCCCGGCCGTAGGGATGTGCCGCCATTGTGGCGCAGGCCTATGCGACCAGCACTTCAAAGAGGCTCAGGCTTTCACGGTTGGCGGCACCACCGCCTACCCTTGCCCTCATCCCATTGAGGCGGCCGGCGCTGCTAAGCCGCTCCCGGACCTCTGATGTCATCTATGGGGGCCGATGTCCCGAGTATGTAGGCAACTTCTGTCTCGTCCGGCGACTCAAGGCGGACACTTCGCGTCGACACCAGCTGGGCGACACAGCCTTGGGTCCAGAGCAACTAAGGTCAAACCTAATGAGCGATCAGAAGGAGACAGCGAGAGAGGAGGCGGACCGACGTGTCTGACCGCAGCAGCGAAAGCGAGAACCCAGTGATCCCTTCCCCGACTCCCAAGCGGACTCGGCCCAGGACGAACAAGGACTGGTGGCCGGATCAGCTGGATCTCTCTGTTCTCCACCAGCACTCGCCCCTGTCGAATCCGATGGGCGCGGACTTCAACTACGCAGAAGAGTTCAAGACCCTCGACCTCGACGCGCTGAAGCGGGACCTCATCGAGGTGATGACGACGTCGGAGGACTGGTGGCCGGCCGACTACGGCCACTACGGGCCCCTCTTCATACGGATGGCATGGCATGCCGCAGGCACGTACCGCATCGCCGACGGCCGGGGCGGTGGCGGCAGCGGCGCTCAGCGCTTTGCCCCCCTCAACAGCTGGCCCGACAACGCGAACCTCGACAAGGCGCGCCGGTTGCTCTGGTCGGTCAAGCAAAAGTGCGGCTGGAAGATCTCCTGGGCCGATCTGTTGGTTCTTGCCGGCAACGTTGCCATGGAGTCGATGGGATTCAAGACGTTCGGCTTCGGGTTCGGGCGAGAGGACATTTGGGAGCCCGACGAGATCTTCTGGGGCCCTGAGGACACATGGCTCGGAGACGAGCGTCACGCCGGCGAGGGGGAAATCCAAGGGCCTTTCGGCGCCGATCACATGGGCCTAATCTACGTGAACCCGGAGGGGCCGAACGGCAACCCGGACCCGCTCGCTGCAGCGAGGTACATTCGACAAACGTTCGGCCGCATGGCGATGAATGACGAAGAGACAGTTGCGCTTATCGTCGGCGGCCACACGTTCGGCAAGACCCATGGTGCAGCCAGCGCGGAGTACGTCGGTCCCGAACCCGAGGGCGCTCCCCTCGAGGAGCAAGGCCTCGGTTGGAAAAACACCATCGGCAGCGGCAATGGCGTCCATACGCTCACCAGCGGGCTGGAAGGTGCATGGACCAACGAGCCGACGAAGTGGGACAACGGGTTCCTCGACAACCTGTACAAGTACGACTATGAACTGACAACGAGCCCCGCCGGGGCGAAGCAGTGGACTCCCACGAATCCCGAGGCCCAGGGCACCGTGCCCGATGCCCATAACCCGTCGAAGCGGCACGCCCCTATGATGCTGACGACGGACCTCGCGCTAAAGATGGATCCGATCTACGCCCCGATCTCGAAGCGCTTCCACGATAAACCGGACAAGTTGGCGGAAGCGTTCGCCAAGGCGTGGTACAAGCTGTTGCACCGCGACATGGGGCCCGTCTCGCGCTACCTCGGCCCGTGGGTTCCGGAGCCGCAGCTGTGGCAGGACCCGGTCCCCGCGGTTGATCATGAACTGATCGAGGGGGAGGACATAGCTGCCCTCAAGGGCAAGATCCTCGCCTCGGGACTGTCTCTCTCCCGGCTGGTCTACACCGCCTGGGCGTCGGCGGCCAGCTTCCGCGGCACCGACAAGCGTGGCGGGGCCAACGGGGCGCGGATTCGCCTTGCGCCGCAAAGAGACTGGGAGGTCAATGAGCCCGTCGAACTGGCCAAGGTGCTGCAGACCCTCGAGCAGATACAGCAGGAGTTCAACAGCGCAGAGTCCGGCGGAAAGAAGGTCTCGCTCGCTGACCTTATCGTCCTGGGCGGGTGCGCTGCCGTCGAGCAAGCGGCGAGGAACGCCGGGCACGACATCACGGTTCCGTTCGCGCCGGGGCGCACCGACGCCTTGCAGGAGCAGACCGACGTGGAGTCCTTCGCCGTGCTCGAGCCGACCTTCGACGGGTTCCGCAACTACCTCCGACCCGGAGAGATATTGTCGCCAGAGACTTTGCTGCTGGAGCGGGCCACCCTGTTGATGCTGACCGCTCCCCAAATGACGGCCCTGGTCGGCGGCATGCGCTCCCTAAACGCCAACTTCGGGCAATCCGCGCACGGCGTCTTCACCGACCGGCCCGAGACGTTGACCAATGGCTTCTTCGTGAACCTACTCGACATGAGCAGGGAGTGGAAGGCATCCGCCTCGTCTGAAAACGTATACGAGGGTCGCGATCGCGCCACGGGTGAGCTCAAGTGGACCGCCACCGACGTGGACCTTGTCTTCGGCTACAACTCCCAGCTCCGCGCCCTCTCGGAGGTCTACGCATGTGACGACGCGAAGGAGAAGTTCGTGCGTGACTTCGTGGCTGCGTGGGACAAGGTGATGAATCTCGATCGCTTCGACCTTGCCTCATCCCAGCAAGGTGCCCGTAACGGTCGTCTCCCGTTGCGTGCGCCAGCCGAGGTAGTTGCAGACCGCAAAGGCATCAGTCCATAGGTACCGCTCCGGAGAGTGGTCGGAGGCGAGACTGGTGCGCTCCGGCCATGCAAAGCGCGTGAGCTGCCTGACAGGCAGCTCCGGCTCATTAATACCTGGCCGCTGACTACAGGCCCTTCCGAGGGCGCGCCCCGACGCTCGCGACGAACCAGCGCGGCATGCAGCGATTACCCCGCTCGGGGGAGAGCCATTCGGGGCGCAGGCCTAGGGGTCTTACCTCCGAGGGCGGAACCGCGCATGCGGGAAAAAGGCGCGCCAACGTTGCGGCTTGATGCCCCCTACAGCTCGATCTCCGGGTACAGCGGGAACCGCCCCAGCAGGTCCCGCGCGCGCCCTTCCGCCTGCGCTCTCGCGCTGTCTTCGAGCGTGTAGTTGGCGAGCGAGGGCTTGCCGGAGGCGGTCTTGGTTGGGGCCGTCGCTCGGAGGACGCTGGCGATGATGGCGGCGATCTCCCGCATCTCGGCGGCGCCCATGCCGAGCGTGGTGACGGCGGGCGTGCCGATGCGCAGGCCACTCGTGTACCACGAGCCGTTGGCGTCGTACGGGATCACGTTGCGGTTGAGGGTGACCCCGGCCGAGCGCAACGCCGTCTCGGCCTGGCGGCCGGTGAGGCCAAAGGGGCGGACATCTACGAGGACGATGTGGTTCTCGCTGCCGCCGGTGACGACGGTCACGTCCTGGGACAGGAGGGCTTCGGCGAGGGCGGCGGCATTCTCGACGACGCGCCGAGCGTAGGTCGCGAACTCCGGCTGGGAAGCCTCGTGGAGGGCGACCGCCTTCGCGGCGATGACGTGCGGCAGCGGCCCGCCGAGCACGAGCGGGCAGCCGCGGTCGACGGTGTCGGCGAGGTCGGCGTCGCAGAGGACCATGCCGCCGCGAGGGCCGCGTAGCGTCTTGTGGGTCGTCGTCGTCACGATGTGCGCGTGGCGGACGGGGTCGAAGTCGCCGGTGTAGACCTTGCCGGCGACGAGGCCGGCGAAGTGGGCCATGTCGACCATGAACGTCGCTCCCACCTCGTCGGCAATCTCGCGGAAGATGCGGAAGTTGATCTTGCGGGGGTAGGAGCTGTAGCCGGCGATGAGGAGCAGCGGTCGCTCCTCGCGCGCTCGCTTCCGCACCTGGTCGTAGTCGAGAAGGTTGGTCTGGGGGTCGACCGTGTACGAGGCGTATTCGAAGAGCTTGCCGGAGACGTTCGGGCGGAAGCCGTGCGTTAAGTGCCCACCGGCGTCGAGGGCCATGCCCATCATCTTCTGGCTGCCGAGCTTGCGTCGCAGCAACTCCCAGTCTTCGGCGGAGAGATCGCGCACATCCTTGGCGTTCAGGCGCTCGAGTTCCGGCGCCTCGACGCGATGGGTGAGGACCGCCCAGAAGGCGACGAGGTTCGCGTCGATGCCGCTGTGGGCCTGGACGTAGGCGTGCTGGGCGCCGAAGAGCGACTTCGCCAGCTCGACGGCGCGCGATTCGATGGCGTCGACGTTGTCGCAGCCGGCGTAGAAGCGGTGGCCGGGCGAGCCCTCGGCGTACTTATCGCTGAGCCAGTTGCCCATCGCGAGGAGGACGGCGGGCGAGGCGAAGTTCTCGCTGGCGATGAGCTTGAGGTGCGAACGCTGGTCGGCGAGCTCCTGCCGGATGCTGTCGGCGACCTCGGGGAGGGCTGCGCCGACGACGTCGAGGGCGGCGCGGAAGGCGATGGTTTCGGGAGAGGCTGTCGAGGGAGTGGCTGTGGTTGTCTGCGCTTTCATGGGCCTTCTCCTAGACTCAGGACTCGGGACTCAGGACTCAGGATTGGTGCCCAGGCGCGCGGCGGTTGTTCGTGTCGCTTCCCGGTGGTCGATTCCACCTCGTGGCGCCAGTCGCGACGGGACGATTGTAGCAGATGTGGTTCGAGCGTGGGGAGGTCGAATCGGAGCGGATTGACTGTCAGCGGTTGCTTAGCGGACAAGCGGATGGGGTGCGCACCTGAAGGTGCTGGGCTACGAGTGGTCCGCCGAGGGCTGGCGGCCCGCCTCGTGTTCGCGCCAGGCGCACTCGTTGAGGGCCATGAGGCCGCCGGACATGAGGGAGTGGCCGCCGAGGAGGACGGGAATGTCGGCTTCGGTGGCGAGCCGGGTGAAGTCGCGGAGGAAGGGGTCGGAGATTGCCGTCCAGTTCCCCAGGTCGGAGAGGAAGCGGTCCTCGCGGGTAGCGTCGATGCGCATGTGGGCGAGGAGGACGCGGGTGTCGATGAAGGCGGCGTCGCCTAGCTGTGGGAGGAGTTCGAAGAAGCGGTCGATCCCGGCTGCTTCGATGACGAAGCCGAGCAGCGAGCGGGCGGTACCAGTAGAGGCTCGATCGTCGCTTTCGAGTCCTCGTTCCTCCGCGAAGAGGCGGACGCGGCAGGCGGTCTCGCGCTCGAGGTACTGCCAGGCGTGGCTGCCGACGCGGCCGGCGACCACGATCTGCGCCTCGCGGTCGGTGAGGAGCGGGAGGACGCGCTGGTAAGCAGTCAGGCTAAGAGCCTGACCCGTGGAATGGGTCTCGGACTCGAGGGAGCGGAGGTAGTCGCGGAGGCGCGGGCCTCCTTCGCCGGTGAGGGCGAGGACGGCGAGATCGGAGGGTGAGTCGATATCCATCTGGGTGGCCACGGTGCGTGGGAGCTCTTCGAGGGTAAGTCCGGCTGATTCCTCGATAGCGCGGGCGAGCGAGTTGTCGCGGTCAACCCCCTCGACTGCGGCGAGGACGTCTGGAGTGATCGGGAAGGCGACGAGATCGGACGAGAAGCGATTGTTTGTGCGCGCGCGGTCGCCCTCAAGACCCTGCGTGATTTGCGAGAGGCCAGCGCCGTCAAGCAATGGCATGCTGCCGCCGCCCAGGTAGACGACGGAGGTGAGGGAATGACGGCGAATTATCCCTGCCAGGCGGCGGCCGAAGTGGAAGGGGCCGTCATCGATATCGAGTTCGAGGCCCGGCGGAAGGTCCTGGTCGCATGCCTGGTCGGTGGCGAGGATGGTTCGCTCAAACGCGCCGGTGGAGAGGGCGGCTTCGATGGTATCGAGGGCACAGGTGAGGCGGGTGACGGCGACCATCTGCTCGACGGGCATGTCGCCGAGGCCGCCTAGAAAGACGACGAGTGTGGGGCGTTCGCTCATGTTGGCCGGTACCATTCAGGCTGAGTCGTCATCGGACGTCCGGCTCATCGTACCGCAGCCGGCATCATTCTTTGACCGGGCGCGGTTCTGAGAACAGCCTGACCCCCTAGGCAGTCGGATGGGCTACGGCTTCGGTGGACTCAGCACGAACGGAGCACGTTGGTCGTCGCGGGGGACTCAGCAGGCGACGGGGTGTTCGATCGGCTGGACTCGAACGCGGGGCATCAGGATATCGACCTCGCGGCGGCGGCAAAGCTCGGTGCCCGGAAAGAGGACGGAGGCGGTGCCTGAAGCGATGCCCAGTCGTAGCGCTTCCTTCATGTCTCCACCTTTGCTGAGGGTGAGAACGACGCCGGCGAGGAAGGCGTCTCCGGAGCCTACGGCGCTGACGGCGCGCACCCGGGGCGCGACGCCGCGCAGGAACTGGCTGTCCGCGACGGCAAGCGCACCTTCGCGGCCCCGTGTGACCACCACCTGGTTGACGCCGGAATCGTGCACCTGACGGGCGCCGTTGAGGGTCGATTTCTCGTCGTCGAGATGGCGGCCGAGGAGCCGCTCAAGCTCGCGGCGGTTCCCCTTCAGCATCTCAGGGTGAGCGGCGGCGCCCGCTGCCAGCGCAGCGCCATCGGCGTCGAGGACCGTATGAGCACCCATCTCGGTGGCGAGCTCGATGAGATCCGTATAAATGGTGGCGTCAAGCGGCGGCGGAATGCTTCCCGCGATGACAAGCCAGTCGCCGGGACTGAGCCGCTTTCGCAAGCGCGTCTTGAGCTCGGCCACGTACTTGAGGTCTGTCTCCGGGCCCGGGTCGCTCAGAATCGTATTGATGTGACGGGATTCGTCGAGGATCGTGATGTTGGTCCGCACTTCGCCTTTGGTGTGCAGGAAGTCACAGGGGATGCCCTGCGAATTGAGGGTCTGCTCGATGTAGCGCCCGAGTCCGCCCGGCGCGAAGCCCATCGCCAGGCTCTCGCCGCCCAGCTCGTGGATGACGCGAGAGACATTGATCCCCTTGCCGCCGGGATCGGAGCGGACGGACTTCACGCGAATCGTATCTCCCGCAACGAACTTGGGCAGGACGAGCGTGTGATCGATGGCTGGGTTAAGCGTGACGGTGATTATCATTCGGGTTCAGGCAAGATCATTGCGTAGCCGCCGTCCTGCCGGCGGTAAAGGAGGGCAAGCGTGTCCTTGTCGGCGTCCTGGAAGAGGAAGAAGTTGTGCCCGAGAAGCTCCATCTGATCGATTGCCTCGGCCTCGGTCATTGGCTTCATGGGGAAGCGCTTGATACGCACGACGCGGCCCATCACGAGCTCAGCATCGGGCGGCAGGGCTTCTCGAGCTTCATCTTCATCAACCGGCAGGCGATTGTCCTTGGCGATACGTCGCTCGCTGCGCAGCACTTTCGTCTCTTTGAAGCGCTTGACCTGGCGCGACAGGGCGTTGGTGGCCATATCGATAGCCGCCTGCATCTCGAAGCTGCGCTCTTCGGCGCGGAGAAAGGTGCCGTTCGCGCTGACGGTAACCTGGACCACGAAACGGCCCTCGCTGCCTTTGGCCTCGCGACGGACATCGACGATCGCATGGTCGGCAATCGGAAGGTAGCGGGTCAGCTTGTTCAGGTGATCTGCCGCGTACTCGCGGAACTGATCGCTGATCGTGAGATGCTGCCCGCGAAAGATTATGTCCATGCCCTCTTGCTCTCGATCATTACGCCCGAGCGATTCAATTGTAAGCCCGCCCTTTTAGGCCTTCAACAGTCGAAATGTTAGAGTTGCAGCCGGGATGGTGGTCCCGGCCGCTTCAATCTTCGCGCGCGAAGGCGAGCCCGAAGACCGGTCCGGCGCCCGTCTCCATAAGAACGCGGGCGCAAGCATCGAGGGTCGCGCCCGTCGTCATGACATCGTCGACAAGTAGAACGCCGCCCTCCGGGACGCGCTTTCCCGACTTGAAGACACTGCTGACGTTCCGGCGGCGCTCGTCGCGATCGCTCAGCCGGTATTGCGGCGGAGCGCTGCGCGGCCGGATGAGCGCTCGCGGCTCTAACGGCACGGCCGTAAGGCGGGCGAGCTCCTTCGCCAATAGCTCCGATTGGTTGTAGCCGCGCTGGCGCCGACGGCTTCCGGCAAGGGGAACGGGGACGATGGCGTCGACGGGCGGGTTCCAGTCCACCAGTCGCTCAGCCATGAGGGCGGCCATCCGGGGAGCGATAGACGAGAGGCCGCGAAACTTGAGGGCGTGGACGGCATCGCGGGCGGCGGCCTCGTAGACGAACACTGCTCGGACGGCCCTGAAGCTCGGACGAATGGCGCGGCAACGTAGGCAGACGCGCCCCGGCAGGAGCTCGCCGGCGCGCTCTCGAAAGGGCATCCAGCAAACCGGGCAGCGGGGAGAATCGGCCCGGGTTACCGCGGCGATACAACTGTCGCAAATGAAGGGGCCGCAGCTAGCGCAGGAGACGCAACGAGGCGGAAAGGCGAGATCGAGCGCCCGGTCTAGAAGCCGCACGGCGGCCGGTCGCCGCCCGGCAACCAATCGCAATTCAGTCACGAGCTGCCGGGTCCCGCTTGGCCCCCGTCAGACGGTCGATGGAATCGAGCACGACATTGCGGACGGCGGCGCGGTCGGACATCTTGTCGAGCATCCCGTAGGTGGCCGCTCGTCCCGTCGACACGGCTCCGTTCTCGGCGACATACTCGGTGGCCCGCCGAAGATCGGACAGGAATGGCTGGACGATGGTGTCGTGGACAGGAGTGACCATACAGTGAAGGCTGGGCGGGAGCTGCTGGCGGTCCGGGTGCCAGCCGGCCTCGTCGAGGGCGTCCGCAACAGCGTAGACGTCGAGCGAACCGGAGGCAAAGGCGAAGACGCTCATTTCCGGCCGGCCAAGGACCTTGAGTAGCGGGATATCGTCGATTCCTTCGATTAGAGCGGCCGTCGTGTCCATAATCACGCGCGCGAGCCGAGTGTAGCCTTCGACGCCGAGGAAATTCAGGACAGCCCAGGCTGCCGCAATCGCGCCTCCGGGGCGGCTTCCGGCGAGCGTCGGGGAGCCGTAAAGGCCTCCGGGCCAGTCGCTGACGGCAAAGAACTGGTGCCGACGAACGTCGCGGTCCCGGTAGAGCACAACGGAGGCGCCTCGGGCCGAGTAGCCGTACTTATGGAGATCGGCGGATATGGAGGTTACACCGGGCACGCGGAAATCCCAGGGCGGGACGGCATAACCCAACCGCTCGATGAACGGAAGGAGATACGCGCCCAAGCAGGCGTCCACGTGGCAGAGCACGCCTCGTCCGGCGGCGAGTCCGGCGATTTCGGCGATCGGGTCGATCACGCCGAAGGGGTAGCAGGGCGCGGATCCGGCGACGAGGACCGTGTTCTCCGTGATCGCCCGGCGGATGGCGTCGACATCGGCCCTGAGGTCGTCTCTTAGCGGCGTGTGGACGATGTCGACATCGAGGTAATGAGCAGCCTTGTCGAACGCCGGGTGAGCGGTGACCGGCACGATGATCTGGGGATGGGCAATCTCTTTCTCCGCGCGAGCCCAGTCGCGGGCGGTCTTAACGGCCATGAGGATGCTCTCGGTGCCTCCGGACGTCATGTTGCCAGCTGCTTCTGGGTGATGGAGGAGGTCGCCCGTCATCGAGATCACCTCTGACTCGAACTTCTTAAGGCTCTTGAAGGCGCCTGGGCCGAGGCCGTTGGTGTAAAAGGCGGTCGTGTAGGCTTCCCTCAGTACGTCCGCCACATCGTCACCCGCGAAGTAGACCAGCGAAAAGATCTTGCCGCCACGCCAGTTCGCATCGCGGGAAATGGCGTCGGTGATGCGAGAGGTGATTTCTTCGCGGGAGGCGCTTTTTTGGGGAAACTGCATGACGGTGCTCCTTCGGGGCAGATGGGCAAGATATTAGCAGAGAGCGCCATATTGAGGAGCGAGTTAGACCGAATGCGCCGGCGGCAGACCGCGGCTGTCGTTCTATGTGGGGCGCCGGCGGACAGACCTGAAGGTCTGTCCGTACGTATTGCACCTCGCCTTGTCGCCCTATGTACCGCACCTCGCCTTGTGAGCCTCATAGGGCTGGATTAGACTGGATGGGCCATGAAGGCTAGAGTGCGCTTGTTCGCGCGGCTGAGCGAGCTGGCGGGAACGCGCGAGGCGGAGGTGGAGGTGGGCGAGGGGTTGACGGCCGGCGAGGTGTACCGGGCGCTGTGCGGGCGCTATCCGGCGCTCAGCGGGCTCAACGGCAGCATTCGGTACGCCGTGAACGGCGAGTACGCCGAGCCCGGGCACCCGGTCGGCGAGGGCGACGAGGTAGCGCTGATTCCGCCCGTAAGTGGGGGCTCGCATGCTGTTTGAGGTAACGAGCGCAGTGCTCGACCCTCAGCGACTGATCGACCACGTGCGCAAGGACGAGAGCGGCGCGGTCGCGCTGTTCAGCGGCGTCGTCCGCAACGAAAATCTCGGGAGGCGGGTGCTGTATCTAGAGTACGACTCCTATCAGGAGATGGCGGAGCGGGTGATGCGTGAGATCGCCGATGAAGCGCTGGCGCGGTGGCCGATCACGGACGTCGGCATGCAGCACCGGACAGGACGGCTCGAGATCGGAGAGGCATCGCTGCTGGTAGCGGTCTCGGCGCCACACCGCAAGGCGGCGTTCGAGGCCTGCCACGCGCTCGTCGACCGCTTCAAGGAAGTCGCGCCGGTCTGGAAGAAGGAAGTGTGGGAGGGCGGCGAGGAGTGGATCGAGGGCGAGGCAGTCAACCGCAGCGGGTAAGTGTAAACTAGCGCCAACACGCATCGGAGGAGGACGCCCATGAGTGATACAGAACCCGCCGCACCGACAGAGCCCACCGCACCTACCGAGTCCACGCCATCCCCCGCATCGCCCACCAGGGAATCAATTCGGGCGGAGCTGGAGGCGACGAAGACGCAATACCACGCGCTCCGGAACTCGCTCTCTGAGGAGGACTGGAAGCAGAAGAGCGGGAACCCGTCGTGGAATGTGCGACAGCTTATGTGGCACATGTCGTGGGCGAACGGCTACACGATGCAAGGCGTGGAATCGTGCCGCAAGGGCAAGGGAACGAATCCGCCGAACTGGATCGCCGACTTCGGGAACACCTGGATTACGCGCATCGGCTCGCGTGGAGCGACGCGGGAATCCGTCGGCGAGAAGTACGATGAGTCGCACGCGAAGGTCCTGGCCGCGCTGGAGGGAGTGCAGGAGGACGAGTGGCAGAAGGGCGCGCGCGTGTTCAACCAAGATTTGACGATCGAGAAGATATTCAGAAGCATCCGGGAGCACTTCAAGGAGCACGAGCGGGATATCAAGAAGGGGCTGGGGCGCGCCTAGCCTTTCCTTCAGTTCGCGTGACCCGCTATACGAGGCATGCGCGCGAGCAAATGGCGATCCGGCGATTACTGAAGCCGAGGTAGAAGAGGTCCTTCTCTTCTATCACACCCGGTATAAAGATCGGAAAGGTAACGGCATCTGGGTTGGACACCCCGGCGGGAGACGAATTAAAGTTGTGACGGCGAGAGGCATGGAGCCGGAGCTGGTCACTACAGCTGCCGATTGAGGAGCAACCGTGGAGTTCCGCTACGACAAAGAGGCAGACGCGAACTACGTGCGACTGAGGCACGAACAGTACGCATACCGGGAGGAGATCAATACTGAACGTCGCATCGACTACGCCGCTGACAGGAAGCCGATCGGCGTTGAGCTGCTATGCGCAAGCGAAGGCGTGGACTTGCGCAACTTGCCCGAGCAAGACGCGATCTCCGACTTACTTTCACAGCACCACATCAAAGTCCTCGCGTCCTAGGTGTCGGATGAAGTCGTCACGCCGACGGACGATCCCCAGTATTGCCCCCGCTGCGGCGCGCCACTAATCGTCCGCCTCCTGCCAACAGAGGACCGGCCGCGCCTAGTCTGCGACCGCGGGCACATTCTCTACGTCAACCCGAAGTTGATCGTCGGTGTGATACCGGAGCGGGAGGGGCAGATCCTGCTGATGCGACGGGGGATTGAGCCGCGATACGGGTTCTGGACCTACCCCGGCGGCTACATGGAGATCGACGAGTCGGTTGAGGAATGCGCGGCGCGCGAGGCCGAGGAAGAGA
>Ga0209801_1001912_pt1 | contig 12477 bp, 12 predicted proteins | sample GraSoiAngelo_127_FD_185884 | JGI IMG/M metagenome (GOLD analysis project Ga0209801, IMG submission 185884) | Grasslands soil microbial communities from the Angelo Coastal Reserve, California, USA - 14_0927_09_40cm (SPAdes) (version 2) | ecosystem: Environmental > Terrestrial > Soil > Grasslands ... | reverse complement strand
AAAGAGCTGGCGCTCGCCCGCGCCGAGCGACCGCGCGGCACGGATCCAGATCTCCTTGACGGTCTTCACGCCGGTCCACGTGTTCACCGCCACCGGAAACGCGGCGGCGAAGCCGACGAGGAGCACGGCGGGCAGATTGCCGAGCCCGAACCAGATGACGAAGAGCGGCGCGTAGGCGAGGCCGGGGACGGGATTGCCGACGCTGACGATCGGGAGCAGCAGCGCTTCCGCTCGGCGTGAGCGGCCCATCACCAGTCCGAGAGCAACGCCGAGCACGCCACCAATGGCGAAGCCGGCCACCAGGCGGGCGATGGTGCTGAGCGCGTGGATCACGAGCACGCCGCTCAGGAGCAGGCGCACGAACGCGGCCACGATCTTGTCGATGCCGGGAAAGAGCTTCGGGGGAAACGGCCCCCAGAGCGCGAAGGCGTGCCAGACGAGGGCGGTGACGACGAACGGGAAGGCGAGGCGGAGGGCCGACGCCACTAGCGCGCGGCCATGGCCTTCCGGAGCAGCTCCTTGTTCATCCCCTTGGCGAGATCGGGCGCGGCCTTGACCTGACCGGCAGCGATCAGCTCGCGCACCTCTTCGGCCAGATACCGGTCGATCTCCGCATTGATCTCTGGCTCCCAGCGCATTCGCCTGAGCGCCTTGTCGAGGACCGCGACCGGCGTGTCCCGCCCGAGCTCCTTCTGATCGTCGGCGTAAATGGTAGCTGCCTTCTCGGGCTGCTCCTTGAGGAGCTTCACCGCGCGCAGCCAGCCTCGCAGGTAGGCGACGACCGCCTCCGGCCGCTCCTTGATGATCTTGTTGGTGGCGGTGAGGATGAAGGGCAGCGTGTCGTACTTGCAGTAGTTCTCGATCGAGCGGATCAGGCCCTCGTGCTCGGCGGCGGCCACGAACGGATCACCGAGCGCGGCGACGTCGACGGCCTTGGCCACCAGGCTGGGGATGCGGTCCTTGGAGTCGGGGATGTTGGCGACTTCGTAGTCGCCCTTCTTGAGCCCGTAGGCCGGCGCGATCTTGCTGAGGAAGACGTGCTCGGTCACGGTGCCCTTGGGCAACGCCACGCGCTTGCCCTTGAGCTGGCCGATGGAGTTGATGTCGGAGCTTTTGAGGACGACGACGTGGTTCGTGCCGCAGAAGAGCGAGTTGACGGCGATCGCGGTGTAAGGGACGCCTTTCTCGAGCCCGACGATAAACGGCGTCGTGGCGGTGGCGTTGATGTCGAGCGCGCCCGCGATCATCGCGTCGCGACCGTCCTTGCCCAGCGCGAACCTCCGCCACTCGACGTCGAGGCCTTCCTGCTTGTAGAAGCCTTGACGGATCGCGATGACGTCAGCGGCGCCGATCACCGCCGTGTGCACCGCGATGCGTAGCGGGACCAGCTTCTGCGGTTGCGCCGGCGTGGCCAGGGCCACCGAGGCCATAACGACGGTGAGCAGCACGAAGGGCGAGTTCCTGATCATCGGTCCTCCGACACGGGGCGGCTGGGTCGTCGCGCGAATCTGTCAGCGCTGCGTGCGTTTGTCAAGGCAAGCGCTAGCGATTCCGCAGCCGCGGATCGAGGAGGTCGCGCAACGCGTCCCCCAACATGTTGAACGCCAGGACGACGACGCTGATCGCCACGCCGGGAAAGATCGCGAGATGAGGCGCCGTCTCCAGATTCCGCCGCCCCTCCCCGCCGAGCATGCCGCCCCAGGTCGGAGTCGGCGGCGGAGTCCCCAACCCCAGAAAGCTCAGCGCCGCCTCGATCACGATGGCGTTGCCGAGCCACACGGTGGCGATGACCAGAATGGGCGCGAACACGTTCGGCAGCACGTGGCGGGCCACGACCCGCCCCGGCGACGCGCCCAGCGCCTGGGCCGCATCGACGAAGGTTTCCTGCTTCACCGCCAGCACCGTCCCGCGCACGACCCGCGACGCCCCCGGCGCGATGACCAGCGCAATGACGAGGATGATGTTCACGAGGCTCTGCCCGAGCACGGACATCACGGCCAGTGCGAGCACGATGCCGGGGACCGACATCGCGGTGTCCACGGCCCGCTGGATCACGGAGTCCGGCCGTCCCTCCCAGTAGCCGGAGACCAGGCCGAGCACGGTTCCGAGCAGCGTGCCGATGACGACCGACGCGAACCCCACGATCAGCGACACCCGCGACCCGTAGACGATCCGGCTGAGAACGTCGCGCCCCAGCGGATCCGTCCCGAGCGGGAAGGCGAAGCTCGGCGCCTGCATTCGAATCGGCAGGCCGCGTTCGTTCAGGTTGAACGCGTACGGATCCCGCGGCGCGAGCACCGGGGCCAGGATGGCCACCAGGACCAGCGCGAGCACGATCAGCGCGCTCACGGCGCCGAGCGGCTTTCGCCGCGCGAGTCGCGCCACGACCGCCCACGCGCCGCGCCAGGCCAGGCGCGGCGACCGCGGCAGCGCGAGAACGTCAGCGGTAGCGGAGTCGGGGATCAAACCAGGCGTAGCTCACGTCGACGAGCAGGTTGATCACCACGATGACCGTCGCGAAGAAGAGCACGGCGCCCTGGATCAACGTGTAGTCGCGCAGCAGGACGGCGTCGAGCATCAGGCTGCCCACCCCCGGCTGCAGGAAGATGAACTCCACGATCACCGTGCCTCCGAGGAGCACCGAGAACTGCTGGCCGATGATGGTCACCACGGGGATGCAGGCGTTCTTCACGGCGTGGCGCACGATGACGGCGCCCTCGCGCGCGCCCTTGGCCCGGGCGGTACGGATGTAGTCCTGCCGGAGCACCTCGAGCAGCGACGAGCGGGTCATGCGCATCGAGACGGCGGCCAGGCGCACGCCGATAATCACCGCCGGAATCGTCAGCTGGCTCAGACAGCGCGCCGGGTCAACCCACAGCGGCGCGAAGCCAACGGGCGGGATCCACCGGAACCAGATGGCGAGAAACGTGATGACGACCGTGGCCAGCCAGAAGTCGGGGATCGACAACCCCAGGATGGCCAGGAGGCGGCCGACGTAGTCACCCGTGGTGTCCTGGCGGACCGCGGAGAAGACGCCGACGGGAAGCGCGATCAGCAGGGCGATCGTCAGGGACATCACGGCCAGGTGCGCGGTCAGGTTGATGCGCTTCAGGAGCTCTTGCGTCACCGGGCGACGGGTGATCAGCGAGCGGCCGAGGTCGCCGCGCACGGCGCCCGCGATCCACGTGCGGTACTGGTCCAGGAACGAGCGGTCGAGCCCCAGCTCCTGGCGCGCGCGCGCCAGGACCTCGGGCGTCGGGGCCGCGGCCTGATCGAGCTGCATGATGACGGCGTCGCCGGGCAGGATGCGCACGAGCGAGAAGATCAGCAGCGAGACGAGCCACAGGACGAGCGCTCCCTGCAAGAGCCGGCGCGTGACGTACGTGCGCACGGCCTGGCGCTACTGCGCGAACTTGTCGAACTTCCGGCCCGGCGCCTTGTCGGTGAGCCACGCCGTCTTCGCTTCGTACGAGCAGTAGCCCGGGAACCAGCAATACGGATTGGCGCCGGCGTACGCGTACGACTGGGTGATCCGGTAATGCGGCGGCACGATCGTGGTGATGCGGTAGACGTTCTTGCGCAGGTGGTCCCAGGTGGCGCGCTGGAGCTGCGGGCGCTTGTCACCGGGATCGGTGCGCCACGAGGTGAGCAGGTCGTCCAGCTTCGGATCGCTGATGCCCTCGCGGTTCATGGTCTTGGGGAACGAGCCGTGGTAGCGCAGGTACACCCAGTCCATGAAGCTCGGCCCCGCCCCGATCGGGCTCAGAGCGGCCAGCATCTGGTTGAAGGGCTGGACGCCGGCGGCCTTCGACAGCCACGTCGACGTCTCGAGCTGGCGGAGCTTCACGCGCACGCCGATGTCGCCGTAGAAGCGCGCGATGAGCTGCACGAACGCGTTGAAATCCCAGCCCTGGAACTCGGCCCATTCCAGCTCCATCTCGAAGCCGTTGGGATAGCCGGCCGCGGCCAGGAGCTGCTTGGCCTCCTTCGGGTTGTACTGATAGTTGGGGCCGAGGTTGGCGTAGGAGTAGTCCGCGCGCTTGGTGAAGCCCGCCAGCGCCCAGGGGAACGGGCCGTAGAGGGCCGCGTCGCCCTTGTTGATCACCTCCGACACGATGTCGCGATTGATCGCCATGGACAGTGCCTGACGCACGCGCAGGTCCTTGAACGGCGCCTTGTCGATAGCCATGCTCATCCCGTAGTCGCCCCAGCCGAACGACGGCACGCGATAGAGCATGAGGTCGGGCACCGTCCTCATCAGCGCGTAGAGCTGGTCCAGCGTGGAGACGCGCATCACGTCGAGCTGCTTGCTGCGGAACAGCGCGCTCTCCGTCGCCGCGTCCTTGGTGAAGTAGAGGCGCACGGCGTCCACGTAGGGCAGCGGCCGGCCGTCCTTGTCCTTCAGGTAGTAATCGGGATTCTTGACGAGCAGCGCGCCCTCGCCGGGTGAGAACTCCTTCAGCATGAAGGCGCCGGTGCCGATCGGGTTCTCGGCCAGACCACCCGGCGCTTCCACGGCCTCGCGCGGCACGATCACGGGCGAGAGCGAATCGACGACGTTCAGGTAGAACTTCGGGTCGGCCATGGAGAGCTCGAACTTCACGGTGTACCGGTCGACCACCGTGATCGTCTTGACGAGGGCGGCGCGCGTGGAATATTGCGCCTTGTCCTTCAGCAGCTCGTAAGAGTACTTCACGTCCTCGGCCGTCATCTCGCGGCCATTGACGGGTGGACGGTTGTGGAACTTCACGCCTTGCCGGAGCTTGAAGATCCACGTCGACGGATTCACCATCTCCCAGCTCGTGGCCAGCGTCTTCCGGATCATCGGCGTGCGCTGGACTTCGGGGAAGTACCACGTCGCTTCCCACTCCGTCAGCGTGTCCCAGACGAGCGCGAGCTCCGGGCGGTAGCCGACCATCGGGTCGAAGGCGCGGACGACCGCGGGGAAGTGAAGGACCCCGCCGTAGCGCGGAGGTGAGGGCGGGACCGGTGGCTGAGCAGGATAGCGCGTGTCCAGCTCCTTGATGAACGCGGGCGCGGCGTAGGCGAACGGCGCGTCGCCGGGCTTCTCCTGCGCGAGCGCCCAGGAGCTCCAGAACACAAGCGAGAACACGACAGTGGCGAGCGAGAGGAGGGCCGTCTTCATCTCTCTGCTCCTTCTTCGGGAGTGAGGATCACGAAGGGCCAGGTCCCGACGGACGTCGAGCGGCCCGATGCTACGTCGGCCCCCTCCGGGGGGTCAATTCGACTTCTGCGCCAGCGCCTCGCCGCGTCGCTTGATCTCCTCGAGCGACAGGTCCTCTTTGTGGGTCCCGACGTGCCAGATGTGGCCGGCGGGATCGGCGAGCGTGCCCGAGCGATCGCCGTAGAACTGGTCCTGCACCGGTCGCAGCAGCTTGGCGCCGGCGGCCAGCGCGCGCTCGACGACGCGGTCCACGTCCTCGACGTAGAGCATGATGCTGACCGGTGAGCCACCGATCCGGCGCGGGCTCAGTGCCCCGATCTCGGGATGCTCGTCGGCGAGCATGATGAGCGAGTCGCCGATCTGGATCTCCGCGTGGCCGATCCTGCCCCCGGGCGCGGGGATGCGAAGCTTCTCGGAGGCTCCGAACGCCTTCTTGTAGAACTCGATCGCCTTCGCCGCGTCGTCGGCGATCAGGTAGGGCGTCGCCGTGTGGTAACCGTCGGGAATCGGCTTGGCTTTGGTCATCACGAGGTCCTCCTGCCGCCTACGATACGCCGCGACGCTAGTCGGCGACCTGCCGCGCCTCGTTGGCCGCCCTCCAGAGATACCAGGCCGCGATCGAGCGATAGGGCCGCCAGCGCTCGCCGTAGGCGGCAAGCGCCTTCGGCGTGGGCCGCGCGCGCCGCCCGTACGCGACGCGGAAGCCCTCGCGCACGCCGAAGTCGTCCACCGGCAGGACGTCGAGCCGACCGAGCGTGAAGATGAGCAGCATCTCGACCGTCCATCGGCCCACCCCGTGAATCCGTGTCAATTGCTCGACGAGCGCGTCGTCGTCCAGGCGCCGGCACGCTCGTCGCGTCGGCACGAGGCCCTTGACCGCGTGGCGCGCGATGTCCTTGATGGCGCGGACCTTGGCGCGCGAGAACCCGGCGCGGCGAAGCCTCGTGGCGCGCGCGGCCAGCACCAGCTCCGGCGCCGGGAAGCGACCGTTCGGAAAGAGAGCGACGAAGCGGCCGAGGATCGTCTGAGCCGCGCGTCCGTTGAGCTGTTGATGCGCGATGGCGCGCGTGAGCGCCTCGTACGGCGAGCGGCCGGCCGGCGCGAGCCCGCAGGGGCCATGACGGCGGATGAGCGCGCGCATCGCGGGATCACGCGCGAGGTGTCGGCAGGCGTCAGCGTACGAGGGCGGCACGGCGCCGACTATAGCTCGAATGTCGAGATCGGTCGCGAGCCGACGCGACTTGCCGTACGATGTCGCGCGTGACGATCCCGCGTGCATTGCATACCGCACCGGCGGTGGCGTTTTCCGCCGGCCACGTTCCGCACGCCGGTCTCGTCTGACCTGGTTCGCGCTGTCCCTGGCCGCGGCGCTCACCCAGGCCGCTCAGTTCGCGGTCGTCAAGGGCCGCGCGCGTGCGATCCCGCCGCTCGTCATCGTCGCCGGGACTCAGACGGTGGCGCTCACCGTGTGGCTGGGCTTCTTCCTCGTCTCGGGGCACCCGTTCACGCCGCCGCGGTCGGCGTGGCCAGCCATCGCCGCGTCGAGCATCCTGGTGACGGGGATGAGCAGCCTGCTGGCCCGCGCAAGCGCGCGCGGTGACATCTCGATCGTCGGGCCGGTCTTCGCGCTCAGCCCGATCTTCACGGTGATCCCCGACGCCGTGCTTTCCGGCACCTTGCCCAGCCCGCTCGGGTGGTTCGGCATTGTGCTGGCCGTGGCCGGCACGCTCAGCCTGTCCGGCCGGCCCGATCGCGGCCGTCTGCGCGCGCTGCTCGGGCGCCGCGACGCCCTCGACGCGCTCGCCGCTGCGATCCTGCTCGGCGTGCTGTCGGCGGTGGATCGCTGGGCCGCGGTCGTGCTGGGGCCGCCGAGCTATCTCGCGTGCTCGCACGGCGCCGCCGCGGTGCTGACCGGGGTGATCTCCGCCGTCACCGTGCGCCGCGGCCTCGTCGAGCTGGCGACGGCGCGCAACGTGGCGACGATCGTCGCGCACGGGGTGCTCGGTGTCACGGGGACGGCGATGCAGACGAACGCGCTGACGATGGCGCCGGCGGCGTACGTCAACGCGATCCGTCGCCTGTCGGCCGTGGTGGCGGTGGGGCTCGGCCGGACGCTCTTCGGCGAGCCCGACCTGGGGCGCCGGCTCGCCGCCGCGGTGCTGGCGTCGGCGGGCGCGGCCTGCCTGCTCCTCGCGCGTTAAGGAAGGCCGCGGTAGCTAGATCGCCTCGGCGATGGCCTTGCCGAGGTCCACCGTCTTCGCCTTGCCGCCGATATCGGGCGTGCGCGGCGCGCCGCTCTTCGGATCGAGCACCGTCTCGATCGCGGTGACGATGGCCTCGCCCGCCTTCGGATGGCCGAGGTGCTCGAGCATCATCGCGGCCGCCCAGATCTGGCCGATCGGGTTCGCGATGCCCTTGCCGTAGATGTCGGGCGCCGAGCCGTGGACGGGCTCGAACAGCGAGGGAAACACGCGCTCCGGGTTGATGTTGGCGGACGGCGCGATGCCGATGGTGCCGGTGCAGGCGGGGCCGAGATCCGACAGGATGTCGCCGAACAGGTTGGACGCCACGACGACGTCGAACCAGTCCGGATGCGCGACGAAGTGCGCGGTCAGAATGTCGATGTGGAACTTGTCCCAGCGGATGTCGGGATACTGCTTGGCCATTGCCTCGACGCGCTCGTCCCAGTACGGCATCGTGATCGAGATGCCGTTCGACTTGGTCGCTGAAGTCAGGTGCTTCTTCGGCCGCTTTCTGGCCAATTCGAATGCGAATTTCAGAATCCGATCAACTCCCTTTCGGGAAAAGCACGCCTGTTGAAATACGACTTCGCGTTCAGTCCCTTCGTACATGCGGCCGCCGACGCTGGAATACTCGCCCTCGGTGTTCTCGCGCACGACGAAGAAGTCGATGTCACCCGGCTTGCGATCGGCCAGCGGCGTGCGGATGCCCGGCATGAGGCGGCAGGGCCGCAGGTTCACGTACTGGTCGAACTCGCGCCGGAACTTGATCAGCATGCCCCACAGCGAGACGTGATCGGGCACGGTGGCCGGCCATCCCACGGCGCCGAAGAAGAGCGCGTCGTGCTGACCGATCAGCTCCTTCCAACTCGAAGGCATCATCGAGCCGTGCCTGGCGTAGTAGTCGCAGCTCCAGTCGAAGTGATCGAGCTGCAGCTCGATGCCGAACCGGCGCGCCGCCGCGTCGAGCACGCGCAGGCCCTCGGGCACCACTTCCTTGCCGATGCCGTCGCCGGGGATCACTGCGATCTTGTGTCTCGCCATGCTGGCCTCCGCTCTGCTCACTGCGCGCGTCCACTCAGGGGTGAGGCGATTCTACCCCGGCCGAGTCAGAGCTGGATCTTCTGCCGCGCCGTCGCACGCTCCCACTTGCGATCGTAGTCCTCGCTGAACAGCAGTGGCTGGTCGGCGGGCACCGTGATCCATGAGCCGCGGCGGATCTCGTCCTCGAGCTGTCCGGGTGCCCAGCCCGCATACCCGAACGCGAACAGGGAGCGCACGGGCCCGCGGCCGTGGGCGATCGCGTCGAGGATCCCGTCATCCGTGGTGAGCGCGATTCCATCGCTGATCGCCTGGGTGTTCGGCCCCGCGTAGTCCGAGGTGTGAAGGACGAAGGCGCGGGCAGGCGAGACTGGCCCGCCGTAGTGCACGCGGAGGTTGCCGTTCACGCCGGTCGCGTCGCGCCCGAGGGTATCGAGGACGCGGGCCAGCGGCACCTCACCCACCGGTCGGTTGACGATGAGCCCCATTGCACCGCCCGAATCGTGCAGGATCATGTAGATGACGGCGCGGGCGAACGGGGGCCCCCCGATCTGTTCGGTGGCGACGAGGAACTGGCCAGTGAGCCAGGGCCCGTCCTGATCCGTGGCGAACGTCGTCGCCACCGTGAGGACCAGCAAGACGACCACGAGCCAACGCATGACGAGAAGGAGGATCTCATAGAACGCACGAGTCTCGTGACCAGTCGCGAAGGCATTCCGCCTCGCGCCCCAGGGGTTTTCGTCGTGAGGCAGCTTGCGGCGCCGAGCCCTCTGGGATAGAACTCACGCCCGATGGGCATGACACCCGTAGTGTCGTCGTCGCCCTCGGAGCGACTGTCGGCCGGGGGGATCGAGCTCGAAGTGGTGCGCCGGGGCACGGGCCATCCCGTGCTGCTCTTGCACGGCATGCAGAACGTCGACCCGCGCGCACGCTTCCTCGATCTCCTCGGTCGGCGCGCCGAGATCATCGCGCCGTCCCACCCCGGCTTCGGCCATTCGCCACGCCCGGCGGACTTCGAGACCGTCTCCGACCTCGTCCATCTCTACCTGGACGTCCTCGACGGTTTGCCGTATCCGAAGGTCACGCTGATGGGATTCTCCTTCGGCGGCTGGCTCGCCGCCGAGATCGCGGTGAAGTGCTGCCACCGCCTCGACCGGCTCGTCCTGGTGGACGCCTTCGGCCTCAAGCTGAGCGATCGAGAGACGCCCGACATCCTGGACGTCTTCAACACGTCTCCTCAGGAGGTGCGACGACGGAGCTGGCACGATCCGGCGAAGGCGCCGGACCTCGACGCGATGTCGGACGACGAGCTGATCGTCCGCGCCCGCAACTGGGACGCGCTCTGCCTCTACGGCTGGCATCCTTATATGTACGACCCGCAGCTCAAGCGCTGGCTGCGTCGGATCACGATCCCGACGCTCGTGCTGTGGGGCGCCTCGGACGGGATCGTGAAGCCGTCGTACGGACGCGGCTACAGCGCCTTGATTCCGGGCTCGCGCTTCGAGGTCATCGAGGCGGCGGGGCATCATCCGGAGATCGAGCAACCCGAAGCCTTCGCCGAACGCGTCGCGGCGTTCCTGGATCGCTGACCGTGGACGTCTGGTACCAGTGTGAGAACCCGTATCCGTTCGTGCCCCAGGACATTCTCGACCGCGTCGACTCCGTCCGGGCCAGCCTGCCGAACAAGTACTGCGATCCGAAGATCGCCGCCGACCTCTTCGAGGAAGTCCTCGACGAGTTCATGCTGTGCGACGACCAGGGTCTGAACGTCGTCGCCATCGAGCACCACGCCGGGATCAACTCGCTCTTCGGCGCCAACCCGCTGATCCTCGGGATCCTCGCCCGCCAGATGCGGAACGTCCGCATCCTGAGCATGGGGACGCTGGTCTCGCTGCGGCAGGACCCGGTACGCGTGGCCGAGGAGTACGCGACGGCCGACGTCATCTGCCGCGGCCGTCTCGAGATCGGCTTCGTCAAGTCGGGCGGCACCGAGATGGCGTCGAACAACGCCAACCCCGTCAACAACGTCGAGCGTTACTGGGAAGCCATCGATCTGATCAGAAAGGCGCTGACGCATCAGGACGGGCCGTTTTCCTGGGAGGGGAAACACTTCACGCACCGGCACGTCAACATCTGGCCGCGGCCGTGGCAGCAGCCGCACCCGCGGCTGTGGGCGGCCACCGGTGATCCCGACACGGCCACCGAGGTCGGCCGCCGCGGCATGGTCAACGTGCTGGTGCTCCGCGGGGCGGACGGCACGAAGCGGGCCTGGGGTGCGTATCGCCAGGCGCGCGCGGAGGCCAGGCTTCCCGAGGTCGGCACCGATCACTTCGCGTACGCGGCGTTCGTCTACGTGGGCGACACTCATGAGGAGGGCGTGCGCGTCGGCAGCAAGCTTCTCTGGTTCCTCAACACCAGCCTCAAGTCCGCGCCTCAGTACTCGAAGTTCCTGCCTGGCACGGTGCCGCCGCAATCGGCCCCGCTGCTCTACCGTAGTGCGCCACGCCCGACCACCGCCGCGGGCGGACCGAGGCCGGTCGCGTCAGCGAGCCAGAACGCCGCGACGCTGATCGGCTTGACGGCGGATCAGGCGAGGGAGCGGGGCATCCTGTTCGCCGGCAATCCCGACACGGTGTACCGTCAGATCCACGATTTCTATACGGAGGTCGGCGGCTTCGGTCATCTGGTGATGATCGGCCGCTCGGGGTTCCTGACGCACGCGGAGGCCGAGAAGGGAATCAGGCTGTTTTCCGCCGAAGTCATGCCGCGGCTGAAGGAGCTTGAGTAGCCGGAAAGGAGGAAACAGTCGTCCAAGGGGTTCCGTGACTCATCGACCTCAATCTCGTGGTCGTGGGAGGGAGCAATGATGCTGTCCATGGCGTTTCGCGTCCCGCTGGTCCTGGCGGTCATCGTCGGCGGCATCCTGACGGCGAGTCTCACGCGCGCTGAGACTCCGGCCGGATCGAACGTCGATACGCGCGTTATCGTGTCGCTGCAGGTTCGACCCGAAGCACTCCAGCAGTGGATTTCCGGCGCCTGGCAGGTGAATCCAGTCGCGGCGGGGCCCTCGAAGGGCGCCAACGCCTCGGTCGTATTCGTCGATCAACAGTTGTGGCTGGACGCCGACGGGAAGCCGATGGCCACTGGCATTAATCGAATCATGGCGCTCACCGTGCCCGGCAAGCATGGCGGCACGGGAGAGACGGCATCGGTCGTCGGTCGAATCTACAGCGCCGAGCCGTCATACGTTCCCAGTCCATACAAGAACGCGGTGTCGGCGACAATCCGGCGCGAGCGCATGATCAAGGAGCCCAACCTGGAGCCCGCCTCGGGTCGCGAACTCTGGACGGTGAGAGCGGCCGGCGGCACGGCCGAGCTGCAGTTCGACTACCAGGGTGGGCTGCCGTCTCGGAGCAAGGGCGAGGCCAAGGTCTACTCGGGCGCGGAGCCGACCTTCTTCCGCATTTATCGATGGGAGCAGGGGGCGGACGTGGTCAAGAGTGTTCCCGATGGCATCGATCGCGTCCAGAACTTCAAGCTCAGCGTCGCGATTCCCGAGCTTGCGAAGATCTTCGATGGCTCCGAGCGCGTCGTGAGCGTCACCATGCTTCCCTGGTACCTTCGCCAGGTCTCATTGCCGTAGCTCGCTCGGAGCCAGGGCTCGCGGGAGACTCTCGGGGGGAGATCCTGCTCCCCCCGACGAGCCGGTGGTAGGGAAAAGGATTTCCTATACCTTGCGAGCGATACCGCACCGGAAGACTCGGAGGTACACTTACGGCGCGATGAAACGGCAGCGGCGTCGCACTGACTCACCCCGGGCTCGAACCAGTGCGCTTTCGGGCCGCCGTGATCCCGTCCTGCTCGTCCTCGTCGTCGACGACAACGCCGAAGAGCGTGAGATGTACTGCTCGTATTTCGCCTCGCAGGGCGTTCAGTTTCTCGTGGCTGGCGACGGCGTCACCGCGCTGCGAGTGATGCAGACGGCTTGCCCCGACGCGATCGTCATGGATC
>Ga0209801_1001905_pt1 | contig 12498 bp, 22 predicted proteins | sample GraSoiAngelo_127_FD_185884 | JGI IMG/M metagenome (GOLD analysis project Ga0209801, IMG submission 185884) | Grasslands soil microbial communities from the Angelo Coastal Reserve, California, USA - 14_0927_09_40cm (SPAdes) (version 2) | ecosystem: Environmental > Terrestrial > Soil > Grasslands ... | reverse complement strand
TTGCCCCACAATGACGAGCGTATGCAGAAGAATTTGCGTCTCGTACCGTCTGTGGCAGACCTACATCACTCTTTCAAGATTGCTGTAGGCTGCTGGCATTTTCTGCCGTCGGTTTCGCTCAATAGCGTCGGCGTATAGCCACGATCGTGCTACACCCAATCGGGCCATTGCAATACCGCCGAACCGCTTTACCATGCTGCTTAATCTCCCCTGCAACTAGCTAGCTTAGCTAACCAGTTTCGTCAGAAAGACCGCGGTACTTTGCCGGGGAGATGCCCATGCCAGCATGGCTTTCGCAACTGTGGTTCGATGACCAAGCCCAGGACGTCACCGAGTACGCCATCATGTTGACAATCGCGATCGTGCTCGTGGTGGGCACAGTGAGATTGCTCGGCGCCCGCGCCAACAACGTGTTTTCGTCAGTAGGAAGTGCGATCCAGTAAAGAGTATCTTCTCTGGGCGATCGGCAAAGTACATTTGCAACCGAGAGTAGGGCTAAACTCCTGGGGAAGTTGCTGTGGCATGGTTGGTGGCAAACCAGTGCTGTGGTTGCGTGCCGTCTTCAGCTCATTACGATGGTTCACAATTGGTCCCGGGGCGTGTTTGGGATTACACCCTTTTTAGTCTTTTTGCTTTTTACACTCATCCCCTCGAGGTGCTCACCTCCGTAGCACCCAGCCACGGTAGCGCCCAGCCTCGGAAGTGTGAAGTGCTTTTCAGCCACTGACGGGCCATTTACCCGCATGGCTTCCTGCAGTAGTCTCGTGACCTCCCTTGGGACTGCTCGGCGTGGGCGCTCTGGTCCATACCGAACTCGGGGCGCTCATTGCTCATTGTTGACTCCCGAATGGGCAATGGCTACATTGTCTGACCAGGTTCGCGACTTCGTATATCGCAACTACATCGTGCCAGCGAAGGAGAACAAAACTGCTTCGGTCACGGTTACAGCCGGGGAGGTGCATCAGGCACTGAAATTCTACCGGCGGATGTCTCTGGTTTGTGCCGCTCTCAATACCGCTAAGTTTGAGCGGCAATACGGCGTCCGCCTCTTACAAAGAAGTGGCTCCGGGCACGGCCCAACCGCCACATTTACGTTTTCTGTATAAGGACTTTGCTGGCGAACCCAACCCCGGAAGCCCTGTTCTAGACGGTGAGCTTGGCGTGGGAACAACCTGAGCCAGAGAAGCTGGCTACGCGCGAATTGACCTTGGTTGAATCCCCGTACGGCTTCGCTTGCGGCTGCAAAGCCTGCGAGTGGTTCCATCCCCTTCCGAGTGTCATACCTGATGGAGAGTCGCCCATCGAGATTGTGCAACTAGCGTTTGATGCGCACGACTGCCAACATTACGACTACAAGCCATCTCATATATGCCTCAGTAGAATTAGGCAGCAGCCGAGATGGAGCATCCCGAGGAAGTTCTCAGCGTATCTTTCGTACCGGACAACCAACCTGCGGAAGTTTTGAAGCCAGGCAAACAATCTTTCAATCTTCCAACGCCGGCCATACCGTCGCAAGCGCCGTAGATCCTGTGTTCTGTTTTTTCGGTTAAGGCGATGCGGAGCGATCAATTGAATCCCGTACACCGGCGACCAGGTTGAAAGTTCCTTTAAGTTCTGGAACGGCACGGATGCCGATCTCCCGGTGCATCTGGAGGGCGCCGATATCGGCCCCCAAGACGAGGAAGGGCATGCAACGGTGGAACGAGAAGACGCGACAAACTCGCTGAAGGCGTGGTTGAAGCCCGCATATCCCGATCTGAATGTCGCTCCAAAACAGGAAATCACGCTGCCCTTTTCGGTGGATATTCCGGCGAATGCGGACCCAGGCAGCCATTGGGGAGCGCTGCTCGCCATCACGGCACCCGCCGCGCAATCGAACGGAGCGGCGGTGAATGTGCGGACTGGCGTGATATTGCTCGTCCATGTTTTAGGTCCGGTCACGGAGAAGCTCGTGATCGAGAGCGTGTCGGTGCCTCGTTTTGCGAGTCTCCGCCGATACCTATTGAGGCGCGATTTCGGAACGAGGGGACGGTGCACGAAGCGCCGCAGGGAACGATTGAGGTGCGAAATATTTAGGGGTCGCTCGTCGCAACAGGAACGCTGCCTGTGCGGAATGTGCTTCCGGGCGTGGTGCGGAAAATGGGCACATCGGTCGGCGACAGCGGATTCTGGCTGGGGGGCGGTACACAGTTTACCTCCGGGCGAAATACGGCGATGCCGGCCAGGAACTTTATAGCCAAGAAAAGCTTTGGGTGTGCCCTGGCGGACGCAGGGATGGAAGTTGCTTCTCGGATTGGGGCTCGTTGTCTGGGTGATTGTGGCGCGTAGGCGCTTCCGCGCGTTCTGGATATCTTAAAGACCGGCCTTCCGCCTAAGGACCAGTAACCTCAATGGGGCCTGTGACGATGGGGGAAGTTGCGGCTTTGGATAGACAGGTAACAGGTTTCGGATAGTATGTATTTAGGCGGGTGCGATTCGTTCATCTTCCTCTTTGCGCTCCTCTAGACCTCGGCTCAATTAACTCGCGTCCCATGTCCCTCCCGTTGGGAAAAACCGCAAGAGAAAGAGCAATTGCCCGTGCAAAGGCACTGGTTTTTTGCTCGTTACCGGGTCTTGTGTTGGCGGCGATCTTTTTCGCACCGTGGCCCCGCAACCACCGACCGATGGCTCCCGTCCGAGGCGAGGTAAATCCCCATCCTGCCGATGGATACTCGATTAGCGTGCAGCCCGCGGGAACATCTATGAGCGCGACGATATATACGATGACGGGAACGTATTGAGCCACGACTGCTGTCTAGGAAAGTTAGATCGTAGCTTGATGCGCTGTCAGGCCAAAGGTGCGGAAGGGGTAATGATGCGGGTGGTCGAAGGTAATCAGAAAGAAAATGCGGAAAAGCAGCGTACCGCAAGGTATCGGGATTTTTCCACACGCGCAGGTGAAATTTGTCGGACTAAACTGGCAGCGTATGGCTGTCACCGTGGAAATGCAGAATACGGGTGATCCTGGATTGCAGCGGGAAGTGGCTGCAACTATCGAGCATGCGCTTGCGGATCGGCCTGGGGATTGGCGGGTTTCGATTGTGGGTTCTCAGGCGAATGACCAGTGGGAGATGAAGATTATTGGGCCGAATGCGTTTGAGCGGTCCTATACTTTGGAGGGAAGTTCCGGTGAGCACCGGCCGGAAATGATTCGGGTCTTGCTAGGGAAATTGGTGCCGCGATAGGCACAGCGGAGAAATGGAACACTATTTAATTGATTGGGCGACCATGTAGGCGATGGTGGCGCTGGTGATGAGAATTGCTAACCCCAAGGCGGTCACAAGCGCGCTTGTAGTGTAGAAAGTAACGACTGCGAATGATGAACGATTTTGCTCCGTCATAACTCCCCGTCTTTCATGCCCACATACTTCAGATTCTGCATTGCTCAGAAAGTTGCAGAACACGTGGCGAGCTAAAGTAGCCCATCCCGGGACGGGCCGCCGGCTGGCCCGGCAGCTCGTCCCTGCTGGCGACTTGAAACAATTTAGTAGCGGCCGCGTGCAGACTCGTAGCCGGCACGATAGCCATTCGCATACTGAGTCTTATAGGCGCCTTTGTTGCCGTACGCGCTGCTATAGCCGTGGTCCTCATCATCGTAGCGTCCGCGAGGCCTCGGATTATACGGTTTGCCTCTTGCCGCATCTTCGCGTGCCACTGACGCGCCATCTTGAAAACCAATCTGGTAGGCCCGATTACCGAACCAGGGGCCGCCATAACTGCCGCCGCTGTAGACGGCGGGGAAGTTATCGGAATCGCCGTCGCGGTCGCCCCACGCACGGCTCTCATTGTTGTAGCCTGCCCGGAATCCGGCGCGATACCCGTCGCGGTAGGCGTTCTGATACACCCAGATCGGACCCATCCAGTCCCTGTAGCCGCGGCTGGCTTGGCCCGCGTCGGGAGCGCGGAAATCCTCCGGATCGTTCTCTCGCCCTTCGTGCCGGCCTTGCTTGACGCCATCGCGATAGCCATTTTGATATCCGGATTGCCGCGCCTGGGCGCCATTACCGCGTTGATAGTAGTCGTCGTCATCATCCCACTGCGCGCGTGCCAGTCCGCCGAGCGCAAGTGTCATGATGGTCAAAAGCGCTGCGAATTTGATTTGTCGCGTCATTATCTCGGTCACCTCCGATCCGCTGCTGATCTTCCGTTACTTCGTGGGATGCGCGAGAAACTTCGATTTGATGCTCGGGAAATTATTTCTTTCGTGAGGGCTTAAGCGAAGATTAAGCGTGCGCGAATCTAGTACGCGGTGAGCGGTAAACTGCTGGCATCATGGCAATCATGGTGGAGAAAATTTCGGCGGTGACGTTTCGGGTCTCGAACATGAAGGCCTCGGTGCAGTTCTATCGGGATGTGCTCGGCATGGAGGTGCTCTACGGCGGAGAAGGAGCGTTCTTCTCGTCACTTCGCGCAGGGGAGGCAGAGTCTGCCATTCTCAATTTGGAGCAGGGTAAGCCGGTTGACGGCTGGGGTCGGCTCATCTTCCATGTCGCGGATGTGGACGCGATCTGGAGACGCTTCAACAAGCTGGGATTCGAGCCCGAAAAGCCGCAGAATGCTTCGTGGGGCGAACGGTATTTCCATTTGCTCGATCCGGATGGGCATGAGTTGTCGTTTGCGCGCCCGTTGCGGCCAGGCGCATGAGCATAGAGAACCGTAGTAAGCCGCTCTCCAAGACGAGCACAAGAAAAAGCCTTCGGCGAGCGTACCGAAGGCTTGGGACAGCTCATTCCGCAGAACTCACTTTTTCATCTCATCTTTCTTTGTGCTTTCTTTCATTTCGCCCTTTGCCATCTTGACAGACACGACGTGAATTTCGTTCTTGGCGGCATCCTCATGGACTTTGAGCTTTACCTCATGCCCTTCATGGCCCTTCAGGGCCTCTGGGTTGCTCACCGTCCAGCTCTTGTTGTCCTTGTCGACGAACGTCTTGCCATCGGCGCTGATCTTACCTGACAGGCTGACCGCCTTTGCCGATGCCTTTTCGGCTTTCATGGTGTCCTGCTTCATCTCGCCCGGCTTGGTAGCTTCCTGCGCCAGCGCGAGCAAGGACATCACGAGCGCAAGCGCGAAGCAAATCAACATCAGTTTTTTCATACGGGAACTCCTTTCGGAAAGAACTACTCTCGGCGGAACGCCCTTGATGTGCGGTTCCTGCGTTCCGCTCCGGCCACGGGTGACACCGAAGACTTGGTTTTCGGGATGAAACAAGTGTGCTCTCTTGGGACGCCTTGGGTCAAGCACAGAGCTAAGACGCGCCCCATTCGCAAGGCCCGGCGAAGTCCCGTGGGCCCGGTGTGATGGCAGGCATCTCGCCGCGCTGGAGTACCCTATGCTCTGCCCGCATGAGATTCTCTGTGGGAGCTTGCTGTAATTGTGGACCCGATTACCACGAAAACGGACTGCAAGAAGGTCACCATGGATGTCCCGCTTGATGTTTTTTTGAGCGTGGGAAGGATAAGGGCGAGCGTGTTTTCACAGCTCAAGAAACCGACCCAACTGACCACGGTTCACGAGAATATGAGCGAGTGAGCATATTTATCCACAGTGGCCGCAATTGCAACACATTGACACGCCTTGAAAATGGGGCACACTGACCGCATGCAGCGTTCTTTTTACTCCCGCTCTCTGGAATGAAAACTCCAGTCCGGAATTTAGTTTTTCAATGAGGAATCTAATTTATGACCAAATTCTCCCCCGACTTTGGACGAACACTAAAGGGCAAGATATCGCTACTTCTTCCTGACCTTGCCGTCCTGACAGCCCTTAGTGCAAAGATCAGCCCCAAGCAAAGCTGGCGAGAACTCTACGAAGCATCTCTGCTTGAACCGGATCGTACTAAACTTCCGGAGCGAGTCAGAGCCGCACGCGAAGCGATTCATCGGCGCTTAGTGCAAGAGAGTGAAACCCTTAGCTGGGAGGAACACGCGGAGATTAATGACGCTTTGAGGGCGCTCGTGCGTCGAGGAGCGTAAGCGCGCGACGATCCCGGGCAGTGGTGGGCAGATCTCTTCTTTCAGATTTTGAGGCAATCTGGAGAGAAGTGAACGGGCCGATTCGTTTCCAAGAGAATCATCCCACGTCTCTGTTCTGCTGCGGTGTGCGAGTGCCATGCGGCGGACGGCGTTCGGCATTGCGGAGAGCGCGATTGTCGATGTGCAACTCTCGAAGGCTGCGAACCAGAGTGCTCCGGTGCATGCCCAGTACTCGGGCGGCCTTGCTCTTATTCCAGTTGACATCTCGGAGAACAACAAGAATAAACTGCTTTCTAAATTCTTCCAGCGCCTCGAAATACAGGATGCCTGTTCTGTGCATTCGGTGCACCAACGTCTCAAGCTGGGACTTTGTGGCATACGTATGTTTTCGACCCATGTTCAACCCGGAGAGGCTCTTGCATCCCTTGGTGACGAAATCTGCCGCTGCGGCGCAGTCTGAATGCGACGCGAACCATTGCGTCTATAGATTTCCTACGCTTGCTTGGAGGGATGGTCAATTGCGTAAGAAAGGTGCATTCAGATGTGAACCTTTGCCGCGATACAGGACCTTGCATCTATGAAAGCGGGCTGGGAGACCACCGGCGGAAGCGATTCGGCAATTGGGCTCGGCAGGCCTTTGTCGCGGGACTAAACCTTTGGATAGACGGGCGCAGGCAGCAAGAGGCAAGACTGTCAATCATTAGAGGACATGAGAGGCGTCGGGGATTTTCTGAAACTGACTGCCTGCCAGCCCGGCCAAGTTCTTGGTGCCGGCGATGTCCGCGTTGATCCCGCCGTTCGGAGTCAAAACAATGAGCCGGTAGATCGTTGCGCCAATTTCTCTCTCATGTACCGCAGTGACGGAGAAATGAATCCATCCCTCGACCGGTACTCCTCTTTCTTCTAGTTGGTGCGCAAGCTTCGTTAGCCGGACAACTGTGTAGTGAAACGTCGTCCCTACTCCTATCGGTTTTTTCTCGGTGACTAGACCCCAGTCCTGGATGTCGTCCACAAAATCCGCGCGACTGGAATTGCCATGCAAAACACTGGCTAATTCGTATGCCAGCATCCCAATCGGGCGTGTGTCGCGGAGGGTCAGTTTCAGTCTAAGAAAAATGTCGCAAGCGACTGGCAAGTCGGAAGCGTGCATTGAATGTGTGATGTCTGCGGCTTGAACGTGAATCTCCAATATCTCCACGTCGATGGCTGGCGGAGAGGCTCGTATGGCAACCAATTCTAACCTGGTATACGCAAGCTTCTGGGTCAATCCGTCGATGAATCGCTGCCTCTCGCGATCTAGCTCCCATGGCGTGGCAACCAGCCTCCACATCAGGAATAAGGCGAACAATCCGCCGTAGGTCAGAAGAGTTGCATGCGTCGCTGTGCGCCACTTGTGGTCGCTAATGGCAGCGCTAATGCCGGCGGCAATCAGGCCCGGGGCAAGGGAGCACACGCAGGCTATCAGCACGTTGTCTTTTGCCCATGTGAGTTTTTCTACCGCCCAGAACGCGACAACGTAACGAATCCAATAGGGGCGAGACTGCGCGGATCTTGCGCCTTTCATTGCCCGCACCTCCTCCCTGGTCAAGCACTACTTCGGCTCGACCGGGAACAGGCAACGCCGCAGGCACGTACAGGCGTATGCTGCTTATAAGTATGATGCCGGGCGAGACAGCTTTTGTTCCCCGGGCTCCATCCTCCATGTTTCCAGGAACTTAGCTTGAAGCTGGCGGCGTCTTTGCGATGTTAGGGACAGCTTTTTTCGTAAAGGAGCTTGTCATGGCCTACTACAAAGTTCGGATCGAGGTCTGGTGTGATTGGAATCCGGCGGAGAGCGACCTCGAAGAAATTGTCCAGAACACCAGTACCGGTGAGGCCATTTGTACCAAGCAAGAAGTGGTTGCCGTCGTCGATTGTCCGCAAGACATCGATGATGATGAAGCTATGAGCTTCTTTGGCGGGGAAGAGGGTGACGCCGACCAAAGTCAGGGCTAGAAGCTGGCAGATACACGCGAGGACAGCCGTACAGTCTGTAAAAAAGCACTTGTGAGCACGAGCAAATGAAACATCGGATTGTTCATCTGCTGCAGAAATACTTTCTCAATCCGCCGATCAAATTTTTGTTTGCTATCGGTCTCGCTCCGCCGGGATATGCGCTTCTCGAAACTTTGGGTCGCAAGACGGGCAAGCCGCGGCGCACTCCGGTGGGCGATGGGCGTGTCGACAATCAATTCTGGATCGTGGCGGAGCACGGCATGAAGGCGGGCTATGTTCGCAATATTGCGAGCAACCCGCGAGTGCGGTTGAAACTGCGCCACGGATTGCTTGCTCGCTGGCAAAACGGCACGGCACAGTTGCTTCCGGAAGATGATCCCAGGGAGCGCCAACGGTGGCTTGCCACTCAATTGCCGAGCAGCGCCGCGAATGCCAGTGTCGTGCGCTTACTTGGGACGCAACTGCTTACGGTGCGGATTGATATGGATGGGTGATTCTCGCGTGGATTCGGCGAAGCCGAATCGGAAGGGCTTCGGCATGGGAAATTCGGACCGAGAGCAGTCATAGCTCTCGGTCCGTAACTTTGTCTAGGGAGTTGGGACAAGGGTTTGCTGGAAAGCGACGGATTGCCAACTGCCGCCTTTCTTCACGTAGACGCGCGTGAACATAATTTGGCCCTTGGTATCTTTTCCCGCCATCGTTCCTGCGACATCGGCCTTACCGGTAATCACCGCAGTGTTGCCATACACGCGCACCTTCATATCGGAAACCTCATTAGAGGTGATCTTGGTTCGGCCGGTTTTGAAGTTGTTTACCATTTGCGACTTGTCCGACATTTGGCCGTACAAGTTGATGAACGTGTAGTCGTCGGACGTTTGCTTTTCGAGCGTTGCCACATCGCCTTTAACCGCTGCAGCCGCGCGATCTGTTTCGAGCTTCTTCAATTCTTCTTCCACATTGGCGGCCCATGCCAGGCCGACCAACGCGGCGACGGCGAGGACTGAGGCGAATACGAACGAAGTCGAGCTCCGGTTCATGGAATTGCCTCCTCGTTTTTTGAGATCGGACTTGTGAGCTTCCTCGACTCTGATGGCGTTTACGGAGCAACAGCTTAGGACTGGAGGTTTTGGTTGTCAAATTCTCCTGTGGGTATTTGGGTTGCGATTACGCCACAACCTGCGGTTTCGGCCCTTCCTTGAATCGCGGATTATCGCGCAGCATCTGCAAGGCGAGCTCGAAATTATCGTGCTCAGCGAATAGATATCGCTCAGATTGAGCGACTTGCAGCGAGTTGAAGAACATCACATTTACTGGCTCAGCGCGGATTGGCTCACCTGCAGATATCCCATTCAACATTTCCTCGACAGCGGCAGGGGCCGACGCGGCAGGGAAGAGTTTGCGTGCCTTTCGAAAATATTCTTCAATGCTGGTGCAGAGGAAACCAAGCACAGACTGTGAGCCAATGGGGAGATATATCTCGACACCAGTGTTGGCCACCCCCAGAGTCCCACAAACGCCGTCGCCAGGATTCAAGCTGTTGTATCGGACGGCGGGATGATCTGAAATCCAGCATGGATTCGCGCGGTCTGAAGCGAACATCACGATGGATTTCTCATTCAGATAGGGAAAGACCTTCAGGGAAAGGGACTGAATGCCTCCAAGAAATTCAGCCCGCAGTTTGTCGCCATCGAATTCGTCAAAACCTGGAATGCTGCTGGGATCCATGCCCCGTTCGCGAAGTGCGGAAGCGAGCGTCCGTGCCAGATCGTCCTGGGCCGTGAGTTGCCGCCTGGTGTGTACCATCTGGATAGCAACGAAGGCCGCGAGCCATTCACGATCACTTTGAGTTAGATTTCTCAGGTTTCCCTGGCGACGGATGTCCACAACTAGCGACCCGGCCTCTGCCTCTGCCTGCTTCATCCACTCGTCAACGTTGACGGCCGACTGGCTGCGGGGGTCATAAAACCCCCGTTCGCAGCCAGCATTGCGGACGGACGAGCGAAATGATTGACCAGTTCTTTTATCAAACACATACAGTGGATTGCGCCTGCCACTGGCAAAGCCGCGGAGAAGGAGCTGGGGGACATAGTGCTGCAGTGTGGCCCTAACGCGATCGACGGACATCCCTTATGTGCGTTTCGATAAAATTTAGATTCCATTTTACCGGTTCGCAGGCGTCGATGTACGGCTTTTCTAAGAGCCTAAGTTTGGAGTGAGATTTACACCTATCGTGTACGGGGGAGCGAATTCGGGGACACCGGCGTAGTCTGTAGGCGGCCCGGCTGTTTCTTACTTACGCCTGGGTCTTGATGGAAATGCTGCACACTTTGCCCTCATCGAGCACGTGCTTTTGAATCCGTAGATTGGCGGGTTTCAATTATCGGTTCTCGGCGAGTGACCGGTGGGAGATGAAGATTATCGGGCCGAATGCAATACTCCGAATTTTCTCGGGCCGATGCTCACCCGCGGTGCCTTCCAGTGTTGGCCGGTTGGTCACGAAATTGTGAGCGCGGGAAGATGAAACATCGGATTGTTCATCTGCTGCAGAAATATTTCCTCAATCCGCCGATCAAGATTCTGTTTGCGATCGGCATTGTGCCGCCGGGCTATGCGCTTCTGGAAACCGCTGGGCGCAAGACGGGCAAGTCGCGGCGCACTCCGGTGGGCGATGGGCGCGTCGGCAATCAGTTCTGGATCGTGGCGGAACACGGCGTCAAAGCAGGGTACGTGCGTAATATTCAGACGAATCCACGCGTTCGGTTGAAGCTGTGTAAGGGACTTCGCGCTCGCTGGTATAACGGCACGGCGCATGTCCTCTAGGATGATGATGCGCGCGAGCGGCAGCGGTGGCTTGCGGGTCAGTTGCCTTCGAGCGCCGCGAATGCGCGGATCGTGCGCTTACTTGGCACGCGACTGCTTACGGTTCGGATTGATTTGGATGGGTGACGCTCATGCTGAGATCGAGGTTCGTGGCGGATGAACAAATGATCTCCGGAGCGCGTTGAATTGCGATTTCTCCGCGCGTATAGTGGGTTCCTATTCCCAGTCGGAAACGGAGGCGCCACCGTGACCGAGCCGATCCAATCAGACATAAGCACTCCTCTTAGGTGCCGCAAGTGCGGCAGCAATAGAATCACTGTCCCGGCCCATTCAACGGATGAGAGCATGGTCACCTGTACGGACTGCGGTGACGAAATCGGACGGTGGGGCGACGTGAGAGTGGGTATTCTTGACGTTGCCAAGAAGAAACCTGCTGCAAAGCGCGGCAGAGTGGGCCGCGCTCTGGCCCACAAAGCAGGGACTCACGTCTGGTGATTTTGGAAGAAGTGAGGGCCGTTGCGAGGTCTTGCAGCGGCCCGATTGCTATCTATTTGTGTCTTGGTCTCGATGGAAAACCGATTCTGGTTTTGTGATCGTTTTCGCAGATTCCGACGCCGCGACGACGGCGTGCCGTACGCGTGTGAATCTTATGCGCGACCTTCGGGAGATGTCAGTCATGGATTTTTGCGCGAGGTTGAAAGGAGGAGGCGCGGGAACACGCCTTTTACTCAGTTATCCCAGCAGTCATTTTGCGAACTTGGGATGAAGGGTTGCAAGCGTATCCAGAAGAACTGCGCAACAGGCCTTTGCACGCTCCTCCGTCAATGAAGTCTCGTCTTCTACCCATGGCCGCAAATGCTCGATGGCCCTAGCGCTAACCTCGAAGTCCTGTTCGCTTCGCATTGTAATACTAGAACCATTCGAGTTCTCGGAGAGCTTGCAATCACGCTCCCAGTGAAGGATCGAAACGATCTGCCGCAGGGCTTTGTAGATAGCGGCTAGGAAAGACAAGGCAAAGCAGGCGAACAGTCCGGCACTGATGCTGCCCCACCAGAATCCAAAAGCTGCGGCCCCTGCAAGCACCGCGACAGGGGGAATCACATTGTGAATCCAGGTGGCAGACAGATCAAAAACGATGGCCTTCTTGGCCTTTTTAGCCATGGAAGTAATCCATTGCTGCACCCGGGTCGCGAAGGGCCTTATCCAACCTTGGATGTTGGTGGCCAAAGAGCTAACCGATGGCCGGATTCCTACGTTCGTGTGCATTTTTTACGCCCACTTTTATTGAAGTCTCTACCCGCGATTCTAAAGGTAGTCTTGTTTTAGCCGACGTAACCAAAGGCCATTGTCAAACTCGACCCGGGTTACCTTCCTTATGCGGCGCATGTTGTAGGCATCTTGGCTTGCGCGTCGGAGAGAATTCCTAACTGGTCGCGCGCCGCAGTTTTCCCCATTTGTATAACTATCCCCAAAGCGCGATTGACCGCACCCCATGCTGACCTAAACATCCTCGCCCAAGACTTGTCGGGGCCTCGCCAGCACTGGGGCCAGCATGCTTGGGCAGGCAATTTCGCATTACCGGATTCCGGTTGCGGGGGCGCGCGGCCGGAATCGGAGGCAAGAACCTCTACTTATGCTACAAGGAGCGAAGGAAATTCAAGATGTCCTG
>Ga0209801_1001896_pt1 | contig 12528 bp, 9 predicted proteins | sample GraSoiAngelo_127_FD_185884 | JGI IMG/M metagenome (GOLD analysis project Ga0209801, IMG submission 185884) | Grasslands soil microbial communities from the Angelo Coastal Reserve, California, USA - 14_0927_09_40cm (SPAdes) (version 2) | ecosystem: Environmental > Terrestrial > Soil > Grasslands ... | reverse complement strand
CCGCTGAGCAGCAGCGGCTGCGGACCCCGCCGACGAACAATCTCGCAGCGTACGACTGCTACCTCCGCGGCAAGATTCGGATCAGGCACGAGACTCGGGCGGACGATTCCGTGGCGATCGGGCTGCTGGAACGGGCCGTGGCGCTCGATCCGAGTTTCGCGGCCGCGCATGCGCAACTGGCGCGAGCCTACGGGCTCCGGGTCAGTCAGTTCGCTCGCGAGGACACAGCCGCGCTCGAGAGGGCTTACGTCGAGGTGGAGAAGGCTCTGCACTTGAACCCCGACCTTGCGGAGGCGCATTGGGCTCGGGCCTTTCTCTTGTGGGATGTAGCCTGGACCGGGGGGTTCCGGCATGAGCGGGCCATTCAGGAGGACCGGCGGGCGCTCGCACTGGACTCGAGCCTCGGTGAGGCGCATCAGCACCTGGGGGTCATCTACCTGCACATTGGGCTCTTGGACGAGGCCGACGCCGAGTTTCGGAACGCCCTCGCTCTCAATCCGTTCGATGTCAACGCGCAGCGGCGGATCGGCATTGGCAAGATCTATCGCGGACAGTACGAAGACGGCCTCGCCCTAATCCGCCAAGCGGGACCTGATGCCAACCCGGCATTGTGGAGTTATCAGGTCGCCTGGACGCTTCTGTATCTTGGGAGAGACGCCGAGGCTTCAGCGTTCATGGAGGACTACTTGCGGGCACATCCCACCGACCCGGGCGGCGTGGTGCGCAGTACGCGGGCAATTCTCCGCGCCAAGGGGGGTGACGCACGTGGCGCGGAGGAAGACATGCGGCGGGCGGAAGCATCCGGCACGGGCTTCGTCCACTTCCACCACACAGCCTACAACATCGCGTCAGCCTACGCGATCCTCCGGCAGGCCGCGCCCGCCGTCCGGTGGCTGCGCCGAACTGCGGACGAGGGCTGGCCCTGCTATCCCTATTTCGCAAACGACCCGAATCTCGCCAACATCCGGGGCGATCCGGCTTTCGTCGCGTTCATGCGGGAGCTGAAGTCGCAGTGGGAGCGCTACCGGGCGACTCTGTGAACGACATCGTCTTGACGCGCCAGCGCGCGAGCACGATGTTCCAGTAGCCTAGTTCGAGGCAACGCGGCAGACGCCGAGCTCCCGACCCGGGAACTCGGCGTCTTGCCTTGGGGGACCAAGGTGCGGCTCGGTTTGCAGCTCTTCTCGATCGCGTTCGCGACGCTTCTCACCGCCGCAGGACCGCTGTCAGCCCAGACGCTGGGATCGCCCGCGCCCGACTTCACGCTGAAAACGCTCGCCGGCGGAACGGCGAGCCTCTCCGATTACACGCGTCGTCCCCTGCTTATCAACTTCTGGGCCTCCTGGTGCACTCCGTGCCGTGGGGAGATGTCCGATATCGTTGCGGCGTACAACACACACCACGCTGCCGGCCTCGAAGTGCTGGCGATCAACTTGACCGATCAGGAGCAGATGAAGGACGTCAGGAAGTTCGTCGACGAGCTGCAGCTGCCGTTTGCCGTGTTGCTCGATCACAAGGGCAAGGCGCGCAAGCGATACGCGCTCCACGGCGTGCCAACCTCGGTTTTCATCGACGCGCAGGGCATCGTGCGCCTAGTGAACCCGGGCCCGATCACGAGCGAGGCAATCCAGCGCGGGCTCGCGGAGATCATGCCGGCGCGTTAGGCCTGCCGGCACGAAGGGAGGATTCCATGCGACTTCCAGGCAACCCAGTTCACCAAGTCCTCGTGGTTCTGACGATCGGGGCCGGGCTGCTATTCGTTCCCAAGCCATCCTTTGGCCAGGGCTGAGTCCCGATCCGATTCACAACCCCCAGTTTGGGGGGATACGGCGAGTCGCAGTCGACGGATCTCCGAGCCCACGAGTGGCAGGTCGCCCTGGACTACCGATACCTCCACGCAGACCAGTTCTTCTTCGGTACGCAGCAGGTAACGCCGCCGGCAGGCTTCTTTGGCCAGCCGCTCATCATCAACGTTCATTCCGTCAACATCAACGTGACTTATGCCGCCACCGATCGCTTCGGTCTGCGGCTGACGGTGCCCGTCTCCTACGGCACCCAGTCGCGGTTCTACACAGACACGGCCCGCCATGTCGTGCACGCTGGGGGGATCGGCGACGTCAGTCTCGTCAGCACTGCGTGGCTGCTGAACCCCAGGACGCACGTCAAAGGCAACCTCGCCGTCGGCGCAGGAGTGAAGATGCCCACGGGGAACAACAGGTATGCCGACAACTTTTTCCTCGCTAACGGGAGCTCCGTTCAGTGGCCCGTCGATCAATCCGTCGAGCTCGGGGACGGCGGCTGGGGCGTGATTCTGCAAGGGCAAGCCTTTCGCCAGCTGGCCCCCCGGGCCATCGCGTACTTCACGGGCTCTTATCTGGTGAACCCGCGCAATCAGACCGAGGTAGTCAGAACGCCCGTCGGGCCGGACTCCGCGGTGCACTTCTCGGTGTCCGACGTGTACACCGGACGGCTCGGAGTGAGCTACGGCCTGCCGGAGCAGAGGTTGTCGGTCAGCCTCGGGGCGCGCATTGACGGGATCCCGTATCACGATCTCATCGGTAAGAGCGACGGATTTCGGCGGCCCGGCTATGTCGTCTTCGTCGATCCGGGCGTGTCAATCGAGCGGGGTCGGAGCACGTTCACGTTCAGTACCCCTGTCCGCGTGGCGCAACGCCTGGCGCAACGACAGATGGTCAAGCCCGGCGGTTCGATCGGCGCGGGCGATCTCGCCAAGGTCTTGGTTTTCGTGGGGTACGCGCGGCGGTTCTGAAACGGTTGAGAGGCGTCGAGACCGAGTGTAGAGCCCGACGCCTCTCATTGCCTTGCTCCATCCCTTCTCACCGCCACCGCCGAACCTCCGGACCGATCGACCTCGCCCGCAAACCGCGCGACGTTCCGGCCGAGTTGCGCCCCAATGTCCACATCGAAGCGGTAGTGAATGCCGGCGTAAATCCGCGCGAGCCCAGCTTCGTGCACCATCGCATCCAAGCTGTCGGTCTTCGCCGGGAAGAACGCGCTCAGAATCCCGGCGGCCGCACCGCAGTAGCAGCTGTGCGCGGAGGGGTACGATGGGTGATTGGGCAGACCGATCGCCGGGATCAGCTCGATCGCAGGGTCGGCCTGGGGGGGACGAATGAACCAGTACGTGAGCTTCGCGTCCCAGCAGCCGATCGCGGCGTCCATCATAGCGGCGTCGAGCAACGCGAACACATGCGTCGCTTCACGCTCGCGCAGCCCGCTCTCCTCGATCCACCCGGTAGCGATCGTATTCCAGAGACCCCCGATGCTGCTCGTGCCCGCGCCTTTCGCCCAGGACAGGGCGATGTTCACCTGATCAGCCGTGCGGGTATCGGAGATGCTTCGCACCTCGGCGAGCGCCGCGAGGTAGTCCGGCGACCCGAACGCCGGCGGCGGGGCCGGGCGGAACTGATCGGCCGACCTCAGGAAGAACGGACGCATCCCCGGGAGTTGTCCGTTGGCGGGCGGCTGAGGCGGCTTCGCGCTGCTGAACCAGAGACCCGGCCCGACCGGCACCGTGCCGGTCCAGCGCAGGTCGAATCCGTCAGTCTGGGCGCGCGCGATCGCCTCCGCGCCCACCTGCCGGCCCACGGCCTCGCCACGCACGAAGTCGGGATGCGGCTGCCCCGGCCCCGCGTTCGCCTGCTCTTGGACCTTGTCCTCGAACAGCTGCGCGTCGGCCGGATCGAAGTAGGTCAGCACGGCGGCAGACGCGCCCGCCACCGCCCCCCGGTCGGCTTCGAGCCGGCTGCGACCGCCTGGCCCGAGACCGGTTCCGGGCGTCGCATCTGTCTCAGACTCGCTTCCGCCGATCGTGTCCTCGGCGCGTACCACCGCGTCATACTGGGCCGCGCTGAGGTAGGCGTACACGCGCGTCGCCTTCGCGGAGTTGCCCGACAGCGGGGACTGCGTGATGAAGTTGCGCGCGAGCTCCTGCCATGCAGGACTGGCGAGCCCCTCGGTGAACGGGACGCCGCTCGCGTCCGCCACGAGGGCCTTTAATGCGCCAGGGCCTGCAAGCCGCTCATTGGAATCGCACGCGGACGCGAGAGCTGCCAGCGCGCAAAACAGCGTGATTCTCTCGATCGGTTTCATCGGACACCTCCTCATGGTTGATTGCCCGCACGTGCATCAACCGATACGTGCCGGTTGACGGTGCCCAGTTTGAGCCGGACGCGTCACCACTCCGTGACCGTCGCGTCACCGCTTGCGGTGACGATTGCTGGCTCGGCCTCGTCGACCTCGGCGTCCTCGTCCTCGGCGCTGCGTGCCGTCAGCAGGTAGCGCCAGGCGTCGCGCAGCGCGCAACAGGTACCGTCGGGGTTGAGCGGCGTGAGCTGATCGTTCACTGTACTCCTGTGAGGACTCAGGCCGCTGTACGAGCCGTCGCGCGGTAGCAAGTCCGTGACGAGCATGTGCGTGAAGCCGTACGGCGGCGCGCTCGTCTCCGGCGCCCCCCGGTCACCAAAGGCGGCCATGCCCAGCGAGTCCCAACCCGCCAAGATCGGCCGGAAGAACACGTCACGATCGTGCGCCAGCCCCCAGTAGCGATCCGATGGGGTCACGTGCGTGGCGAGCCACGGAGGTGCCTCCGTCCCAAGGCTGTCCGGCGGCGAGGAGAACATCACCACGCGCGCCACGAGCCGGAGCTTCGCGATCATGGCCGCCTGGCCGCCGCCTTGCGAGAGTCCGCCGACCGCGATGCGGGACCACTTCGGCTTGTCGTCCGCCAGGAACCGCGACCAGCCCTCTTCCGGAAACGAGCTCGCGAGGAATTGCAGCAGCTTCGTCAGGCGGTTGTCGATGCTGTTGGCGGGGCTGACGTCTACCAGATCGCTGCGGTCGACCCCGTGGAGAATCTCCAGGCGGGCGTTCTCGTAGCAGCTGGTGGGATCGGTGACGCCACCGCAAATCGCGAGCTGCACGTCGTTCTGGTACATCAAGCCGATCACGTGGTACCCGAGCCGCGCCGCCTCTTGCTCGACGAGCTGGGTCCGCCCGGGAACGGCAGCGGTGCCGGGCAGGAACACCAAGAGCTTGTGGTTCGATTGGGCCGTTGTGTCGAGCCAGACAAAGTGGGCGTCGAGCGCCTTGTCGATCGCGGGGTCGGTGGCTTGCGGCCCGATGACGTGCAAGACGAGCGGCGCCCCAGACACGTGAGATCGGTCGAACGAGGGAGAGACAAGACCAAGCGGCCTCTCGTCGAGATTGCAGGCCACCGCCAGCACCACAAGCGCCGCTGGCCCCGCGAGTTTTGTCGTTCCGTTCATCGTGCACCCCCTGAAACCGTGATTGCTGCAGCCTTGCGGCAGGGCTACGTTTGAACCGCGGAGCCAGTTTAGGGGAGCGGCGTAGCGTCCCTGTGACGCGAGCGTGACGCCGGCCGTCACGGCGTCCCAAGGGTGGTTGGACCTCTGGACGGCGCCGCGTGCGCCACCGAGGCCTCGCATGATCGAGCTCCGTATGCTCGGAAGACTCAGCCTCACCGGTGCCGACGGACGCGAGGTGCGGATGCTCCTCGGCCAGCCCCGGCGCTTTGCTCTCCTCGCCTACCTCGCCGCGGCGACGCCGCCCGGCTTCCACCGCCGCGACAGCCTGCTGGCGCTCTTCTGGCCAGAGCTCGACCAGGAGCACGCGCGTACGGCACTGCGTCAGGCGCTCCGCGTGCTCCGCACCGCCCTCGGCTCGGGCGTTCTGGTCAACCGCGGCGATGAGGACGTAGGTCTGGACTTTGAGCAAGTGTGGTCGGACGTCGCGGCCTTCGTGCACGCCATCGACGCTGGCGCGTGGCTCGAGGCCACGGACCTGTACCGAGGTCCTCTCCTGGAAGGATTCTTCATCTCGGACGCGCCCGACTTCGAGCGCTGGCTCGAGAGTGAGCGCGCTCGACTCCGGGAAGCGGCAGTGCGAGCCGCACGGGCACTGATCGAGCAGTGCGAGTCCCGTGGCAATCTCACCACCGCAGCGCACTGGGCTCGCCGGGCGGTCGAGCTCGCCCCGAACGACGAAGCACTCGTGCGGCGACTGATCAGCGTGCTCGACCATCACGGTGACCGCGCCAGCGCGCTCCAGGCGTATCAAGCGTTCGCCCAGCGGCTCGCGGCGGAGTACGACGCCGAGCCGGCCGCGGAGACGCAGGCGCTCGTCGCCGCGGTGCGGGCGCGGGAACGAGTGGCGCCGCGGGTTCAGCTCGCCGCCGTAGACCTCTTGCCGCGCGTTCGGGCGGGCCTCGGGGAGCGCTATCGGATCGAGCGCGAGCTGGCCCGCGGGCGGACCGCCACGGTCTTCCTGGCCCACGACTTGAGGCACGACCGTCCGGTTGCGCTCAAGGTGCTGCACCCCGAGATCGCGGCCGCAGTGGGACCGGAACGATTCCTGCGGGAGATCCAGCTCGCCGCCCGGCTCGACCACCCACATATCGTCGCGCTGCACGACTCGGGCGAAGCGGATGGCCTGCTGTACTTCGTAATGCCCTTTGTCGTGGGCGAGTCACTCCGGGATCGGCTCGACCGCGAGCCACAGCTACCGATCGCTGATGCGCTCGGCATCGCAGGCGACGTGGCCGACGCGCTGGGCTACGCCCACCGCCTGGGCGTGGTACATCGGGACATCAAGCCCGAGAACATCCTGCTCGCGGACGGCCGCGCACTGGTCGCCGACTTCGGCATCGCTCGCGCGATCAGCAGTGCGGGTAGCGACCGGCTCACCGAGACGGGCATCGCGCTTGGCACTCCGGCCTACATGAGTCCCGAGCAGGCGAACGAGGGCGGCCCGGTGGACGGGCGGAGCGACCTGTACGCGCTGGGCTGCGTGGTCTACGAGATGCTCGCCGGCGCGCCGCCGTTCAATGGCCCCACCGCGCAAGCGATCCTGGCCCGGCACGCCGTCGATCCCGTCGCTCCCATCCGGACGGTGCGGGACACCGTCTCGCCGGGAGTCGAGCGCGCCGTGCTGAAGGCATTGGCGAAGGTGCCCGCCGATCGCCACGCCGGTGCGGCCGAGTTCGCGCAGGCCCTGGCGGCGTCGAGCCTCGAGCCCAAGCCAGCAGTGCGCGGGGCCCGGAGCAGAAGCGTCATGGTTGCGCTCGCCGCCGGTCTCCCTGCGGTTGTGGCACTGCTCATTGGCTTCAATGTCGGTGGTTGGCGCCAGCACCTCTGGGCAAAGAGCGGCGGCACCTGGCTTCGTTCGGTGGCCGTGTTGCCGCTCGACAACCTATCGGGCGACACGACGCAGGACGCTTTTGCCGACGGGATGACGACGGCGCTCATCACCGATCTCGGGCGGATTCGGACACTCCGGGTGATTTCCAAGCGGTCGGTCATGTCGTTCAAGGCCACGCCACTCCCCGCGCGGGCCATCGGCGAGTCCTTGCATGTGGACGCGCTCCTCGAGGGAGGCGTCCAGCGGCTGGGGAATCGGTTCCGAGTGGACCTGGAGTTGCTTGACGCTGCGTCGGGCAGCCAGCTCTGGGCCGATCGTTTCGAAGACGCCACGCAGAACCGTTTTGCCGTGCAAGACGCAGCGGCGCGTGGCGTGCTCTCGGCCCTGAAACTGCCTGTGACCGCCGCGGAGGCGCGGACCCTCCGGACACCGCGGACCGGCAATCTCGAGGCCTACGACTTCTTTTTGCGCGGCAAGATCCGTGTGCGGCACGAGACGCGGGCAGACGACTCGATCGCGATTGCCCTGTTGCAACGAGCGGTGGCGCTCGATCCATCGTTCGCCGTCGCCCACGCGTGGCTGGCGCGCGCCTACACGCTGAGGGTCGCCCAATTCGAGCCCCGGGACTCGGCCGCCCTGGAGGGAGCCTTCTTGGCCACGGAGAAAGCCCTCCAGCTGAATCCGGATCTTCCGGAAGCCCACTTCGCCAGGGCCAATCTGATTTGGGGTGCAACCAAGCAGTTCGCCCACGAGCGGGCAATCCAGGAAGACCGGCGCGCCGTCGAGCTCAGCCCGAACCTGGACGCCGCACATCATCATCTGGCGCTCGTCTACATGCATATCGGGCTGCTCGACAAGGCCGTTGAGGAGCTGCGCACGACGCTCGCGATCGATCCTGGCGACTGGATGGCGCAGGAGCGCATCGGTCAGGCCGAGCTGTGGAGGGGGCGATACGAGGAGGGATTCAGCATCCTCAAAACGGTCCCCCCGGAATACAATCCGGCATTCTGGACCTCCGACGCGACCTGGTCGCTCATTCAGCTCGGCCGGACAGGAGATGCCTCGACGCTGATTGAACGCTACCTCCACGATCATCCCGAAGACCGCGGCGGCCTCATGACGGGTCTGCGTGCCGTCCTCTTCGCCAAGCAGGGCGACGCGCGCGGGGCGGAGGCCGACATCCAGTCAGCGATAGAGAAGGGGAAGGGATTCGTTCACTTTCACCACACGGCATACAGCATCGCCTCGGCATATGCGCTGCTCAGGCAGCCGCATGCCTCCGTGGACTGGCTACGCCGGGCGGCTGCCGAAGGCTTGCCGTGCTACCCGCTGTTTGTGAGCGATCACAATTTCGATAACATCCGGAACGATCCGGGCTTCGTCGCGTTCCTGCGCGAGCAGAAGGCACAGTGGGAGCGGTGGCGAGCGACCCTGTGAGTCGAGGGGCGTCGAGGCGCTCCGTCGCCCCGAGGCCCCCTCGATTGTGCCCTCGGGTCCTCAGGTGGTCGCACGCGTCACGACATCCCGCGCGATCTCGAGCAGCGAGGCGCTCTGCCCGTCCGACAGCATGCCGGCCGCATGGAACGCCTCGACCTGATTGATGAACGCCCCGAGCTTGCTCATCGCCGCCTCGGTTTCGTCGTCCGCCAACTTCTCCACCGCACCTTGGAGCTTGACTGCCAGCGCGTTGCCTTGACCATCATTGAGCACTCCGGTCGTCACCAGGCGCGTGACGTGATGCAGGAGCAACCCAATCCGCTGCGCCGGCGGCAGCGCGGGAGTAACGTGGGTCCCGCCCTGTTTGGCCCGGTCGATCGCCAGCTGAAACAGGCCCGTTGTCTTCGCCCACTCAACGAATTCGTCGATGTATTGAAGCCCTGCCCCGCCATGACCCGTCGCTGTATCCGGCACCACCATGGCGAGGTTGGCGATCAAGTAGTTGTCGGGCAGCAGCCGGCCGCCCGGCAAGCAGCAGGCGATGAAGGCCATCACTTGCGGCCCGCGGCCTCCCGCAAAGGCGTCCACTTGCCCCGTGCCCAACAGGTCCAGCGCCTGAGGAGTTGCCGGCGTGCGCACCAGCGTCGCGTACTTGAGGGTGCGACCGAGATAGATGTCGGGGGAACTGCCCTGGGCCACCGAGATCCGCACGCCGGGAGCATCGACGTCTGCGACCTTCTGAAACGCGGCGTCGCCGCGGACGAGATAGGTGTTGTCCACCCCGATGTGCGGAATGGCCGCGGTGATGCCGGGCGGCTCGAGCGTCTGGTCGAAGGCGAAGGCCGCGTCCCAGTCGCCATTGGCGAGGCCCACCAGCAGCGGCGGCGCTCCCAGATAGGCAATCGCCACGAACTGCGCGTGCGTTCCCTGTGCCAGTTTGCAGCTCATGTCAATTCCCGGTCCCGTGAGCGCGCCCGTGATCGGGTCCCGCGTCGCGTTGTTCCGGTTGTTGTAGTTGAACGCGACCCGCATGACACCGCTCGGCGCGAGATCCCGCACGACCGCGGCATCGGCGTCTCCCTCCCAGGTCGCGCCGCCAACGTCACACACGAAACTGGAAACACCGGCCGCTGCGACTAGCTCGGCGCGGATCGGGGTGCCTGGAGCAGTCGGCACCCTGTCGAGATTGCACGCCAGCGCCGGCGTGACCAGCACCGCTAGCCGCACGAGCGTTCCACGTGTCGCATTCATCGCGCACCTCCGGCGGAGATCTCGGTGACTTCGGCGTCCTCCTGCCCGGCGCCCCGCGCCGTTAACAGGTAGCGCCAGGCGTCGCGGAGCAGCGGCGTGCCATCCGGACCGAGCGGCGTGTTCAGGTCGTTGGACGGACTGCCGTGTGCGTTGGTACCAACGAAGCCGTTCGGCCGCGGCAGCAGATCGGTGACGAGCATGTGCGTCCCATCGTACGGAGGGCTGCTAGTCTCGGGCATCGCGGGACCGCCGAAGACGTCGAGCCTGAGGGAGTCCCACGCCGCCCGGATCGGGCGATAGAACCCGTCGCGATCGTGCGCGATGCCGTAGTAGCGCTCCACCGGCGTCACGTGCGTCGCGACCCAGGACGGGGCTTCGGTCTGAATACTGTCCGTCACCGAGGAGAACAGCACCACGCGGGCAACCAGCCGGATCTTCGCGATCATCGCCGCGTTCCCACCTCCTTGGGAGTGGCCACTGACGGCGATTTGCGACCACTTCGGCTTGTCACGGAGGAGGAATCGGTCCCACCCTTCGTCGGGATACTGCAGCGTCAGGTACTGGAGCAGCTTGGTGAGTCGGTTGTCGATGCTGTTCGCCACGCTGACGTTCAGGAACGCGACCCGGTCGATTCCGTCGATGATCTCGAGGCGTGCGTTCTCGTAGCACGCGCTGGGATCGGTTGTCGATGCTGTTCGCCACGCTGACGTTCAGGAACGCGACCCGGTCGATTCCGTCGATGATCTCGAGGCGTGCGTTCTCGTAGCACGCGCTGGGATCGGTGGTCGACGGGCACGCTTTCGCCAGCCCGCCGCCGGTCGGGTACATGAGACCGATGACGTGATAGCCAAGTCGGGCCGCTTCTTGCTGGACGAGCTGGAAGATCGAGGGATTCTGGCCCGTGCCGGGCAGGAATACGAAGAGCTTATGGTTCGAGCGCGCGGTCGTGTCGAGCCACACGTAGTGATCGTCGAGCCCTTGGTCGATCGCGCGGTCGGTCGCTTGGGGCGCGACGACGTGCAGGACGAGCGTTGGCGCCGGCGTGGTGGTGGCCTCGAACGCAAGTGAGCGCGGCCTGACCGATTGCTCGGGATTGCACCCCAGCGCGAGCGTCAACAAGATCGCGCTGCCGGCGAGTTTTCCACTGATTCGTCTCATAGCGCCTCTCCTTCACTGTGATTGCTGCGCCCCCGACGTGGGGCTAGCTTCTGCGTGCGGAGGCAGTTTAGGAGACCCGCGTCACGCCCTTGTGATGCGACCGTCACGCCGGCCGTAACGGCGGCCCCACGCCACTCGTGAGGCTCTGAACAGCGCCGCGCATCGCCGAGGCCTCGCATGATCGAGCTCCGCATGCTCGGGAGGTTGAGCCTCACCGGCGCCGACGGGCTTGAAGTGCGGGGCCTGCTCGGGCAGCCCCGACGCCTCGCGCTCCTCGCCTACCTGGCCGCCGCATCACCTCAAGGCTTCCACCGCCGCGACACGCTGCTGGCGCTGTTTTGGCCGGAGCTCGATCAGGAGCATGCCCGCGCGGCGCTGCGTCAGGCACTGCACGTGGTCCGGGACGCGTTGGGCGGGGACGCCGTCGCGAGCCGAGGCGACGAGGAGATCGGCCTGGACTTCGCTCAGGTATCGTGCGACGTCGCCGCCTTCGAGCGCGCGCTCCGCATGGGACAGCTGGAGGAGCCGCTCGACCTGTATCGGGGTGCACTGCTGGAAGGGTTTTTCATCTCGGACGCGCCCGAGTTCGAGCGCTGGCTGGAAACCGAGCGCGCCCGCCTGCAGCAGGCGGCCGCGGGCGCTGCGCGAGCGCTGGCGGAGCGCTCTGAGTCCGTCAACGACCTCACGAGAGCAGTGCGCTGGACTCGTCGGTCAATCGAGCTCGCGCCGAGCGACGAGGGCCTGGTGCGCCGCCTCATAGCCCTGCTCGACCGACAGGGCGATCGGGCGGGCGCGTTGGAAGCCTACGAGGTGTTCGCCCGGCGAGTCGCCGCGGAGTACGACGCCGAGCCCGCGGCGGAGACAAGGGCACTGGTTGCTGCGGTGCGGGCCCGAGTGCGCGCGGAGCCGGCCGCCGCGCCCGCCGAGCTCGATTCCCGGCCCCACCAGGGGCCTCCTTCGAAGCGCTGGCGGGGGAGGCTCGTCATGCGGGTGGGCCTCTCCGCCGCGGCGGCTCTGGCGCTGTTGGTCGGGTTCAGCGTCGCAGGCCAGCGGGGACGGCTGCATCCCAGGACCCCTCCAACCAGCAACGCCCAAGCGTACGACTTGTACCTACGCGCGAACATGCTCGTCAACCAGCGTCAGAATCGGGAGAACGATTCGGTCGCGATCACGCTGTTCGAGCGCATTGTCGCGCTGGACCCGAGCTTTGCCGCGGCTCACGCCGGGCTGGCGCGCGCCTATGCACTGCGCGTGACCGAATTCGCCCCGGGGGACACGGCGGCGCTCGAGCGAGCACGGGTGGCCGCGGAGAAAGCCCTGCGGCTCGACCCGAATCTCGCCGAAGCTCATCAGGCCCAGGCCCGCCTCTTGTGGGGACCTGCTAACCACTTCTTCCACGAGCGAGCGATCCAGGAAGACCGCCGCGCGCTGAGCCTCGATCCGAACATGGATCGGGCGCACCAACATCTCGGGAATATCTACCTGCACATCGGAATGCTCGAC
>Ga0209801_1001895_pt1 | contig 12528 bp, 9 predicted proteins | sample GraSoiAngelo_127_FD_185884 | JGI IMG/M metagenome (GOLD analysis project Ga0209801, IMG submission 185884) | Grasslands soil microbial communities from the Angelo Coastal Reserve, California, USA - 14_0927_09_40cm (SPAdes) (version 2) | ecosystem: Environmental > Terrestrial > Soil > Grasslands ... | reverse complement strand
GTGGAAACGGGGTTGCGACGCGCCGGACGTTACCGCGAGATGATTTCCCGCGTGCTGCGGGAAGAAGGACTGCCGCAGGATTTGATTTACTTGGCGCAGGCCGAGAGCGCCTTCCAGCCACTGGCGCTTTCGCGCGCAGGCGCTCGAGGGATCTGGCAATTCGTGGCGTACCGCGGGCACGAGTATGGCCTCCGGCATACCTGGTGGATTGATGAGCGCCAGGATCCCGAGAAGGCCACGCGTGCGGCGGCGCAGCATCTCCGCGATCTCTACCACCTCTACGGAGACTGGTACCTGGCGATGGCCGCCTACAACTGCGGTCCCGGCAACGTGCAGAAGGGCATTGAACGGACGGGTTATGCGGATTTCTGGGAGCTGTATAAGCGCAACGTGCTGCCGCGGGAAACGAAAAACTATGTGCCCATCATCATCGCGCTGACGCTCATTGCCAAGGATGCGGCGCATTACAACATCCAGGCTGAGCCGGAGGCGCCGGTCCCGACCGACGTGGTGAAACCAGGGCGCGCCATCGATCTGCGGCTGGTGGCGGAAACCATCGACGTGGACGTGGAAACCCTACGCTCGCTCAATCCTGCGCTGCTACGGCTAGCCACTCCAGACGATCTTGACTTTGAGTTGCACCTGCCGCTGGGCACGGCGCAAAAATTCTCCGCGGAGATCGCAGACATTCCTCCGGACAAGTGGGTGGCATGGCGGCGCCATCGCGTGGAAAGCGGAGAAACGCTGACATCCATCGCCAAGAAGTATCACGTGACGGCCGCGGCCATTGCCGACGCCAACAATCTGGAGCGCAATGCGGCGCTCGATGCCGGAGAGAAACTGATTATTCCGGCGGTGCAGCCGCAGTCGGAAACGAAACGCCGGTTGGTCAGTTATCGCGTGCGGCGCGGCGACACGTTCTTGGGAATCGCCGACCGCTTTAATGTGAGCGCGGACGACTTGCGGAAATGGAATCGCTTGAAAGCCAACCGGGTGAGCCGCGGCATGGTGCTGCGCATCTATGCGCTCGGCGGCGCTCTGGAAACTTCACCGGCGCGGGCACGTTCCAGGTCAAAGAAGAAGACCACGCAGCCGGCGGCAGGGGGCACGCCGGGCGGGGCGGTTGCCGCGAATCACAACTAAGTCTTTTTGTATGAATACTATATGCCAGGCCAAGAGGCTTGAGGGGTCTTCCGGCGCAATTTGCTCTCCTAACGCCTTCCGCATTTCTGGCTGTCTCTCACACGGAACAACGCAGAATGCTTGACAACGCACGGCGAGTACGGTAACAACGGCTCACGGACGGGGTGGAATATTGATATAACTCCGGCCAGAACAGCGACCCAAAAGGCCCTTTTGTGCGCGGGCCCCAGGGATTCTCCCAGGGGAGGATGGAATGGATTTCGAGAAGGACAATTTCGAAGACGACAACGAGCTGTCTCGGCTGGAGGACGACGAGGAGCTGGCGGGCGAAACGGAAGAAGTCGTCGAAACCGAGGAAGAGGATTTGGTGATGGTCGGCGAAGAACCCGAGGAAGAAGCGCCAGCGCCAAGACCGGCGCCTAAGCCTGCGGCAAAAAAACCAGCCAAAAAAGCAGCAAAGAGGAAAGCCACCCCGAAGAAAAAGGCAAAGAAATCGAAACCGAAGAAGGCCGCGAAGAAGAAAGCGAAGAAGCCAGCGAGAAAGAAAAAGAGGCGTTAGGTTTTTTTTGAAACGAGAAGTCGGAGTGAGAAGGAAGCCGGAACATCCGTTCCGGCTTTTCTTTTTGCGGAATAACCCTCCCGGAGTGGGACTATCAATGCAGCTGGCTGTTTCCCACATTGATTGCCGAGTTTTCCAAATCAGGAAGGAGATTTCCCGGCGAAGCGAAGTGCTTGCCGTAAGCTAATGCCCGGCCAAACGCATTTCAGGGTGAGTCATTCGCAAACGGCGAGCACCACGAGCGTGGCGTCATCCTGCCAGCGGCCCCCGCTGAACTCAGCTACTGCGGCCAGGATTTTCGCTTGCAATTCATCGGCGGATAAATGGCGGTGATCTTCCAGCAAGCGCAGCAGGCGGGCTTCGCCAAACTCCTCGCCCGCGGTGTTGCCGGCTTCCGTGACGCCATCAGTGAACAAAATCACTCGATCACCCGCGAACAATTGCGCTGAGCCCATTTCATAACTCCGGCCGTCGAAAACACCCAGCACCGGGCCGCCGTCCCGCAACCGCTCGTGGGAACCGTCGCTGCGCACCACGAACGGCGCATTGTGACCGGCGTTGACGTAGGCCAGCCGCCGGGCAGGGCCGTCCAGGTGCGCGTAGAAAAACGTGATGAAGCGGTCACTCTCCGTATTCCGATAGACAATGGAATTCAGCCGGCTGCAGAGAAGATGGGGCGCAACCGTGAGCGAAGACAGTCCGCGCACGGCCGCCTGCAGATTGGACATCAGCAGCGCCGCGGGCATGCCCTTTCCGGCCACGTCGGCGATGCAGATTCCCATGGTTGTTTCGTCCAGTGGCAGGATATCGAAATAATCGCCGCCTACCAGCCGGGCCGACTGCCACGCGCTGGCAATTTCATATCCCGGCATTTGCGGAATCTCGCGCGGCAGAAGCTTTTCCTGGATGGCCTTGGCCTCGGCGATCTCACGCTCCTGCTCTTGCAGATGAAGCAGTGCCTCTTCCCGTGCCCGGGCCTCTTCCTGGGCGCGCCGGCGCGATTCGCGGCGCTCGCGCCCCAGGCCGATCTGCTTGGTAAGGATTTCCAGCAGTCGCGTGTTGGTCCACGGCTTCTCCACAAAGTCGCTTACACCGAATTGCATCGCTTCGACTGCTAGGCCCACGGTGGCCCAGCCGGTCATGGCCACGACCGGCGGAGCATCCTCAATCTCCTTCAATCGGCTGAGCACATCCAGCCCTTCACGGCCTGAAGTCGTGTCGCGCGCGTAGTTCAGGTCGATGAGGAGAATATCGAACTCCTGGTGCGCTACCGCCGCCAGCAAGTCCACTGGGGAATTCACCGTTACGATGCTGTAGCCATGCCCTTTGAGCAACAGGCGCAGCGCATCTAAAACGTCCTGCTGGTCATCGGCAATCAGAATTCGCGGCTGCATCGGTTCGCGTACCGGTGAAATCTCTAGCGTTACGGCGGTCATTTCTGGCTATCCCTCTACTCCACGGGCCCGAGTGTCCGCCCGGCTGCTGCAAACCGGGGCAGCCAAGGTGCCAGTGATGCCTCGAAGTAACAGCTTTAACGTGAATGGCTTGTGTGAAATCGAGGAGGAATGGTATGCCTGCGTCTGGCCACTAGCGGGAACACCCGTCCCAATTTCGGACACCGCGAGAAGACAAGACGTTCCTGCTAACAAGCAAAGTCCTCTTGCAAGACAGCATTTCTCACAGTACCGGTTCGTTCCAGTTCTCGAGCGTCTCCTTGACCTTGTGCAGGAACTGGTGGGCGATGGCGCCGTCCACCACGCGGTGGTCGTAGCTCAGCGTCACATAGCACATCGCGCGGATGGCGATGGAGTCATTGATGACCACAGGGCGCTTCTCGATGGCGCCGAGACCGATGATCCCCACGTTGGGCTGGCTGATTACCGGCAGACCGAACAGGCCGCCAAAGACGCCCGGATTGGTGATGGAGAAGGTGCTCTCCTGGACTTCCTCGGGCTTCAGTTTTTTCGAGCGAGCGCGCTCCGCAAGGTCGTTCATGTTGCGCTGAATACCGAGAATGTTTTTCTCGTCGGCGTTTTTCACTACCGGCACGAGCAAGCCCCAGTCGAGCGCCACGGCAATCCCGACGTTGATCTCCTTGTGCAGGATCACGTTGGTGCCGTCGAGCGAGGCGTTCAGCGTGGGATATGCGCGCAGCCCCGCGACCGCAGCCTTCACAAAGAAGGGCATGAATGTCAGCTTGGTTTCGTAGCGCTTCTCAAATTCGTCCTTGGACTTCGCTCGTAATGCGGCCACCTTGCTCATGTCGATTTCATCGACGGAGTAGACGTGCGCGGAAACACGCTTCGACGCCACCATGTGCTCGGCGATGCGCTGCCGCATGGTGCTCATAGGATGTACTTCGTAATTGCCAAAGTACATCTTTTCGCGCGGCACGGCCGTTTCGAGCGCTACGTGCGCCATCGCTCCGGAGGCTCCCGGTGTAGCTGCCGGTGGCGGGGGAGGTGCAGGCCGCGAAATCGGTGCGGGAGCCGCCGGAGCGGAGTACGCCGGGAGCGCAGCAGCCGGCGCGCCACCCGCGGCGATCACTGCTTCGATGTCCTGTTTGCTGATGCGCCCGCCCGCGCCCGTACCTTCGATGGTGGAAAGATCGATGCCGTGCTCCTTGGCCATGCGCCGCACCAGCGGGGAACTGTGAATCCGCTCGCCCGAGGAACTTGAGGAAGCGGGAGCAGCCGCAACCGGGGCGGCGGCTGGAGCAGGAGCAGGCCGGGATGTGGCCGGGACAGGAGCAGTGGAAGCAGGAGCCTTTGTGGGAGCAGGTGCGGGTGCAGCCGTTTTCGCCGGAGCCGGCGCTAAGGAAGCGGCCGCAGACCCCGCCGCGTCGATGACCCCGACGACGGTTTGAATCGGCACGGTCTGTCCTTCGCCGACTTTGATTTCTTTCAGCACGCCCGCCGAGGGCGAGGGAATTTCCGCGTCCACTTTGTCCGTGGAAATCTCAAACAACGGCTCATCGCGCTCCACCTTGTCGCCTGGCTTCTTCAGCCATTTGGTGATGGTGCCTTCGAAAATGCTCTCGCCCATCTGGGGCATTACGATGTCTACGGCCATGATTGCTCTCCTCTTCTTTCCAAAATCTTAATAGCGCGCCAGTTCCTTCGCGGCGGAAAAAACCTTTTTCGCATTCGGCAGAAAGTGCTCTTCCAGCGTCGGCGCGTACGGCACGGGCGTGTCCAGCGAGGTCACGCGCACAAGCGGCCCATCGAGATCATCGAAAGCCTTTTCGAAAAGTATCGCCGCGATTTCGCCGGCGATGCCGCCCGTCCTGGTGTCTTCGTGTACGACGAGACATTTATTCGTCTTTTTCACCGAATTCAGAATCGTTTCTTCATCGAGCGGCAGCAGCGTCCGCAAATCGATCACTTCCGCTTCGATCCCTTCCTCCGCCAGCGCCTCGGCCGCTTCGAGCGAAGTGTGCATCATGGCTGCATAGGAAATGATCGTCAGGTGCTTTCCTTCGCGGCGCACCACGGCTTTGCCGATCGGCACGGTGTAATCCTCCGTTGGAACTTCCCCTTTGATGCGGCGGTAAAGAAACTTGTGCTCGAAGAACAGCACCGGGTTATTGTCCCGCACCGCGGCTTTCAGCAAACCCTTGGCATCGTAAGGCGTCGACGGATAGATCACCTTCAGCCCCGGCGTGTGCACAAAATACATCTCCGGATTGGCCGAGTGGAACGGCCCTCCGTGCACGCCGCCTCCGGACGGCCCGCGAATCACCATGGGCGCAGGCGCATTCCACAGGTAGTGTCCCTTGGCCACAAAATTCGTAATCTGATTGAACGCGCAGACGATGAAGTCGATGAACTGCATTTCGCAGATCGGGCGCAATCCGCAATAGCTCATTCCGCAAGCCGCGCCGATGATGGCGCTCTCGCTGATCGGCGTATCGATTACGCGCTCCCATCCGAACCGCTCCAGCAGCCCCTCGCTGGTTTTGAACGCCCCGCCGTACACGCCAACATCTTCGCCCATCAAAATGACCGCCGGGTCGCGCTCCATTTCCTCGAACATCGCTTGCTTGATGGCTTCGAGAAAAGTGACTTGCCCTCCGTTCGATACGCTGCCGTTGGGTCCGGCCCCGTTTGGTTTGGGCATGGCTATCTCCGCGCCTTTTTCGAAGCGCTCGGTGTCCCGGGCTTTACGTTCTTTTTTGACGTCGCCTTCGTTGCCATTTTCGCCGCCGGCTTCCCACCGTTCGCGGATTTTGCGTCATCCCCAGCGGCATGCTCTGCCGGCTGTGTGTCGCCGAAGTGAATCGGCGCGTTTGCGCCACCGGAGCCCTTGCCCGATCCAAATCCTGGAACCGTCCAGACTCCCTTGACGCTCGCTCTTGGTGGTGTCACCTCGGCAATCGGCCGCTCCCACTTCGCGCGGATCTTGTGGCAATCGTCGCCGGTGCAGTACACGCCCGTCTCGGCGAATTCCGGCGGTGGCATCGGAGAGTGTTCCGCAAATTCCCGTTCTGCGGCGAGCAGGGTGTCAATCTTGTCCTCAATCTCTTCCTTGTTCTTGGCATCGAGGAGTTTTTCGCCCAACAAAAACCTTTCGTACAACGCGACCGGATCGCGCGCTTCCCAATACGCGCGCATCTCTTTCGGTACGTACTCGGCGGGGTCGTGTTGCGCGTGCCCCATGCGCCGGAAAGACTTCGCCTCAATCAAAATGGGGCCTTCTCCAGCCCGTGCCCGCTCCACGGCTTCTTTGGCCGTCGAGTAAACGGCCACGATGTCGTTGCCGTCCACAATGTAACTGTCGATGCCGTAGGCCTTCGCGCGGTCTGCCAAATTCTCCAGCGGCACTTGCTTGCGCACCGGCGTCGAATACGCCCACAAATTATTCTCAAGAATCAAAACAAACGGCGCTTTCTGGGTGGCCGCAAAGTTCAGCCCTTCGTGAAACACGCCGGTCGAACTGCCGCCGTCGCCGATCCAAGTCATTGCCACGGTTTTCTGTCCCAGGTAGCGTCCCGCCATCGCTACGCCGGTCATCACCGGAATCAAATCGCCAAGCATGGAAATCGGCGAAACGATGTGGAGATCATCCAAGTCCCCAAAGTGGCTGGTGCCGTCCTTGCCCTTCGTCGGCGAATCGTACTTCGCCATGTGCTGCATGAAAATGTCGCGGGGCCGCACGCCCTTGACCAGCAGCGCCCCGATGTTGCGAATCATAGGCGCCAGCCAGTCTTTTTTCTCCAGTGCGTACGCGGTGCCCACGGAAATCGCTTCCTGGCCAAGGCTGGAGTAAAGCCCCCCGACAATTTTGTTTTGCCGGAACAGCTTCACCATCATGTCTTCGACGGCGCGGTTCAGCCGCATGTAGTAGTACAGGTCCATGTACTGCCGCCGCGTCAATTCTTTCTTCATCCCGGCTCCAATTCCTATGCGGAAACCATCGCGGCCTGCTCCGCGTGCTCCAGTTTCTCCAGCAGTTCCTTCCTGGACGCTTCCTTCATTTCCAGCTCGAGCAGCTCTCCAAGATAATTCGCAATCCGCGGTGCGACTTCCTTTTCTTCGACGCTGCGGCCCAGCAATTTCTCCAGGGATGTGGCTTTGCGGTCCGCAATCCCGCACGGCACGATCCAATCGAAGTTCCGCAAATCCGTGGACACGTTGTAGGCAAATCCATGCGAAGTAACCCAGCGGCTGATGTGTACGCCGATGGCTCCCAGTTTTTCTTCGCTATTCTCTGTCCGCACCCAAATCCCGGTCTTGCCCGCGACGCGCTGGGCCGCAATTCCGAACTCCGAGGTCGCCCGGATCATAGCCTCTTCCAAAGTCCGCACGTACCAAACCACATCGCGCCGGATCGCGCCCAGGTTCAGAATCGGATAGCCCACGATCTGTCCCGGCCCGTGATAAGTGATGTCCCCGCCGCGGCTCGTCTCGTGGTACTCCACGCCTTTTTGCCGCAACACACGCTCGGAAACCAGCAAGTGTTCGCGCTTCCCGTTTCGTCCCTGCGTAATGACGTGCGGATGCTCGCACAGCAGGAGAACATCCTCGATCGCTTCAGCCTTGCGTGCCGCAACAACGCGCTTCTGCAACGCGTAGGCATCCGCGTAACCGATTAGTCCCAGGTCGATTCTCCAGCAGATTTTCACCAGTCACCCGTCACGAAACGCGAGTCACTACACATTAATCTGCAACCCTCGCACCGACGCAAACGCGTCGCCCATCGCTTCCCAGACCGTGGGATGCGCGTGCATCATGTTCATCATGTCGTCGATGGTGCCTTCGAGATTCAACACTGTTGCGGCTTCCGCGAGCAGCTCCGTTGCTAGTGGCCCGATGATGTGAATCCCGAGCACTTCGCCGTAGGATTCATCCGAAACCACTTTGATGAATCCACCGTGGCTCCCCAGAATCGTTGCCTTGCTGTTGCCTACAAACGGAAATTTTCCGACTTTCACATCGTACCCTGCGTCGCGCGCCTGCTTTTCAGTTAAGCCAATCGAACCGATCTGCGGCTCGCAGTATGTCGCATTCGGAATCCTGGTTTTCACGATCTGATGAGCCGGCTTCCCGGCGATATGCGTTACCGCGATAATCCCTTCCATCATGGCCGCATGCGCCAGCTGCGGTAGCCCCGCAACGATGTCGCCGATGGCGTACAGCCCTTTCTCGGCGGTCTCCATGTTATCGCCCACGTGGACGAATCCCCGTTCCAGCTTGGCCTTTGATTTTTCCAGCCCGCAGCCATCCGTCATGGGCTTGCGGCCCACCGCCAGCAGCAGCTTCTCCGCCTGCAGCGTCTGCGCTTTTCCGTCCTTGTCTTTGAATGCCACCGCGACGCCCTTCGGATCCTTCTTTACCGATTCCACCGCGCAACTGGTGAAAACCTGGATGCCTTTCTTCTGAAAGGCCTTGGTCAGCTCCGCGGAAATTTCTTCGTCTTCCACTGGCACGACGCGCGGCAGCGCCTCAAGGATGGTCACGTGCGTTCCGAACGAATTGTAGATAGAGGCAAACTCCACGCCCACGGCGCCCGCGCCAACAACGATCAAGGTCTTCGGAATTTCCGGCAGCTGGAGAATCGAGCGGTTCGTCAGAATCGTTTTGTGGTCGGGTTCAATGCCAGGGAGCGATTTCGCTTCTGAACCACTCACCATCAGGATGTTGGCAGCCTCAATCACGGTTTTCTTGCCGTCCTTCTCTACGTTTACGCGCCCGGGGCCTTCATACCTTCCCCAGCCTTGCACCCAGTCCACCTTGTTCTTCTTAAAGAGAAATTCAATCCCCTTGGAATGCTTCTTGACGATCTTGTCTTTCCGCGAAAGGACGTTAGCCCAGTTGATTTTCAACCCGCTGACTTCGAAGCCCAGCTCCGCGCCATTTTTAAATTGATCGTAAACTTCAGCATGATGCAGCAGCACCTTGGTGGGAATGCAGCCCACGTGGAGGCACGTTCCGCCCAGGTAGGGGTCCTTTTCCACCACCACGGTCTTCAGGCCAAGTTCGCCCGCCCGGATCGCCGCCACATAGCCGCCCGGACCACTCCCGATAATCGCCACATCGTACTTTGCCACTTGTAGTCTCCCTTCCGCAGGGGCCAGAACCGATGAGGCGCGTGCTTCCTCACCGCAGTCACACTCGAAAAAAGCTCGAGGGGAGTCAGGCCGAAAAGACGGGTCGCCGGACCTTCGTTTGCAAACTCTATCCCAAACGGAGAAAAAGCCGCCCACGCTTACGGCGCAGACGGCTGCGTCCCAGCAAACACTGAATTTTAGCAGCCGTCCGTGCGCCTCGCAACCTTGGGCCTGGCCACGTCCGCCAACAGCTTGTTGTGTGGTTCTCTGCCTGGGAGAACGCTCTCTTGAGGCGAAGCTTCGGCGAATTCTTGCATTTTTCAGCTTGAAAACCGCTTTTTTATCCTGCTCCAGTACTAGTTATACGCTCCCGCTGCGCGGCATGGCATCGACCTGGCTGCCGTGGCCACGCGCCGGGCTAATTCACAGAACAATTTGGCGTATCAACGCTACTATGTTGACCATTCCGGGATCCGGCCGTAAAATCGATTTGTCCGTTTACGCGCGGGGAATGGCTGGGAAGTAGCGCTCCTCCAGGATAACTCGGTGGTGCATTTGGTGGCCCGCCGTGATAAAGGCTAAAGCGCGCACCGTCACTTCCTTCTCATTGGCTACGCCGCGCCGTGCCCAGACGCCTTCCTTGAACGAATGAAACAGGCTGACGCTCGCGCTGCGCACGGCTCCAAACTCCTCAGCAAGGTCCGCGAGTGTCCGTTCGCCAAACCCGCCACTGCGCACGTAGTCCTCCTGCTCGAAGCCGGGCAGCGGCGTTTGGTCGGCGCGCGCGAATCGTAACGCACGGTAAGCAAAAATCCGCTCAGTATCCGTGATGTGCCCAAGGACTTCCTTTACCGTCCACTTTCCCGGTGCGTACCGGAAGCTTCCGTCCCGCTCGCTTCGTCCCGCAAACAACTGCAACATCTGTAATCTTTGCGATTCCAAAACGCTCAGCACATCAGACCCCGGAACCTTTGAGATATAATTCGCATAGTAATCCGCATACTCGGTCGCTTCGGGTCTCTTCATGATGGATTCCTCTCTCCTGGAGACTGGATTATAACGCTTGGATGAGCTTCCGCGCACAGCGAGAGTGCCGGATGCCGCACCGGATCTCACTTGCTGAATATCTCAGGTTCTCGCTTGCGAGAAAGCACACAGCAGCCAGTTCGGACGTCGCACGCGATCTTGCGGCGCTGCGATCGCTTCCAATCCCAATTTTTTTTCTGTTCGCAGGCCAAACTGTGCTTTTGGTTTTGCGTTCCTTATTGCAAGATAAACGATTGCAAGATAAACGCCTGCCTATGAGCACACCCAATCGCAAGACCATGCGCGTGGCCTTCCAGGGCGAACCTGGCGCTTTTAGCGAAGCCGCCGCTATCCAGCTTCTCGGAAGCGCGATTACGACCATACCCCGGCATACATTTGAGACCGCCTTTACGGCCATCGCAGAAGGCGCCGCGGATGCGCTGCTGGCGCCCGTGGAGAATTCTTTGGCAGGCTCCGTCGTTCGCGTCTTCGATCTGCTGAACGAAAGCCGGCTTGCGATTGTCGCGGAGACCATTCTGCCGATCGAAATGCAGCTGATCGCAGCTCCCGGCGCGTCGCTCGCTGATATTCGGTCCGTCGCGTCGCATCCCATGGCCCTTGCTCAGTGCGAGCGTTTTTTCGCCGCGCATCCTCAATGGAAACGCGTGCCCGCCGAAGACACCGCCGGCAGCGTACGCGAAGCGCTTTCTCGCGGAGACAAGTCCTACGCCGCCATCGCCGGACGACGCGCCGCCGAGCATTATCACGGCGTGATTCTTGCCGCGAGCATCCAGGACAATGCCGAAAATTTCACTCGCTTTGTGCTCTTGGTCCCCGAAAACGAAACGGCCGCATGGATTTCGCCCGCCGCTCGCAAGGTTTCGCTTGCCATGCGTCTGGCACACCGCCCCGGTGCGCTCCTCACTTCACTGGAGCCCTTCGCCAGGCACGGCGTGAATCTGCTCAAGATTGAGAGCCGTCCCATTCATGGCCAGCCTTGGGAATATCAGTTTTTCATTGACGTTGAAGCAAGCGATGTTACGCGGCTCGAGCAAGCGCTGAACGAAGTACGGGTCGCCACCAGCGAACTTCGCGTCCTTGGCCGCTACGTCGCTGCGTCAGGAGTTTCGTCCGAATAGCATCAAAAGAAAAAGGCCAGCGTTTCCGCTGGCCTCTCTTTCGTTACTTCGTTATTTCTTTGCGTCGTTATTTCATCTTCAGCAGTAGCTGCACTCCGGATCCCCCATCCCTCCGGTCATGCCGTCCTTCATTCGCCGCAGGCGCCGTCCCAGCCGCTCGGCAAGTTGATGCCGTGCGCGCCATAACCTGGCCTTCAGCGTGTTTTCCGTGACCCCCAACTTCTTGGCGGCTTCGCCCGTCGAAAATCCCTGAACTTCGCGCAGGACAAACGCGGTTCGCAGCAGCGGCGAGAGTTCGTCGAGGTTTTCGCTGATCATCTCGCGAATCTCCGTGCTCGCAAACACCTGCTCGGGATTCGGCCCGTCGTCCGCGAAGCGCTCCGAAGCAGGCAGCTCTTCCTCGCGGGGCGTTTCGTCCAGAGAAATCGCCGGACGCGCCTTCGCGCTCCGCCGCCGCATAAGCGCCGCGTTGATCACGATCCGCGTTAGCCATGTTGAAAACTGCGACCGCCCCTCAAAGCGATTCAGATTGCGATATGCCGAGAGCAGTCCGTCCTGAAGGGCATCTTCTGCGTCTTCCGTGTTTCCCAGCACTCGCAGAGCCGTCTGAAACAACGGCCGGTGGTAACGCCGGAACAGCGCTTCCACCGCCTGCTCGTCGCCTCTCTGCCCTGCGCGGATCAACTTCTCTTCGTTGAGTTGTATTCCCACTGCCGCTTGAGTTGCCATCGTTCCCCCCAATTGAATCAAAACTCTTGCGCGACCTCTGGGCGCAGACGCCTTCCTTAGTGGACCGGTACACCACCTGCCGGCGCTTTCGGTTTTCGCATCATCACCAAAACGGGAATCACCGCGAAAAACACCACGCCGAGCATCTTGAAATTGTCGATAAACGACAGCATCACCGCTTGCCGCTGGATCGTGCCGTAAATCATGCCGTGCGCTTGCGCGCCGGCGTGCGCCGCGGTCGATCCGGCTCCGATGAGTCTTACTTGCATCCCGTTCAGCATGTTGTGATACGCCGCGCTGAAATCGTTGACGTGCTCCATCAGCCGCGATTGATGAAACTGCGTGCGGCGGTCCAGCATTGTCGTCACGGTCGCGATTCCCAC
>Ga0209801_1001894_pt1 | contig 12536 bp, 16 predicted proteins | sample GraSoiAngelo_127_FD_185884 | JGI IMG/M metagenome (GOLD analysis project Ga0209801, IMG submission 185884) | Grasslands soil microbial communities from the Angelo Coastal Reserve, California, USA - 14_0927_09_40cm (SPAdes) (version 2) | ecosystem: Environmental > Terrestrial > Soil > Grasslands ... | reverse complement strand
CTTGCACTGGGAGTCACGCGAATGCGCCGACCGGTCACTGTCAGTGTGACATTTGCAGTTCCCACGTAGACATGGCCTTGCGCCGCCACCACACCGTCGTGCGCGTGCGCCACTGGGAGACTGGTTCTCTTGGCGAGAGCTTCAGCCACCAGCTTCTCGCGGGCCGCATTGAGATGTTGAGCGATAATCAAGGTCACAGTGCATTCAGCCGGCAAAGCGGCCAGCAGTTCGGAAACGGCCTCAAGGTCGTCCGCAAAGGACGCCACGGCTACGATGGGAGATGTATCCATTCACTGCGCTCGAGGGTGAGAACCGTCCACTGAACAGGAGAACGTCCGATCCTCGGATGGCCTCGAGGTCCTTCGGTCATCACTTGGGTAGGCATGCTCCGCCTTGCCTGCGAAAGCCCTCCACGCAAGTCCACCCATTGCCCGGAAGAGTCAATATACGCGGTTCAACCGTCAGACACTCTTCGGTACCCCTCGCGTTGCAAGCTGCGTCGCGACCGTTCGCCCACGTACTGAAGCTACTGCCTCAGACAGTTTCCATGGCCGCGGCAAAGCGTATCTCCGAGCGATCGCAACGAGCTCACCCCATTGAGTTTGATCGAACTTCTTATCCGAACTCGTCCACTCGCGAATGAATCGGGAGCGAGTCACAATCTCCCGGCGCAAGCACGCTTCGTACGGCTCATCCGCTTGGCGCGTGCGCGCTGCTGCCACACTCGCGATTCTTGCCAATTCCGCGAGAAAGCCCGCCGAAACCCACACCCTGACACCATCTGCGCTGAGCTGTTCTTTGAGCATGCGCGGGGCGTTTGTGAATCTCGGTACGAGCAACTCAATCGTGGAATCCAGTAGTTTCATGAACTTCCAAGGGTATATGCGCGTCAGTCTCCGATAAAGGGCTGCGGGGCGCTCGTTCCATACCCACTCCAACTCCTCGGCGAACCGCTTCGGCTTGATTGCAGCCGTATGGTCATGCATAGCTGTCCTCCTGGGACTACGCGCCTTTGCGACTCAACATTGCACGCACGTTGCGCGCCGCAAGCACCGGTAGGTACGAGCGTACTTTCGCACCCAACTCGAGCCGTGAAAATTGCTGTGCAAACAGACGCCGGACTTCCACCAATGGTGCGCCCGTTCGGTCGTGCAACGTACTGATCGCACGCTCGTGTCTGGCCGCTTCCTTACCGCGTTCTAGAAGTGAGTTCATCGAGAACCTCCTCGTGAATTTTGAGGCGTATGTTGAGGCAGGCCTCTGCGGCCGGTCGGTGCGCTGACACACAGACTGCAACTACGCACAAAAACACGCTCTCGAAGTTGCACCGTGGTAGTTTGCTTTTCGGTCCGAGGCTCAGGGTAAGCGTCCGCTTATCACCCGCCCACGCTAATTGGATGAATGTTCGGCAGCGAACAGATACAGTTTTACGTTGCGCGCAAGATGGGCGGTTATGAAAGGATACGGGTCTCGGCAGTCTTATCGAGGGTAGTGTTCAGCGTGCGGGGTCGACTCCGGGTTCGAGTCCGGCCCGCTCCGCTATAACGATCCAAGTCAATCAAGGTAACTTATGAATATCAAGCGTCACAGTGCCGCGTTTGCGGCGTTGGTTGGGTTTGTGATTACAAGCGTCGCGGCGGTCGCGGATGATCATGCCTACACTGAAGGACCAGTCGTCAATGTAGCGGCGATTCGGACTGAATTTGGGAAGTTTGATGACTACATGAAATATCTCGACACCACATGGAAGGCCGAACAGGAAGCGGCCAAGAAGGCCGGAAATATCACCAGCTACAGGGTGATCACGGTAGAAGCACGCGGCGAAAATGATGCGGATATTTACCTGGTGACGAACTACAAGAACTGGGCTGCTTTTGACGGTGCAACAGCCAAGGGCGATGCGATAGCAAAACAGGTGGAAGGAACTTTGGCGGCGTCAAACCAAAGCGCGGTTGACCGCGCCAAGATCCGGCGCGTTCTGGGTTCGTGGACCGGACAGGAGCTCGACCTCAAGTAGCACGCGGATCGTCTTGTGCACGATAACAAGCCGGGCCCGCGCCCGGCTTTTTTCTATGGCGCGCCTGTGTATATAGGCAGACGGTTGACCAACCATACGACGGCGTGTCTCTACCCAGAATCTGCCTCACAAATCGTGTAAGTCGCATTGGAAACGTGCCACCTTGACTACTTAGCGCTCTTTTCCCCGCCCGCGGACGCTCACACTACATGTGCCAGCGCACAGAAGCCTCCGCGCCCGCCAGGCATGCTACCTGTTTAGCCACTGAGGGCCGCGAGTGAGCGAACCGACTCTGTGTGTCCGGAATGCGCAGCTGCGGACCGAACCCACCGGCGGCTCGCTTCCTGTCTTCGTACGGAATCCGCTGAATTGACCACCACCGGGAGATCGATATGAATTGGGACGTCTTTAAATCCAACTGGCGGCAGTTCAAGGATAGATTGAAGGCACGCTGGCGAAGTTGGGACATGAGGCCCATCGTGCCGATTGCGGCCAAACGAGCCCCGGCAGACTGGCCGATATCCAAGCAACAGATTGAGCGCCCAAACCAGGTGTGAACCCGCCGACCCACGAGCGGAGCGCCGCGCTCCCTGCGACGATCTCATGCCGCCGGGGCCCCGGACACGCCGAATCCGTGAGCCTCGAGGGAGGTGTCGCTTGCTCACCTTCGCCCGCTCACGCCGCAGCTGCAGGTTGCCGCACGGATCGCGACCCAGACGAAATCCGGCAGGCGGCAAGGCTGGCTACCTGGGAAGATGAAGGCGGCACGACTTCAAGTTGAGCTCAAGCGCCGTTGCGAAGACCGGCGATCTTGAATGAACCCGCTAATTGGCGACTGATGCGGTCTGTGTGCCGGCGTACGGAAAGCGCGCCGTGGCAAGTCTAGCCTGCAGCTATGGTGGTGGAGCACGAGGACGCAGGAAGATTGAGATGGACTGGAATTCCGCGCAAGCCAACTGGCAGCAGTTCAGGTGCGAGGTGCACGCAAACTGGCGAAGGCTTACCTGCGGTCACCTCGACGCGATTGCGGGCAGGCGCGCGTGTCTTGCGAATAAGATTGAAGAGGCATACGGCGTCACAGGCGACGTAGCCGAGCAGCAGATCAAGAGCTTCGAAGCGCGCAACCAGCACCCGCGTCCCGTGAGCTTTCGTTGAGCAGGCTATCGTGGCCGCGCATCCGTTGACACAATCCAGGGAGCTCAGCGAAGGCCGCGCACGAGGCGGCATGCCGCGCATATTGATAGTCGATGACGACGTGGATGCCGCCGATGCTCTCGCGTCCTTGCTGCAAGCGGCGGGGTACGGCGATACGCGCGTCGCGTACACCGGCGCGACGGCTCTTGCTCTCGCCGTCGAGTTCGTGCCCACGGTTCTGCTCGTGGACCTCGATCTGCCTGACATGAGCGGTTACGACGTCGCCCGGCATCTCTCTCAACATCCGCAGCTGCAGACCCTGAGACTGATTGCATTGACGGTTAGCAGTGAGCACCCCGGCCGCGAACTCGCGCGTGAGGCGGGGATCGAGCGATACCTGATCAAGCCCATCGGCGCCGCGGGCCTGGACGAGTTGTTCACCTGATCTCACGACCCGACGGGTGATCCTCTGCATGCTCCCCTGTCGCTTCGGACGTGCACAGCAGCCGCAGAAGCAATTGCCCGAGTTTTAATCCACCCGGGGCGGAAGGCAGCAGCAGCATCGCGCCAAGGAGGTCTGCGCTGAGGCTGCGCAGTTTCCACGGTAGATCGCGCGCGACGCACGTCGCGTGTTTCGCACTGATTGCAAGTCGAAACGAGCAGTCTCGCGCAATAAATATATCATTTGTGCACGCGCCGCACGCGCTCGACATCGGACGTATACTCCGCGCCCTCAACCGCATACGAGTTGAGTTGGTTGGCGAATTCTCGCTGACTATACGTCGAGGTTCAATTTATGGATCAATCAAAGAGCTTGCCTGCCGGCGAAGCCGCGAGGAACTCCAATACTGCACCCACGAAGAACATCGTTGACACGATGATCGCCGCGGGCCATTTCACGACCTTTGCTGCCGCAGTCAACGCAGCGGGTCTGACGGGTGAGCTGGCCGGCAAGGGCCCGTTCACCGTTTTCGCGCCGACCGATGAGGCGTTCAAGAAGCTCCCGGCGGGCGGGTATGAGAGCCTGCTCAAGGACGTGGGCAAGCTCAAGGCAATTCTTAACTACCACGTGGTCTCGGGCTATTTCATGGCCAGGGACGTGAAATCAGGAGAAGTGATGACGCTGCAGGGCAGCCCGTTGACGGCAGCGGTGTCGTCATCGGACGTTCGAGTCAATGGGGCCCGCGTCACCAAGGCGGACATCGTTACGACGAACGGCATCGTTCACGCTATCGATGCGGTCATTCTGCCCAAGAACTGGCAATTGCTGGCCGCCGCGGCCTGACGATCGCCTTTCGCTAAGCACTTTCGTGCACTCAGAAGGTCCCGTTCGCGGGACCTTCTCTTTTTGTTAGCCCGTGCTTAGTGATCAGCCCGCTGGCCCTCGTTCGCGGCGCCGATCGGTCGGCTGATTTCCGCTCCAAGCAAGTCTGACCCTGCGCACGAAACCTCGGCAAGATAGAGCGGATTGCTGTAGCCTGCGCCTCGAGGCTCGTGATCTTTCGACTTGTCTGCCCTTGGCCTTGTGCCGTTCCGGCGCGTGTTCTGGCCGACGTCTGTCACCTCGGAAAGTCTGGCGAACCAGGAGGCAGGGCCTTCCTGCTCGTTTCCCTTTTGTCTTCGTGAGTAGTTCGCAGTGACCAAACTATACGTTGGAAATCTTCCCTTTACGGCCACCGAGGATACCGTGCGCGCCCTGTTCTCTCCGCACGGAACGGTTGAGAAGCTCGCCCTGATCAACGATCGCGACACCGGTCGCCCACGGGGCTTCGGTTTCGTTGAGATGTCGAATGCCGATGCCACGCGCGCCGCGGGAGCTCTGAACGGTACGGACTTCGGCGGCCGCGCCCTCAGGGTCAGTGAGGCCCAGGAGCGCGCCCGCGCGAGCACAGACGCAGGCGGGCCGCGGCGCTGAGGTCGGGGACTGCAGCTACTCGCGGCAGGCGCGGGACTGCTTTAGGGTAGCGCTGTGGCGCTCAGGGGCGCAGGACAGGCCCTTTGACGCGTCGGTCGAAGTCGTCGTGCTGACACGCGAAAGGTGCTCGTGCAACGACGTCACGAGTGCTAACGCCGGCGGCGCGGCGATTTCCTTCGCCGCGAACCTTCCCGGATCGGATCACGCATACGAGTGCCCCGCGTTCGGTGGTCGCCAGAACGCACTCTTGCCCGCGATCCACCTCTTGCGGTTTAACTTGCGCGTGTCACGGTGCCGGCCACAAGCGGCGCGAAGCCTCAATCGGTCTTCCCGGGCGGCCAAACCAGCGGGATGAATTCACGCTTGTTGCGGCGGTAAACGCTGAAGTCTTCGCGGTCTGTGGTGATGACTTTGTGATGGGGGTACAGTTCGCTCATCCTGATCAGGCAAAGGTCAGCCAAATCTGGATTTCGGTCCGAGTACCTCTTGGCGAGCGCTGCGAGCTGAGGAATGTGCTTGTTGCAATCGAACGCCAGCTCGATCAGTTGCTGACTGATGAGCGCCAGGGCCGCGGCGCTGCTGCCAAGATGAAATGCGGTTTCCGAGAGCACCGATTCGCAGGTCAGCAAGGGCTCGGTTTGATCCTCAGCCAAGCTGGCCGCCCAATCGTGATGTCGATCGTTGCGGCTGACGAAAGCAACCAGAAAGCCCGTGTCAGCGATCCCCTTCATGAACGCGAATAGCCCTTGCGCTTGGACAGGTCGCGGGGAAGCCCCTGAATGCTACCCGCCATTTTCATGAAGGGTTTGTCCGGCGCCGCCATGCGCGCCTTCTCAAGATTGTCCTTGATGATCTGGCTCTGCGGGACACCACGACGCCGCGCCAGATCGCGCAACCACTGGGCCAGCTCTGCTGGCAGGCGAACCGTAAACGTATTACTCATTTGGCAATAGTGTATTCGGCACTGAGCGTGGTTGCAACTCCGCCCCCGCGATCACGCTCGGCGACATGGGATTTGCCGAGTTAGGCGGAGATAATATTAGACAGCTCGAGCTGAGATTCCCGCTGCCAGCTCGTCCGCACGTTCGTACCACCGCACGTAGTCGGGCTATCGCTTCCGCGTGCGCGCGAGGCGGCGATCGAACGAATACGGTCTCGGCGGAGAAAGCTGGAAGCGTCGAAAGTCGGGGTGCGCGGGATTCAAGAGAAAGTTCCATTCCTCCACGACCACAGCTGAGGGGACTTGAAGTACGGCGGTCTCTAAGCGCTCAAGCCAAACGCGTCCCAGCTCCTGCAGCGCCGGCGGCGCCTCGGCATTGGACCAATTCTTCGGCAACCGATCGATGGCGACGGTCTCTACTTTGAGATCGTCGGGCCACTCTGCGCTCGCGATCACAGACGCCGGCACCCAGCCACGGTGCTTATAGTTCAACGTGTACTCGAGCACGGCGAGCGCGATGCTGCCCGAGGTGTAGACCACCCGGTGCCCGCGAGGTGTCCAGCGGCCGCTCGCGTGCAGCCCGCCTCTGCCGGAGAAGATCTCACTTTGATGCCGGCGCTTGGTGAGCCGATAGACCGTGGTCAAGCGTAGAGACCGTACTCCATCTGATACAGGAGGTTACTCACCTTCTCGGCACCCGCATCGGTTGCGAGGACCTCGAGGGGCCTGCGCCCGCCGAGGGACTCACTGGGCTCGCGGAGCCAGCCGACCGCGTGTGACCGGTCCTCCAGCACCTCCTCCGCGAGTGCCAAGATTCGCGCAAGGCGAGCGACGCGGTCGGAAACTGCAGGATCCAAGCGAGAACGGCGCTTCCAGCGTGCCCGGGTCCGAAGACTGACCTGAAGCAGCCGGTCCTCCTCGTCGGGGCTCAGTGCAAGCGTGTGGGCAACTCGCTCATAGGCTTTGATCGGCAGGCCTCGTTCGATCTCCGCGAGCAAGTCCACGCGATGGGCGCGGGCCCCAAAGACTTGGCGGCCCCCGAGAACCTGCATTAGGTTTGCGGACATGCTCGACTCCGATCCTGCCACATGGCATATATTGTAGTGCCATATGACATTAGGTGCAACTGCATCAGAGGATATGGGAATTAAGGTTGATGAGCGCCTCGGCGGACGTGTTCGCCGTGAGCGCGGTCACTGTTGCACGGGGTTCGCCCTATCGGGTGAACAGCGCTTCGAAGAGGCGCTGTGACTCTTTACAGGCCCTCGTCGGTCAAGACGACCGATCTAGCCTTGCCGACGGGGTCCGTAATGTAGCCCCTGAGCCACCTGCATATCCATACCCGCACATCCTTCCTGCGAATGCTGGGAAATCTCGCGGGTGGCCTACACGAGAGAATTTTCGGTTGGATTCTTCAGATTGCCGACGAAAAGGGCTGGCTTTAGGGTCCTTACCGCCCACTTACCGCAAGCGTGCTCCTTCACACCCTAGATTTGAGGGTTACAGAAACCTAAGTGCTTGTAATTGGCGGAGAGAGAGGGATTCGAACCCTCGAAGGGCTTTTGACCCTTACACCCTTAGCAGGGGTGCGCCTTCGACCACTCGGCCATCTCTCCGCGCACTGGGAAATGCTTGTGTGTCAGTCGGCTGCGCCGGGCTGTCCGACGGCCCCGCCGCGCGGGGCGGCCATGATACTGAAGCGCTTTGCGGGCGGCAAAGAGGGTTCGGACCCCGCGCTCGCGCGGCGCTCCGCCCTCAGGCCGCGAGCCGTGCGCGCACGAACTCCTGCACCGACTCGAGCGCCGCATCGAGCGCCTCGGGCCTGCTGCCGCCGGCCTGCGCGAAATCCGCCCGACCGCCGCCGCGCCCTCCCACCTGCGCGGCGACCGCACCGGCGAGCTCGCCCGCCTTGATGCGCGCGGTCTGATCCGGCGTAACCCCCACGACCAGCACCACCTTGGCGGGGTTCTCGATGCTCGCCAGCACGACGACGGCGGACTTGAGACGCTCCTTCAGCTGATCCACGGCGTGGCGCAATGCGCCGGCGTCCGCGCCATCCACCTTGGTCGCCACTACCTTCACGCCCTGCACGTCGACGGCGCCCGCGGCGAGATCGACTCCCTGCCCGGACGCCAGTCGGTCCCTGAGGGAGCGAATCTCGCGTTCCAGCTGCCGGGTGCGCTCGAGCTGCTCGCGCACCTTGTCCTTGAGCTCCTCCGGCGTGCCGCGCACGAGGGCCGCGATCTCCTTTAGCAGCGCCTCGTTCTGCTCGACATAGTCTAGTGCTCCCTCCCCGGTGAGCGCTTCGATGCGGCGCACGCCGGACGCGACGCCGCTCTCGTTGACGATCTTGAAGAGTCCGATGTCGCCGGCGCGCTGCACGTGAGTGCCGCCGCACAGCTCCATCGAGAACTCCCCGAGGCGCAGCACCCGCACGTCCTTGTCGTACTTCTCGCCGAAGAGCGCGATGGCCCCGCCCGCCACCGCGCCTTCGTAGTCCATGACGCGCGTCTCTGCGGGAATGTTGGCGCGGATCTGCGCGTTCACGAGCCGCTCGATCTCGTGCAGCTCCTCAGGCGTCACCGGCTGGAAGTGCGAGAAATCGAAGCGCAGCCGGTCGGGCGCCACCAGAGATCCCTTCTGCTGCACGTGCTTGCCGAGCACCTTGCGCAGCGCCGCGTGCAGGAGGTGGGTGGCGCTGTGATTGAGCGCCGTCGCCTGGCGGCGCGCGCCGTCCACTCGCGCCGTGAGCGTATCGCCGACACGCATACTGCCCTGCTCCAGGCGGCCGACGTGTACATGCGCGGCGCCGTCCTTCTGCGTGTCTTCCACGACGAAGCGCACCCCGGGACCGGTGAGCTCGCCCGCATCGCCCACCTGGCCGCCCGCTTCGGCATAGAACGGCGTCTGATCGAGCACCACCTCGCCCCGCTCGCCGGCGGCGAGCGCGTCGACCGGGGCGCGTCGCTTGAGCAGCGCCACCACGCGGCCGGAGCCGCTGATCCCCTCGTAGCCCTGGAACTGCGTGCGCGCATCGAGTGAAGCGCCGCCGCGCCGATCGAAGTCCACGAACTTGCTGGCCTCCTGGGAACGCCGCCTCTGCTCTTCCATCGCCGCCTCGAAGCGCGCCAGATCGATGCCGAGGCCGCGTTCGCGTGCGACGTCGGCCGTCAGGTCTACCGGGAAGCCGTACGTATCATAGAGCTTGAACACGGTATCGCCGTCGATCACCTGCGCGCCGCGCAGGTTCCGTATGGCGCCCTCGAGCAGCACCATGCCGTTGGCGAGGGTCTCGGCGAAGCGCTCTTCCTCGGTGCGCAGCACGCGCTGCGTATGGTCGCTCCCGCGCACGAGCTCCGGGTAAGCCTCGCCCATCTGCTCGGCGAGCACCGGCACCAGTTTGTGGAAGAACGGCTGCTGCATGCCGAGCTTGTAGCCGTGGCGGATCGCGCGCCGCATGATCCGCCGCAGCACGTAGCCGCGACCTTCGTTGGTCGGCAGCACCCCGTCGACCACCAGGAAAGCGCTGGCGCGGATGTGATCCGCGATCACGCGCAGCGAGCTCGAGGTGAGCACCGAGGTCCCGGCGAGCCTGCCCGCCTCGCCGATCAGGTTCTTGAACAGATCGATGTCGTAGTTGGAATGCACGCCCTGCATCACGGCCGCGATGCGCTCGAGTCCCATGCCGGTGTCCACCGAGGGCTTCGGCAGCGGCGTGAGCTTGCCGTCCGCGGAGCGCTCGAACTGCATGAACACCAGGTTCCAGATCTCGACGAACCGGTCTCCCTCCTCCTCGGCGGACCCCGGCGGGCCGCCGGGAATCCCGGGGCCGTGGTCGTAGAAGATCTCGCTACACGGCCCGCACGGGCCGGTATCGCCCATGGCCCAGAAGTTCGACGCCTCGCCGAGCCGTGCGAAGCGCTCTGGACTGACGCCGACATCCTTCAGCCAGATGTCCGCCGCCTCATCATCATCGCTGTACACCGTGCACCACAGCCGCGCGGGATCGAGCCCGAGCGTGCTGGTGAGGAAATCCCACGCGAAATGGATCGCCTCGCGCTTGAAATAATCGCCGAAGGAGAAGTTGCCGAGCATCTCGAAGAAGGTGTGGTGGCGCGCGGTATAGCCCACGTTCTCGAGATCGTTGTGTTTGCCGCCGGCGCGCACGCAGCGCTGGCTCGAGGTGGCGCGCAGGTAGTCGCGCCGTTCCCGGCCGAGAAACACGTCCTTGAACTGCACCATGCCGGCGTTGGTAAAGAGAAGGGTCGGGTCGTTGCCGGGCACGAGCGAGCTCGAGGGCACGATCACGTGGCCGCGCGCGCGGAAAAAGTCGAGAAACGCGCTGCGCACCTGCGCGGCGCTCATGTAAGAAGGCTTGTTCAAAGGGATTTCAGTCCGTATCCAGGTCGGCGCCCGTAGCCGCGCGGATATGATCCGACGAAAAGCCACGATACTGCAAAAAACGCGCCTGTCGCGCCTTGTCCGTCCAGCTCGCCGGGGGCTGCCCGCCGAACTTGGCGCGCCGCGCGCGGCTTGCGAGCGCGCGCCAATCCGGCCCGCCCGCGAGCGCCGCATCCACCAGGGCATCCGGCACCCCGTGCCGGCGGAGCTCGGCGGCGATGCGGATCGGGCCCTGTCCGCGCTGCGCGTGCCAGTTGACGTAGTTTTCCGCGAAACGCCGGTCGTCGATGACACCGCGCGCAGCGAGCCCGGCGATCACCTCCTCCGCGGCGGCGGCCTCAAAACCCTTCGAGCGCAGCTTCGCGTGCAGCTCCGCCCTCGCGAAATCGCGCCGGGCGAGCAGTGCGATTGCCGCCGCACCCACGGCCTCGCGGTCCGCGCTGCGCTCGGCACTCATCGGTTTGGTCGATCGGCGTACGGTCATCGTTTTGAAGTATAGTGAGAGCGTGCCGTCGGCGGCTCGCTCGGTGCAGCTGCTCCGGAGACCACTCGGGAGGAAACGGTCATGCGATTCGCAGCTACAGTGCTCGCGTGCCTTGGCGTCGGTGCCGGCTCCGGGGCGCTCGGCGATCCGCCCGCCAGCCCGCCTGCGACCGCGCCACCGGCGACCACGCCCTCCTCGGCTACCCAGACTCCGGCGCCGGCAAAGCCCGCCGTCGACCCGGAGGAGAAACGTCTCATCGCGCAGGGGTATCGCGCGAAAATGCGCCATGGCGAGAAAGTCTTCTGCCGCACGGAGCCGGAGCTCGGCTCGCGCCTGGGTGGAAAGGAGATTTGCGGGACGGTTGCAGACCTCAAGGCCCAGCAGGCCTCGACGCGCGAGGAAATCCAGAGGGAGCAGCGGACGATGACACCGCCGGGGAAGTGAGCGCGGCGGCGGTGTTTGCGGCCCCTCAGGCGCTGTTGGCGGCCTGCTCGCCGTTGCCGTTGCGCTGCTGTCGCGGCGGCAGGAGCCTCGCGCGCACCTGCTCCTCGATCTCGCGCGCCACCTCCCGGTTCGACTGCAGGTAGGCGCGCGCATTGTCCTTGCCCTGGCCGATGCGGCTGCCCTTGTAGGCATACCAGGCGCCGGATTTCTCGATGATCCCGAGCGAGCTCCCGAGCTCGATGATCTCGCCTTCGCGCGAGATGCCCTGTCCGTACATGATCTCGAACTCCGCCTCGCGGAACGGCGGCGCCACCTTGTTCTTCACCACCTTCACGCGCGTCATGTTGCCGGTCACTTCCTCGCCGTTCTTGATCGCGCCGATGCGCCGGATGTCGAGGCGCACCGACGCGTAGAACTTCAGCGCGTTGCCGCCGGTGGTGGTTTCCGGGTTACCGAACATCACGCCGATCTTCATGCGCATCTGGTTGATGAACACCACGATGGTGTTCGAGCGCTTGATGTTGCCGGTGAGCTTGCGCAGCGCCTGCGACATGAGGCGCGCCTGGAGCCCCACCTGCATTTCGCCCATCTCGCCCTCGATCTCGGCCCGCGGTGTGAGGGCCGCCACTGAATCGATCACGACGATGTCGACGGCGCTCGAGCGCACCAGCATGTCGGTGATTTCCAGCGCCTGCTCCCCGGTGTCCGGCTGCGAGACCAGCAGCTCGTTGATGTTCACGCCGAGCTTCTCGGCGTACGAGGGGTCGAGCGCGTGCTCGGCGTCGACGAACGCCGCGGTGCCGCCGCCACGTTGCACTTCAGCGATGACCTGCAGGGTGAGTGTGGTCTTGCCCGAGGCCTCGGGTCCGAAGACCTCCACTACGCGGCCGCGCGGCAGGCCGCCGACTCCGAGCGCGATGTCGAGCCCGAGTGAGCCGGTGGACACCGTCTCGACGTCGTAGCTCGCCGCGGCATCGCCGAGCCGCATCACCGAGCCCTTGCCGAACTGCTTTTCAATCTGTCCGAGTGCGGCGGCGAGCGCCTTCTTGCGGTTCTCTTCCATCTGCGAATCTTCCCGAGCGCTGGCGCGGTGAGGGAGAAAATTTCCCGGCGGGAATTATCCCATAAACCTGCGGCGATCGGTGCGCGCTCACCGCGCTGTTTCTTGGCTACTCGTGTTCATTCTCCGTCTTACCCAGTA
>Ga0209801_1001888_pt1 | contig 12560 bp, 14 predicted proteins | sample GraSoiAngelo_127_FD_185884 | JGI IMG/M metagenome (GOLD analysis project Ga0209801, IMG submission 185884) | Grasslands soil microbial communities from the Angelo Coastal Reserve, California, USA - 14_0927_09_40cm (SPAdes) (version 2) | ecosystem: Environmental > Terrestrial > Soil > Grasslands ... | reverse complement strand
CACGCTGCATCTCCGCCGTGGTCTCGACCCGATGCGCGGTCACGCCGAACGGGAGCGACAAGTCGGAGGGTCCCGACACGAGGACCACGTCGGCCCCGCGCGTGTGGGCGGCTGCGGCGATGGCGTATCCCATGCGCCCGCTCGACGGGTTGGTGACGACGCGCACCGGATCGAGGTGCTCCCGCGTCGGACCGGCGGTGACGACGACCTTCTTCCCCAGCCACGGCGCGCGCTGCTCGAGCAGGCGCGCCGCGGCGGCGAGCACCGCCTCGGGCTCGCTCATCCGGCCGGGCCGCTCGCTCGGACCCTCCGCGAGCGGCCCGGTATCCGGTCCGATGAAGTGCCACCCGCGACCGGCCAGTGTCTTCACGTTGGCGCGCGTCGCCGCATGGGCGTACATGGCGTCGTTCATGGCCGGCGCGGCGAGCACGGGACCGGTGCGCGCCAGGAGCAGGGCCGTGAGCACATCGTCGGCGAGCCCCAGCGCGGCACGTGCCAGCAGGTGCGCGGTGGCGGGAGCGACGATCGCCAGATCCGGCTGGCGCGCGAGCGCGATGTGCGCGAGCGCTCGGTCGGGCTGCCACAGGGAGGTCAGGACCGGACGCCCGGTGAGCGCTTCGAAGGTGACGGGCCGCACGAACTCGGCCGCGGACGCGGTCAGCACCACGTCCACGGCCGCCCCACCCTCGGCGAGCCGCCGGGCGAGCGTGCAGCTCTTGTAGCACGCGATTCCGCCCGACACGCCGAGAAGGACGTGCCGGCCGGCGAACGACATCAGCCTTCCTGGCGCCGCCGCCGGACGAGCTTGTAGGTAAGGCGGCCGCGCACCAGCTCGTCGAACGCGCGGGTGGTGAGCTTCTCCTCGAAATCTACCGAGCGATCGCGCGGGAACTCGTTCACGAAACGGGCGAACTTGGCGGCCACGAGGACGCCCAGGTATTTGTTCTGTGTCTGCGCGGCCACTTCGGCCGGGGTTACGATCCGCATCACCTGCTCCTTCCGGTAGACTGACTCAGTTGGGCTGCCTCGGTCCTGAGCTGTCGCACAAAGCCCGACAGCAGGCTCGCCATGTCGCGCGGCGGGTGCGGTGCGACACCGCGCCCCTGCACCAGGTCGATCACCTCTCGCACCGCCGTGTCCAGGTCGTCGTTGACGAGCACCTGGTCGTACACGTCTCCGATGTCGCGCCGCGCCGTTTCCACCTCGCGGATCGCTATGTCGATCCGCTGTGACAACTCCGCTTCCGTCTCGGTCCGCCGCTTGCGGAGCCGCTCGATCAGGACCCGGGGTGAGGGCGGGATCACGAAGCTGACCACGGATGCCGGTTGCGGGTACGCCTGCCGCACCTGCCGCGCTCCCTGCACTTCCACGTCCAGCACCACGTGCCTGCCGCTCGCCAGCACGCCCTCGACCTCGCTCCGCAGCGTGCCGTACAGCTCGCCCGCGTACGGCGCCCACTCGAGGAACTCGCCCGCGTCCCGACGCCGCAGGAACTCGTCCTGCGTCAGGAAGTGATACGCCTCGCGGTCCCGCTCGCCGGGTCGCGCCTTGCGGGTCGTCGCGGACACCGAGTACCCGAAGATACCAGGGTGCCGGGTGACGAGCTCCCGCGCGATGGTCGTCTTCCCGCCGCCGGACGGGGCGGCGAGGACGACGACGCGCGCGGGCGGCGTCACTCCAGGTTCTCGAGCTGCTCCCGGAACTTCTCGAGCTCGCCTTTCATGGCGATGACCACGTGGGCGATCACCGCGTCGTTCGCCTTGGACCCGATCGTGTTCACTTCGCGCAACAGCTCTTGCGCCAGGAATCCCAGCTGCTTCCCCACCGCCCCGTCGCCGGCCAGCGCCTCGCGGCACGCCCCGAGGTGGGTGCGCAGCCGCACCAGCTCCTCGGTGATGTCGACCCGGTCGGCGAGCAGGGCGACCTCGACCGCGAGGCGCTGCTCGTCCACCGGCACCCCCGCCGCCAGCTCCGTCACGGCCTTCTTGAGGCGGGCGAGCTCGGCGCCGAGACGCTCGGGCGCGCGGCGCTCGACGGCGAGGGCGCCCTCGGCGAGCGCGTCCAGCCGACCCACGAGCTCGGTCGCCAGGGCCGCGCCCTCGCGCGCCCGCATGGCGACCAGCTGCTGTGCCGCACGCTCGACGATCGGCTCCACCTCGTTCCATTCCGCCGCCGCGCCGTCCCGCTCCAGCGCCAGGACGTCGGGATGCCGCGCCACGAAGGCCAGATCCACCTCGCCCTTGAGCTTGAGCTGCTGCTTGAGCTGCTTTGCCGCCGCCAGCACCTGACGCGCGCGGGCCAGATCGACCGTGACCGCGGACTCCGTCGCCGGCGCCTCGATCCAGCGCGCCGCCACCGTCACGTGGCCGCGATCGAGCAGCCGGCGCAAGCGCTCGCGCAGCTGGTTCTCCGTGCCCGCGAGCTCGAACGGCAGCTTCAGCTGCGGGTTGAAATAGCGGTGGTTCACCGAGCGGATCTCGATCGAGAGCCGCCCGCCGAGGACGCTGCCTTCGGCCGAGCCGAAACCCGTCATGCTCCGCGGCACAGACTCTAAAGCTAGCCGATCAGTTCGTGAACAGCCATCGCACCCCGTAAAACTGATAGTGACGCGGGTAGTCGAGCCCGGGCACGTAGCTGCCGCTCGCTAGGGTCGCGTTGCGCTCGATCCAGAAGATCGTCACGCCCGCGATGCGGATCTCGACGTTCAGCTCCCCGAACGTCTTGCCGGGAAGCGCCAGCGGCGCGCCGCTCGAGTCGAGCCCCGCCGTTCCCCGGCTCCACGACTCCGCCGCGGCCTCCACGCGCAGTGCGAAGATCCCGCTCCGGTACACGCGCCAGAACCTCGAATAGAAGGTGAGCGACACGCGCGCGTGGTACGGCGGCTCGAAGTCGGTCCCGCCCCGGACGAGCGGATCGAAGTACCACCCGGCGAGCTCGAGTCCGGGCAGGAGGCGCACGACGCCGTGGGTCGTGAAATAGCGGGTGCGCGGGCCCGGCCCGAGCCCGGCCACGGACCCCAAGCCCACGGGAGCGCCGATCGGCGCGAACGCATCGCGTCGCACCTGGCCGACCTCGACGCTGATCCAGTCGCGATCCCAGCGCAGCGCGCCGCCGAGGTCGACGGTGCGCTGCAGCGTGTCGGTGGAATCGACGGGGGCCTGGAGGTCGCGCGCCCACGCGAAATCTGCGTGCACGGAGAATCCGGCGGGGAGCGTGAGGCCCGCCGCGAGGCGGGCGCGGTCGCCGGTCCGCCCCAGGCTGTAGCGGGCGCGGCGGACGTCGCCCCACAGCGTGAGCTGCGGGAACGGACTCCAGCCGGCGCTCCCCTCGAGCTGCCACGGCCGGGCTTCGTCCAGCGTCCGCACCCCGAGGCCCACGTGCGCGCGCGGCCAGTCGCTCGACAGCTCGAGGCTTCCCTGGGAGAGTTGGCGGTCGCGCACCGCGGTGTCGCGACTGGTGCTCGCCGTCGCGAAGCTCGCCTGCGCCAAGAGTCCCAGCCCATCGTCGCGCGACGCGGCGAACAGGCGCACGATCCCGTCGCGCCGCTGGCTCTGCCAGTCGGCGGTGGTGGTGCCACCGCTGCGATGCCAGGTCGAGCTCAGGACCTGGTACTGAGCGCCCAGGTGGGGGTTGGGCAGGTACTCGGCCTTGAGCCACAGGTCGACGGAGTTGAACGGCGTGTTCGACGTGCCGGAGACGCCGCCGTTGTTGTTGTAATCGGCGACGAGGGACAGACCAAGCCCCGAGCGCCAGCGGCGCAGGTACGCGCCTCGGTAATTCGCGGTGCTGACTTCGCCGCTCGCGACGCCCACCTGGGACGCGGTCGCCGTGGAGCGCTGGCGCAGCGTGACGAGGTACACACGCAGCGAGGCCGGGAGCACGACGACGTCCACGCGCTCGAGCGGTGCAAGGGAAATGCGGGCGGGGTCGAGATACAGCGAATCACGCCCCAGCGGGATATACGGGACGCCGTCCCAATAGAGCTCGAGCCCCGCGGGCCCGCGCCCCCCGTACAGCACTGGCTCCGCCGCGCCGTAGATCCCGCCCCGCGCCACGTACACGCCGGGAATGTGGGCCAGCAGATCGGACAGCGTCTGGATGTTCGAGAGGGCGAACGAGTCGGCGGTGAAGCTGTAGCGCGTGCCGCGGGGGGCGGGGCCGGGAGGGATCTGCGCCGGGAACACCGCGAGGTAGTGGGCGAGCGTGTCGGCCGCGGCGCTGTCGCGGCGGGCGGTGGAATCGCGGACGGTGGAGTCGCGCCGCGCCGTGGTGTCGACTTGCGCCGCCGCTGCGGCCGCGAGCGAGAGCAGAACGGCCGCGCAGCCCAGCCCGCGGGTCACGCCCCCGCGCGCTTGAGGATGAATTCGGTGAAGAGCCGCACGCCGACCGCGGTGGGACCCTTGACCTGATGCGGCCCCTCGCCCTCGGTGTACGCCGTCCCCGCGATGTCGAGGTGCACCCACGGGACGCCCTCCATGAATTCGCGCAGGAACCAGCCGCCCGCGATCGACCCGGCGCCCCGGCCCCCGGAGTTCTTCATGTCCGCGATGTCCGACTTGAGCAGGTCGCGATACTCGTCCCACAGCGGCAGCGGCCAGCACCGCTCGCCCGCGCGCTCCCCCGCCTCGCGCACCTCGGCGAGCAGGGCGTCGTCGTTCCCCATCATGCCGATCGCCACCTGGCCCAGCGCGACGACCACCGCGCCCGTGAGCGTGGCGATGTCGATCACGGCGGCCGGTTTGAAGCGCCGCACGTACGACAGCGCGTCACACAGGATCAGGCGTCCCTCGGCATCGGTGTTGATGATCTCGATGGTCTTCCCCAGGTGACTCTTCACCACGTCGCCGGGTTTGACCGCCGTTCCGGAGGGGAGGTTCTCCGTCGCCGGGATGAGGCCGACGACGTTGAGCTTGGGCTTGAGCTTCCCCAGGGCCTCGAACGTGCCGAGGACGGCCGCCGCGCCGGACATGTCGAACTTCATGTCCTCCATGTTCTGCGCCGGCTTGATCGAGATGCCGCCCGAGTCGAAGGTGACGCCCTTGCCCACCAGCGCCACGGGGGCGTCCGCCGCGGCCGCGCCGCGGTGCTCGAGCACGATGAACCGCGGCTCCTGTTGGCTGCCCTGCGCCACCGCCAGCAGCGCGCCCATGTTCTCCTCCCGCATCTGGGCCCGGTCGAGCACCGTACAGGTAAAGCCGTACTGGTCGGCGAGCTGCTTGGCCCGGTCGGCCAGGTAGCTCGGCGTGCACACGTTGCCGGGGAGCATCTGCAGGTAACGCGTCAGGAAATGCCCGGCGGCGAGCGCTTCACCCAGCCGCTCGCCGGCACCGACGGCGTTGGCGTCTTTCGCGTCGCATGCGACGGCGACCACCTCGACCTCGGCCTTTGGCTCGTCGGGCGCGGCCTTGAGCTCGGTGAAGGCCCACGCGCCCTGCGCCGCCCCCTCCACCACGACCTGACCCACGTCGGCGGCGGCGATGCCGTTGCGCGCCTCGGGCGCGAGCGCGAACGTGAAATGCGTCGCGCCCAGGGCCCGCGCGCGCTTCGCGGCGACCGCGGCAGCCCGTCGCACGCTGGTGCGCGTCACGTCTCCCGGTTTTCCCAATCCGACCAGCAGCACGCGCTGGGGCTTGGCGCCGCTGGGGTAGAGGAGCGCTGTTTCATCACGCTTCCCCTTGAAGTCACCGCTCGTGATCGCGCGCGCCACGACGCCGCCTGCCGCGCGGTCCAGCTCCGCGAGCGACGGGGGGGGGACCGCGCCGCCCTGCGCCAGAGCGACGGCGAGCAGCGGTGTCTCGACTTGGGCGAGCGGTGTCGTGAGGGTCGTCCCGGTCATCTTAGACATGCTCGATTATGCCTGCGGCGAATTGCGAGGTCGAGACCTCCGTGGCGCCGGCCATCTGACGGGCGAGATCGTACGTGACGCGGCGCGACCGGATCGCGCCGCCCAGCCCCCGCACGATCGCCTCCGCCACGTCGGTCCAGCCGAGCTCCTCGAACATCATGGCCCCGGACAGGATCACGCTCCCGGGGTTCACCTTGTCCAGCCCGGCGTACTTGGGCGCCGTGCCGTGGGTCGCCTCGAAGACCGCGTAGCCGTCGCCGACGTTGCCGCCGGGGGCGAGCCCCAGGCCGCCGACCTGTGCGGCCGCCGCGTCGGACAGCAGGTCGCCGTTCAGGTTGGGTGCCGCGATCACCGAGTACTCGTCGGGGCGGAGCACCAGCTGGGCGAACATGGCGTCGGTGATGCGGTCTTTCATGATCACCTTTCCGTTTTCCGCTTTCCCCTTTCCCGTTTCGTCCTCGGTGATCGTCTTGTCCCCGAAGCGCTCTTTCGCGACCTCGTACCCCCACTCCCGGAACCCGCCTTCGGTGAACTTCATGATGTTGCCCTTGTGCACCAGCGTCACCGAGCGGCGGCCGGCGCGCAGCGCGTACTGGATGGCCTTCACCACCAGGCGCTGCGAGCCGAACTTCGACATCGGCTTGATGCCGATGGCGCTGCCGGGCCGGATCTTGGCGCCGAACCGCTCCGCCAGAAAGCCGATCAGGGCGTCGGCTTCCCCACTGCCCGCGCGGTACTCCACGCCGGAGTACACGTCCTCGATGTTCTCCCGGAAGATCACGACGTCGAGACGCTGCGGCTCACGCATCGGGCTCGGAACGCCCTCGAAGTAGCGCACCGGGCGGATGCAGGCATACAGGTCGAGCAGCTGGCGCAGGGTCACGTTGAGGGACCGGATCCCGCCGCCCACCGGGGTCGTGAGCGGGCCCTTGATGGCGACGCGGTGCGCCCGGATGCTGTCGAGCGTGGCGTCGGGCAGCCAGCTTCCCGTTTGCTTGAAGGCCTTTTCACCGGCGAGCACTTCCAGCCACTCGACGCGACGCTTGCCGCGGGCGGCCTTGTCGACCGCTGCGTCGAACACGCGGCGCGCCGCGCGCCAGATGTCGGGTCCCGTGCCGTCTCCCTCGATGAACGGAATGATGGGGTGGTCCGGCACCACCCAGCGTCCATCCCGGAAGTCGATCCGCTCGCCCATCGTACGACGCTCCTCGAGGGAATATCCGGTGTCTGTCAGCGGTAAGGTGGGTGGAGTCTACACGCCCCCGCCAGGGTTGCGCCAGGCGAAACGACCACCGTACACTTGAGGCGATGCGCAGCGCTCCGAGATCGATACTCTTCACGCTCGCGGCTGCCTGCTGGCTCGCCGGGGGCCCGGGCGGCGGGACCGTCCGGGAATGGCTCGTGTGCCGCCATCATGCCGCGCACCACATGGGCGGTCCCTGCTTCTGCGACCAAATGACCGGTGGGCTCGATCTCGCGGTTTCGACGGCGGTGCCGACCCCGCTGGGCTACGACGTGGTAATCCTGCCACCGGTCGCCGAACCGTCGCGCGTGGTCGCATTCCCCATTCCCCTTTCCCCGTCTTTCCCCCCGACTCCACCGCCTCCGAACGCGCTCGGCTGACCTGATCCGTTAGCCACCTACAATCCGGAGGACACACGTATGCGCAGAGCGCCGTGGTGCGCCCTGTTGTGCTGCGTTGCGGCATCGGCCGCGGCGCAGGAGCGCGCGGTGACGTTCGAGGAGCCGCAGCCAGTCAGCGTGAGCGGCTTCGCCGTCGGTCGGGCCGATTACGATCGGCTGGCGCGCAGCAACAGCTTCACGGCCGGCAAGATCGGGGTCAGTCTGTTCAAACCCGTGGGCGATGTCTACCTGTTCGCCCAGTTGACGACGGCCCTCGACGGCACGGAGACCTCGACCGAGATCGACAACCTGCTGGTCAGCTGGACTCCGCAGAAGGCGAACCAGTGGACGCTGGCGTTCGGACGGTTCGACGCCCCGATCGGCTTCGAGCGCGACGACGAGCCGCTCAACTTGATCGCCACCAATTCGTTCAACTTCACCTTTGCTCGACCGGGCAAGCTGACCGGTGTGCAGCTGCACTACACCGTCTCACCGCGCGCGGAGGTCTGGGCTGTCGCGGCCAATGGATGGGACGTCGCGGTGGACAACAATCGGGGCAAGACCGCGCTGCTGCGCGCGCAGGTCATCCCGATCCCCTGGGTGACGGTCGGGGTCACGGGCGTCTACGGACCGGAGCGCGATTCCACGGATGCCCAGCAGCGATCGCTCCTCTCGGGCGACCTGACGATCGACCGGGGACGCCTCATCCTCGGCGCGGAGGTGAACCTCGGTCGCGAGCAGGCGAGCGGCGGCACCCCGACGTGGCGCGGCGCCGCCGTCACCGCGTTCGTACGGGTCACCAGAACCTTGGGCTTGAGCGCGCGCTACGATCAAATGGAAGACGGCGACGGGCTGCTCACCGGCACGCCGCAGACCCTGCGGTCCGTGACGCTGGGACCGATGTGGTACTTCAACACGGCCCGCGAGGGGGTCTTCAGCAACATCGAGCACACCCGCTTTCACCTGCCGCAACTCGCGCTGCGCGCGGCCGTCCGGGCCGATTGGTCGTCGCGGCCGTTCTTTGCCGATGCCGCCGGGGCACTGCAGGGCTCGGACACGAAAGCCGTAGTGGAGCTGGTGTACGTCTTCTAGTGGAGGAAGCGTCATGCTGTACGACCTGGGACGCGCCGACCTTCGCATCAAGTGGCTGGTCACGTGTCTGCTCGCCACCCTCGGCATCTCGTACGTGTTCGGGGCGCTGATGGTCTCGCTGTATGCGGGGTTCACGCCCGAGCGCGTGGCGGCGACTTATGGAGGACGCGCGATGTCGATGTCGATGCCGCCCGAAACGACCATGGTGATGGAGCACCCCATGTCCATGGCCGAGTTCGCGAAGCCCGAGGTGCACGAGGTCGATACCAACCTGCTGATACAGGACACGCACGTGCATGTCCCCATGTACGGGGTCATCGCCGCCGCCCTGTCGCTCGTGGTGGCGGGGCTCTCGCTCTCTCAGGGCTGGGCGGTGACCCTCATCACGCTGCTGTTCTCGGCTCCGTGGCTGGACTTCGCCGGGATGTGGCTCACCAAGTTCGTGTCGGGCCGCTTCGCGGCCGTCACCCTGATCGGAGGATGGGCCATGGGCCTGGGCTATCTCGCCGTCACCGCTCTGGCTATCCACCAAATGTGGTTTCGTACGAGAGGAGTAGACCGATGAACCTCCTGCTGCGCGGGGCGACGATTGCCGCCGTCCTCCATATCACTCCCGCCGTGATCCTCGTGAAGCGGCCCGACGCCGTGCAGGCGCTCCTCCCTGGCGCCGACTCCTACCTCGCGCGCGAGGTGCACCTGAGCGATCCCGACGCGCACCGCCTCCACGAGCTCGTGGATTGGAGTCCGGACGACGGGGTGCTCACGTTCTACAGTGGCAAGGCGGGCACGACCGGCGTGGGCGCCCTGGCGTTCGTCCGCGTCGATACGCCCCATGGCCCGATCGAGGTCGCGGTCGGGTTCACGCCGCAGGGCGCCGTGCGCGGCGTGATCGTGACGAAGGCCACCGTCGAGATGAAGCCGTGGGTGCTCGAAGCGGTGGGCGCCGGTCTGGTCGAGAGCTATCGGGCGCTCAAGCCGGGCGACGTGCCCGCGGGCGCCGCATCCCTCGCCGGGCACGCGGGCAATCTTGCCGTGTACATCGCGGGAGAGGTGGACAAAGGGGTGGCCCGAGCGCTTGCGGCGTACGGGACATTCTATAATGCTCACGTGAGGGCGTGAAGGCGGCTCCGCGTGTAACGGTCCGCAACAACGGAGCGTGACAATGCGTCTCCTGAGTATGCGTCACACACGATGGTCATTGCTGCTCGTCGCCTGCGCGCTCGGCGCGTGCGACGTCGGTCCGGGTGGACCCCTGGGTCTGGGCGGGAACGGCGGGATCGCGATCGGGGGCACCGGCGGCGGCAGCGGAGCGGGCACGCTCGGCTTCGCGGTGCAGCCGAGCAGCGCGACCGCGGGCAACATCATCACGCCTGCTATTCAGGTCATCGTGCGGGACTCACTCGGCAACCCCGACACGAGCTTCACAGCGGCCATCACGATCACGATCGGTGTGAATCCGAGCGGCGGGACCCTGTCCGGGACGGCCAGCGTCGCGCCGGTGAACGGCATCGCGCAGTTCGGCGACCTCACCATCGACAAGGCGGGGACGGGCTACGTCCTGCGGGCCAGCGCGACCGGGGCGGTCGGCGCGTCCTCCAACACGTTCGACATCCTCGCGCCGTAGCGGTCTCCGGCTCAGCCCGCGGCGCGGCCGCGCTCGTTCCAGGCGATCTCGAAGAATCCATTGCAACGGTGGCAGCGCATGCCCGCCGGTTCGCCCTCGAGGCGGGCCCGCTCGCGACAGTTGGGGCATACGGCGTAGCGCGGTCCCCACGAGTTGGGGAAGCGCGGCGAGTTCTTGGGGCTCGCCACGACCGACCAGCGCAGCGCCGGCGTCGGTGACAGCTGCAGGTCGCCGCGGCGCACGCTGACCGGCTTGCCGCGCACGTCCAGGATCGCGTCGGCGGGGGTGAGCTTGAGGATGCGGTACCAGGCGCCCCGGCGCAGCGGAGACTTCACGTCCGCCTTGAGGCGGGCCCACTGGAACGCCGTCGGCATCCTACTCGACGCGCTCGACGGCCTCGCTCCGCAAGCCCGGCCACGTGGCGCAGGCCTGCACCCAGGCGCGCTTGGCGAGGTAGCCGAGCCGACCGGCGTTGTCCTGCTTCAGCCAGGCGATTGTTTGGGAAGGGGATTCGAGGGCGGCAACCCGGTGATCCTCGGCGAGCCCGGCGCCCTCGCGCAGGTGCCACTGGCACACATGCGCCACCAGCCGCTTCCCGACCGTGAGATAGATATCGACGTCCACGCCACTGGTGGCGGCGGCTGCGCCCTTACGCCCCGCCGCGTGACCCAAGCACCACCCCTCGAACGACAGGTCCCGATCCCCATTGCGGGGGATGCGGACCTCGCGCGGTGCGCCGAGCAGCTGTTCGGCGGCGCGCGACGGGAACGTGTACGGCCAGGACGCGGTCATCGGGACGCGTCCTCAAGATACCGCGTCCCCGACCAAGCTGACAGCCTGCGATTTACGAGATGGCTGGACGTTGGCGGCGCTGCGCCAGGTCGCGCGCGATCTCGGAGAGCCACGCGGCGGCGCTGCCAGCGCCGGGATTGAAGTGACGGGCGGCGCGCCACGCGCGCTCCAACGTCTCCGACAGGACTTCCTCGGTGGCCGCGGGATCGGCGAGCAAGGCGTACACGCGGGCGTACAGGGAGAGCCGGTGGCGGTGGCTGAGCTGTTCGTGGGCGCGGCGGTCGCCCGCGGCCATGAGTTCGACCAGCTGCGCGTCCGACAGGGGCAGGTCGGTCATTGGGCAGCCTCGGAAGAAGGTTCCGGTCTAGGGCACTGGCTGCACAAACTGCACACTCTTGTAAGAGTTGCAAGAGCGCGTCGAGGTAACACGTGTGGTGTGGCGCTGTCGCCACACTTTCGTCTAGGGTGCTTCGTGATCTCCGGCGAGACTGAGCCGCGTGCCGTCGGCAAACACCACGTCCGTGGTTTCCCACACGAGCTTCATCTTGTTGAGCGGGGTGTCGCGCAGCCGCTGGTGGGCGACGCGGAATGGGTTGAACCGCACGATGCGGGCGGGCTCGCGCCGCGACTGCCCTGGGGCGAGCGCCAAATCCACCTTCAGGTGCGCGCTGTAGATCGAGTCGCCGAAGGTGTCGAGGAAGGTCGCGTCGCCCTGGAAGGCGCGCATCGGCTTGGCGCCTTTGTTCTGGTAGGCGAAGGCGAGCGAGATGTAGTCCTCGTACTGCTCGGACGCGGGGTCTTTGGGCAGGTACATCTTTTTCACGATCGTGACGGCGAGCAAAGGCTCGAGCAGTTTTCGGATACTGTCCTGGCGCGCCCGTTCGGCGGCCGACGCGGCGGCGTCCGCCTGCCGTTTTCGGGCCTGCTCCTCCCGGGCCCACGTGACGATCTCAGCGAGGGTCATTGAGTCGTGCGGGGCGCGCGCGGCGAATCCGGACTCGGCCGTGACGCCGAGCAGCGCGCGGGCCGCGGCGAGCGGCAGGCGCACGCTGTCGGCGGCCTTGAGGACGGAATCGAGCCGGGCGACCGGGACCCGCCGCGCGAGGAACGCGCGCTCCGGGCCGCGGGAGCTGCAGGCCGCTACTGTCGCGCCGAGCAAGCCGATGCGCACGAGGTGCGTGGTCCAACGAGCGGGGCCGATGCCCATAAGTGAAAGGTCCCAGCGAGGGCGCGGACGGGTCAAGCCCTCGCTTGAAAACCGCTTGAGGCCTCCCCGGCAGGATTCGTCGAAGGGAGGCACCATGACTGCTCGGTTGCTCATCATCGTGAGTGTGCTGCTGTACACGTGCGACGCGCTCGCCCGCGCGCAGGGCGACGACACGCGACACGGCGCTTGGCTGGGAGTAGGCCTGGGCTACGGCTCGGCGGGTTTCTCCTGCGACACCTGCGGCCGCAGCCGGGAGCTCGGTGGTTGGACCTTCAATCTGGGCCTCGGCGGGACGCCGAATCCGCATGTGCAGCTCGGGGTTCAAGGCGACTTTTGGGAAAACGGGCTACGGCGAGGAAGGCTCCCGACCATCAGCA
>Ga0209801_1001887_pt1 | contig 12562 bp, 6 predicted proteins | sample GraSoiAngelo_127_FD_185884 | JGI IMG/M metagenome (GOLD analysis project Ga0209801, IMG submission 185884) | Grasslands soil microbial communities from the Angelo Coastal Reserve, California, USA - 14_0927_09_40cm (SPAdes) (version 2) | ecosystem: Environmental > Terrestrial > Soil > Grasslands ... | reverse complement strand
GTCGAGGCCACGGATACCCCAGGCGGCGCCTGAACGCACCAGAAGCCAGCCGATGGAGCGGTAGCCGAGGTAGAGAAGAACCAAAATGATTCCGCCGAAGAACAGAAATCCCTTCCCCAGGTGACCAAGGACGTAGTGACCCAGTTCATGGCCGAAATCCGTGAGTACTTCATCGGTGGTTTCCTGTGCCAGGGTGGTGTCCCAAATGATGATGCGCTTGGAGGCGCCGAAGCCGTTGACGGAAGCATTGGTCACGATGGTTTTGTCGCTGGCCTCCATCCAGAACATACGCTCGGGGGGAATTTCCTGGCCGGCGCGGCGGGCCACGCGCTGGAGTTCGGGGACGAGCTGCTGGGCCTTGGTGTAGAGCGGTTCGTACTTGTTGAAGAGGGGATCGATCACGTAGGGAGATATAAACATGCCGAAGAGAAGGAGTGGCAGCGAAATGATCCAGAAATAGAGCCACCAGCGGCGCGGGCTCTTGCGGATAACGGCATAGAGAATCCACACGAGCAGGCTGCCAATGATGACGGCAAGGAGCTGGGCCTTGGCCCAATCAGCGGCCCAGGAGGACCAGGGTTCGACGGAGATTTTGTACAGCTTGGAGACCGATTCCTCGAAGGTATCGACGGGAAGGTGGAGAACGCCGATGGTCAAGACTACAAGCGGGGTGAAAATGAAGGCCTGCAGGAAGCGCTTGCGCGAGAAGCTTTCGGCCCAATCGCGATAGGTGGCTGAGAGTTTCCGACCAAGGACCACCCAGAGAACCACGAGGCCATAGAAAAAGCCGATCATGCGGGAGGCGAAGCCGATGCGCCCGCGGTTGCGGGCTTTGCGATAGAGATCGGGGGGCAGGGTGTAGGCGGTGATTCTGCCTTGTGGCGGCGATGGTGCGCCGGCGGGGGACGACCAGTGAGTTGCGGCGGTGGCGCTCGGTTGCTCAGCCAGAGGGGAGGACCCCGGCGACGGCGGTGAAGCCTGGAGAGAGGCGGCCAAAAAGACCGCGGGAAGAAAAGCGCGGGTGAAATGTGCCTGAATTTCGCCACCTTTTCTCCTGATCGGAATGTGCACTTTTTTTCTCAAACGCAGTATAGCTGGATTTGACCTGGCCGGTTGGGCACGCGCACCAGGAGCGTGGTGTGGTCCACCGAGCCGTTGGTCCGGTTGGCAACGCCGCGCCGGGCCTCATGTAACGGACGTTCGAAAGCAAGAAGATCGGGGAGGGCGGAGAAACAGCGCTCGGCCCTCTTACCCCGCCCTGCACGCCGGGCTGGCGCTCGCCATGGGGTCATTCATGGCGTTCCCGTGAGACTGCTGGATCGGGCGGCGGGGCTTCGCGAGGTTCCCGATGGCGGCGCATGGCGGCCTCCGCAGGGCCCGACCACTTGGTACGAAGTTCTTCTGCGCGGCGGATGACGCGTTCGATGAGATCGCCAGAAGGCAGTTTCTTTCTGCTGGCATCGGAAGCGGCGCCGTTCGGAGAAATTTCAAGCAGCTGGAGTTTTTCGAAAATGGGTTTCATGGCGCGGTCTGCGTTGCGGAAGAATTCCGTGCCGCGGACGTGCGTAAAGATCCAGCCCATGCGCTCGAGAACCGACTGGCGTTCCATGTCTTCCGGAAGTTTTTCAAGCGGATGATAACGGTCGCCATCGCACTCGATGGCCAGGCGGCGGCCGTCGCCTTCGACGACCAAGTCGATTCGAAACCCACCGACACGCCATTGCGGAGCGACGCGATAGCCGGCAGCGCTTAGGCGCTTCATGACTTCGCGCTCAAAGGTGGACTGTGTGCGCTTCTCCTTTTCTTCGAGCGCGCGCATCAGGCGGCTTGGATCTTGCGCGTGCTCGATCAATTGGCGGCGAAGGTCGTCGGCCTTGAGGTCGTGGTTGGGACTAAGAGAGTGCACAATCCACATCTGGTCGCGGGCGCGGCTGGCGGCCACGTTGAAGCGCTGCTTGAACAGTTCCTGGTCGCGGAGCGAGAGCGGGCCGCGCTGCGCGGTGTCAACCAGGGAGATGAAAATGACATCGCGCTCGTCGCCCTGAAATTGAGCGGCGTTGCCGCACAGAAGGCGATGGAGTTCGTAGCGGTCGGGCGAGAGATGGGAGCGAAGAAGGTTGTCAATCTCGATGGCCTGTTCATCGCCGACCAGAGAGACCACACCGAAGCTAGTCGGCTGGCCAGCGTCGTTTTTCTCGTACTCGGGCTGTTCGATGGCAGCGGCCAGGAGCGAGGCCAGGGCTTGGGCCTCCTGGCGGTTGATTTTGCCATCGCGGCTTGAGCCGGAGACGCGATAGGCGATCGTGTGCGGCCGCAGATGGACACGACTGGCATCGCGCAAAGGCTTGATGCGGTAATCGTACGAAATCAAGTTGCTGAACTGGATGATTTCCGGAACGCAACGGAAATGTTCGACCAGGCAAGTGGTGCCCCCGAAGGACTGGCGCGCGAGGTCGTAGATGGAAATCTGACCATCGTAGAGATCGGAATTGGGGATTCCCGGGAGGTACTGGAAGATCAGGTTCTGGATGATGCCCAGATCCTGGCCGACGGCCGAGGGGCTGACTTGTTCATGGTCTCCAACGACGAGCACGGTCTTTCCAAGATAGAGAGCGACGAGCGCCATGACATCGCTCTGGCTGGCCTCGTCAATGATGACCACGTCGAAACGGGTGGTGCGCGGATCGAAGTTTTCGACCACGCGGGAAAGAGGCATTACCCAGACGGGAACGGCGCTGCGGCATTCGGACATTTTCCTGGCGGCTTCGGCACGCAAGAGAGAAACGCGAATGCCGTGCCCTTTGCCGATGCGCCGAATGGTGTCCAGCCATCCGACGAGCGCCTGGCGCTGGCGGGAAGAAGTGCGACGGGCCTGAGCGGACCAGGCGCGCTTGTCAATGAGACCGACGGTGACGCGGCGAAGCTGTTCACGAAGTTTTTCGCTCTTGGTCTGCAGCCCTTCGAGGGAGACGCCGGCGCGGCGGTCGAGCTCGTCATTGAGCTGGCGCCAAATCCAGGCTGCGGCGGGGTCACGGGGCGGCTCACCGCGGCCGTGGACTCCGGTGCGGTCACGGATCACTCTGGCCCACGCCGGGGCAGCACCCTCAAGCTTGGTGAGCAAGGCGCGGCGCAGATCGAGGTCGGCTTGGCGGCTCTTGAGTTCGAGGAGCCGCTCATAGGCGTCACGGTACTGATTGGCATCTTCGTCTTTCGCGGCCGCCAGGAGTTTGGCGGTGGCTTTCGAAGACTTGGCCAGGCGCGCAGCAAGCTTGAGGAGGTTCTTGAGATCGCGGATTTCTTCTTCGAGCTGGAGCAGCTTCAGCTTTTTATAACGCGAGTCCAAGATCGGCAGCAAGGAGTTATGGACCGCCCTGCCGATGCGCACCAATTCGCCGTCCGGGCCGACCACCGCGGGTTGTTCGGCCAGGAACTTCTCCCAGCGAAATCCGAGGTCTTCGAGTTGCTGTTCGAGAGGGAGCCAGGTGTGCTCATACCAGCCGAGGCAATTATCGATGGAATCGCAAAACTGCATCAGCGTTTTCTCGACTTCTTCGCCCATGTCCGTCGAAGGGAGTGTCCCGAGGACCGCCACCTGGCGGTCCCAGCGGCCGGCGAGGTCCTGGCGAAGAGTCTTGAGGTGCGACAGTTTCCGCAGTGCGTGGAAATGTTCCGGGAGGCGCGGGTGCGCGTTGTTCACCCTTGCGGATTCTATGAAATGGCTCCAGGATTTGTGCGTGAGCAGCGTGAACGAACCGAGTTTGCCGCCATTTTCAAGGTGGCCGAGGATTTCGCCCGCGATGCGCTCCTGATCTTCGAGCGCATGTTCCGCAGAAAGCTGTGGGCCGTACTTGACGAAGGATTCCTGGGCGTTGGCGGCTTCGCGGTGAACCAGGCGGACGAAGCTGACCAATTGATCCCAGGGCTGGCGATGCGCGTCCCCATATTTCCCAGCGTAAACCGCGGCGAGCTTCCACTTCTCCTTTCCTGAGAGAGGCTCGACGGCTTGGGTCAAGCTGCTAGCCAGGGATTCCAAATCATGGGGTGAGCCGGGAGACGAACTGGCTTGCCAAAGATCGGAACGCAGCTCCAAGTCCTCCATACCCAGGCGATTGCGCTCGCTGACGGAGGCCTCGAAGTCTTCGGGCCTGGGAAGATCGTGGAGCTCCGGGAGGTGTCCGGAGAGCTCGGTTTCATCTTCCCGCGTGACGGTAACATTGGTGCGATATAGATCCGCCAACTCAGGAGGAGACAGGGGCAGGGGAGCTACGGCGGCGACGGGACCGGGGATCCATCCGAGAGTCTCTTTTTCCTGCGCTACTTTGCGAGCGGCATCGGCCGGGGCCCAGGATTTTCCGGCAATGACCATGTCGCGATACTCATCGGCGCGGGCGTCAGCGAATAGGTTTCGGACATCATCGAGCTTTTTGAGCAGTTCGCTGCGCTCGGCTTCCAATTTCTTCCATTCGATTTCGAGCGAACCGGCATCGGCGCGCGACAATCTTTCCGCAATGGAGCCAACCGCGCTTTCCAATTGTTTGCGGCTGTCCAGGTCGCTTTCGAGAAGGCTGACGCACAGCGGACGCAGCTCAGGAACGATGTGATGGCGCACCATGCGCAGCGCTTTTGTCGTATGGCTGGTGACCAGGACGCTTTTCCCCTGGGCCAGTAAGTGGCCAATCAGATTGCCGATGGTGTGCGTCTTTCCCGTGCCTGGCGGGCCTTGAACCAGCACGCCGCCGTATTCCTCGAGTTGTTTGGCAATCCGGATCTGTTCGGGATTCGCGGGTTTGCTGAGCAGAACTCCGGCTTCGGCTTCGCTGTAACGATCGGTGGAAGGATCCGTTTCTGCCGTATCAGGAAGAGGAGACTCCTCGCCGACGATATTCAACAGAGACCAGGGCAAGTCTTCGCGCGTTCGAAGGTCCGCCAGGATGCCTTCGATGGCAGCGGCGAACCCCAAGGTGCGGCCGCGCAGGAATAGAATCGGATCTCGCCCGATCTGGGGATCAGTGGCTTCACCGGCAGGTGCACGGTCCTCCAGCAACTCGCCGCGCGGCGAGAGCTGAACCACCAGACGCTTGAGAAAGCCGGAGGTGGCGCCATTGATGAGCGGATGAAAGCCTTCCTGCTCCAACTCCTCGCGGCAACGGCCGATGGCGCGTCCGTCCACGTCGGTCATCGATTGGAAGAGGGCAGAATAAAGTTCGACCGGGTGGTCGGCTTCCGTGAGCGTGAATTCGGGTACCGCGGCATTGAACTGAAGTTGCAAGCGCTGCAGCAGAATGGGATGGTAGATGCTGCCTTCGGAGCGCTGCCAACTGAGCAGGCCATCTCCGAGAACCAGCTCGACGCGCTCGGCTTCGCGGTCGATGCGGCCATACAGCGAATACAGGGTCTCGAAGATTTTCATCGCCGCGCGAGCGGGCTTTTCGTTTTTGGCCCATTCTTCGCGCGCCGCTTTCCAACTCTGCAAAGCGGCCAGCCTTCCCGCCACATCGGCGAAGTTGGCCATGCGTGTTTCGCCCCCTTGATCCGATTCGTTCCGGGAAGCACTGACCAACGGCTCCTTTGACGGGTCGTCCCATCCGGCTTCCAGCCAGGTAGCCACGCTGCTGGGAGGTTCAGGTGGAGAACTGAGCGCCGGGCGCTGCACCTTCAGAAAGAATCCGCTGGAGCCGGTGTCTCCATTCGGAAACTCCGCGGGTTTGTTTTTTGCGGGACCGGATTTGGTCCGGAAGATCGTGCAACCAGAAGCTCCAGAGCTGTTCGCGAATCTGGCGCTTGGCTGGATTGCGATGCTGGTTGAGGGCTTCCAGGTAGCGGAAGACGCGGGTGAGCTTTTCACGCGCGACGCGGAGTTTCTCTGGAGTCATGACTCACTGCCTCTATTCACCACCGGTGTAGAGGCTGGGCATTAGCTGGTGAGACGTTCAGGATACCAGCGTTTCGCGATAGGCTGTCAATAGAACCGAGAGCAAACCAGAGCGACTGGGAAAAAGTTGGCTGAGGAGGCGCTCTTCAAGGAGTGCATACCGGCCACCGGCCCCGAATGCCCCGAATGCTTTTCCATGCTGGCCGGGAAGAGTATAGACTATACTGGCCTGCGTGAGGCCAGCAGGCTCGACCCCACACCCACCCGGGGCCCACCGATTCGGCGTTCCTTCATCCCGCGCGGTTGAAGGTCGCTAGAAAATAAAAAACGCCTCTCATAAAAACATGAACCTGAGGAACATAAACCTGGATCGGCGTCAAGAATACCGGAAGGTACCGGACAAATTTGCATTTTTGCAATTGGAGGGGGATGACGGCGGAACCGTGCTGGACGTCTCTGAACGTGGTTTGCGCTTTGAAACGTTTGCCCCCGTGCGCGAAACCGGACCACTTCATTTTTGGTTTTCGCTCAATCTTCGGGAACAGATCGAGGCGTGGGGTGAAGTGGCCTGGATCAATGCCGCGAAAAAGTGCGGAGGGCTTAAGTTTCTGCGCCTGTCGGAGGAAGGTAGCGCGCAGATTCGCGAGTGGATGTGCCAGTCGGCTTTGAGAGCAGCTCCTGACGAGGAATTTTTGAGCTGGGGAACGGCGAAGGAACTGCCCGCCAGTATGGAGGTGCCCGAGACAGACGCGACCGCCCGGTTGGTGCCCAAAGCGCGTCCCCGAGAAGCGGCGAGTGTGTCCGCCGCGGGGGCAGCGGTAAATGCGAGCACGCTATTCCCCGTGCCGCAGAAGTTGGACTCCACCCAGCTTGTGCCACTCGAACGGCATCTCTCCCAAATGCGACGGCAGCTCATGGTCGGCTTATTACTCGGCACCTGCATTTCTGCGACGATTGCCATAGCAGCGATCAAGTATTCGAATTATCTCTACCAAAACAGGGACTTGGCAAAAGTTCCGGTGGAATTAGCGGCACCAACAAGCAGGGGAGCGGCATTGCCGGGGCCGCCGATCAATCCAACTACTGCGGGCAGCGCCTCCGCAGATATCTTCGGGAGGGGCAATCAGAAAAAGAGAGCCACAGGGGCCCGCCCGCCAAGCATACTGGCAACGGAAACCGGCGGGCACCCTAGTCCTCCCGCAGAGGAGGCCACGGCGTCAATGCCAGCGGCGCAGGCACCTAGGCAGCCAAGTTTGAGCGGCAACACCAGCCGGCAAAAAACTTCCCTGAGCGCTCCGCAGTTGTGGGTCTTGGTGCAAGCCGGCAACAGCAACGCTGCGGCAGCGCTGGCTGAACTCTACATCAAGGGCGACGGCGTCCCTCAGAATTGCACCCAGGCGAGACTGCTATTGCTGATGGCTTCTGAAAAGCGGAACGCGGTAGCCATCAAAAGATTGGCAGAGCTGGACAAGACCGGGTGTCCGCCGATTTGAGGCTTCATTTTCCGGTGTCTCTCGGGCAAATTGATGCCGGCACATCAAGTCAGGCGTCGGAAGCAACGGGGAGTACGCGGGTGGGGCTAGACCGGGCGGCGGATGCCAAGCTTACGCAGGCGCGCTTGCAACGTAGTGCGCTTCATGCCCAGGAGGACGGCGGCGCCCCTCGGGCCGCCGATGCGCCACTCTGTTTGCTTCAAGGCGCGCAGGATGTGCTGGCGCTCGGCTTCTTGGAGAGTGAAGATCGAGGAGGTTGAGGAAGTCAAGGGACTCGAGGAGGGCCAGGAATTTTCGCCGGAGGCTGGCAGCGTCGCAGATTTGAGTTCGGAAAGAGGAACGCGGAGTTCCTTGCCAGGCGAGAGCAGAACGGTGCGTTCGATGAGGTTCTCGAGTTCGCGGACGTTGCCGGGCCAGGAGTAGTGGGCAAGAGCGTCCATGACGTCAGCGGGGATGTACTCGACATTTTTGTTGAGCTGACGGCTGAATCTCTGCACGAAGTAGCGAACCAGGAGGGGGAGATCTTCGGCGCGCTCGCGGAGCGCAGGGATGTGTATGGGGAAAACATTCAGGCGGTAGTAGAGATCGCTGCGAAAAGCGCGTTCGGCGACGCGCTTTGAAAGATCGGCGTTGGTGGCGGCGACCACGCGGACGTCCACGCTCTGTGTGCGATTGCCGCCGAGCCGTTCGAATTCCTGCTCTTGAAGCACGCGCAGAAGTTTAGGCTGAAGTTCGAGGGGCAGGTCGCCGACTTCGTCGAGGAAAAGCGTACCGCGGTCGGCCAGTTCGAAGCGGCCGATTTTCTGTTTGATGGCGCCGGTGAAGGCGCCGCGCTCGTGCCCGAACAGCTCGGATTCGAGAAGGCCACTGGGAATGGCGGCGCAATTCACTTTCACGAAAGTGCGAGCGCGGCGCGGACTGAGATTGTGGATGGCACGGGCGAATAGTTCCTTGCCGGTGCCGGTTTCACCGAGGAGAAGGACGGTCGTGCCGGCAGGAGCGGCCAGCTCCACCTGACCCAGGGCGCGCTTGAGCGCGGGACTCTCGCCGATGATGTCCTCAAAATTGAATTCACTGCGAATTTCTTCCTCGAGGTAAAGCTTTTCTTCGGCCAGCTTGTCCTTCAAGGCATCGATTTCCTTGAAGGCCAACGCGTTTTTAACGGCGATGGCAATCTGCGCGGCGACCTGCTGCAGGAGCTCCACATCTTGCGAAGAGAAGGCATCGCTTCGGCGGCTGGCGACGTTGAGCGTGCCAAAGGCTTGCCCGTGGGTGATGAGCGGAACGCAACATATGGTTTCGACACCTGCCGTGCGAAGGGCGCGGATGATTTCGTTCTGGTAGCGGTCAATCTCCGTGCCCCGCGCGAGGAATGGCTGACCGTCGGTGATGGCTTGACCGGAAGGAGAGCCGTCACGGGGGACGGTGATTTCCTGCTTGATGAGGCTTTGGTTGCCGGGAAAATCGAGCGCATGAATCTTGAGCAGTCCCGTTTGGGAATCCAGCAGCGCGAGGCTGGTGTAGTCGTGGTGAATGACGCGCTCCAGGGTGTTGACGATGCCTCGGAAAAGTTCGGGTAGTTCGCGGCTGGTGATCAGGACATTGTTGAGTTCGAGAAGAACTTGGAGGCGGTCGCGCTCGCGTGCCAATTGCGATTGATAAGCCTGGGAAGCCTCGAGATTAAGGGCATTATCAACGGCCACGGCCACCTGGCTGGCGACACGCTCCATAAACTGCAGCTCGGTGTCGGTGATCCGCTGCGGGACCAAACGGCCGAAACCCATGGCGCCGAGGCGGTGCTGGGCGGTCGTGAGCGGAAGGATCGCAAGTGAGCGCACGTTGTGCTCACGAAAGCGCTTCAGAAAATCGGGGAATCTCTCCTCCTCTTCGGTGTCGCTGACCACAAAGGTTTGCTGCGTTTGCCAGACCCAACCGGAGGGGTTGCCCTCGACGGGAGACTCACTGCCGGTGGGCTTTTCGCTGGGGATGCGCGTTTCAAGAACGTGCAGGCGCATGACGTTGCGGGAAGCGTCGTGAAGAACCAGGGTGAGGAAATCGAAGTCGACAACGGAGTGCAGGCGGCCGGCCAGGTCGTGGAACAGTGCCGGGAGATCACGCTGTTGGGCAATGGCCTCGCTGACCTCGAGCAAGGCTTCGAGCTGACGCCGGGAATGTTCCAGCGGGGAGGTGAACGTCACTTCCGGCGGGGAGATGACGGGATCCGCCATAGCAGGCAGGATAACACCCGCGTCGGCGAAGGCTCAACCTTGACAGATCCTCCTGTCCCCAAAAGGGGCCCTCAAGGGAGAGGATTCCGACGGAGCCCGTGCTGGTCCGCTGCGTTCCTCCCCGAGCGCCAAAAAAGAAAGCGGCTTATAGCCGCACGCCGGGGCTTTACGGCTGGGACGGGTAAGCGGCGGGGTGGCGTGCGCCAGTGGCCATGAGGCGCTCGATGCTGTCGATGAATTGAATGCCGCCGCGGGCGCCGACGGCGGTGCAGTTCAGTGCGGCGGCGGCGCAGGCGAAATCGAGCTGCCGTGACAGCGGCCAGCCTTGCAGAAGTCCATAGATGAAGCCGGCGTGGAAAATGTCGCCTGCGCCGGTGGTGTCGACCGGCTGCACGCGAAAGGCACTGGCGTAGTGGAACTGCGTCCCGTCCCAGGCCAAGACGCCTTCTTCGCCCAGGGTTGCAGCGGTAAGTCGGCAGTCAAATCGTTCCCGGAGCGCGGGCAGGGACCTCCGCAAATCCGATTCTTCCATGAGCCGCCCGGGAATATCCCTGCTGGTGATGAGGTAGTCGATGCTCTTCAAGAGCGCCTCCACGCCGGGGTAGAGTTCATCCACGTCGGCGATGACCGGAATGCCGGCGGCGCGCGCCCAGCCGGCAGCGGCAGCCGCGGCGGCGGTATCGTGTCCATCCACATGAAGAGCGCGGGAATTGACGATCCATTCGCGGTGGAGTTCTTCCGGACGCAAAGTCAAGCGGTCGTCGCGTTTCCAAAGAACGGTGCGCTCGCCGGAGTCATCGACAAGGATGAAGGCTTGCTGGCTGGGACACCCGGGAGCCACCAGGAGATGAGCCTCGACGCCGGATTGCGCAAATTCCGCTCGATGGAGCGATGCCGCGCTGTCGTCCCCGACCTTGCCCACGTAGCGCGTGCCCAAGCCCCACTGCTGGCAAGCAATCATGGCGGTAGCGACCTGGCCGCCGGGCAACACTTTCGCGGAACGAAATTCGACTTTGGACCCACGCGCGGGATAGTGTGCGACGGGAATCAGCGTGTCGGTGGCGTTGAGCCCCACGCCGACAACATCAAGCTTGGTTGCGTGCGTCATGTCAAAGGCGGTGGCCCATCAATTGAAGCGCGTGGTGCGCCACAGGGCCAGGCCGCAAATAACGAGAAACAAGACCAGGACCGCAGTCAAAAGCGCGGCTGGTCCCCAGGCGACAGACATCTGCGGGACGCGCGCCATGGTCGCAAAGATCACGAACACACTGGTGGCGGCGACCACCAACAGCCAGTCCAGGCCGCCGCGGGAAGGCTTAGCTTCACCGAGGACCTGGCGCCCGTCCATGCGGGCTTCGACGAAGTCTGCGGCAACCCCGTAGCGGTCGCTTTCCCGGATAGCCGCCTCTTTCCAGCGGGTCTGCTCCTGGCCGGTTGCCGAAGAAAACGCAATGGCGCCAACTCCTAGCATCATGAGGAGGGATCCCCCGATAACTTCCAGGTAGATGGAAGTACTCCGGCCGTGCAACTCCCCGAAAACAAGAATCCCCCACAACAAGCCCCAGAGTTGATTGGAGTTGGAAAGCGGGATGCCGCGGCTGATGCCGATGTATTTGGCGGCGTACTGCTGGAAGACGTCGCCGATGACCCAGACGAAACCGCCGAGCATCAGCCAGAAAATGACGGTGCGGGAGCTCTGCAATTCGTGCCACAGCGGAGCGAGGCCGAGGGAGCTGACGGAGAGGAGCGCCATCATACCCAATTCGCCGAAGGAAAAGAAAGTCACGAAGGAAAGAGGATTCATGCCGGTCAGGTAGGCTTTGCGGTACGGGATGTACATGGTGCCCCAAAGAATTCCGGCGCCCAGGGCAGCCCAGACGCCGTGGAGAGAATGCGCGGCGGGGCCGCGTCCTGACGACGCGACGGCTAAGAGTGTTGCGCCTGCGCACATGACCAGCGCGCCGCCCAAGACACCGGCACGACGGCGCCATCCGGCCTGGCGCAGCTCATTGAAAAAAAGAAAACCCCAAAGGATGCCCAGGAGGCTGTTGGAGTTCCAAAGCGGAAAGGCGATGCTCAAGCCGATGTCGCGGATTGCGAAAATCGTTAATGTGTTGGCCACGGCCCAAAGACAGCCTGCCAGCAACGCCCAGATGATCAGGTGCGGCGCCCGGCGAACATCGGCGCGGACCGACGAAGTGCCCAGGATCAGGGCGGGCAGGCTCCAGCGTGCGAGAAAAACACCGATAACCATGATGAAGGAAATGACCATCGGAGAGATGCCCGTGGAAACAAGCTTGGTGGGTGCCTCCGCAGCGCCGAGCCAGGCTCCCGCAGCGAAGCCGCAAAGGATGCCCAGCAGCTGAAGCTTTCTCGCACGTGACGCGTCTTGGACTACAGCGTGGGAAGACGAGACTGGCGGCATTTTGCTCCCATCCAAAAATCAGCGAATAAATCGAAGCAGCAGCAATCCACCCATCAAGACGGCGACGGGCACCCAAAAATGAATATCACTGAAAACATTGGCCCACCAGCCGCGGGTGTTGGAGTTCGCTTCAGTGGCTTTCATATTCCAGCCCTTCTCCATCCCGGCATGAGCAGGCTCATCTCTTTTTCAGCTCGGCAGGCCAATTCATGACTAGCGTGATGGCCGCGCTGGGTTGCCCGGTTTCGTAGGGAATAGCAAATCGCTGACCGTCAGCGGAGACATCGAATCTCCCGAAGACCCCGTAGGGCCGCGTTCCAAAAAGTACGTGAATGGGGCCAACGTCAAAACTGGATGCGCTGGCCTTCACTTCGGCCGCCATCATTCTGTTGTCCGAGGAAAAATAGAAAATCTCCTTGGCGTCACCCCGCCAGCGTGGTCCGCAGCCCCCTCCGGGCGAGACTTGCCACTTCCCGCCCGAGCCGGAGAATGGTACGACATAGACCCTATACTCGCCCGATTCATTCGAGCAGTAGGCCACCCA
>Ga0209801_1001874_pt1 | contig 12629 bp, 12 predicted proteins | sample GraSoiAngelo_127_FD_185884 | JGI IMG/M metagenome (GOLD analysis project Ga0209801, IMG submission 185884) | Grasslands soil microbial communities from the Angelo Coastal Reserve, California, USA - 14_0927_09_40cm (SPAdes) (version 2) | ecosystem: Environmental > Terrestrial > Soil > Grasslands ... | reverse complement strand
TTCGACAGTCGTGATGGATGCGTTGTCGAGAACGAAGGGGATAGGCCGCTGGTATTCTCTGCCGAGCACGTCGAAGAGAAATAGCGTGATCGGACCGGCGTGCGTGATGACGGCTACCCGCCCGTCGCCTTCGTGACGCTCGGCGACGTCTCGTATCGCTGCGCGGACGCGGTCCTGAAATGCGGCGCGCCCTTCCTCCCCGGGATAGGCCGGGAAATTGGAGCGGCCGCTCCTGAACGCCTCGATGATGTCCGGCTGTTGCTCCCTGATCTCCCGCCAGGTGAGGCCTGACACTGCCTCGCCGAAGTCGTACTCCTGCAGGCGTGGCTCCGCGATCACGTCCAGGCACGCCTCCGCGGCGATCACCTCTGCGGTCTGGATCGCCCGGCCGACGGGGCTGGAGTAAACGGCGGAAAGCGGAAGTGAGACAAGACGCTCGGCGAGGGCCTGCGCCTGGGCGAGGCCGCGCTCGGTAAGGGGGAACTCGCGGCGGCCCTGCAGACGGCGCTCGAAGTTCCCCTGAGACTCGGCGTGACGGATCAGGAGCAGGCGCATGCTCAGGCGACCCGCGCCCGCCGGCCGCAGGAGCGGCATGTCCAGAGCTCGTACTCTTTACCGGGCCAGCCGGCGGACTCGCTCTGGAAGATCCAGACGTCGGGCGCCGCGAAGATTACCTCGAAGAGCCAGCGGAGGCGCGCCTTATGGCGTTGTTCTATCGCCCAATCACGATTGCCACAGCGCTTGCACGGCGGCGTCTTTTCGGCGGCGACGGATGCAGGACTGCCGGCGCCGCTCAACTACCGGAGCAGTTCGATGAACTGGTGCAGCATGCGCGCGGTCGCGCCCCAGATGCGGTGGCCGTTGTACGAGAAGGCCGGCACAAGCACCTGGCGTCCCTGGTGATCGCGCACCTCGAGCTCCATGTTGCGCTCATCCATTAGATAGGCCAGCGGCACCTCGATCACCTGTGCGACCTCATGATCGCTAATCCTGTACTGGTATTCGGATTGCGTCGTAAGCATCCCGACGTATGGCGTCACCCTGAAATTGCTAATCGTCACCATGTCATCCAGCTGCCCGATAATTCGGACGTGCTCTGGCAGGACACCTATCTCTTCAAAGGTCTCGCGAAGAGCGGTGGTTTCAAGACAATCGTCAGAGTCGTCGCAGGCGCCGCCCGGAAACGATATCTGGCCCTTGTGATGCTCCACGTGAGTTGTGCGTTCCGTGAAGACGACGTGGGGTTCACCTTCGCGGTCACAAACAAGTATGAGTATGGCTGCTGGGGACGCCTCTGAGTGCTCTACATGACGCGGAGTGTATTCCGCGATAGCGTTCAGGATGCGATTAGGAGCTTCTTCGGAAACCATGGTTCAAACCGAGACTAATTCTACCCCACACTCTCGCGCGAGTCATCCACGCCGTCGGCGGAATTGATAGCGGCCATTCTTCCCCGGAAGCTGGAGACATCCCAAAAAGACCAGCCACGCGCCGCCACTTCCTTGAGGTGCTTGTAGATTCTGATGCGAACTTCATCGATCTTTTCGCTGCCCGGGCGGCCGGTTTGGTCCTCGAACGTGACCAGAACGCTTTCCAGCGTAGCCCGTAGAGAACCATTGCGCGACGCGAGTTCGGAGATCATGAGTGAGGTAGTCCCATCGTCGCGCAGCCGGTGCTCGATTTCACTGACGAGTGGGCGAAGGCTTTCGTTACCGGCGGGAGCGTTTGTCAGCGCCTCCCCGGCGGCCGATAGCAGCGAGCGAAGTGTTTCGCTATCCCGGCTCAGGGACTCGGCTGCGGTATCCCATTCCGAAGCGAGCGATTCGAGCAGCATTTGCACGGTCTGGGCACTGTCGACGGCGAATGCTGAGGTCAGGCCAGGTGCGATGACTTCCCCGAGTGCCGCTTGAGCCGCGCGGAGCGACTCGATTGCGTTCGGCCGCATGGCTACACTCCCATCAGGTCCATGACCTCGAGTTCGAGGCGGGCGATGTTCCGGCCAAGAAATGCCATCATCGGACTGCGAGTGCGCCCCTCGCAGTAGGAGCGAGCGCCGGTCAGGAAGATGGCGGCGAGCTTGACGTTCCCGAGCAGTTCCCAGAACCGGATGGCTTCGGGAATAACGCTGAAGCCGCTCTCCTCCTCATACCGCTTATAGAACTGCTCGCGCTGAATGAGCCCGCCGATATTTTCGTCGCCGAGCCAGCGCCAGGGCCGCATGCAGGCCCAGGCGACATCCTCCATTGGGTCTCCGAGATGCACCATCTCCCAGTCGAGGACTCCTCGTATCTCGCCGTCGCTGTCGCAGAGGAAGTTCCCGGTGCGATAATCAGCGTGGACGAGAACGATTCGCTCAGCAGGTGGCGGGGGATGCCGGCGCATCCAGCGGAAAGCTGCCCTTAACACGGGCTGCGGCTCAAGCGCGTCGCGGTCGACGACGGCCTCCCATTTTTCGATTTCCATCGTTGCGCAGGCGGCTTCATCGGTGGGCGCGCCGAGGAAATCCAACCCGCTTCCCCGCCAATCAAGCGCATGGATGCGGGCGAGAATATCGACGAAATGCTCGGCGAGTTTCGCGCGCACCGGGAAGAAGCGAGGGTCCATCAGCACCTGTGTTGGGCTTGTCTCACACCCGTCGATGCGCTCCATAACGAAGAACGGGCGGTCAAGGAGCCCGCCGTCGCTTTCCAGCCAGTACATCTTCGGCACGGGGACACCATGACCGGCAACGGCGTCCATGACTCGGAATTCAAGGTCGCGTTCGGTCTCGAGCAGGCTGGCGTCGGGGTCGCGGCGGAGCACAAACCCTCGCTCCACCTCCATGCCGTTCTCCGGCCACCTGGCGTCGAACGACCACGTCTCACGAGATGCGCCGCCGGGGATGCGCACGAGGTTTGAGACGGCAACATCATCGGCGCCGATTTTGGCCGACAGGTACTCTTGGATTCGCTGCTGAAGCATGAGTGAGGCGCCGCGCAAGTGGTGGGCCCGCCAGGATTCGAACCTGGAACCAACCGGTTATGAGCCGGACGCTCTGCCCTTGAGCTACGGGCCCCCGCGAGAGGATTGTATATCCGCCTTCGCGGCCCATCAACCTCGGCGTCTCTTGATTAGCTATGTGTAACGGCCCCCGAAAGAGTCACGTCTCAAGAGGTGAAGGGGAAGTCCGGGGCCTTCCGGGCGACACTTAAGGAAACACCATTGGCTGAATTTAAGACCGAAGCGCCTGCCGAGCCTACCGCAGATTCGGCCGGGGCCGACATACCGATTAGCCGGAAGGGGAAGATCTGGCTCATGCAGTCCGCCGGCGCCGCCCTTTTGATTGCCGGATGGGCCTACTTCGCCCTCCCCCACTTCGGCTCCGCGCAGTTCTTTCTCGATTCGCTTGTCTTCTGCGTATTCGGCACATACGCGTTCATCGCCGCTTACAACGCCCGCCGTGAAACCGTCACGCTCGAGAAGAAGCTCCGCTACAGCCTCATCAGGCGCAATATGCACCTCGAGAGCATGACCACGCGCGACGATCTGACGCATTTGTTCAGCCGCCGTCACCTCTTTGACCGATTCGAGCGTGAGCTTCAGACAGCAAAGGCATCAGGGCGAGCGCTGTCAATCGTGGTCATTGACCTGAACGGCATGGAGCAGATCAACACCAGTCACGGACATGAGGTAGGTGACCGGGTACTGGCCGCGTTCGGGCGGTTCCTCGCCGACCAAGCGCGCGGCAGCGACGTCCTCGCTCGGATCGACGGCGATGAGTTCGCTGTGCTAATGCCGGACGCCGATGAGCGGGCCGCGGAGGCCGCAGTGACCCGGCTGCTAACGGCACTCGAGAAGGGCCAGCTGTTCGAGGAGAACGACCTCTCGCTGAAGACAACCGCATCGATCGGGAAATCCGGCTATCCCTGGGAAGCGGACAGCGTCGACCAGATAATCAGCTCGGCCCGCGACTCAATGTCCGCACACAAGCGCGAGCAGAGCGCGCTTGTGGCCGCAGCCGGCGGCGCACCGGCGGACGCCGACGCCGGCTAACGCTCCGACCGCTTTCAGCAGCCCAATTTTCGCCGCAGTTCGCGGCCCGTTCAACCTACGGCGGCGGTCAAGTTAGATGCGGCCAGCCGCTGACGCCTTCTCTTCCGCTAGGAAGTCCAACATAACTTCCATCACGCGATCGAGCTGGTCATGGTGCACCCAGTGGCCCGCGTTCTCGATCACGACTGTCCGGCGCTGCTGAATCGAGCGGACGCGGCCGGAGCGCTCGGGGTCAGGCGCCCAGCTCTCGGCGCCCTTGATGAGCAACGTCGGTGCGGTGATCTGCCCCCAAATGTCCGTGGCATCTTCAAGGTTGAACTGGTAAGGGGAGCGGATTCGGACGTAGTTATCGAATTTCCAGGAGAACGTCCCGTCCTCGTTCATGCGGGTGCCATAGAGCGTCAGGTGGCGGGCCATTTCGGGTGTCAGGTGCGGATTAGCCTCGATCATTCGTCGCGTGGCCTCTTCCCGGTTCGGATAACGCCGCGGCTTTCGGCTCTCCATCTCGTGCATGTGCTGGACCCACTGGCGCATGCGTACGTGAGCGGGCTGCTCTTCGATCATTGGCGGACCCCAGCCCTCGATCGCGACCACGCGCGATACGGCATCCGGAAAGCTGCCGGCGTACTGGAGACCGATCGCCCCGCCGAGCGAGTGACCGACTACGACGAGCGGACGCGGAAGGCTATCAGCGAGGACAGAGGTGTCGTAGACGAATTCCGGCAGCGAGTACATACCGCCGATCGCCCAACCGCTGTCGCCGTGGCCGCGCAGGTCGGGCGCGTACAGCGTGTAGGAATCGATCAGCCGTGAAGCAACGAAGTCCCAGTTCCGGCAGTGGTCCTGGCCGCCGTGGATCAGCAGCAGAGGCCGCTTCGCTCCATCGCCCCAGACAGCGTAATGCAGGCGAATGCGTTGGGATTCGTAGTATTCGTGTCGGGGCTCGGGGACCGGTGCAGTCACGCGGGCTCCGCGGCGCGCAGCTCGAACAGTGGGCCGTAGATGCCGACCTCGCTCCCTGGTATGACGAAGGCGCCGCAGACCTTCTCGTAGAACTCCATCGGGCCAACACCGCCGATGACCGCGTAGGCATAACCGAGTTCACGCATTGCATCAAGGCAACGCAGCACGAGGGCGGTGCCCAGACCGCGGCCGCGGAGCGACTCTCGAACACCCGTCGGCCCGAAGAAACCGCGCCGCGTGCATTCGTATACCCCGAAGCCAACGATGTCCGGCCCGCGCGTCGCGACGAAACCAGTGATCGGAGTGTGGTTGAACGCCCGATCGGCCTCGACCGCCCACAGCTCGCCGAAGCACTCCGTCGCAAACCGGCGTATGCGGTCGCGGTCCCAGGGCTCGGCCCGGCGGACGCTAAAGCCCGCCTCGGACGCGCGCTCGATGTGCGGGCGGGCATCCGGCAGGGTGTATAGGCGAACAAGCATGTCCGGCATAGCGAGGGCTATGATAGCAGGCGCCGGAAGGCCGAAGCAGTGGGACGCAGCCAGGAGCCAACCGCCCGAGTACGGGTCCGCGTCACGCCGGGCGCCCGGGAGGACGCGGTGCTTGGGTTGGCAGGGTGAGATACTGCGCGTCAGAGTCCGGGCTCGCGCCCAAGGTGGACAAGCGAACGAAGCCGTTTGTCGTCTCCTGCCCAGACGCTGCGGTTGCCAGCATCGGCAGTCGTAATCGCACACGGCGCGAGCTCCCGCCACAAGCTGGTGGAGGTGGCCGGCCTGAAGGAGGCTGACCTGAGGAGGCTAATCGCTCACCAGACATGAACGGAACACGACCAGCCGTTCGGGTATCATAGATTTCGAGGGAAGACATATGAACCGGCAAACCCTGTTCGAGAAGATTTGGGACTCGCACGTTGTGCACGAGCCACGCGGCAAGCCTGCACTGATTTATGTTGACCTTCACCTCATTCACGAGGTCACATCGCCTCAGGCCTTCGAGGGGCTTCGGCTATCCGGCCGGTCAGTGCGCCGGCCGGACCTGACCGTCGCCACTGTCGACCACAACGTTCCGACGATCGACCGCTGGTTTATCAAGGACGAGATCTCGCGCCGGCAGGTGGAGGCGCTCAAGCAGAACGCCGACGACTTCGGCGTTCGCTTCTACGGCATAGAATCCGACCGCCAGGGAATCGTGCACGTGATTGGCCCGGAACTGGGCCTCACCCGCCCGGGCACAGTCATCGTCTGCGGGGACAGTCATACCTCCACTCACGGCGCTTTCGGCGCATTCGCGCTCGGCATCGGGACATCTGAGGTCGAACACGTGCTCGCCACCCAGTGCCTGGTCCAGAAGCGGCCCAAGACGATGGAAGTGCGGGTGGACGGCGCGCTGCCACGTGGCGTCACCGCAAAGGACGTAATCCTCGGCATTATCGGGAGCATCGGCGTGGACGGCGCAGTCGGTCACGTGATCGAGTACACCGGCGAGGCGATTCGCACCCTGTCGATGGAGGGCCGCATGACGGTCTGCAACATGTCGATCGAGGCGGGCGCGCGCGCTGGGATGATCGCCCCCGACGAGACGACGATCGAGTATCTGGAAGGCCGGGAGTTCTCGCCAAAGGGGCAAGAATGGGAGGCAGCCGTCGCGGAATGGCAACGGCTGCCGACGGACGAAGGAGCCCGGTTCGACAAGACGGTTGTCATCAGCGCTTCCGAACTCGAGCCATACGTCACCTGGGGAACGAACCCGGGAATGGTTGTGCCCGTGACCGGGCGAGTGCCCGATCCGAAATCCCTCGAGTCCGAATCCGACCGCACGGCCGCCGAGCAGGCCCTTCGCTATATGGACCTGACGCCGGACATCCCCATCCAGGACATCGCAATCGACCGCGTGTTCATCGGTTCGTGCACCAACGCGCGCATCGCCGACCTGCGCGCAGCGGCGGGGATCGTTCAGGGAAAACAGGTCGCCGCTACTGTTCAGGCGATGGTTGTGCCGGGCTCGACGCAAGTCAAGATCCAGGCGGAAGAAGAGGGCCTCGACCGCGTGTTTACGGACGCAGGCTTCGAATGGCGCGAGGCCGGCTGCTCAATGTGCCTGGGGATGAACCCCGACGTGCTCCAGCCGGGCGAGCGCTGCGCATCATCTTCCAACCGCAACTTCGAAGGGCGTCAGGGCAAGGGCGGGCGCACGCATCTCGTTAGCCCGCAGATGGCCGCCGCGGCAGCCATAGCCGGGCACTTCGTGGACATCCGGGACTGGTAGTGGAACCATTCAAGCGCCTCTCCGGAATCGTCGCGCCGCTGCCCCGCGTCAACGTGGATACGGACCAGATAATCCCTGCGCAGTTCATGAAGCGGATCGAGCGCACGGGCTACGGCCAGTTCCTGTTCAACTCGTGGCGCTATCTTCCGGACGGTAGTCCCAATCCAGACTTCGTCTTGAACCGGGCTGAGTACGAGGGCGCGTCCATTCTCGTCAGCGGCCGGAATTTCGGCTCCGGCTCATCCCGCGAGCACGCTGTCTGGGCGCTCCACGACTACGGGATACGCTGCGTCATCACGCCGAAGTTCGCCGACATCTTTTACAACAACTGCATTCAGAACGGCGTGCTGCCGGTTGCGTTGCCCGAAGACAGGGTGCAGGAGCTGATCGAGAAGGCCGAACGGAAGCCCGGCTACCGGCTGACGGTGAACCTGGAGAACCAGACGATCTACGATTCCGAGGGATTTGAGGACGCGTTCGAGATCGAACCATTCATCCGTGAACGACTCCTACGCGGCCTGGACGACATAGCGATGACGCTCGAGGAAGAGGACGAGATCGCTGCGTTTGAGCGGAAGCGCCCTAGCTGGCTGGAGCCGGCGAAGAGCTAGCCGTAACAGCAGCGCGGACGCGACCCAGCACCCGGTCGAGGTAGGGGTTCGAGAAGCGTCCCTCAGGATCGAGGCGAGAGCGCACCTTCTGGAACTCGTCCCATTGCGGATAACGCGGGACGAGCGTCCCGGCCGTCTGGAAGTGGAGCTTGCCCCAGTGTGGCCGGCCAGCGTAGTCGTTCATGATGTCCTCGACGGCCTCGAAGTACTGCTGGTACTGCATCCCTTCGAACACGTGAACCGCGATGTAACAGGAGTCGCGGCCGCTTGCGGTACTCAGCGGAATGTCGTCGCCCTTCGTAAAGCGGACCTCCACCGGAAAGATGGGAACAAGGCCGCTCTGCTTTAGAAAGGCGCGCACGCGGTTGAACGCCTCGATGGCGGCTTCGGCCGGTATGCCGTACTCCATCTCATAGAAGCGGACCATCCGCGGGCTCGAGAACACCCGGTAGCTCTTGTCGATGTACTCCGTGCGGCCGGTCTGCGGCAGCGCTCGAGCGACGCGGGGGATGAGCGCCGGGCGCAGGCGGCCGATCCGGCAAAGCGCCTCGAAAGCGAAATTGCTGACGAGTATGTCGTCGCGGAACTCCTTCCAGAGCCCGCGCGTAGCGACGGGAGCGGTCGTCCGCTGGTTGCGCTTCGTCAGCGCCCAGCCGGTGTTCGGCACCCAGAAGAACTCGAAGTGGTCGTTCGTCTGGATGTTCTCGTCCAGCCGCTCGAGGACCTCGTCGACGCGCTCCGGCATCTCGATCGCATGAAGATTGAACGCCTTCACGCAGCGGAGCGTGACCGTCGAGATAATACCGAGCGCACCGAGCCCGACACGGGCGGCACTGAAGATTTCCGGTTCCTTCTCAGCGGAGCAGTCAACGATCGAGCCGTCACCGGTAATGAGACGCAATCCGGTCACCTGTGTCGCGATGCCGCCGAAGGCGTGGCCGGTGCCGTGAGTAGCCGTTGAGATGGCCCCTGATATCGACTGGTAGTTAATGTCGCCGAGGTTCTCAAGCGCGAGACCCTGCTTGTCCAGCTCCCGGCTCAAGCGGGCAATTGGGATGCCTGCCTGAACGGTAGCCGTCTGCTTCTCGCGGTCAATCGAGAGGACGCGAGCGTAGCCGTCCAGCTTGATGAGCCTGCCGTCCGTGAGGGCGATACCGGTGAAGGAGTGGCCGCTGCCTACGACCTTGACACGCTGACCGGCGGCGGCTGCCTGCTTGATGATTCGAACGAGGCCCTGTTCAGTCGCGGGCCGTTCGATGCGCTCAGGCGTGCACTGCTGGTTTCCGGCCCAGTTCTTCCAGTGGGGGCGTTCTGTCTGACTCACGGCGCCTAATGTACACGATCACTTGATCTTCCGCACCGTCTCCACGGCGCGCCAGAGCTCACGGTCGGCTTCGAGGAACCGCACGAGCTGACTTGTCGTGAGCCCGAGCGCCTGCGCGGCTCTCGCGTCATTGCCTTTAGCGGCGGCAAGCGCATCAAGAACAGCCGCGACGACGAGCGGATACGAATGATTGCGCTGGTTGATGGCAAGTTTGCCCTCGCGCCGGTGCTCCAGAAGTTCGGCGGGCAGCGAAGGCTTAGCGAGATCAAACGGCGCCCGGTAATTCAAAGCGATGCGTTCCCGCAGCCTGCGAACGGCCCGCCTACGGTTCTCCGCCAGTGAGCGTGCCTCTTCCGCCTGGCTCACGAGGCGGGAGGGCATATGGCGGAGGCGAACAGCAGTCTCGACCTTGTTCCGGCGCTGTCCGCCGGGGCCGCTCGCTCGATACCGTCCCTCGCGGCACTGTTTGAGCAGCTGCGAAGGTTCTAGACGCAACCACGCATCGCGCACGTTTTCTGAGTTATTGATGGCGTCGGGAATGGCACCCACGAATGGAAGTTTACCGGGGCTAGAGATGATGAGCCGGGAATCAGCGCGAAGAGTCCGCTAGCTGTCGCACACTTCTGGGCGCTGCGTGAAGGCCCAAGCGGCGATTTCACCCAGGACCGGCCGAAGCGTAAGTCCGCGGACCGTGGGATGAAGGAACGGCGCATCGAGGTTGATGACGTAGTGGTGACGGCGCCCTCGCTTGCTCAGGTGGATCATGCCGTGGTGACGCAGGTCTCGCACCACGCCCCAAACGGCGCGCTCCGTCAAATCGAGATTTCGCGCGATCTCCTCGACGGGCGAGTCGGGACAAACAGCCACGTAGAAGAGTACGCGTCCCTGCGCGGAGAGAAGGGACCAATTGCCCCGCTTGCCCTCGCGGTGGGCTGCCCGGCGGCGGGCCTTACGCTGTTTGGCCGGGGCTGGCTCGCGGACCGGCTGGTGGACCACCATGATTTGTTCAGATTAAGCCTGAACATGTTTCTCCGTCGTCGCAGCACACGGATATGAGCTAACAAGGGCGTTGCGAAAAGGGCATAAAGAAAAGAGCTCCCTTTTTAGCTTATCGACGGGGGTGCGGCGATGAGACTTGATCCGGGAGCTCGTGGCCTTCAATGTAGCCTCGGCGACATTTCATTTTGATAACAAAACGCGAAGCAGTAATCGTATAGATATAACAAAAGCGGATCGAGTCCCCCACCCCACGCTACCGCACCGGCGCCGGGTAGTAGTATCCGGCGACAGGAGGCTACCTCACATGATTCTTGTCTCTGGCGGAACGGGGTTCGTCGGAGGCGCGGTTGTCCGCGAACTGCGCCGCCGTGGCCTGGCTGTCGCTGTCCTTACGCGCGCGAAACGCGCTGCCGGCCGCCTCGAGAGTCTCGGCGTCGACCTGCGGGAAGGCGATGTTCGCGACGCCGCGAGCCTCGAGCCGGCCGTGCGTGGAACGGACGCCGTCATCGGTTGCCAGCAGTTCCCGAACTCGCCGATCGAAAACCCCTCACGAGGCCAGACCTTCGACGAAGTGGATGCGAAGGGCACCGAGAACCTTGTCGCTGCCGCCAAAGCCTCAGGCGCGAAGCGGTACATCTACCTGAGCGGAGCGGGAGCCGCGCCCGACGCGCCTTATCACTGGTTTCGCGCGAAGTGGCGGGCCGAGACGGCCGTGCGGGAGAGCGAGTTGCTATACACGATATTCCGGCCGTCCTGGGTATACGGATCGGAAGACAAGGCGCTCAACCGCTTCCTGGGCATGTCGCGCTTTCTGCCGTTCGTCCCGCTCATCGGCAATGCCGGTGAGCAGCACCTGCAACCAGTGTTCATCGACGACGTGAGCCGCGCCGTGGCCGAGGCGCTCGTGCACCCGACCGCCGACAATCAGCTATTCGAGCTCGGAGGGCCGGAGGTGCTGACGATGAAAGAGATCGTTCGCACGGCGCTCGAAGTCGCCGGCCGACGCCGGCTCCTAGTGTCGGCGCCGAAGGCGGTAATGAAGGCCGGGGCCTCCATCCTGCAATTCGCACCGGGCCGGCCGCTCACTCCCGACGCCGTCGAGTTCATCACGATGAACGCCCTCGCCGACCCAACCAAGGCCGAGCTGATGCTGGGCATCAAGATGACGCCGCTGAGAGACGCGCTGGCCACGTATTTGGCGCCGGCGAGCAAGAAAACGCGCGACCGCAAGAGCTGACGACGTGCAGCACGCGCTTCCATTCGCTATTCTGGGCGGCGTGACGGATACATCTATGCGAGCGGGGTCGCCAAATGACCACTGAGCACACCGCTACCGAGACGCTTGACGCCGCCCGCCGGCTCAGCGAGCTAGCATCGGCCGTCGCCGAAAGCGCCGTTGCCTCCGCGTTGCGCCTGACTGAAAGCGGCCGCTTGATCGACGAGCACCAGGTGCACGCCGAGCGCATCGCCCAGCTGACGACCGAGGCGCGCGCGGCTGAGGAGGTGCTGTCATACGCGTGCGATCGGGCTGAGGCCGGCAGGCCGGACCCTGTCTCCGAGGACGAAGCCTTCGCGTTCAGCGCGGAAGCAGTCTCGAAGGCGTGGTTCGCGGTTGACCTGCACCCCGAACTGTTCGCGCTCGACCACGGAGTCCTGGACCGCCTGCATGATCCAGAGACAGCCCGCCTCATCCGCGAGGGCACCAGCGATTCGCATATCCGCGGTATCGGCTCGCGGGTGATCGATGCGAGGGGCGCTTTCACAGCCGAGCTCGAAGACCCAGTGGCGCAGCTGACGCGCGATACGGCGCGTTCCTTCGCCCGAACGGAAGTCGTGCCGCTCGCGCAGAACATGCACCGGCAAGACCTGCTCGTGCCGGAAAGCCTGATCGAGAAGATGGCCGGTCTCGGCCTTTTCGGCTGCTCGGTCCCGGAGTCGTACGGCGGCACGGAGATGGGCTACCTCACCATGGTTGTGCTAACGGAGGAGCTTTCGTCCGCGTCGCTCGTCGCCGGAAGCCTGATCACGCGCTCCGAGATCTTGACCAAGGCGATCCTCCAGGGTGGCACGGAAGAGCAGCGACAGTACTGGCTGCCGCGCATCGCCTCCGGCGAGCTGCTGGTCGGCATTGCTGTGACGGAGCCCGATGTCGGTTCCGACGTGGCATCGGTTACCTGCCGCGCGACGCCAGGCGAGCACGACGGCCGCAGAGGCTGGTTCATCGACGGGCCGAAGGCTTGGTCGACCTTCGCCGGCCGGGCGAACATCCTCGCCCTGCTGGCCCGTACAAACCCCGACACCTCGCTCGGGAATCGAGGTCTCTCGCTCTTTATCGTTCCGAAGGAGCCTTACGACGGCCACCACTTCGTGCACACCCAGCCGGAGGGCGGTTCGATCACCGGGACGGCCAATCCGACGCCAGGCTATCGGGGGATGCA
>Ga0209801_1001870_pt1 | contig 12646 bp, 9 predicted proteins | sample GraSoiAngelo_127_FD_185884 | JGI IMG/M metagenome (GOLD analysis project Ga0209801, IMG submission 185884) | Grasslands soil microbial communities from the Angelo Coastal Reserve, California, USA - 14_0927_09_40cm (SPAdes) (version 2) | ecosystem: Environmental > Terrestrial > Soil > Grasslands ... | reverse complement strand
GCGCCATTGGCTCCGCAGACTTGAAGCGCATCATGCCGAAGCGCGTTCCTTTGTCGATGAAACGACTTATCGTGTATGGCGTCTCTATATTGCCGGTTCCGCGCATGGATTTCGCCGCGGCCACATCGCCGTTTACCAAACGCTGTTTGCAAAGTTAGATCCGTCCGGTCAGGCCCATCTGCCGCTCACCCGGACCGACTGGTACAAGTGAAATCGAGTCGCGTGGCACGCAGTACATTTATTTTTTCTCGGCGTTGACTCCGAAAGCTTTCGCGAGTTGACAGCGCTCGCGTGACTTCTATAGTCGCTACCCTCACGCTTCGATGACGAAGAAGTTTTCGCCCAGACAATCGTAACGACATGCCTTCGACTGAAATCATTTTAACCGAGAACGTTCCTGGACTGGGGGCTGAAGCGGACGTGGTAAAAGTGCGGCGCGGTTATGCACGCAATTATCTGTTGCCTCACGGCAAGGCGCATGAAGTGACGCCGGCGAGTCTTCGACAACTCGATGCTCTCAAGGCGAAGCGCGCCGAACGCGAAGCGCGAGAGTTGAACGAGGCGGAGGAATTGGCCCGTCGAATTGGAAAAACGCGAATCGCCTTTACTCTGGAAACGGGTGAAACCGGCAAAGCATTTGGTTCAGTAACCGCGCAGGACATCGTTAACCGTCTCAAAAACGAGCTCGGTGCGGAGATTGATCGGCACAAGATCGCTCTGGAGCGCCCAATCAAAGATACGGGCGAGCACCAGATCGCGATTAAGTTGCATCACGATGTAACGACCCAATTTGTTTTTCAGGTGAAATCGGCGGAAAAACCAAAGGCCGAAGAAATTCCTGCCGGACAGCCTGAGAAAAAACATCGATCGCTTTTCAGGAGAAAAAAAGAAACCAAATAAATGCCGAGTTCTCAAGGCTCTCAGCCTGAGAAACCTCGTAAGACAGCGGGTAACGGCGCTGGCCGAGGTTCAGCGGCTCAAAACGGCGGCAGAGTTTTTCGCAATCCGCCAACAGGTTCTGCGCAGGATATTCACCGAACGCCGCCGAACAGCGTGGAAGCAGAGCAAGGCGTCCTCGGCTCGATGCTCCTCTCACCACGCGATACCATCGCGGAATGCGTCGAGAAAATTAACGAGGAATATTTTTATGTTCCGGCCCACCAAACCATCTACACCGTGCTGGTGGAGCTTTGGAATGCCGGCCAGGCGATCGACCTGATCACGTTTACGCAAGTGCTTCGCGACAGGAACCTGCTTGAGAGCCTGGGCGGCGCTGCATTCATCACCGGCCTCTTCACGTTCGTGCCAACGGCAGCCAACGTTCAGTATTACCTCGACATCGTTCGTGACAAATACATTCTCCGCGAAATTATCGCCGCTGCCACCGAGAGCGTTCGGCGCGCCTACGAGGAACAAGACGAGGTGAACAATCTCCTCGATGAAGTGGAACAAAGAATCTTCGCCGTCGGGGAAGATCGCTTCAAGGGCCAGATGCTCACCATGAAAGACCAGGTGATGGAAGCGATCGAATCAATCGAGAAGCTTTATGAACGAAAAGGCGGAATTACCGGAATTTCAACCGGGTTTGTTGAATTTGACCGTATGACGAGCGGAATGCATGGCGCGGAAATGATCGTCATCGCCGCGCGCCCGAGCATGGGAAAAACCGCACTCGTCATGAACATTGCGGAGCACGTTGCCGTCCAGGAAAAACTTCCGGTAGGCGTATTCAGTCTGGAGATGAGCAGCCAACAACTTGTCCAGCGTCTGCTTTGTTCCCGCGCGCGCGTCAATTTGCAAAAAGTGCGCGATGGATTTCTAGCCGAGCGCGATTTCCCAAGCCTGACGGCTGCGGCCTCGAAGCTCGCAGAAGCAAAAATCTTCATTGATGACAGCGCTGGTCTGAGCATTTTGGAGTTGCGGGCCAAGGCGCGCAGACTCAGGGCCCAGCAGGACGTTCAACTACTCATTGTCGATTATTTGCAACTTCTTAGATCGACATCGCGCCGGGCGCAGGACAATCGACAACTTGAAATTTCAGAAATTTCCGCCGGTATAAAAGGTCTGGCGAAAGAACTGAAGATCCCGATCATCGTGGTGGCTCAACTGAATCGGCAACCGGAAGCGCGTTCCGGTGGAAAACCGCGCTTGAGCGACCTGCGTGAGTCGGGTTCGATCGAGCAGGACGCGGATTTGGTCGGATTACTTGTTAGGCCCGAGATTTATGAGGAAGACGAAGAGGCGCGCGCGGAAAAGGCTGGCGAAGCCGAATTAATCATTGCAAAACAGCGCAACGGTCCGGTGGGCGAGATTCCGCTCACGTTCCTAAAAGAATTCACCCGCTTCGAAACTCGGGCCCGCAATGTGAGCGAACCGGACGAAGCATTTTAGTTCTTGGGTAGCGCACGCTGCTACCCAAGACTTTGCGCCGCATCGATAACGTGCTGCGCATCGATGCCGCGCTCTTTCATTACTTCGACGCCAGGCGCACTCAGGCCAAATTCATGCAGGCCGACCACTTTTCCATCGAGACCGACGTATTGATACCAAATCTCGGGAACGCCGGCTTCGATCGCGACTCGGCGCCGGCATGATTTCGGGAGAACCTCTTCGCGATATTCTTCCGATTCGCGCTCGAATCGCTCGAAGCACGGCATCGAGACGACACGCACGCGACCGCCCAGTTCCTTTGCGGCGGCGAGCGCGTGCTGCAATTCACTCCCGCATGACATGATGATGAGATCGAGTTTCCCTTTTTCTTTTTTGGCAATGTAACCGCCGCGCAATACTCCTTCACGACGCAAGTTCGGATCAATGTCATTCAAAATTGGAACGACTTGACGCGTAAGCGCAATGAGGCTCGGGCCATCGGTACGCTGAACGGCGGCGACAAATGCACCAGCGGTTTCTTCAGGATCGGCCGGGCGAATTACATCCAGATGCCGAATCAAACGAAGACTGCTTACCGTCTCCACAGGTTGATGGGTCGGGCCATCTTCACCGACACCAATAGAGTCATGCGTGAAAATGTAAATGTTTGGAAGCCTGGAGAGCGCGCCCAAGCGGATCGAGGCTCGGCAGTAATCAGCAAAAACAAGGAACGTCGCGCCCGACGCGCGGAACATGCCGTGATAAGAAATCCCATTCATGATTGCGCACATTCCGTGTTCGCGGATGCCGAAGCGGATGTTGCGTCCGCTGGGATTGTCCCGGGTGAAATCGCCACCGTCCTTGATATAATTCAAGGTCGATCCATGCAGATCGGCGCTGCCGCTTATGAGTAGCGGCATGGCTTGTGCGATCGGCTGCAACGCTTCACTGCCCGCTTTACGCGTGGCCAGTTTCGAATCTTTCGGGAACTCCGAAATCTTGGACAAAAGATCGGCCGGAACTTTTCGCTCGATTCCGTCATCGAGCATTTTCGCCTTATCTGGATTTTTTGTGCGCCACTCGCCGTAGCTTTTTTCCCAGCGATCGTAATCGGCAAGCAGCTTCTTTTTGTGTTCGGCGAAATAATCGCGTACTTCTTGCGAGACAAAATAATGTTCATCGGGCAAACCGAGACCCTTGCGCCCGGCATCGACGAATTTTGCGCCGGCTTCACCGTGCGCTTTGTAGGTGCCGGCTACTTCCGGAATGCCTTTGCCGATGAGTGTGTGGGCGATGATGAACTGCGGCTTCCCGTTGTCTCGCTCCTTTGCGACGTTTAACGCGTCGAGAAATTGCTGCATGTCTTCGCCATCGATCTCCTGGACATCGAATCCGTACGCCTGAAAACGCTTTCCAGTTTCCTCGCTCTGTGTCTCCTTTGCCGCGGCATCCAGCGTGACCGCGTTGGAATCGTAGATGATGATCAGATTATCGAGACCGAAGTGTCCCGCGAAGGCGCTCGCTTCAGATGCAACACCTTCTTGCATGTCACCGTCGCCCGCGAGACAAATAATATGTTGGTCGAAGATCCTGTGCTCGGCGGTGTTGAAACGGCCTGCCGCCATTTTTGTCGCCACCGCGATGCCGACCGCGTTACCGACGCCTTGTCCCAGCGGACCAGTGGTGCATTCCACTCCGGGAGTATCACCAAATTCCGGATGGCCAGGCGTTTTGCTGTGTAATTGGCGGAAGCGTTTGATTTCCGACATTGGCAAGTCATAACCGCTCAAGTGCAGCCAGGCGTAGAGAAACATGCTGCCGTGCCCGGCAGAGAGGACAAAGTAGTCGCGGTTAATCCACCGCGGTTTATCCGGATTATATTTCAGAGCGTAGCCATAAAGTACCGCGCCCATTTCAGCGCACCCAAGGGGGAGGCCCAAGTGTCCGGATTTCGACGCCTGCACTGCATCCATGCACAATCCGCGGGCTTCATTCGCCGCTCGCGACAGAATTTCGATGTTTAGACTCATGAAAAGAAAGGAAGATTTATGATTTCAGATGTAGGATTAAAAGTGCGAATTTTTATATCGTGGAAGATTCGGATTCGACAATCTGTTTTCCACCCATGAAGTCTCGCATGCCGATAAATCCCAAGCGCGAGAAACTGCAACGTTGGTGAATCCGCCGTCACTTCTTCAGATTGTCGAGCGGCTTGAAGGCCTTGCGGGCAAGTTGCCTTCCAGGATTCGAAAAGCGGTTCTGAGCGAGCTAACGCCGCTTAAGCAACTGTTTTTGCAACAGCGACCACCGCGTTTTCTCTTCACCGGATCGAGCAGAATACCGCTGACGCGAATCATCCACGGGCTTTTTGCGCCCGGCGATTCCACGCAGACACGCGATCTGCCTCTCCGGGTTAGCCGTTGGCACAACGTCAGCCTGTCTGAGCGTGGAACGATCTCAATTCTCGATGCCCGTGAAGCTGATGATTCGGCTTCCATTCAAGTTCGCGACGAACTCAAATTTCAATCCGCCGATGTCGTTTTTTTCCTCGAAGAAGAACAAACGACACCTGAGCTTGAGAAGTGGAAGGTCGATGACTTAATCACGTATCTTGTCTGGAATAACGCCTCCGCAGGAGATGCAAAAATAATCGGAATTATCACTCCCCCGACGGGACAGCCAATCGTATCCGCCGCTACCGAAATCAACGCAACCCGCCTGAAATCGGTGCTCCGCTCGAGCCCGATGCTTCGCGAGCACATTTTGGAAGTTTTGAGTCTGTCTCTGGCGCGCGGCGCTGAGCCGGTAGAGGTCCTGAGTCGTGAAGCGCAAAAACTCATGTCGATCTTAGCACGCGAGCTACCGAACCAGGCCCGAATGGAAATGATTCGGATATCGCAAGACGTCGAAGGCCAGCGCGAAGTCGCTCAGGCCCTGATAAAATCTACAACCGCTATCTGCGCAGCAATCGGCGCCCAGCCGATCCCGCTCGCCGATCTACCGATTCTCACGACCTTACAGCTAATGATGGTCGCCGGAATTATGTATGTGAGCGGCCGTGAGCGCAGCCTGCGCGCGGCAGCAGAATTCATAGGCGCGCTCAGCGCCAATGTTGGCGCGGCGATGCTTCTACGAGAAGGCACGCGCGCGATTCTGAAATTCTTTCCCGGATGGGGAAACGTCGTCTGCGGACTGATGGCTGGAACAGGCACATACGCAATCGGCCGGGCCGCAAGCGTATTTTTTATCGAAGGCGTTTCATTGCCAGATGCTCGGCGAATCTATCTCGCGGGTCGCAAAATGCGCGAGCGCCCACCTCTACCGGCCAGCGAGAGGATCGAAAAAGCACACGCGAAAACAGACTAACCCCTCCTCTCTGTGATTGTCGGGGGAAGGCATTGAATAACTTGTGAATAAGGTCGCCCCATCGAAGGTGTTTTGTTCACACGATTTTGTGAACAAAAACACTACTTTCATTGGACGCTCGAGGCGCGTGCGCATGCTTGTATGAGGCTCTCCGAGATACGAACGACGCTTCAAAAGATACGCGTTTCGCCAGTCAAGACTCTTGGACAAAATTTTCTACACGATCAAAATCTCGCCCGATGGATTGTCGATAAGGCTAAGATAACTCCGGATGACTATGTGGTGGAGATCGGCCCTGGGCTGGGCGTTCTAACAAAGCTGGCCCTTGAGAAAGGCGCGCGTGTTCTTGCAATCGAGAAAGACACGCGTCTCGCCAGTTTTTTGCGCGAGCGCCTCGTTCATCCACGACTTGAAGTGCTGAACACAGACGCACTGAATTTCGATGTCCAGATTCTTTTTTCGCATCGCGGCGTGAAGTTGCTTGCTAATCTTCCCTACAATATTTCAAGTCAGTTGCTCCTGAAGTTTGTGAAATATCCAAGTCCGATCTCATTGTCGGTGTTGATGTTACAAAATGAAATGGCGCGACGATTTTCAGCTTCGCCGTCCACAAGTAATTACGGAGCGCTTACCTTGCGCGTGCAATTACATCATCGCGTTGAATATCTCCGCACGATTCCAGCGACTGTTTTTTTTCCACAGCCTGATGTCGATTCTGCGCTCGTGCGAATCATGCCACGCCCTGCCCTTGAGCTACCTGAACACAATGATGAGTTGCTTATGAAGTTGATCCGATGTGGCTTTTCTCAAAGAAGAAAGCAATTACAAAGATTGCTTCGCCCCCACGTCCCAGATTGGAATGATGCCGCTTCCAGTCTGGGGTTCAATCCCAAGGCTAGAGCGGAAGAGTTATCGCTGGTTCAGTGGATTGGCCTGACAAATTACATCGCACCGGCCACCCGCCACGACACTCACGCAATCGAGGATGAGCCCTTTCCAGTGGTCGATAGGATGGACCGGGTTCTGCGCCATGCAGGCCGCTCCGAAGTGCATGGGAATAACTTGTATCATCGCGCTGTCCACATCCTTATTTTCAACGAGGCAGTCGACGTTTATCTGCAACAACGCTCTCGCCGGAAAGATCGACATCCGCTTCTGTGGGATTCGAGTGCAGCCGGTCACGTGAGCGATGGGGAAAATTACGATGAAGCGGCGAAACGCGAGTTACACGAAGAGCTGGGCATAAGTGTTCCACTTGAAAAGCTCCTCAAGATTTCCGCCTCGCCGCAGACCGGCCAGGAGTTTATCTGGCTCTATCGAGGACAACTGCGCGGCAAGATTAGCTCCAATCGCAGTGAAATCGAGAACGGTGTTTTTGTCGCTCCGGCGGTCGTGGATGGATGGACTGCGGCCCGACCCGAGAATTTCACGCCTGGATTCTTGGAATGCTGGCAGGCTTACCGCGGAAGAGAGAGCGGTTAACCTATTTAAAGCCCATAAATTTGCGCTTGGGCAGACGGCGCATGGCTGTGCGCCTGAACTTTCGTGCCGCACGCCTCGCCGCTTCCTTGCCCCCATAGATGCTGTCGCTAAACATCTTCGTTATTACCTTGGTCCCCCGAAGAAAATGGACTTGAAAACCATGAGTCTGTTTCGTCGCGCGAGCTTTTGTATCGATGCGTCGAATGTTCGCTTCCGAATAGGGGTTGGGACGTCTTCGCATAAGAACGAGTTAACGAGAGCCTATCTGAACAACGGAAGGAATCAATGAATCTGAGTCGACCTGCTTACGCCGGCCCCCAATTTTTCTGGCGGCGGCAGGTTCCAAGAACGCCATTTTTTATCGTATTCGGCGGCAGGTAACAGTGCGTAACAGGGATGCCGCTTTGCCCGCAGCCAAGTTATCACCTTTACGAGATTTGCTTCCGCCATAGTCGTGCAACCGGTTGTTGGCCGATTCACACCGCGTCGAATATGAAAAAAAATCGCGCTGCCTCCACCAGGGACAGGCGGATCGGAATTGTGCCGAATCTCGATAAGCCAATGATAGGCAAAGTCGCCCGAGCGCATTTTTTCATGGGTGTAGTCGTCCGGCGGATTTTTCGGATCAATAACGATATGACGATTGTAATTTGGAGAGCGCGGGTCATCGCTCCAAACATCTGCTTCCGTAACCTGGCGATATGGATAATCGGCCCCCGGAGGCAAGTTCGAATCGTAACCAAAAACTTCGCCGATTTCGAAAACTCCCGCGGGCGCTCGTCCATCGCGCTCTTTCTTTCGAAGTCCCGGCTCGTTCTGCCCGGCGAGCCCTGTTCCCCACGCGACGCCGTTTTTTCCAAACAATACAGGGAAAGGCCCAGCCACAGGCGACCAATCGCCGCTGCGTGACCGCTCAAACAATCGTACATCTCCGCGCATTGAGTTCCATGTTGGCGCGATACCGAGGATGAGCTGATTGCATTCTTCCGGAACTCCATCGGCGATGGCGCTGCTTCCCAGCAACATCAGCGAGCAGATCAATAAATAGTGAAAGATCGACATAGGCATTTCCAGACTACTGCGAGCTGAGTTGATCCGGTGCAACTGCTTTTCGTGTTTCAATTTCTACATCCGAAGGCACGAGACCTGCCGATATTTGTATAGGGGCGCTGCAGATGAACTGAGCGCTCGACGTTTCAGTTATTCTCGTATGAAAACATCTCTCTTATTCGGAACAGTGTTTGCCATTTGGGGTGCGACCGTTACTCCCGTGCTCGCTCAAACCCAGACTACAACCAGCGCCACCGGCGCCGGCTATGTTCAAACCAGCAAGCTTATCGGCACAAAGGTCAAGGCATCGGCAGGCGAAGACATCGGCGTAATTAAGGATGTGGTGCTCGACCGCAACACCGGGTGCATGGCTTACACCGTTCTCTCAGCCGGCGGCGGGGGCACTCGCGCCGCTGGACAAGCAAAAACCGTTGCCGTTCCCTGGACGGTCTATTCCCCCTCATCCGACCCAAGCATTTTAATGGTTCGCGTTGAGCGGGACAGAATTTATAACGCGCCTGAATTCGATTATGCGCGAATCGATGAATACGGGAGGACCGGTTACATTAACAACATCTACTCCTACTACGGTGTCAGCCCTCAGGCTGGAGTTGGAGTAAGTGGCGGAGTTTCCGGAACCGCGACGACAGGCACTGCGACAACCACTGGTGCCACCGGCGCGACTACGGGCGCTGCGAGCCCGGCGGCACCGGCTTCACCTGGCGCGGCGTCCGCTCCCACTGGAACTGCATCCCCGAGAGCAACCGCCTCGCCTCGTGCGACCTCCTCTCCGAGGGGAGCCACTTCGCCAAGAGCAACCGCGTCGCCTCGCGCGACCTATTCTCCGACTGGAGCTGCTTCCCCTGAAACGACTGCTTCACCAGGAGCGGGTGCGGAGAGAACGGTTTCGCCAGGCGCAACCGCGACACCAACCTCAGCTGGAGCGACCAGAGGCAGAACCAGAGCCAGCGTGACACCGTCTTCTCCACGCGGCCAAACCGAGACAGCGTCTCCGAGCGAGACTGGAGAAAGTCCGTCGGAAACCACAACTGGTTCAACCGAAGGCAAGAAATCCTCGCGTCATCATCGAACCGAAGGCAGCTCCACGACCGAGCCAAGCGCAACACCACAATCTCCGGAAGAACAAGAGTAACAAAGGTCTTTAGAGCAATATCATCAGGAAGATCGGGAAACCGCAGGAATGAGAACATTTCCTGCGGTGTCTTTTTGGAGTGCGAGGCTAAAGCCTTCCATTACGTCTGCGCGGTTTCTACCGCAGCCGTATCTGCAGGAAGATACTTCACGCCCATGAGCCAGACTACGCCGGAGATGAAAATTATTCCGGACACAAACAGAAATGCCACGTGCATGTTCGTATGACCGCCGATGTAACCAAGCAGCCAGAACGCCTGGACGTCGCCCAACGCGTGGATGACGAAAATGTTTGCGGCAAACGCCGTCGCGCGCACGGCCGGCAGCGAGACGTTGGCCAGCGCCGTGTTTGAGGGACCAGTGTTCAAGAACAAGAAAAAGATCGCAAGGAACATCGCGATCCACGCGGCGGGAAACGGAATGTAAAGGGTCACAATGAAAAAGGGACAGGCGATCAGCATCCCGATTCCAGAGACCCAGAAGTAGGAACCAGCGAAACGCGAGCGCATTTTATCCGCAATGACGCCGCCCAGGAGCGTCGAGCCCAAGCCAGCGACTACGGTGATCAAGCCAAAAATCGTCACGCCTACGTCAGCACTTTGATTCCGGTAACGCAGATAAGCCGGTACCCAAAACCCCAGGCCACCGGTTACAAAAGTCATCAATGTTTGCGCGACGCAGTTGATGAGATACGAGCGCGTGCGAAAGAGCCTCAGGTAATCCGCGAGGCTGCGGCGCGGTGATGTTTGGAGCAGGTGATGTTCACCAACGCGCGGGTCGCGTTGCCAGAAACACAGCAGACCCAGCAGCAAGCCCGGCGGCGCTACGAGATAAAATGCCCAGCGCCAGCCGAGGCGAGCACTAATCAATCCGCCAATAACATAGCCGAGTGCGCTGCCGACCGGAATGGCCGCGTAAAAGATCGCCATGATGCGACCGCGTTTTTCGATCGGGAAAAGGTCGGACAGGATTGTCGGTGCTGCCGGGCCGTAGCCGCCTTCGCCAATTCCAACGCAAATTCGAGTCGCAAAGAGAATGGCGAATGTCGCCGCCAGACCGGAGCAGCCGCTGGCCAGGCTCCACAAAATCACAGCGGAACCGACGATGATCCAGCGCGAGAATCGATCGGCAAGCAAACCGAGAATCGGTGCGCTGATCATGTAAGTTACAAAAAACGCGTCGCCGAGCAGACCGGTCTTCGTCATAGCGTTTACGTCGTCAGGCGCAAAAAAACTGGCGCGAATATCAGGCTCGAGCGCAGCCAGAATTTGCCGATCGATATAATTAAACAGATTGATCCCGAGCAGAAGCAACAGCGCACTGTGTGCGCCGCTGATTGATTTCTTCATGCCGCCTTCCACCGCCAGTTGCCGATTGCAGATGGCCACGCGTTAATTGTAAATGATAAACAATGGCCTCCATGTCCCCCGTTGAGCGAACGCTGCATATCATTGCGGGGCCGGTGCTTCGCTGCCTTTACCGTGTCACGACGCACGGCCTGAGAAACTTGCCCAGCGGCGGATTTCTGCTTTTGCCCAACCACATCACATGGGTGGATGCAATCGTGCTGCAACTCGCCTGTCCGCGCCCGATTCGCTACATCATCGACCAGGGATTTTATCGCAAACCGATCCTGCATCCGTTTTTGCGGCTAGTGGGCTGTATTCCAATTGACGCGCGGCATTCGCATTCCGCCATTCGCGCCGCGACGGAAAAAATCGCTCAAGGCGAGATTGTTTGTCTTTTTCCCGAAGGCCAGTTGGAGCGCGCTGGAACGCTATTGCGCTTGCAACGCGGTTATGAACTGATCGCGCGGCATGCTAACGCGCCGGTCGTTCCAGCCTGGCTGGACCAACTCTGGGGCTCGATCTTCTCATTCCAAGGCGGAAAATTCTTCACAAAATTTCCACAGCGGATCCCCTACCCCGTAACCATTGCCTTCGGCAAACCGCTCAAAGCCGAGGCCGCCAATATTCCGACCGTGCGCGAAGAATTGCTCAAGCTCGGCGAATTTTGTTTCAGCCGCCGGCCGTCGTTGGACCGTCATCTGGCCGAAGAATGCGTGCGCGGACTGAAGCGTAAACCGTTCGCGACTGCAGTGATCGACGGAATCGATCATACTAAACTGAGCCGGGCAAAGTTGCTCGGCGCAGCGGCAGCACTGAGCCGCCATCTTCGAAAAGAATTTCCCGACGAACGAATCGCCATCGTTCTACCCGCCAGCAAGGGATCAATGCTGGCCAATCTGGCTGTAACGCTGGCCGGCAAAGTTCCTATCGATCTTAATTTCACGATCGGACGCGCGGCGAATGAATCCTGCTGCAAGCGTGCCAACCTGCGGGTTGCAATTTCAGCCACCCAATTCATGGAACGACTCAAAGATTTTCCGTGGCCGGAACACGTTTTGAAGTTGGATGAACTGATGCCGCGTATGACACGTCAAATCGTTCTCTGGTGGATGATTTCGATTCTGGTTCCCACACGTTTGCTTTTGCGGCTCTTGAGAATTCCAAAAGCGGGCGGCCACACCGAAGCAGTCTTGCTTTTTACCAGCGGAACCACCGGCGAACCGAAAGGCGTTGTGATCAGCCATCGCAATGTCGTCGGAAATGTCTCGCAGTTTCGGCAATTGCTCGACGCGACGAAACATGACGCCATCCTCGCATCGCTGCCTTTTTTTCACACCTTCGGATCGACTGTCACGCTTTGGTATCCGCTCATCGAAGGTGTGCGCATTGTCACTTATCCAAATCCGCTGGAAGCCGCGAAGAACGCGGCGTTGATCGAACGATATAAGTTAACGCTGTTGCTGGCGACGCCCACTTTTCTGCGCGGTTACTTGCGCAAAGCCGAACCCGACAAGCTCCGCAGCTTGCGCCTGGTCATCACCGGTGCGGAAAAACTGCCACTCGATCTCGCGAAAAATTTCGAGGAACGCTTCAATCAGAGGGTGTTTGAAGGTTACGGGCTCACCGAAACCTCGCCGGTGGTAAGCGTAAACCTCCCGGAGCCGCAACCGACCAAACCGGGCGAACATGTGCAACCATCGAGTCGTCTTGGCTCGGTTGGCAAGATGGCGCCCGGCATCGCTGCGGAAATTCGCGAACCGGAAACGGACCATAAACTTTCGCTGCACGAAACTGGGATGCTTTGGCTGCGGGGAGTAAACATTTTCGAAGGTTATCTGCTCGATCCCGAACGATCGGCAGAAGTCTTGCGCGACGGC
>Ga0209801_1001866_pt1 | contig 12667 bp, 13 predicted proteins | sample GraSoiAngelo_127_FD_185884 | JGI IMG/M metagenome (GOLD analysis project Ga0209801, IMG submission 185884) | Grasslands soil microbial communities from the Angelo Coastal Reserve, California, USA - 14_0927_09_40cm (SPAdes) (version 2) | ecosystem: Environmental > Terrestrial > Soil > Grasslands ... | reverse complement strand
GGCGAGCCCCGGCGCTAACGCGTCGACACTTCCCGCGGCTCGGGCCGCCGCAGCTCGGCGGCCTTGGGGACGATGCTCGCCGCGCCGGCTCCCCGAAACGCCGCGTTCACCGCCCGGAGATCGCGCGTCAGCACCTCCTTGAGCGCCAGCAGCTGCCGCTCGATCTCGGGCGCGAACAGCCGGAACACGGCCTCCGTCTGGGCGGTCGGGGCCGCATCGCTCCCGCCTGCGATGAAGCCGAGCCCGCTGATGCGCTCCACCAGTTTCGGCGGGAAGTTCAGCGGGTCCTGGAACGACCGGTTGCGGACCTGGTACAGCTCGCCTTCGATCGCGCTCAGCCGGTCGCTCAGCCCCCGGGCGAGCGCGCCCAGACGCGCCGTGTCCGACGCGGGCGCGGCGCGCAGCCGGTCGTCGAGCTGGGCGCGCACGTTGCGGATCGTGATCACGGCGGTCGTGACCGCGTTGACGGTGTCGCGAAGTCGTTGCAGGAAGGCGAACTGCGCGCGCAGCGCGACCGGCGTCACCCTAGCGCGGGGATCGAGCTTGAGCGCGAACCGCTGCGTCGCGGTCCGGCCGCCGGCGCGGAGGCGCGCCTGATACACCCCCGGCAACGCCATCGGCCCGTCAGTCCCGACCCCCACCATGCCCCAGAACGCGACGGCGTCGGGGTAGCGCATGTTCCACGCGAACATGTTCAGGCCCGCCTTGTTCGCCACGCGCGGCGCAGCGGGGGGTCGGCGCGGCCACGGCCTGTCCTCGTCCTTGAGGGTGTCGGCGGCGAGGATGCTGTCGATCTTCACGCTGTCGGTGACGCCAGCCTGCTTGAGGCTGTCGGTCCGTTGATGCTTCACACTGTCGCCACGGGCGCTGTCCGCCGCCGTGAGCGAATCCTGCCGGCTACTGAAGCTCCGGATCAGCCGGCCAGCCGCGTCGAGGATGTCGAGCCTCACGTCCTGGTTCTTGTTCTTGAGCCAGTAATAGATCATCGCGCCGCGCGGCGGGTTCTTCCCTACGGGGTGCGCGTCCGACCCACCGCCGCCGAAGCCGCCCCCCCAATCCACGCGGTACGAGTCGCGCGGCTTGAAGAGGTGCAGGCTCTCCCGCGGGACCGCGCGCGCCAGCTGCCGCAGCGGGGAGACGTCGTCCAGGATCCAGAAAGAGCGTCCGTGCGTCGCCGCGACGAGATCGCCCTCCTTGACCGCGAGGTCGTGCACCGGCACGATCGGGAGATTGAGCCGGAGCGACTGCCAGCTCGCGCCGTCGTCGAACGACACCCACACCCCGCGCTCGGTGCCCGCGTACAGCAGACCGCGGCGCGTCGGGTCTTCCCGCACCACGCGCACGAACTCGGTTGCGGGAATCCCCCTCACGATCTTGCTCCAGCTGTGCCCGTAATCGCTCGTCCGATAGATGAAGGGCGCCATGTCGTCGAGCTGGTAGCGGTTCGCCGCGAGGTAGGCCGTTCCGGGCGCGAAGTGCGACGCCTCGATGATCGACACCCGGGTGAACGGCGCGACGTCGCGCGGCGTCACGTCCGTCCAGGTCTTGCCCCCGTCGCGCGTGACGTGCACCAAGCCGTCGTCCGACCCGGCCCAGAGCACGCCTTTCCGTAACGGCGACTCCGCCAGCGCGAAGATCGTGGCGTAGTACTCGGCCGTGGTCTGGTCGCTCGTGATCGGCCCGCCCGAGACGCCGAGTGTCGCGGGATCGTGCCGCGTGAGGTCCGGCGAGATCGGAGTCCAGCTCTGACCTTCGTTCACGGACTTGAACAGCACGTTGCCGCCGATGTACAGCATGTGGGGGTCGTGCGGCGAGATCACCAGCGGCGCGGTCCACTGGAAGCGGTACTTCCCTTCTCCGGCCGGGTGCCCGTCGGGACTGTCGGGCCAGGGATCGATGGAATGCCACAGGCCGGTCTTGTGGTCCAACCGCGCCAGAAAGCCCGAGTTGTCGCCGCCGTAGCTGATGTCGGGGTCGTCAGGCCGGGCCTGGATGTGGCCCGACTCGCCCGCCACGTCGTACCACTGCGCGCGATCGATCCCGCCGGGCCAGCGGCTCGGCCCGCACACGCCGGAGTTGTCTTGCTGGGCGCCGCACACCCGATAGGGAAAGTGGTTGGTCGTCGTGACGTGGTAGAACTGAGCGGTGGCGTAGTCCTGGTCCGTCCAGGTCTTCCCGCCGTTGGTCGACACATTGGCGCCGCCGTCGTTCCCCTCGATCATGCGCTGCGGGTCGTTCGCCGCAATCCACATGTCGTGGTTGTCCCCGTGCGGGTCCGGCAGGTGGCGGAATGTCGCCCCCCCATCGGTCGATTTGTAGGCGAGCACGTTGAGGGCGTACACCGTGTTCGTGTCTTTGGGGTCCGCGAAGATGCGCGAGTAGTACCACGGCCGCTGCCGCAGTTTGCGCTCGCCGTTGACGTAGCGCCACGTAGCGCCGCCGTCGTCCGAGCGGTACACGCCGCCCGAGTCGGCCTCGATCAAGGCCCAGAGGCGCGCCGGCTTCGCGGGCGAGACGGCCAGCCCGATGTTGCCGAGCAGCCCCGCCGGTAGGCCGGGGTTGTGCGTGAGCTCGGTCCAGTTCTCGCCCCCGTCGGACGACTTGAGGATGCCGCCGCCGACGCCGCCCGACATCAGCTGCCACGGCTTGCGCTGCGCCTGCCAGAACGCCGCGTACAGCACCGCGGAGTTCGATGGGTCGAGCACGAGATCCGAGATTCCGGTCGAGTCGTTACGGAAGAGCACCTTGCGCCACGTCTTGCCGCCGTCGGTCGTCTTGTAGACGCCACGGTCCGCGTTGGGGCCGAAGGCGTGCCCTTGGGCGCCGACCCAGACGGTGTCGGGACTACCCGGATGCACACGGACCCGGGAGATCTGGTGAGTGTCCTCGAGCCCCACATGCGTCCACGTCCTTCCGCCGTCGGTGGTCTTCCAAACGCCGTCGCCGTGGGACACGTTGCCGCGGATGGGGTACTCGCCCGTGCCGACGTACACCACATCGGGGTTCGACTCGCTCACGCCGATCGCCCCGATCGTGCCGCCGAAGTACTTGTCCGTCACCGGCAGCCAGGTGTTGCCGCCGTCTGTCGTCTTGAAGACCCCGCCGCCCGTGGTCCCCATCCAATACTCGTTGGGCCGCGACGCCGAGCCGGCGACGGCCACCGAGCGGCCACCGCGGAAGATGCCGATCTCGCGCCACTTGAGGGCGGCGAATACCGTCGAGTCGTACGGGGCGGCTTGAGCCCGCGCGGGGCGGGCGGGCGAGAGGCTGGCGGCCAAGGCGACGAGCGCGGTGATGCGGGCGAGCACGGGAAGCCTCCGAGGTCGGGCGACGAAGGCACCCACGTAGCACACCAACCGCGCGCCCCGCAAGGGGGGCGGTTGCTACGGCTTCGGCAGCATCATTCCCGGCATTTCCTGCGGCTTCTCGCTGATGGAGGACTTCGCGTCCGTTCCCTTGCCCGTCAGCATCAGCTCGCCGTTTTTCCCACTCGCCTTCACGATGCCGAACGGAACGTCGCGCGCCAGCCACGCCTCGCCATCGGCGTCCTGCAGGTGCAGCGCGCGAGTCTCGCCTCCCGGGGTCTTCACGGTCTCCCACCCGACTACCTTGGCGTGGCCGCAGCGCCGGGCGATGTCGAGCACGGGCGTATTCTGACCGGTTTGCTGGCCCATCATGGCCGCCATCTGCTCGGGCATTCGCATCGCGGGTTGGCCTTGCGTCTTCACGATCATGCCCCGGATCCCCGAGACGTCCGCGTCGAAGCCGGGGACGAGAATCTGGACGACCCCGCTCTGGCCGGTCCCGGCGCCGCTGATCTCGAACCAGTAGAGGGTGGTGTCGCCACGCCGCTCGGAGCCGACGATCGCGAACCGTACCTTCCCGCCTCCCTTGCTGCCGGTCGCGTCGTAGGAGGCCCACTGGCCAACGGTCACATGACCGATCGACTTGCAGACCTCGGCCGCCTCCTGCGCAGCGAGTGGGGCGACGAGCGACGCGAGCAAGGTGGCGGCGCCGAGCGCGCGGCACGGGGTGGGCATGGACGGGCTCCGGGGAAGGGGAGTGAAATAATACCCCGCCGTCGTGCAATGTTTACAGGCAGGCCGAGTGAAACTACGCCGCGATATGTGGGGGATGATTGAGTGACAGCCAGTACGTCGCGACATCGACCACGGCGCGCGCGAACCCGCCGGCGTCTACCGGCTTCACGACGTAGCTGTTGACGCCGAGCTGGTAGCTGTCCACCACGTCGCGTTCCTCCCGGGAGGAGGTGAACGCCACCACGGGAATGAGCTTGGTGCGGTGGTCGCTCTTCAAGCGCTGCAGCACCTCGAGGCCGCCGATCTTGGGAAGCTTCAGGTCCAGCAAGACGAGTTTCGGGCGCGCCGCGAGCTGCTCGCTCCCAGCACCCGACTCGGGGAAGACCAGGTCGAGCGCTTCCGCGCCGTCCCGTGCGAGGACGATGCGATGACCGAGGGGGATGTCGTGCTGCTTCAGAGCGCGGAACGCCAGATCGGCGTCGTCGAGACTGTCCTCAACGAGCAGCACGTCGATCTCTCGCGTGAGCGCGGTGACACCCATGATCAAAGTGTTGTCGGGTAGCCCGTGGGTTGCAAGTGTGGCGTGCGCGACGCAGTTTCCCGCCCATGCGGAGAGCCGCGCGAGCCCGCCTCATCGCCGCCGCCTTCGATCACGGCCAGATCCCCACGATCGCCTGCTTCAACAAGGCCAGCACGAGCCTGGGCGTGGACTTCGACCGCCTGATCGCGGCACTGCAGACGTTCCTGGACGACTACTTCGTCCCCGTCTGGGGCACGCCCGCGAAGCTCGTGAAGGTGACGACCTTCCGCAAAGGAGCCTGGGCGATGGCGTTCCTGGACGACGCCGACGTCGCCAATGCGCTCGGTTATCACGACCTCACGCCCGACGGCCTGCCGCTCTCGAAGGTGTTCGTGAAGAGCACCCGCGCGGTGGGTCAGAAAGTGAGCGTCACGGCGTGTCACGAGCTCGCCGAGATGCTGGTCGATCCCGCGATCAACCTGTGCGCCACGGGCCCCGGCAGCGTGTTTTACGCGTACGAAACCGCCGACGCGGTCGAGGAGGTGGAATTCACGATCCGCGGGATTCCCATGAGCGACTTCGTCTACCCGGCGTGGTTCGAAGGATTTCGCAAGCCCAGGCGTGGTTCGAAGGATTTCGCAAGCCCAACTCGGCGCAGTTCGATTACGCCAGGAAGGTGAAGCGACCGTTCCAGATCCTGCCGGGGGGCTACATGAGCGTCTTCAAGAACGGACGGTGGACGCAAGTGTTCGGGTCGGCCACGAAGGCGCGCCGGTTCCGCCGGGAAGACCGGCGGGGGCACCGCAGCACGTATCGGGGGAAGATGCCGCGGATGCGGCCATCGAGACCGGCCCGCTAGGGCAGCGGCGTAGCGCTCCCCGTACTCTTCTCGCACGCCGGCGCGCCTTCGCGCGTCGCGGGCGCGACCGACGTGGACCCGACGAAGACCGCGCACTGCTGCGTTGTGTTGGGGCTCGTGATCGACGCGGTCCAGCCATCGGTCGTCAGCGCGATGGTTGGCGTCCGGTTGCCTGGCGACACGTGGTATGCAGTACTCAGGTCGATCGTGTACTTCTGGTTTTCCGCGAGGTAGTTCTCTTCCATTGTTACGAGATTGCGCAGGTCGGACTTCATCGCGGCGAGTTGGGCCCGCTCCTTGGTGTTGGTCAGCCGGGGAATCGCGATGGTGGCGAGGAGGCCAATCAGCGCCATCACGATGAGCAGCTCGATGAGGGTGAATCCGTTGCGTTTCATGCCACCGGCCTCCCCGCCGCGCGTAGGGCGGCGGCCTTGGTCTATCATCTTGCCTGATACGCTCCCCGACTGCAAGCGGCGTACCAGGATGAAGCGGCGGGCCCGTTTACGGCCCCCTCTCCGTTCCGGAGAGGGAACGAGGGGCGAGCTCACTTGCCCGAGACCGCGGCATAGACGAGGCGCTGAAACCTGGCGTCGAGCGACCACATCTCCGTCACCGGCAGGTACTGCGTCCACACCATCGCGATGAGATCGGTCCTGGGATCGATCCAGAAGAAGGTCGTCCCGTACCCCGCCCAGCGGAACGTGCCCGGCGACCCCGCCACGTCGGTGCCCGAATCCACGCGTACGGCGCCGCCGTAGCCGAACCCCGAGCGTCCGGGCGGCCAGTCGGGAGCGATGGTGATCGGCGTCAGGCCGGCGGGCAGGTGATTCCGCATCATGAGCGCCACCGTCTCGCGCTTCAGGACGCGGTGCCCCTCCAGCTCGCCGCCGTTCAGAAGCATCTGCGCGAACCGCAGGTAGTCTCCCACCGTCGACAACAGCCCACCACCGCCGGACAAGAGCCGGCCGTCCGGGGTATACTCGGTCCAGAGCAACGGCGCCATCGCGTGCAGCTTGCCATCGGGGCCTCGCGAGTACGCCGGCATGATGTGCCCGTCCATGGCGGGCGTCGCGTGGAAGGCGGTCATGCGCATGCCGAGGGGCCGAAAGAACGCTCTGTCCAGGTAGCGATCGAGCGTCGTGCCCGACACGACTTCGACGACGCGACCGAGGACGTCGATGGCGTAGCTGTAATTCCACCTGGAGCCGGGTGAGAACACGAGCGGCAGGCGGGCCAGGGTGTCGGCGAGCTCGGCGTTGGTCCAGCGCGGGTTGTAGAGGTTCGCGCGCCGATAGATCGTGTCCACCGGCGTCTCTGCGAATGCGCCGTAGGTGAGGCCGGCTGTATGGGTGAGCAAGTCCGCTATCGTCACCGGCCGCTCGGGCGCGCGCAGATCTGGGCTCGCGGCGCTGCCGCCGGCGTACACTTTGACGCCGGCGAAGGCGGAGATGTACGTGGAGACCGGGTCGTCGAGACGGAGCTTGCCTTGCTCGTACAGCTGCATGACGGCCGCGCTGGTGATCGGCTTGGTCATGGAGAAGATGCGGAACACGGCGTCGGGGCTCATGGCGCGGTGCTGTGCCGCGTCCATCGGCCCGACGGCGGTGACGTACGCGAGCTTGCCGTGCCGCGCGACGACGGCCAGCAGGCCGGGTAGCCGGCCGGAGTCCACGTAGCTCTGGAGCGCGGCCGCGATCCGCTCGAGGGCGGCGCCCGAGAGGCCCACGTCGGCGGCGGGGACGTACGCGAGCTTGCCGTGCCGCGCGACGACGGCCAGCAGGCCGGGTAGCCGGCCGGAGTCCACGTAGCTCTGGAGCGCGGCCGCGATCCGCTCGAGGGCGGCGCCCGAGAGGCCCACGTCGGCCGGGCGGGCGCGCGGGAGGCCCTGGGCGGGGGCGGCTCGGGCAAGAAGGCAGGCCGCCAGGCATGTGAGGAGAGCGCGTGTGGCGGGACGAGGGGTCGCCGGGTTCGGGAAGCGCATGCGGGCGTTGAGCCTCGGATGAGAGGGCGGGGCTTAAGGTGCCTGCGGGGGCGACGAGCGCAAGCCGGTCCTCACCCGCCGCGCGCGCGTTTGCGTTCCGGTTTGCGGTGGCGTCACGCAGGAGCGTGACGCCTTTTGCTCGACGTCCTGGCGCGACGTATTATGCTTGGCGTATTTGGTATTGCAGCGACCGTGGCGGAACTGGTAGACGCGCAGGACTTAGGATCCTGTGGGGCAACCCGTGGGGGTTCGAGTCCCTCCGGTCGCATCCCAAGAGCATTCGCATGGCGACTCTCAACGCGCGGCACCCCTTCGGCGCCTGCCTGCTGGGCGCAACGCTCGTGGCCTGCCACGCCCGCGTGAGCGAGGACGAGTTCCGCGCGACGCGCGTGCCGGTCGCCCGCCTCGACTCCGTGCTCCGGGCGGCCGACAGCGTGCGCCTCCCGCTCGCCGACGCCCGCCTGCTGCTGGAAGTGGCCCCGGACATCGGCCTGGCCTCGATGCCGCCGCACGACACGATGACCATCGCGGAGATCCTGTCCTGGGCCAGGGCCGAGCACGCGCGCAAACAGCGTGCGGCCGCGGAGACGACCGCCGCCGCCGCCGCGCGCCGCCGGGAGATCCAGCAGCAGCTCGACTCCCTGGTCGCCGTCATGGTGGTCGACAAGAGCTTCCTGCCGAAGAACCCGGACCTGGAGCGCTACCAGGACTTCATCTCCCTGACGTTCGCGTACAAGAACCAGGGGACGAAGAGCATCCAGGCGTTCCAGGGTGACGTGAGTTTCCTCGATGCGACGGGCGACACCATCTACAGCGCGCATCTCAAGGTGGACGGCCCCATCGCCCCGGGCAAGACCCGCCGGGAGCCGGGACGGATCATCCGGTACGACCCGTTCCGCCCCGGACACCAGCGCCTGCGCAGCACGCCGCTCGACAAACTGAAGGTGGTGTGGCAGCCGAGCGATGCGGTCTTCGCCGACGGCAGCCGGCTCACTCTTGCAGGCTCAGAACCCTAGCCATCAGCGAGGCTCGTCATGCGCTCCGCGCTGCCGTTCGCCGCCCTCGTGCTGTACACCCTCACCCGCGCCGGAGCCGCCGCCGCGCAGGAGACGCCCACCGAGCGCACCGCCGCCGCCGACGTGATTCGCCGTGTGAACGACCTGGAGCGCTCGCTCGCCTTGCCCCAGCTCGTCGCGCGGCTCACGGGTAAGGATCCCCGCCGCGACGCCGTCGTCGCGCGCGCCCGTGAGCTGATGGAGCGGGAGCTGCTCGCGGTGGCCGACGACATCACGCGGCATCCGGAGGTGGGCCACAAGGAAGAGCGCTCGGTGAAGATCCTCACCGAGTATCTCAAGGCCCACGACTTCGCCGTCGAGATGGGCGTGGCCGGCCTGGCGACCCGGAGGTGGGCCACAAGGAAGAGCGCTCGGTGAAGATCCTCACCGAGTATCTCAAGGCCCACGACTTCGCCGTCGAGATGGGCGTGGCCGGCCTGGCGACCGCCTTCGTGGCCCGGTACAAGAACGGCACACCGGGCCCCAACCTGGGCGTCATCCTCGAGTACGACGCGCTGCGCGGCACCAGCCGCGACTTCCACGGCGACCAGCACAGCGCGCAGGGACCGGTCGGGATGGCCGCCGCCATCGCCGTCGCGGAATTCCTCACGCGATCCAAGACGCCCGGCACGGTGACGGTGTACGGCACCCCCGCTGAGGAGCTGGCCTCGCCGGCGGCGAAGACCGTCATGTACACGGCCGGCGTTTTCAAGGGCGCCGACGTGATGGTGCGCTCGCACTCCTCCACCGCGACGCAAACACCCGCGCCGGGCTTCGGCAGCTGCTGCATGAACATCGACGTGGTGCATTACACGTTCTCGGGCGCCCCGGCGCACCAGCTCCAGGCGTGGGACGGGCGCGATGCGCTGATGGGCGTGATCGAGCTGTTCAACCATATCGACGGCCTGCGCAAGACGCTGCGGCCGGAGACCAAGATTCAGGGGATCATCACGGAAGGCGGCAGGGCCCCGAACGTGGTCCCCGATCGCGCCGCCGCCGAGTTCTGGATCCGTTACCCGGACCCGATCTATCTCGCGCAGGTACTCGATCGCGTGAACGATGCGGCCCGCGGGGCGGCCCTCGCCACCGGAACCAAGGTCCACATCGACGTCGACTCGTCGTCTCGCAACGGCATCTCGGTCGCGGCACTCAACGACGTGGCGTTTGCCTATCTGAAACATCGCGGCACTCAACGACGTGGCGTTTGCCTATCTGCAACAGCTCGGTGCCACCAAGGTCGAGCCGGAGCCCGGGCGCCCCCTGCCCTACGAAGAGACGGGGACGGTCGCGACCCAGATTCCCGGCGTCGGCGTCACCGTTCATTCGTCGAACGGCGGCTACCACACGTTCGAGATGGAAGCGGACGCGCTCGGCGAGGTGGGCCATCACGGCTTCCTGCTCGACGCCCAGGCCATGGCCGCGCTGCTCTACCACTACGCGAGCGACGCCCCGTACCGCGCCGTCGTGCGGCGGGAATTCGAGGGGTTGCAGGGGCTGTACGCCGACTATCTCGCCGCGCTCCGCGGCGCATACCCCCTCCCCAAGGTGCTGGACCCGACCGGCAACTGAATGACCGCCTCGTGGCACACGCTGCTCGACGTGGCCATCCGCACGTCTGTCATCTACCTCGCCCTGCTCGTCGGCCTGCGGGTCACGGGCAAGCGGCAGCTCGGGCAGATGTCCACGTTCGACTTTGTGCTGCTCCTCATCATCGCGAACGCGGTCCAGAACGCCATGGTGGGGCCGGACACGAGCCTCGCCGGCGGCCTGGTCGCGGCCGCGGTGCTGCTCGCGTGGCATCAGGGGATCGATCGCCTGCGCCGCTCGAGTCGCCACCTCGGCCGCCTGCTCGGCGGCAGCGCGGATCTGCTCGTGTACCACGGCCGAGTGCTGCACCAGCACCTCGCGCGGGAGAACCTCACAGTCGACGAGCTGCGCCAGGCGTTGCGCGAGCACGGGGTCGCCTCGCTCGACGTCGTCCACATGGCGGTGCTCGAGCCGGACGGGGCGATCAGCGTGATCCGGAGCGACGAGATCGAGCCGGGCAGACCGCATCACCGCATCAAGGCAGTGCGCAGGACGCAGTAAGGAGCGGGGCGCCCCGCGTACCCTCCCCCCTATTAGATTTGTGTTGACATGCCCGTCATCCTGATCAAGAAGACCGCCGAAGAGCCGGGGGCCGCCTCGCTCGCGGTGACCGTGCCCGTGGAGCAGGTGCAGCAGGCCGAAGACCGCGCCACCAGCGCCTACCAGCGCCGCGCCCGGCTGCCGGGCTTCCGGAAGGGCAAGGCCCCGGCGGCGATCGTAAAGAAGCACTTCGCCGATGACATCCGGCAGGAGGCGCTGCAGGAACTGATCCGCGAGAGCTGGAAGGTCGCGGTCGAGCAGGAGTCCCTGAAGCCGATCGCCGACCCCCACGTCCACAATCTCAAGTGGGACGTCGGCACGCCGGTCACGTTCGAGTTTCACGTCGAGGTAAAGCCCGATATCCAGCTGGGCCGGCTGGGCAACTTCCAGTTGAAACGCACCGTGCGCCGCGTGACCGACGAGCAGGTCGCCGCCCAGCTGAATGAGGTGCGGGAGCAGAAAGCGCCGTGGACGCCCGTCGCGGGTGAGAAGCCGAAACTCAAGGACCTGGTGCACGTCACCATCGCGGCGCGCGAGGGTGCGCAGCTGAAGGACCCGCAGCCCTACCAGCTGGTGCTGGGCGAGGGCCGGGCGATTCCGGAGGTCGAGCAGCAGATCCTGGGGATGCTCCCTGGGGAGACGGTCGACGCGATCGTGCGATTCCCCGACGACTTCCCCGAGGTCGACGCGATCGTGCGATTCCCCGACGACTTCCCCGAAGAGGCAAAGCGCGGCCAGACGCGCGAGATCCGGCTCACGCTGCACGAAGTGAAGCGCCAGCACCTCCCCGAGCTGGACGACGCCTTCGCGCGCGAGGTCGGGGACTTCGATTCGCTCGACGCGCTGAAGCACGCGATCCGCGAGGATCTCGAGCGGGACGCCGAGCGCGAGGCGGACGCCAAGGTGCGGGCCGACCTGATCGAGCAGATCGTGGCGGCGAACCGCGTGGTCGCTCCCAAGCCCCTGGTGGAGCGCGCGTTGTGGGTGTTCGCCCAGGCGTACGGGATCCCGGAAGACCGCATGAGCCAGTTCGCCGCGGAGTTCCGCCCAGTGGCCGAGGCGCAGGTGCGCCGCGACCTGGTGCTCGATTACGTTGTGGAGCAGCAGGGGCTGCAGGCGACCGAGGCGGAGCTCGACCGCCGGATCCAGGAGCTGGCCGAGCGGCGCGGCATGCCGGCGGAGCAGCTGTACGCGTCGCTCGAGAAGGCGAAGCGGCTCCGTGACGTCGAGCGGAGCATCACCGAGGAGAAGGTGTTCGCGTTTCTCCTGTCGCAATCCACCGTGGAGCATGTGTGAAGACGACGAGCCAGATTTATCCGCCCTACATCATCGAGCGGTCGAGCCGCGGCGAGCGGACCTACGACATCTTCAGCCGCCTGCTCATGGACCGCATCGTGTTCCTGGGCACGCAGATCAACGACGAGGTTTCCAACATCATCATCGCCCAGCTCCTGTTCCTGGACGCGGACAACCCGGAGCGCGACATCTACCTCTACGTCAACTCCCCGGGCGGGCTGGTGTCGAGCGGCATGGCGATCTACGACACGATGCAATTCCTGCGGGCCCCCGTGAACACGATCTGCATGGGCATGGCGGCGTCGATGGGCTCGTTCCTGCTGGCCGCCGGCCGCAAGGGGAAGCGCTCCGCGCTGCCGCACGCCCGCATCATGATGCACCAGCCCTCGGGCGGCACGCAGGGCACCGCGGCGGACATCGAGATCCAGGCCCGCGAGATCCTCTACCTGCGCGGCAAGCTCAACGAGCTGTACGGCAAGCACACGGGCAAGACCGCCGAGCAGATCGAAAAGGACATGGACCGGGACCGCTTCATGTCCGCCGACGAGGCCAAGGATTACGGGCTAATCGACCACGTCATCGCCAACTTGCAGGACATGGGCGACGGCAAGAAGAAATGACGGCTTGCGCGCCCGGCCCCACCTTCCCATACTAGGGACCCATGTCGCACGACAAGCACCTCCGCTGCTCCTTCTGCGGCAAGTCGAAGGACTCGGTCCGGAAGTTCATCTCGGGACCGTCGGTCTACATTTGCAATGAGTGCATCGCCCTGTGTAACGAGATCCTGGC
>Ga0209801_1001865_pt1 | contig 12671 bp, 10 predicted proteins | sample GraSoiAngelo_127_FD_185884 | JGI IMG/M metagenome (GOLD analysis project Ga0209801, IMG submission 185884) | Grasslands soil microbial communities from the Angelo Coastal Reserve, California, USA - 14_0927_09_40cm (SPAdes) (version 2) | ecosystem: Environmental > Terrestrial > Soil > Grasslands ... | reverse complement strand
ATGCCGTGGTCCTGGTGGATGCGGGCGTGGCGCTGCGGCGCACCCGCCTGCGCGCCATGCGCGGGCTCTCGAACGACGAGGCCGACCGGATGATCGCGGCGCAGATGCCCGCCGAGCGCAAGCGGGCGAAGAGCGACTTGGTGATCGAGAACGAGGGCTCGCTGGAGCAGCTCGAGCGACAAGCCCGCGCGGCGTTCGACGAGCTGCGCCACCGCGCGGCAGTGGCGGCCTTGGGAGGGCGACCCGCGCGCGTGCTGCTGCTCGCCGCGGCGGGGGCGCGCGAACAGCCGACACTCAACCCGATCGCCGCCCGCTACGCGGACGCGGGACTCGCGGTCCGCCGCGTGACGGGTGACGCGGCCGCGATCGAGCGGGCGCTGGGCCAGCCCGCGACGCCCGACGCCATCGTCGCGACCGCGGCGGCCGCAGCGGCGGCCGAGCAGGCGTGGGCGGACGCGGGCCGTCCGGGCGTGCTGACGTCCCTCTCGGAGGACCCCGACCCCGTCGCGGTGCGGCTCGATCTCCGGCCCTGGGGCGCCGGGCGGGTGCTCCTGGTCGAGCCCGGTGCGGCAGGCCTGGCGCCCCGGTCCGATCTGTTTCCATCTGCCAACCCGTTGCCTTGACAGAGGTTCGGTGCCCCGGTAACCTTCGCCGCGACCTCTCACGCCCGCGGAGCCCGACCCTGCATGGCGAACATTCCGGCCGATCTGCGCTACACCAAAGAGCATGAATACGTGAAGCAGACCGGCGCCGACGCCATCGTGCAGATCGGCATCACCGACTACGCGCAGGGCGAACTCGGTGACGTGGTGTTCGTGGACCTGCCCAAGGTCGGCGCCGTCTTTGCGCGCGGCGACGTGTTCGGCACGATCGAGGCCGTGAAGGCCGTGTCGGAGCTGTACGCGCCCCTCGCGGGGACGGTGACCGAGGTGAACAAGGCGCTCGAGGGCGACCCGGCGCTGGTGAATCGCGATCCCTATGGCGCGGGCTGGATGATCAAGCTGCGGGCCAAGAATAGCGCGGAGCTCGACCAGCTATTGACCAGTGAGGCGTACAAGAAGCAGATCGGGCAATAGCGTCGTCAGGCATGCTCACACTCACGTTCCACGGCCACGCCTGCTTCACGCTCGAAGCCGACGGTCGCCGAGTGATCATCGACCCGTTTCTCACGGGCAATCCCGCGACCGACATCCCGCTCGCGCGGCTCCCGAAGATCGACGCGGTGCTGTTGTCGCACGGTCACGGAGACCACCTGGGAGACGCGATCCCGATCGCCCGGCGCGACGGCGCGACGATCATCGCCACAGCGGAGCTGGCCCGGTTTTGCGGAGAGCGCGGGGCCACCGTGCATGCCATGCACATCGGCGGCGCCCGGGAGTTCTCCTTCGGTCGGGTCAAGCTCGTGCCCGCGTTCCACGGAGGGGCCGTGGAGGGAGACGCGACGGGCCAGTTCACGACCAACCCCTGCGGGGTGGTCGTCACGATGGGTGGGCGCACCGTGTATCACTGTGGGGACACGGGCCTCACCATGGAGATGCAGCTGCTCGCCGGGCGCGTGGACGCGATGCTCGTCCCGATCGGCGACAACTACACGATGGGCGTCGAAGACGCGGTACGCGCCGTGGAGTTCGTGCAGCCCCGCGCGGTGATTCCGATGCATTACAATACATGGGACGTGATCAAGGCCGATCCGGAGCAGTTCAAGCGCCAGGTGGGCGGCCGCGCCCGCGTCGTGGTGCTGGCGCCGGGTGAGGCTCACACCCTTTCCTGACGAGGTCAGGCGACTCCGCTTATGGTGACGGTCCGCGCTTCCCTCGCCCCAGCCGATCGCTTCGTGACCCGCCACATCGGGCCGAGTCCCGACGAGACGCGGGGCATGCTGGCGACGTTGGGATACGACTCGCTCGACGCCTTCATCGACGCCGTAATCCCGGAAGACATCCGGTTGCGGCGCCCGCTGGCGCTGCCGCCGGGGCGGACCGAGCGCGAAGTGCTGCAGGCGCTGCGCGGTCTCGCCGCTCAGAATCAGCTGTATCGCTCCTACATCGGGATGGGCTATCACCACTCCTTCACGCCCCAGGTCATCCAGCGCAACATCGTCGAGAACCCGGGCTGGTACACGGCGTACACGCCGTACCAGCCGGAGATCGCGCAGGGCCGGCTCGAGGCGCTGCTCAACTTCCAGACGATGGTCGCCGACCTCACCGCCCTGCCGATCGCCAACGCCTCCCTGCTCGATGAAGCCACCGCCGCCGCCGAGGCGATGAACCTGACCGAAGCGGTCGCGAAGGTGCCCCCCGGCACCACGCCGATGTTCATGATTGCGGAGGGATGCCACCCGCAGACGATCGCGGTCGTGCGCACCCGGGCGGAGGCGCGCGGCGTGCAGACCGTCATCGCGGATCCCGCGGGTTTCGAGTTCCGCCCCGGCGTAATCGGCGCGCTGCTGCAGTATCCCACGACCGAGGGGAAGATCGAGGATTACCGCGCGTTCTGCGACAAGGCGCATGCCGCGGGGGCGCTCGTGACGGTCGCGACCGACCTGCTGGCCCTCACCGTGCTGGTGCCGCCGGGGGAGTGGGGCGCGGACATCGCCGTGGGGAACTCACAACGGTTCGGCGTACCGATGGGCTACGGCGGCCCGCACGCGGCGTTCTTCGCGACGCGGGAGGCCCATCGGCGCCACGTGCCCGGCCGCATCATCGGCGTATCGCGCGATGCCGCCGGCCGTCCCGCGCTCCGCATGGCGCTGCAGACGCGCGAGCAGCACATCCGGCGCGAGAAGGCCACGAGCAACATCTGCACCGCGCAGGTGCTCCTCGCCGTGATGGCGAGCATGTACGCCGTGTATCACGGGCCCGAAGGGCTGCGCCGCATCGCCGAGCGCGTGCACACCCTCGCCGTCCTGCTCGCGCAGGCGGTGACCCGGCTCGGCTACCGCGTCGTGCATGCGTCGTTCTTCGACACGCTGTGCGTGGAAGTGGAGTCCTGGGTCCTGCCGCGCCTGCTCGACGCCGCCCGGGCGCGCCGCATCAACCTGCGGGTCATCTCCCCCACCCGGATCGGCATCTCGCTCGACGAGGCCACGGCGCTGGGCGACCTTGCCGACCTCGTCACGGCGTTCTCGCTCAACGAGGTGCTGCCCTTCATGGTGGAAGACCTCGGGGCGAAAGCCGACCCCTCAATCCCCGAGTCGCTGCACCGCACGTCGTCCTACCTGACGCACCCGGTGTTCCACCGCTACCGCTCCGAGACGGAGATGCTGCGCTACATCAAGCGGCTCGAAGCGCGCGACCTGTCGCTCACGTCGGCCATGATCCCGCTCGGCTCGTGCACCATGAAGCTCAACGGCACCACCGAGATGGTCCCGCTGTCGTGGCGCGAGTTCAATCGGCTGCACCCGTTCGCCCCGCGGGAACAGGCCACCGGCTACCGCACGCTGTTCCGCCAGCTCGAGGATATGCTGGCGGAGATCACGGGCTTCCCGAAAGTCTCGCTGCAGCCGAACTCGGGGGCGCAGGGCGAGTTCACCGGACTGCTCGTGATCCGGGCCTATCACCGCTCTCGTGGTGAGGGGCACCGCACCACCTGTTTGATTCCGACATCGGCGCATGGGACGAACCCCGCGAGCGCCGTGATGGCCGGGCTGCGCGTCGTGCCGGTGCAGGCGGACGCCAGCGGCAACATCGACGTTGGGGACCTGCGTGCCAAGGCGGCCGAGCACAAGGACACGCTCGCGGCGCTGATGATCACGTACCCGTCCACCCACGGCGTCTTCGAGGCCTCCATCCGGCAGGCGTGCGACATCATTCACGCGCACGGCGGGCAGGTGTACATGGACGGCGCGAACATGAACGCGCAGGTGGGCCTGGTCCGCCCCGCCGACATAGGCGCCGACGTGTGCCACCTGAACCTGCATAAGACGTTCTGCATCCCGCATGGCGGCGGTGGGCCGGGGATGGGACCCATCTGTGTGGCGGCGCACCTCGGCCCCTTCCTGCCGGACCACCCGGTGGTGCCGCTGCGCCAGCAGCAGCCGTGCGGGACGGTGTCGGCGGCGCCGTGGGGGAGCGCGTGGATCCTGCCGATCTCCTGGGCCTACGTTGCGTTGATGGGGCGCGAAGGGCTCGTGGAGGCAACGAAGATGGCGATCCTCAACGCCAACTACGTGGCGCGCCGGCTCGCCGCGCACTACCCGCTCCTCTTTACGGGGCAAAACGGCCTGATCGCGCACGAGTGCATCATCGATTGCCGGCCCTTCAAGGCCTCCGCCGGCATCGAGGTGGAGGACATCGCGAAGCGCATCATCGATTACGGCTTCCATCCACCGACGGTCTCGTTCCCGGTCGCCGGCACCTTGATGATCGAGCCCACCGAGAGCGAGTCGAAGGAAGAGCTGGATCGTTTCTGCGACGCGCTGATCTCGATCCGCCAGGAGATCCGCGAGGTGGAGGACGGGACGCAGCCCCGCGGCAACAACCTGCTCGCGAATGCGCCGCACACCCTGGAAGACGTCATCGCCGACACGTGGGATCGGCCGTATGCGCGCGAGCGCGCCGCCTTCCCCGCGGTGTGGACGCGGTCGCACAAGGTGTGGCCGTCGGTGAGCCGCGTGGACGGCGCTTACGGCGATCGGAACCTGGTGTGCGTGTGCCCGCCGATGGAGGCCTATGCGCTCGCCGCTGATTGAGGCGGCATGCGCCTGCCAACTCTCCCTCGACCCTGCGGGCCGCTCCGGCGCCGAAAACATGGCGATCGACGCGGCGCTGCTCGACCGCGCCAACGGCGGGGGCCTGAGCTTCTTGCGGCTTTACCGCTTCGACCCGCCGTGTCTGTCGCTGGGCCGCAACGAGCCTGCGGCCCGCTACGATCACACGGAGATCGCGCGGCGTGGGCTCGACGTGGTGCGGCGACCGACAGGTGGTCGCGCCGTGTGGCACGAGCACGAGGTGACCTACGCGGTAGCCGCGCCCGTGGCGGCGTTCGGCTCGTTACGTCACGCGTACCACACCATCCACGAACGCATCGCTGCAGCCCTCCGGTCCCTCGGTGCCGATGCCACGCTGGCCCCCCACCAACCTCCACCAGCCTCGCGAGTCGACCAGCCTACGTCTTGCTTCGCGACCCCGGTAGGCGGCGAGGTACTCGTCGCCGGTCGCAAGCTGGTGGGCTCGGCGCAGGTCCGGAAAGGAAACGCATTCTTGCAGCATGGGTCCATTCTGCTCGACGGCTCGCAGGAGATCGTCGCAGCCGTAAGCCGCAAGCCACAAGTCGCAAGGACGGTAACCACGCTTTCCGCGGAATTGGGACGACGCGTGACGTGGGATGAGGTAGTCGAGGCGGTCGTGCAGGCGTGGCGTGACGAAGGCACCTCCCCCAACCTTCACCAACCTCCCCCAACCTCCACAACCTTGCATTTCGACCTGGCGCCGCTAGGCATCGCGGTGAAATCTTAGGCGCCATGCCAACCACCCGCCCACGTGCCGGCCTGACCTTCGCCGCGCTCGCCGGCCTCACCCTGGTCGCCGGGTGTGAGCGCCCGGTCGGTTGCACCGGCGAATACTGCGGCACCATGGTCATCGCGTCCGGCGGGGAGCCGGATATCCTGCTCCCGCCCGTCAGCGAGTTTTCGATCACGCGGGATGTGACCGATCAGCTGTTTCTCAAGCTCGCCGACCTGGGGGCGTCGGGAAACACGATCGGCGACGAGGACTTCCAGCCACAGCTGGCTCAACGGTGGGAGTGGGACACCCCGACGACGCTGGTGTTTCATCTCGACCCGCGAGCCCGCTGGCAGGACGGCCCGGCGGTGACGGCGGCGGACGTGGCATTCACGTACGACGCGTACACGGACACGCTCGTCAACTCGTCGTTCCGCTCCTCGCTGCGCCATATCGCCGCGGTCACCACGCGCGACTCGCTGACCGTGGTGTTCCGGTTCCGGCAGCGCTACCCCGAGATGTTCTACGATGCCGTGTACCACCTGCGCATCCTGCCCGCGCACCTCCTGCGGGAGGTCCCGCGCGATCAGTGGCGCAGCGTCGCGTTCGGGCGGGCGCCAGTGGGCGACGGGCCGTACCGCTTCGTCGCCTGGAAGGCCGGTGAAAGCATCGAGCTCGCCGCAGACTCGACCTTCTTCCTCGGCCGTCCCCACCTCCGGCGCGTGATCTGGCGCTTCACACCGGACCAGCAGGGGGCGGTGACCCAGCTCATCACGGGCGACGCGGATGCCGTCGAGGTGCTGGTCACGCCCGACAACGTGCAGCGCGCGCGCGCGGACACCGCGCTCGCGACCTATCCCTACAAGGGGTCGGCATACGGCTATGTGGGATTCAACCTGGCCGCGCCCGGCGACTCCACCAAACCGCACCCGCTGTTCGGCGACCGCGACCTGCGGCGAGCGCTCGTCATGGCCACGGACCGCGAGCGGGTGCTGCGCAACGTGTTCGGCGACCTCGCCAAGGTCCCACCGGGCCCGTTGTCGCAGGTATGGTGGATCTGGGACCCGGAGATTCGTGAGTTGCCCTACGACAGCGGCCAGGCGGCCCGGCTCCTCACCAGGACCGGTTGGACCGACTCGGACGGCGACGGCATCCGCGACAAGGACGGTCGACCGCTCGCCTTCCGCCTGCTGCTCCCGACGACGAGCGCCGTCCGCCGCCAATACGCGCGGCTGTTGCAGGAGCAGTTCCGGATCGCCGGGGTGGACGTCCAGCTCGACGAGGTCGACTTCAGCCTGTACAACGAGCGCGCCCGCGCCGGCCGATTCGACGCGCTGCTCAACGTGTGGAACACGGACCCGACGCCCTCGTCGGGCTTTCCCCAGACGTGGACGCCGGCGGGGTTCGGGCGCTCCAACTACGGCCGGTACGACAACCCGGAGGTGGACCGGCTGGTGGACCAGGCGGTGGCGTCGGCCGCGAACCGCGACCAGGCCCGCCGCGCCTGGCGGGCGGCCGTCGAGACCCTGAACCGGGACGCGCCCGGGATTTTCCTCTTCGCCACCTCGAACGTCGCGGCCGTCCACAAGCGAATCGCGGACGTGACCATCCGCCCCGATTCCTGGCTCGCCCTGCTCCGCACGTGGCGCATTCCCGCTGACCGACTGACGGATCGAGACCGCGTGGAGCGCTAGGTGGCGGCGTGGCTGGTGCGGCGGCTGGTCGCGTCGATGGCCATCGTGTTCGCGGTCGTCACCATCACGTTCTTCGTCGTTCACCTCGCTCAAGGCACCCCGTGCGGCGGGGAACGACCGCTGCCACCCGATGTGTGCGAGCGGGAACGCGCAGTGTTCGGGTACGACAAGCCACTGCAAGTGCAGTACGTGAAATACCTGGCCGCCCTGCTCCACGGGAAGATGGGCTACTCTTTCGGGCTGCACCGGCCGGTTGCCGATGCGCTGGCCGACGCGATCCCCAACACCTTCACCCTCGCGCTCGCCGCCCTGCTCATCGACTTCGCGCTCGGCCTCGCGCTCGGGATCTATCAGGCTGTGCGGGCGGGCCGGTTCGGCGACGTGGCGGTCGGCAACGTCGCGCTGCTCGTCAACTCCATGCCGGTGTTCTGGCTGGGGCTGGTCCTGCTGCTCGTCTTCGCGCAGTGGCTCCGCTGGTTCCCCGCGGGCGGGATCACCAATCCCATCCTGTGTCCCCGGCTCGATTCGCCGTACTGCCTGCTCGATTTCCTCTGGCACCTCACACTCCCCGCCCTCACGCTCGGGCTGGTGGGCGCGGCGAGCACGGCGCGCTACCAGCGCGCGGCGATGCTCGAGGTCGTCCGCCAGGACTACGTGCGGACGGCGCGCGCCAAAGGCCTGCGGGAACAGCGGGTGCTGCTCGTGCACGCACTCCGGAATGCGCTGCTCCCGATCATCACGCTGTTCGGGTTGGCCTTTCCGTTTCTGTTCACGGGGGCGGTCCTGATCGAGACGGTGTTCGCGTGGCCCGGGATGGGCCGGCTCGCCGTGAATGCGATCTTCCAGCGCGACTACCCCGTGGTGACCGGCGCGGCCCTGCTCACGAGCGCGATGGTGGTGCTGGGCAACCTGATCGCCGATGCGCTGTATGCCGTGGCCGACCCACGGATCCGGGTGCGGGGAGGAGAGGGGGGCCCCTGAATATCTGGAACTGGCTCGCGGTGGGCGGGGCCGCGGTGCTGGCGCTCGGCGTCGTCGCGGCGCTGCGACGACGCGTGCGAGCGACCGCGCCGGGGCGGCGGTTCTTCCGCCACCCGACGGCGGGGCCCGGCGTGTTCGTGCTCACCTTCTTTGTGACCATCGCCATCGCCGCACCTGTCATGGCACCGTACCCACCGTACTACCAGATCGATATCGAACACCCCAACCACCCGCCCTCCGCGCAGTTTCTCCTCGGCACCGACCCGCTCAGTCGCGACGTGTGGAGCCGGGTCGTGTACGGCGCACGCGTGTCGCTCGGCATCGGGGCCGTGGCGATGCTCGTGGCCGCCACCGTCGGCACCGCGGTAGGTGCCGTCGCGGGCTATTTCCGGCGCTGGGTGGACACCACACTCATGCGGCTCGTCGACGTGGGCCTCGCCATGCCGCGCATTTTCGTCTTGCTGATGGCCGTGGCGCTGTGGGAGCACATCGCACTCTGGGTCCTGGTGCTCCTGATCGGACTCACCGGTTGGTTCGGGACCAGCCGGCTGGTGCGCGCGGAAGTGCTCAGTCTGCGCGAGCGCGAGTTCGTGGCCGCGGCGCGGGCGCTGGGCGCGGGTGCCGGGCGCGTTATCTTTCGTCACGTCCTTCCCAACGCGGCGGCCCCGATCATCGTCTCCGCGGCCCTCGGCATCGGCCACATGATGCTGCTCGAGGCCGGGCTTTCGTTCCTCGGGATGGGCGTCCCCTCCCCGACGCCCAGCTGGGGCAACATGATCGCCGACGGCTGGCACAAGATGGCCGTCGCCTGGTGGTCGGCGACGTTTCCCGGACTGGCGATCTCGCTCGTGGTGATGGCGCTGAACGCGGTGGGCGACGCGCTGCGCGACGCGCTCGATCCCCGCAGGGAGGCGGTGTGACCGAGCCCCTGCTCCGCGTGCGTGACCTCAAGACCTACTTCGTCACCGAGCAGGGCAGCGGCACGGCGCGCGCGGTGGACGGCGTCTCCTTCGAGGTGCAACCGGGTGAGACGCTCGGCATCGTGGGCGAGTCGGGGTGCGGCAAGACCGTCACGTCGCTCTCCATTCTCCGCCTGATCCCCGAGCCTCCCGGTCACATCCGCCCCGGCAGCTTCATCGAGTTCGAAGGGCGCAACCTGCTCACCCTCGAGCCCCGTGACCTGCGCGCCATCCGTGGCAACCAGATCGCGATGATCTTCCAGGAGCCGATGACGTCGCTCAATCCGGTGTTCACGGTGGGCGATCAGATCGCCGAGGCGGCTATCGTGCACCAGCGCCTGTCGCGCCGGGCCGCGCGGACCCGCGCCATCGAGATGCTGAGGCTCGTCGGGATCCCCGACCCCGAGGAACGGGTGGATCACTACCCCCATCAGATGAGCGGGGGCATGCGCCAGCGCGTCATGATCGCGATGGCCCTGGTGTGCCACCCCAAGCTGCTCATCGCCGACGAGCCCACCACCGCGCTCGACGTCACGATCCAGGCGCAAATCCTCGAGCTGCTCGACCGGCTGCAGGCGGAGCTCGGCATGGCGGTCATGCTGATCACCCACGACCTCGGAGTGGTGGCGGGAAGCGCCGACCGCGTCGTGGTGATGTACGCCGGTCAGGTAGTGGAGCAAGCGCCGACCGCGGCGCTGTTCGCGCGCCCGCTGCACCCGTACACGGAAGGGCTCCTCGCCTCCGTGCCGCGGCTCGACGCCCCGCCCGCCCGCGAGCACGGCCGCCTGCACGGCATTCCGGGCCAGGTGCCCGCCGCGACGGCTTGGCCCGAGGGGTGCCGGTTCCACCCCCGTTGCCCGTACGCCTGGGACCGTTGTCGCGCAGAAGCACCGCCCCTGCTCGACGCGGGCGGCGGGGCAGAGCCCGGGACCCACACCGTGCGCTGCTGGCTGCTCACCGACCCGCGACGTCGGACGCCGCACTCGTGACGCCGGCGCTCGTGGACGTGCGGGGACTCGTCAAGCACTTCCCGGGCGAGCGCAGGCTGCTCGGGCTCGGCCCCCCGCGTGCCGTCGTGCGCGCGGTGGACGACGTGTCGTTCGCGATCGCACCCGGACAGACGCTGGGGCTCGTGGGCGAATCGGGCTGCGGCAAGTCCACCGTGGGGCGTGCGATCCTCCGATTGATCGAGCCCGACGCCGGGCGCGTCACGATCGACGGTCAAGACGTGGTCACGCTCGGGGCACGCGCGCTGCGCGCGCTGCGGCGCCGCATGCAGATCGTGTTTCAGGACCCGTACGGCTCGCTCAACCCGCGCATGACGGTGCACCAGATGCTCGCCGAGCCGCTGGCGATCCATCGGATCGCGAGCGGGGCCGATGCCGAGCGGCGCATCGCGGCCTTGCTCGAGGAAGTGGGCCTCGATCCCAGCTTCGCGCAGAGCTATCCGCACGAGCTCTCGGGCGGCCAGCGGCAGCGCGTGGGGATCGCCCGCGCCCTCTCGGTCGAGCCAAACTTCCTCGTGCTCGACGAGCCGGTGAGCGCGCTCGACGTGTCGGTCCAGGCACAGGTGCTGAACCTGCTCGCCGACCTGCAGCAGCGCCGCCGGCTCACTTACCTGTTCATCGCACACGATCTCGCGGTCGTGAAGCACATCGCGGATCAGGTGGCGGTCATGTACCTCGGCAAAATCGTGGAGCGCGCGCCCGCACCCACCCTATACGGCGGCCCCCGCCATCCCTACACCACGTCGCTGCTCTCCGCCGTGCCGGTGCCGGACCCCAAGGCGCAGCGCCAGCGCATCGTGCTGGCGGGCGAGGTTCCGTCCCCTGCGCACCCGCCGCCCGGTTGCCCTTTCCACCCACGCTGCCCGCACCCCAAGAAGGACGCGCGCTGCCGCACGGAGCCGCCGGCATTGCGCGAGGTCGCACCGGGGCAGCTCGCGGCCTGCCACTTCGCTGAGGAGCCGCTGTGACCACACGATTTGTTGCCATGCTGCGTGACCCCCAGCTCTGGGTGCCCGTCGCGGTGCTCATCGCCGGCCTCCTGGTCCTGTGGTGGATCCGCTAGCCCCCGCCCCCGCCCCCGGACTCGACCCCGGCCGGCTGCGCCGCCTTCAGCTCGCTGGCATTGCGAGCGGCTTCACCGCAGGCGCGTGGCTGGGCGCGGCAGAAGCGCCGACCAAGATGGTGACCCTCGGCCTCTCACCGGTCGTGATTTCGCTGGCCATGGTGCTGGGGGTGTTCCTGGCGCGGTGGAGCCTGCCCGCCCTGCTCCGCGGGACGGCGGCGATCGGGGCGGACGTGCGGCAGGCACCTCACCTCATCGTGTGGGCGGTGCTCGCCGGGTGCCTCTGGGCCGTCGCCAACACGCTCACCATCTTCGCGATCCGCGACATTGGATTGAGCATTGCGTTTCCCTTGTGGAACGCGAACAGCCTGCTGGGAATCCTGTGGGGTGCCGTGTTCTTCAACGAGCTTCACGGGGCCGGATGGGGGCGCCGGGTCGGCGTGCTCGGCGGCGCCGTTCTCATGTTCGGGGGCGCAACGCTGCTCGCGGTCGCGTCGTCTGCCGGCGCGCCTGGTGGCCAGGCGGCCCGCGGCGTCGCCGCAGCGCTCGCGGCGGGAGCCCTGTGGGGCACGATGTACATCCCCTACCGCAAGGCCTACCTCACCGGGATGAACCCGCTCGCCTTCATCACGTTCTTCACGGTGGGCGAGGTCGTGATGATGCTGACGCTCGCGCTGGCCGACCGCGGCGGCGTGGCCGCACTCGCCGCGGACTTGGTCGGGGCGCGCGACGTGCTGTTCTGGCTCCTGCTCGGCGGCTTCGTGTGGGTGGTGGGCGATCTGTTTCAACAGTATGCGGCGAAGTACGTCGGGATCAGCCGCGGGATACCGCTGTCCAACACCAACCAGCTGTGGGGGCTCGTGTGGGGGCTGCTGGTGTTCGGCGAGCTGCGGGGCGGTGCGGCGACGACCTACGGACAGGTGATCGGCGGGTCGCTGCTGATGGCGCTGGGCGCGGTGGCGATCGCGCTGGCCTCCGCCACGGGTGCCGAGCACCGCCGCTGGCAGGAGGCGGCGACGCGTGAAGGCGACCGCTACGGCATCGACCCGGCGTACGTCCGCGCGGCGCTCGCCGGCGAAAGCGCGAGCGTGTCTCCCAGCCGACGCTCCTGGGTCGACTGGGCCCTGGTCGGGGGTGCCACCGCGACCATCGTGGGGTTCGGGATGGTAGCTCGTGTGCCCCAGCTGACGCTCGGCTGGGGATGGGTCGTGGGTCTCACGGCGGCGATGCTCGCGCTCCTCGCCGGAACCGGCTGGCTGCTCTGGAGCACGACGCGGTTCAACTGAGGGGCGAACCGGCGATTTGCTGGTGCTCCCTGCGTAGTTCCGGTCCTCCCATCCGCTCAGTCCTAACCTAGCCTTTGTGAATCCCCGGGCTTGCGCCCGGGGTCGGTAAAGACGGACTCCCTGTCCCTGGATCCCCGGGCTTGCGCCCGGGGTCAGTCAACCGCGATGTCCAACCACCGCGCTTATCAGATGTATGCTCACGTGACCTGGCACACCTGGAAGCGAGTCGGGTGCGTCGAT
>Ga0209801_1001860_pt1 | contig 12691 bp, 11 predicted proteins | sample GraSoiAngelo_127_FD_185884 | JGI IMG/M metagenome (GOLD analysis project Ga0209801, IMG submission 185884) | Grasslands soil microbial communities from the Angelo Coastal Reserve, California, USA - 14_0927_09_40cm (SPAdes) (version 2) | ecosystem: Environmental > Terrestrial > Soil > Grasslands ... | reverse complement strand
ATCGCCGCGTCCGTAGCTCCCCGTGAGCAGCAGCCCGAGAAAGAGAGCCGCGGCGTACTGCCAACCGTTCAAGATGCCCGGCGGAAGCACGTCGCCGACCTGGGTCGCCAAGCGATCGCCCAGCCACGCGTACTCGCGCACCGCACGCACCAGCTCCCGCATCACGAAGAAGGAAGCGAGATCCGCCACGACCAGCACGACGAACCGGCGCACGGCCCGCACCATGTGGCGCCGCAGGTTGGTCGCGGCCCGCTGCTGCAGGTCCAACCGCACGCGCACTGGGCTACGGCGCTCGACCGGAACGGCCGCGGGCTCGACGGGAGCGTACATGGGATGAAACGGCGCGTCCGTCGCCGGTGCGGCGGCCCCGCCCATGAGGGAAGCCGAGGTGGACAACTCCGTCTTCAGCTCACGAGGCAAGGATTCCACGCACGTCCCTCCTGACGTCGACAAAACCGCTCACCGTGTCGCTCGCGCGCAACAATCAGGCCCCGGTGTTCCAACACGCATCGCTTGTGTCGTGCGGGATGCCGCCCCACCCAACAGGCGGGACGACCTGGCGTCGGACAACCCTGCGGACCGCCCAATCCCCCCATTACACCATGCCCATCCTGCTCCCTCGCCGCGTCGCGGTGAGGGCAACAAGGGGGTGAGGACAGCCGGACGCTTCCCCGCTCAAGGGCGCACGGTAGCGTACCGCGGTTCGGGGGCTGAATATACCCGCCCTTGGCCAGTCCGCTAGAACACGTGGCCCGGGAAAATGTGACGGCAGTCACGCCACAAAACCGTAGCAGAAATGCTGCGGAAATGGGGGCTGGGGATAAGAGATTAGGGGCTCGCTGCGGCGGGCGCGATCGCGCGTTTATGCTCCCCGCCGCAAGGCTTTGATGATGACACCGCGGATCGATCGGCTTATGGTGGCCGCTCCCTTGCCTCCCGAGCGGATGGTATGACAGATTGTAATACCATGCCGCGACCCAAGATTGCCATCTCACTCGACGCCACCACGCTGGCGCGCCTCGATCGCCTGGTCGAGCGCGGCGTCTTCCAGAACCGCAGTCGGGCGGTGGAACAGGCTGTCGCCGAGAAACTCGCGCGTCTGGAGCGAGGACGACTCGCCCGCGAGTGCGCCAACCTGGACCCCGCGCTCGAGAAAGCCCTGGCTGAAGAAGGGTTGACCGCGGACCTCGGTGCATGGTCCCCATACTGAGGGGAGAGGTGCGCTGGGCCGACCTGAGCGCGACGCGGGGATCCGAGCAGGCGGGCCACCGCCCGGTCCTGGTGCTGAGCCACGACGTGTTCAACAATCGCTCCGGCACTGTCATCGCCGCCGCCATCACCAGCCAGCCGCAGCGCGCCGGCTTCCCCCTCACCCTCGAACCCCGCTCGACCCGCCTGCCGAAACGCTCCTGGGTGAAAATCAGCCAGATCCGCACCCTCGCCACCGAGCGGCTGGGGCGCCGCATCGCCCGCCTCTCGCCCGAAGAGACCGCCCAGGTCGTCGAGGGGCTGAACGAGATCATCGGGGAGTAACGAGGGGGCTGGCTATCGCGCTCCCGCCGCGGACAGGGCACATTCGGATTCCTGAAACCCATTTTCCGTGTCTTCGCGCTGGCGCCCGACTGCCACACCAGCGGCCGTTATCAGCGGGTGTGGCAGCGCCATTTCTACGACGGACTGCAGGGGGCGCTGCCGAGTGTGGTGCTGCCCGTGGCGGTGGACTTCGCATGGGCGCGCCCGCCGTGGGCGGCGACCGTCGGTCCATCCCACCACCGCGCCGCCGTGTCGGAACGCCTGTGGGACCAGATCCGCACGGCCCACGCCGGGCGCGGGCTGGACGCGGTGATCTCCTACTGCTTCAGCTCCGATGTCGATCCGGCGCTGATCGAGCGCACGGTGGAGCTGGGCATCCCCTGGATCAACTTCTTCTGCGACTCGACCTACGCGTTCGACTTCGTCGAGGCCCTGGCACGGGTGGCCTCGCTCAATTGGTTCCCCGAGCGGGCGGCCGACGCCCGCTACCGGGCGCTGGGCCGCCCCGTCCTGTGCCGGCCCTATGCCGTGCACCCGGCTGCGCTGCCGGAGGCCAGCTGCGACACCGCCGAGCACGCGCTGGGATTTGTCGGGGCACCCACCGGGAACCGCGTCGTTCGCCTGGCGGAGCTGCGGCTGTTCGGATGTCGCACCGAAGTGCAGGGCGAGGGCTGGCAGCCTCCCAACGCGACACCACCGCAGCCGCGCCCAACCGGACCGCGTTCCGACGTTCGCGTACGCGGGCGCCTGAGCGAACGCATTCTCGTGCGCGCACTCAAGCCGCTGGTCCGAGGAGCGGCCCGCCCGCTACCGGACGACGAGATGGTGTCATTTCTGTCGAGTTGTCGCGTGGTGCTGGGGCTGAATGAGGGGCGCGACACCCAAGGCGTCTACCGCAGCTACTTGAAGCTCCGCGACATAGAGTTTCCCGGTTACGGCTGCTGCTACTTGACCCAGCACAACGAGGACGTGGAGCACGCCTTCGAGGTAGGGCGCGAAGTGCTGACCTTCCGCCATTTGGCCGAGGCAGCGTCGCTGGTGCGCCAGCGCGCACGACACCCAGATGTCGCGCGGGCGATGGGACAGGCGGCGCGACGACGTGTGTTCGCCGAGCACACCTGGGCCGCGCGGCTGGGCGAGCTGGCGCGGGCCTTGTGATGGTGATGCGCATCGGCGTGGTCTCGCCCCACTTGCCGACCAGGGCCCTGCCGATGCGCGGCATGTCTTATGACGAACAGCTGCGGTTGTTCGCGGCGGCTGGACACGAAGTGCGCGCCGTGGTGCCCGTGCCCTGGTCGCCGCGCCGCTGGCTGACGGGCGCATCCATCCCCCATGAGGAGCGCGACGGGGCGGTGTTGGTGGTCCATCCGCGCTACCCGCGCGTGCCGCGCTCGTTGCGAGGCGCCGGACACGCGCTCGAGCGGCGGCTGTTCGCGCGGGCCGCGGCGACCGCGCTGGCGGCGCGCGTGGCCGCCCCCGACGTCGTGCTGGCGCACTCCGCCTCATTGCCGGGCGGGCTGCTCGGACGAATCGGTAGTGCCGCCTTCGTGGTGAGCCTGTACGACCACGAGCTGTACGACCTGGCCCCGGCGAGCGCGATCGTGCGCAGAGGGATCGTTCGGACGCTCAGGAGCGCCGATTGCGCAGTCTATCTGTCGGAGGCGCTGCGCCGCCACGCCATCGACCTGGCGGGCCCGCATCGCAACCTGGTGATCCCCCTCGGCATCGCGACCCATGTGGCGCCGCCCAGGGTGCAGCCGCAAGGCTTCACGGTTTGTACGGTCACGCGTCTCATCGCCCGCAAGCAGGTGGATCGACTGATTCGCGTATTTGCCCGGCTCGCCGCCGAGCGGCCCGACGCGCGACTGGTGATTGTAGGTGATGGACCCGAACGGCCGGCCTTGGAGCGGTTCGTCCGCGCGCTGGGGATCGATCACCAGGGCCTGGTCGAGCTGACCGGCGCGCTCGACGCGCGGGCCGCCCAGGAGCGCATGGCGAGCGCCAGCGTCATGGCGCTGCCGAGCGTGCGCGAGTCGCTGGGGGCGGTGTACCTCGAGGCCATGTCGCTGGGCGTGCCGGCGCTCGGCACTCGCGGCGAGGGTATCGAGGAGCACATCGAGCACGGCGTGAGTGGGATCCTCGTGCCGCCGGGCGATGACGAAACGCTCCTGGCCGAGCTGCGCGGGCTGGCGGCCGATCCCGAGCGCGCCAGGCGAATCGGCGAGGCGGGCCGCCGCCGGTTCCTGGCGGGCCCGTTCTCGTGGCGCGCGAACGCTGAAGCCTACCTGGCGTTGTTCGAGGACCTGTCGAGGAACCGGGCCGGCCGATAGCGCGGCGAGGTCACGTGAGTATGATAGGAGCGTGCCCAGCTTACGCGCCGACGAGACCGACCTCCGAGCGACGAGCGCCTACTACGATGCGTTCGCCGAGACGGCCGAGCAACGCTACAGCTCGAACCATGTGCTGGTACGGGTGCGGGAGGCGTTCCGTCGCGCCGTGGAAGCGCACCCCGCTCGCTCGATGCTCGACCTCGGCTGCGGCCCGGGCACCGACCTCGCCTGGTTCGCCGCGCGCTATCCCGGGCGCCGCTGCGCCGGGATCGATGTCTCGCCTCGCATGGTGGAGCTGGCACGCGCCAAGCTCGCAGACCGCGGAGTGCGCGTCGAGCGCGGCTGTGCCGCGGACCTGCCGCGCGTCTTTCCCGGCGAACAGTTCGACGTCATTTACTCCTTCTTCGGCCCGTTGAACACGGAACCCGACCTGGGCCGCGCCGTGGCGGCGCTGGCGCAGGTGGTAGCACCCGGTGGCGTGCTCGTGCTCACGTTCGTCGGCCGGACGTACGTCGCGGACAGCGCCCTGCACTTGCTGCGCGGCCGGCCCGGACAGGCCGTGGCCCGGCTCGCCAACCGGTGGCATGGCTACGCACCCCAGGCGCCCCTTCGGGCTTGGCTCTATTTCCCGCGCCAAATCGAGGGTCGCTTCGCGCCCGTCTTCCAGGTCGAGCGGCGCGAGGGATTCTCGATCGTATACCCGGCCTGGTACCGCGCCGCGCGCTTCGCCGAGCAGGGCACCTTGGTGCGAGCGCTCTGGATCGTCGATCGCGTGCTCAACCGCACGCCCTTGTGGTCCGCCGGAGAGCACCTGCTGTATGTGCTGCGCAGGAGATCCTGATCTACCAGCATGGATGACTTCTGGGGGAGCCGCAGGATTGCCGTCACCGGGGGCACGGGGTTCGTCGGCTCCTATGTGGTCGACAAGCTCCGGCAGCGCGGCGCGGGCGAGGTCTTCGCGCCGACCCGGCAACAGTACGACCTGCGCGTGGCTGAAGCGGTGCGGCAGATGTACGCCGATCTGCGACCCCACATCGTGATCCACCTGGCCGCCGTCGTGGGCGGCATTGGCGCGAATCGCGAGCGTCCCGGCGAATTCTTCTACGACAATCTCATCATGGGCGCGCAGCTCATGGAGATCGCGCGGCAGCGACAGATCGAGAAGTTCGTCGCCATCGGGACGGTGTGCGCCTATCCGAAGCATACGCCGGTCCCGTTCCGTGAGGACGATTTGTGGAACGGATACCCGGAGGAAACCAACGCGCCGTACGGTTTGGCCAAGAAGATGCTCCTGGTCCAGGGGCAGGCATATCGCCAGCAGTTTGGGTTTCGCTCGATCTTCCTGTTGCCGGTCAACCTGTACGGTCCGCGTGATCACTTCGATCCCCTGATCTCGCACGTCGTCCCCGCCCTGATCAAGAAGTGCCTGGACGCGCGCGATGGCAAAGCGCGCGAGATCGTCGTGTGGGGAGACGGGTCACCCACGCGGGAATTCCTGTACGTCGAAGACGCCGCCGAGGCGATTGTGCTCGCCACCGAGAAGTACGACGGCCCGGATCCCGTCAACGTCGGGTCCGGGTTTGAGATCAGCATTCGCGATCTGGTCCTGCTGATCGCCGAGCTCACCGGGTTTCGCGGCGCGGTGCGCTGGGACGTGCGGCAGCCCAACGGACAACCCCGGCGCCGGCTGGACACGACCCGTGCAGAGCAGGCATTTGGGTTTCGGGCAACGACCGATTTCCGGGTAGGGCTGGAGCGGACGATCGCCTGGTACGAGTCGGCGAGACACCGCGCGTAGGCCATGCGCTGCTAGAGCAGCGCCGCCAGATCGGCGTCGAGGTCCTGATGCTCCAGGCGGTATCCGGCGTGGAGCGCCTGGTGCACCGTGCCGACCCGCGCGGAGAAGTCGAACGCTTCGCGCACCGCCCCACCGAACCGCCGCTCCAGCTCGTCCAGGGGAACCCGGCGGATCGGCAGGGCCGCGACCCGAGCCAGCCGCTCGGCCAGCTCGACCTGCCGAAGCGGTGCTCCGGCGAACACGTTCACGACCGACATCGGGAGCGCACGGCGAGCCGTGTGCTCGAGCAGGCCCGCGCAGTCGTCCACGTGCACCAGAGACATCCAGTTATCGCCGGAGCCGTAGAGTGGTACTGCCCGCTCCTCCCGCAGAAACCGCCGATAGAAGACCTCGAACCACGCTCCCGGGCCCAACACCCAGGCCGGACGGGCCACGATCACCGGAGCGTCGTTGCCGCGCAGGGCGCGCAGCCAGGGCACCTCAGCCGTGTGGTAGTCACGCGAGAAGCTCGTGGGGGCTAAGGGAGTCCGCTCGGTGACCGGCTCGTCGCCGCGGGAGCCATAGGCGAGCGTCCCGCCCACAAACACGAGCAAGGGGGGCCGGGCACAGCCGGCCAGGGCGAGGAAGAGGCGTTCGTTGGCCACCCGGTTGCGCACGCGCGTCACCGCTCCACGGATGCCGCCGCGGCCGGCGATGCGCGCCAAGTGGAAGATCACGTCCGGCGGATCGGCTTCCAGCGTGCGCCAGAGAAACCGGTCGAGCGAGCCGCGCAGCACCCCGGCCGCGGCAACGGACAGCGGCGTGCGGTGCACGAGGCAGGTCGTGCGCACGCCGGCCGCGCACAGCCGGCGCACCAGCGGCGCGCCCAGAAACCCGCTGCCGCCGAGGACCAGAGCGTGTCTGAGGGGCCGGTCGGCGAGGAAAGCCGCCTCCTCTCTCAACTCCGCTCGCGCAGAAGAGGCAGGCGGCGCAGCCGCTCCGCCCACTGCCCCGGCGCCGCCAGCAGAATGAATCCGCGCCGGTAGCCAGTCTCCTCACGCGAGGAGGTGGTCGGGTAGAAGTGGCGGTAGTCCCGGGTGGCCGCCGGGAGCAGCTCCGTGCCGAAGCGAAGCCCGGGGCCATAGTCGTTGAAGCCGTACCCTGGGTCGCCGGGGACCTCGAAGTCGTCGATCATGACTAGCGAATTCTCCCAGGTGCGGCAAATCACCTCGAGCTCTTCGGGCAGCGGCAGGCTCCCCGGTCGATGCGCGTCGAGATAGAAAAAGACGTCCCGCTTGGGCACGTTCGGATCGCGCCCCAATGCCTGCAAGAACTTACGCGAGTCCCCCAATGACAGCCGGACGTTCGCGGCGCGGCGGGTGCGCAGCCAGGCGTAATAGTGGTAGCGAGGATTGATCTCCACCGAATGCACGGGGGCGTGGAACACCCGCGCCAGGAACAGCGTGGTCGCCCCACGGTACGTTCCCGTCTCGACCACCGCCTGGACTCCCCCAACTGCGGCCAGTTGCTCGCACAGCCGCGCACGGGCCTGCCCGTCGTTGCAGGGCCCACCGTACTGCACGCCGAGCCCCGGCCGCAGCAAGTAATCCACGCAGGCGAGCCCGAGAGCAACCGCGCGCGTCGCCCTTTCTCGGAGGGCGGCGTGCGAACGTGCGGCAAGCTCGATGAGGTGGGTTCTCAGGCGTCGATCACGGCGCGCCCGCTTCCGGCGCCCGGACGCGCTCGGCGAAGGCGGCAAGGATCCGCTGTGCGTGGCCAATGACGTGGCTCTTGAAGCAGTCGACCCCGTACGCGGCCTCACCACCCGTATGTCCCAACCTTATGCGCTTGCCAATCCGATACTTCATCTCCCAACGCTCAACCAGAGCGCCGGACGGCGACTCGAGCATCCGTTGCGTGAGTCGTGCGAGATGGGCCAGTCCCGTGGTCAATCGGTGGGGGCGATGGGGAGCGGCGCGGTCGGGCGCGCGCGGCAGGTTCCCGGCGTTGGGCAGGTATGCTTCGATCCAGCGGTTGGCACGGCGCAGCCGCCGATACATTCCGAGCCCGGTGATCGGCGTCATGCGAGCCACCTCGTACGCGGTGTACAGGTTACGGTCCGCAAACGCCAGGGCGCGCGTGGTAATCAGGTAATTGGGGCAGATGCGCGCTCCCTCAAGCCGCGCCGCGCGGTTCAGCGCCGCGGTCAGCCAGCGGCAGACCCACAGGTGGTCCGGTTCGGTAACGATCAGGTAGTCGATGTCCCCCCCGTCATCGACGTTGTGCCACGCGAGCGAGCCTGTGACCGCGACCATGCGGACGAACGGCAGCCCTGCGATCACGCGGGCATACGCGAGCGCGGCGGGCCAGAGCCGAGCGGCGATGGCGGCCCGGCGGTGGCGCACGGCGACCAGGCTCTCCCGCCCTGGCAGCGTGTAGAAGCCGTCCCGCTGGCAGAGCGCGCCTCCCGGACCGCTACAGCGGGCTAACGCTCGCTCCGTTGCCTCCAGGGTCGCGGCGGTGCCGTGGAGGTACCGGTGGACTTCAACGGCGCGGAGCGGATAGTCGAACACGTCGGCGTAGGCGACCGCCCGGATGGCCGCCTGGTCGACTTGGGGGGCGGGTTGGGCAGCGAGACGGGGGGATGGGAGACTCGTCACGCCCATACGGGTCAAGCTACGGCGGGAAGTTATCCCATCGGAAGGGGAGCCCTGGCTGAGCGGCCTGTCCGAAATCGGTCAGGAACAGCCCCAGCCGGACGCGCTCATCTGACCGTACCAACGCAGAACTGCGACGTGGGCAGCCCCACGACCAGGGACAGGACGATCTGCGCGTCGACCGCTGACGTGCGCCCGTCACAGTTCGCGTCGCCGTTCGGGTAGAACAGCCACCCCGTCGGAAGCTCGAGGCCCACGACCCCGCCAAGGATCGCCTGCGCATCGGCGACCGTGACGAGTCCGTCCCCACTGACGTCACCTCGCAGCAGTGCAGGACCCAGGTTGTACGCGAACACGCCCCGACCGTGCGTCCCGGCGTAAAGCGTCTGCGTCGTGCTGTTAAACACGAGGTCGAAGACGGCGACGTTGGGCAACCCGGGGACCGACGGTCCCCAGGTCGCGCCGTCATCGTTGGAGACGAGCACCCCGAGGTCCGTGCCGATGTACAGCGTGCCTGTACCGGGGTGGCGAAAAATGGCGTTCACCGGCACGTCGACCAAGCTCAGGCTGATGTTTTGCCAGCTGGCGCCGCGGTTGACGGTCCTGAAGACATGCCCGCTCCCAAACCCCGAGGTGGTCAAGTACGCGCGCTGTGGGTCGGAGGGCGTCACCGCGATGTCCGTAACGGCGCGATCCGGTAACCCGGACCTTGCGACCGTCCACGTCGCTCCGCCATCCGTCGTCACTTGCACGTTACCGTCGCTCGTGCCGACGTAGATCGTCTGTGGGTCCGCGGGGGCAATCGCGATCGCGGCGATGGCTCGGAAGTTGGACCCGCCGAGCAGCGTCATGTCCCCGCTGATCGCGGTCCAGGATTCCGCGTTGTCGACGGTGCGATACAGTCGAGACGTGCCGAAGTAGAGGACCTGCGGGTTGGTCGGATCCATGACGAGGGGTGGGATGAACAGCGCCGGGTCTCCCAGATCGATTCCCACAGACTTAGGTATGAACGTGCCACCGCTCCCGGCGTCTCGTCGCTGCGGCCCCGGACAACCGAGCCACTGAGATTCCGCGAACGCCGTCGTGGGCGTCTGGAAATTCACCGCCGTGAAGCCGCCATCACAGCCGAGCACCGCCGGCCAGGCGAGCGACCCGTCATACTCCACGGCGCCGTTATCCTGCGTGCCTCCCAGCAACTCGTACGCGGAGCCGGGGAACGCGGAGATTCCCGGATAGAACTGCGTGATGGACAGACCACTATTCAGGTCGGTCCAGGTGGATCCGTAGTCGGCGGAGCGGTACACACCGCCGTCGTTCCCGGCCCAGAGTACGGAGGGATTCCGCGGGTCGACCACCAACGCGTGCTGGTCCACGTGGATAGACGCGGTGATGTTCGCGAACGTGGCACCTCCGTCGGTCGACCGGTACAGGGGGACCCCACCGAAATACACGAGATCGGGATTGGTGGGATCTACGACGATCACAAGATCGAACCAGCACTGTAGGTTACAGCTGAGCTCGGTCGCGCCGACGGAAGACCACGTCGCCCCGCCGTCGGTCGACTTGAACAGGCCCAAGAGACCGTTGCTGCTCGTGGAATGCACCGCGGTGTAGAGAATGGACGGCTGCGAGGCGGAGATCGCGAGCGCGATGCGCCCGACATCCGCGGTCGGGAAGCCATTGCGAATCGCCTGCCAGGTGGTGCCGCCGTCGAGCGACTTGTGAACGCCGTCGTATCCCACAGCGGCATAGAGGGTCGAGGGAGTCAGAGGATCCTGCACGACGTCGGACACGCACCCCGCGAGCACGGTGGTCCACGTGACGCCGCTGTTGGTGGACCTGTGCAGACCGTTGCAGTTCGCCGCGAAGTTGTAGTGCGTCGAGGCGAACACGGTCGAACTGGTCGCCGAGCCGGCGTTCGTCAGGTCCACTAGAATCTTGGAAATCGACACGTCGCCGAACACCTGCGCCCCCAGGCGGGCCCACGTCGCGCCTGCGTCGATCGACCGGAGGACGCCGCAGCCATAGTAGGAATCGCCGGAGAGATTCGCCTCCCCGGTGCCGGCGTACACGATGGCGGGTGCCACGGGGTCTACGGTGAGCGATCCCATGGCGAGCGAACACTCCCCGTCCGTCAGCGGAGTCCAGTTCCCACCACCGTCGTCGGTGCGCCATACTCCCCCTTGTGCCGCCCCGATGAAGACCCTCCCCGGGTTGCTCGGATCGAGCGCAATCGCCGTGACGCGACCGGCGTAGCGCTCGCCGAACTGCACCATCGGGCTGGGACCGAACGACACCCAGCCGGCCGCGGAGGGCGCGAGCGCGGCGCGCCGCACCGGGGCTCGGGCCGGCCACCTGGCCACGAGCGCCGCGCGAGCCGTTTGTAGGGCTTGAGGACGAATCCTCTCGAAGGGATATGCCCGCTGACGATAGAAGTACTCCATGCGTGCGGCGGGGTCGTCGTGAGGCGGCGCCTGCTGTGCCGCCAGGCAACCGGTCCCCGGCCCACTGGTTATCCCAATGATGACCATGACACGCTGCAACGATTGTCTCATAGGTGGGCCCATCCCCTACCGGTTTGGAGCCGTGACCCGCAGGGCTCCGCGGCGCACTGCTGGGAGTTGATCGGCGAAGTCCGTGCCGTTCAGCTCTTCGACGTCGAGCGCGAGCGAGCGCAGCGCGCCGGGGTTTTGCACGCTGAACGTGGCGGCAAACAGCCGGCCGTCCTCAAACCCCGCCGCCGCCGCACCAGCGGCGATGAGATGACCGCGTTGCGGGTTGAAGGCGCGAACGCCGTTGGGCAGCGTGCTCTCCCGCAGGAAGGTGAGCCCGGTAGGGTCGTATCGGAGATGTGCCTTGAAGCCGGCGACCGGTTTGAAGGCGGATCGCCGGGCCACGTTGGCCGTCACGGTAACGGTCGAGCCCGCGGCGGGGCGCGGGTCTGACACGCTCAAGAAGAACACGGTGTCGCTGCGCTGAGCCACAGCCGGGGCGGTGACGCGTCCCCGGCGCTCATCTTGGCATGTGAGCGTGAGCGCCATGACTCCCAGCGCTGCAATCCACAGTCTCTGCATGTGCATCCTCCCGCTGCGGTCAGCGCGGCACGGCGGGCGCCCGGGCGAGCCCGCCGCTCACGAAGGCGAGCGGATACGACGCCGCCACGGTTTGCGACAGAAGATTCGTATATGTGCCGGCTCCGGTGAGCTCGGTGGGAGTCAGCGTCAGCGTGCCCGTGATGAGGTAGGGGGGCGTTGTGAACGTGATCTTGACGAGCTCGACCCGGCCCGCGAATCCGCCGGGATCGGCCATCGCCACGGTGAGAACCCCGTTGCCGACCTTCGACACGTTCACCGCCGGCGCCACGCCACTGCCACCATTCGCGAATGACACATACGTCAGCAAGTATGGGTTCCATGCCAGATCGACCGTGGTGGAGCCGAGCAGCTCGCCCGAATCCCTCATGTCCACGATGAGCGTCACCGTTACCGTGGTGTTGACGGGGTAGTTGAACTGCGTGATGTCGGTCGTGATCGCCGGCCCGCGTGGGACGGCCACGACCGCGAGCAGCGAATCCGCCGGGGCGGTCCCGCCTGTCGCCGTCGCGACAACCACCGCTTGGCCTCGCGCCATGCCATTCAAGACGCCGCCCGGCGAGAGCGAGGCCACGAGAGGATTCCGGCTGACAAACGTGACCGTGGCGTCAGGGATCGTGTTGCCGTTGGCATCCTTCACCACGACATCGAGGTTCGGTCGGCCGCCGACCTCGATCACCAGCGGCTTCGGGCCGATGACTAGCGACGCGGGCCCGACAAAGGTCGCGCCGACCTCGCGGAGCCCGGACATCAGGACGACGCAACTCGTCCCCGTACAGTCCAGCGACCACTGCGAGAACAGCCAACCCAACGCTGGCGCATTCATGAGGGTCACAACGGTCCCGTACGGGAAAGCCTGCTGGCAGAACCCCACGTTCCCCGCAGAGCAGTTGATCCCCGCCGGCGAGGACGTCACGGTGCCGCCGCCCACGACTGAAACGGTCAGCGAGGGCGCGAAGGCCACCGGGCAATCGTGATTCTGGTTCATCACGAGCGTCGCGGAGCCACCGCTCCCGGCGCAGTCGCCGCCCCACCCCGCGATCGAGAATGCCCATCCCGGTTCCGAATTGACGTCGAGCGTGACGGAAGTCCCGGCGACAAAGAGGGTCGAGCAAATGCCACTGTTCCCCGTGCTGCAGCTGATTGCCGCCGGAGTCGAGGTCACCGTTCCCCCGCCGAGCACGGAGACACTGAACTTGAAGAAACTCGCCGGCGTCGCGGCGTCCACGAACACTTCGAACGCGAACGCTCCCACGGTGCTCGGCACAGCCCATTGCCATGTCCTGGCACCCGATATCATTC
>Ga0209801_1001854_pt1 | contig 12711 bp, 8 predicted proteins | sample GraSoiAngelo_127_FD_185884 | JGI IMG/M metagenome (GOLD analysis project Ga0209801, IMG submission 185884) | Grasslands soil microbial communities from the Angelo Coastal Reserve, California, USA - 14_0927_09_40cm (SPAdes) (version 2) | ecosystem: Environmental > Terrestrial > Soil > Grasslands ... | reverse complement strand
TTGAGGAAGTCCCGCCGGTTGACGATCGCGTGGCTCATGTCACACCTCTGGAGCGTTCGATCGGGTCAACCTACGACCGGTGTGACAACCACGTCAATTGTCCTCGTGTTGTCCAGAAGCTGTCAAAGTTTAGGGACTTCCCTTGTGAGGCTCCGGACCGCCCGGCATGTTCGGCCTCCTCAGGGGACGCTCCGACCCCCGGTCGCCTGCCGTCAGCGTTCACCTACACTCCCCACATCGGAGACGACACATGCGGTGTGTCAGCCACGCGTCCCTGCGTGCAACCCTGCCGGTGCTGTTCGCGTTCGGCGGCTGGTACGCCGGCGTTGCGGCGCAAGACCCTCGGTCCGCGCTCGATCCCATCACGAGCGCGGTGATGAAGCACCCGATCACCACATCTTCGGCGGCTGCGCGAGACCACTTTCTCCGAGGCCAACGAGAGCTGGATCTCGCCCGGTTCATCGACGCGAACGCGCACTTCAAGGAGGCCGTCGCGGCAGACCCGAGCTTCGCGTTTGCGTACCTGAACATCGCCAACACGGCGGCCTCGCTCGACGAGTTCAAGACCAACCTGGCGCAGGCCGAGCAGCATGCGGCCGGCGCTTCGGACGCCGAACGCCTCCAGATCCAGATGGCGCGCAAGGGGTTCGACAACGACCTGGTGGGCCAACTGGCGCTGGGGCGGCAGCTGGTCGGAAAATATCCGGACAGCCCGCGCGCCTGGCTGGCCCTCGCCGGGGTGCAGGGTGCCATGAACTACAACACAGAGGCGCGGACCTCGATTTCCAAGGGCCTGGAGTTGGCACCCCGCCTGTACGCGGGGCACACCGCCATGGGCCTGTCGTATCTGTTCGGGGAGCCGCGCGATTTCGCCCAGGCGTTGCAGCACATGCAGCAGGCGGAAGCCCTGGCGCCGAACGAGGCTGGAACCTACACCTTGCTCGGTGACGTCTACCGGGCGCAACGCAACCTGGCCAAAGCGCGCGAGGAATACACGCGAGGCCACGAGCTCAATCCGCGCGATGCCATTCTGCTCGTAAAGCTCGGACACGCGAACACGTTCCTGGGCGATTATGCCGCGGCGCGGGCCGACTACGACTCGGCCATCGCCGTGGGTCGCGCCAACGAGAAGGCGGCTTATGCCCCGTTCCGCGCTTACGTCAGTGTATATGCCGGCGATCCCGCGGCCGCCATCGATGAGCTCAACCGGCTGGTCGCTGCGGTCGACGGCATGGGGGTCCCGGATCCGAAGACCGCGAAGGTAGCAGCCCTCACCAACGTTGCGGTGATCGCGACTCATACGCGCAATCAGGCGGCCGCGGAGCGAGCACTCGAGCAGCTCGGGCCGCTGCTGATGCAGCAGGCCGACGAAGCGGGGAATGCCGCGTACCGACGTGGCCAGCAGGCCACCATCGCGTACTACGCAGGGTGGTGGGCCGCGCGCCGGGGCGACTACGCGGCCGCCCAGCAGCAGGCCGACCAAATCGGCCAGCTGCTGGCGCCCGACGCGAACCCACGGAAGCTCGAGCCGATGCACCAGCTCGAGGGCTTCATTGCGCTCTACCAGCGCAAATATCGCGAGGCAGCACGCCACCTGCGGCTGGGCAACCAGCTCGACCCGTACATCAAGTACCAGCTCGCGCTGGCGACGGGGGGCGCGGGCGACGCCGCGGAGGCCAAGCGGCTGTTCAGCGAAGTTGCCGAGTACAACTTCAACACCGTCGGCTTTGCGCTCGTTCGGAAGGACGCCCAGCAGAAGGCAGGTGCGGGGACGCTCTAGCTACTCCTGCGTCTTCCCCAGCGCCTCCGCCGCAGCGCGCCGGACCTCGGGATCGCGGTCGTTCAGCGCCCGGGTCAGCCCGGGGATGGCGGCTTCGACCTTCATCTCGCCCAGCCCCTCCACTGCGGCGAGGCGGATGTCTTTGTCCTCGTCTCCCAGCCGGTCTGCCAGCGCCTGCACCGTGGCGAGATCGCCGATTTTGGCGAGCGACTTGGTGGCGTGGCGGCGCAGGTCCACGTCCGGCGACGTCGTGGCCCGCACGAGTGCGGCCGGCGCTTTGGTCAGGTCCTCGAGCTCCCCGAGCGCGTTCGCGGCTTCGCGCTGCACTAGGACGTCCGGGTCCGCGAGCGCCCGGGCCAGCGCATCGAGCGAACTCGCCGCGTGCAGCTCGCCCAAGGCGCGGGCGCATTCCCGCTGCACCTCCCGATCGGGATCGTTCCGGAGTAGCCCCTCGAGCGGCGCCACCGCGGACCGCTCGTGCAGGTCGGCGAGCGCCCGCACCGCCGCCCGCCGGACCGCGGCCGTGCGGTCCTTGAGCGCGCCGACCAGCGCGGCACCGACGCGCGGGCTCTTCATCCGTCCCAGCGCCTCGGCGGCGGTGGCGCGCATGACCGGATCAGTCTCCCGCAACAGCGGCAGCACGTCCTTCGCGAAGCTCGCGTCCTCGAACTGACCCAGGGCCCAGGCACTCGCCAGTCGCACCCGCGGGGGCGAGGCGCGCAACGCACCCTGCAACGCCGGAGCCGACGCGGGATCCTGGATCTCGCCCAGGGCCCACGCGGCCATGGCCGCCGGGCCCGTCGCAGTATCCGCCAACTGGTGCTCGAGCGCAGCCCTCGTCTCGCGCCGCTCCCCGACCCCCGCGGCGAAGGCGGCACTCTCGCGAATCCGCGGCGCGGGGTTGTCGAGCAGACCCCGCAGCACGGCGGCGGTGACGACGCTCCGGCCAAGCAGCTTCGCCGCCACCCGTCGCACGCACGGGTTCTCCGTGCCGAGCGTCGCGACCAGGAGCGACACCGCGCGGGGATCGGTGATGGTGCCCGCCAGTGAGTCCTTGGCTCCCTGGACGTTGGGTGCGTCGTCGAAGCGTCCCAGGCGGCCGGGTTCGCCGCCCATCCAGAAATTGCCGAGTTGGTCCCCGATCAGATCGCAGATCACGGGGTCGGTGTGCGCGAGGGCGGCGAGGAGTGTCGCGACCCGCGCGGAATCAGCGCCGGTCCGCCCGGGGCCCACCGCCGCCAGCGACAGAATGAGGAGGTGCAGGGCGCGCATCATCGATCCTGCCCCAGCGCTTCGGCGGCGGCGCGCCGCACTTTGGGATCTGGAGACTGGAGCGCAGCCTGAAGCGCCTGCCGGGCCGCCGGGTCGGCGATGTGGCCCAAGGCTTGGGTGGCGGCCTCGCGCACGTCGCCCCGGGGATCGTCGATCAAGTGCCGCAGCTGGGGAATCGCGGCGATCACCGAGCGCTCTCCGGCGAGCTCGGCGGCTCGCTGGCGGACGTCGGCGGCCGGATCCTTCATCAGGTTTACGAGGGTGGCTTCGGCGATTGGGGCCTTCAGGTCGTTGAGCGCCCCCAGCGCCGCTTGCCGCACGTCGGGGTGGGCGTCACTCAGCGCGTCGGTGATGGCGGCGGCCCCGCTCTGGGCGCCCAGGTTGCCGAGCGCTTCCACGACGGAGCGGCGCACGTCGGGCGACGGGTCGTGAATCAGCCGGGCGATAGCGCCGGCGGCCGGGCGGGCGTGGAGGTGAACCAGCAGATCGATCGCCTCATGGCGCACGTCGGCGTCGGGGTCGTCCAGCAGTGCCACGACCGGCGCTGTGGGCACTGCCTGATCGAAGTGCGACAGGGCGCCCAGCGCGTTGCGCTTCACGTCGGCGACGGGGTCTCTGAGCAGGCCGGCAATCGAGCCGATGGCTCTCGGGTCAGCGAGATCGGCCAGGGCTTCCACCGCCGCCGTGCGCACCTCGCCGTCCGAGTCCGCGAGCACGTTGATCAGGGGCAACACGGCACGCGGATCGCCCAAATGTCCGAGCGATCGCGCGGCGGCACCGCGCACTCCGGCGTTCTCGTCTTTGAGTCGAGCGATCAGCGCCAGGACCACCGTGGTGTCCTGGCTCGAGCCCCGGGCCGCCGGTTGGCGAACCACGACGGGCTCCGCTGCACGCTGGGTCGGCGTTGCCGTCGTCCCCGACGTCGTCACCGCCGCGACTCCCTGGGAGACGTGTGGGGCGGCCGCGATCGTCGCGACTACGCCCAGCGCCGCGGCCGCCGCCCAGCCACGCCGCGAGGCGGGGCTCGAGGGCAGACGCGCGTCGAGCAGCCGGGCGATGCGGGAAACGAGAAGCGAGCGCCGTTCGGCCAGGCCCGCCACGGGCACGCCCAAAGGCGACGCCTGAATCCATTCGGCCACCGTCGCCAGACATTTCGCGAGCGCGACTGGCGATCCGGTCTTTCGCGTGGCCCACTCGTCGCTCAGGTATTCAGCCGTCGTCTCGAGCTCCCGGCGCGCCAGCCGGTTGAGCGGCTGGAAGAAGAAGCAACGCTCGATCAGGCTGGCTCCCGCGAGCCAGAGAGAATCGCGCCGCGCCAAATGAGCCAGCTCGTGCGCCAGCATGCTGCGCTGCTGCTCGGCGCCGAGCTCGGAGAGCGCCAGCTCGGGCACGCAGATCTCGGAGAGACCCAGGGCCACGGGACTCGAGATGGTCCGGGCCATCGTGAGATGAACGCGGCGCCGGTATCCGGTGGTGCGCTGCAGTTCCGCGAGCGTCGCGGCGAGCGGTCCGTCGCTCACGAGCCGGCGGTCGGCCAGCCGGCCGACCAGGATCAGCCGTCGCGCCACGTAATAGAGGGACGAGCCGAGCGCGATCGCGCCCCACAGGAGCACAACCACCAAGGGCAGCGACGGCGCGCGCGACACGCTCCCACCCGTCGCGTCTCGCACAGTGGCCGGAGACTGACCGCTCGGGTTAGCCGGGTCGCTGACGGGGGCGGGCGGCTGGTTCAGGGGCGCGGTCTGGGGCAGCGTGGCGACGGGCAACCGCACCGCCGCCGGCGTCGCAAGCTCGAGGCGCGACTGGATGGTGCCGGTCACGAGGCTCGCAAGCAGCGCCACCTTCCAGAGGAGGTCGGAGGTGGCGGGCTCGAGGCGCCGCCGCTGGGTCACGAGCCACGCAACGCCCAGGAGCACGGTGCTGTGGATCAAGTACGTGAGAAGCCACGCGAGCAGGCTGGAGGCGAGGGCGCTCATTTGGTTTTGATCTCCTGGGCGTTCGTTTCGACGCGCTCGATCATGTCGCGGATCTTGGCGATGTCACCCGGGCTCACGTCTTGGCCCGAGAGCAGGTGCTGGACCAGCGCGGTGACGTCGCCGTCGAACAGGCGCTCGGTCAGCTCACCGACCATCGAGTGTTGCACTTCCCGCTCAGTCACCGCGGCGCGGTAGTGGTACTGGCGGGACTGGGCCCTCCGGGTGACGACACCCCGGCGCTCGAGACGCGACAGCATGGTGGCGACGGTGGTTTGGGCGAGCCCCCGCTCGGTGTGCAGGGCTTCCCAGATGTCTTGGACCGTCGCTTCGCCCTTATCCCAGAGGACGCGCAGGATGGCGAGTTGCAGCTCGGTGAGTTGATGGCGACCTGGCATGCTCGACTCCACAGTTGATCTACAGGCGTAGATTTACAACTGTAGTTCTCAGTTGTCAAGGCGGGTTTGTGGCATGATTCAACAAATAGTACGGCGCTGCTTCGGCTGGTTGTGGGCGTCCGAACGGCGCATCTCTCACAGCGTCAGCTCCATGTACAGAGCCCCCTGGATGGGGTTCGGGCGATAGGGTTCGATCTCTCTGAATCCGAGCTGACGGTACAGCTCGATCGCGCGGTCCATTTTGCCCACGATGGTATCGAGCCGCATCTTCTTGTAGCCGATTCCACGGGCCTCCGCGATGGTGGTCGTCGCGAGACGGCGGCCCAGACCTGACCCCCGAAACGCGGGTCGCACATACAGCCGCTTCATCTCGCACACACCGCTCTCCAGCTTGTGAAGCCCGGCGCAGCCGGCCGCCTGGTCATCCACGGTCGCCAGCAGCAGCCTTCCGTCAGGTGGGGAATACATCCCGGGCAGCTCTGCCAGCTCCTTGTCGAATCCCTGGAAACAGAGGCTGAAGCCGAGCGACTGCGCGTATTCCAGGAACAGTTCGCGCACTTCCGCAAGCTGCCCCAGGCTCGTGGCCCAAACAATCCCGACGTTGCCGCGCTTCACGGTCGTTCTCATTATGATTACGTGCCGCCACCCCCACAACTCGCGAGTTGTCCGACATGACCGCACGCACGTCCATGCCGCTCCGGCTCCCTGCCGTCTCACTGCTGCTCGTCACGCTCGGTGCGTTCGCCGGCTCCGCCCCTGGTCGCGCGCCAGTCGCTCCCAACCTCCTCTCCGGGCTCGTCTGGCGCAACCTCGGGCCGTTTCGCGGCGGGCGCATCTCGGCGGTCTCGGGCGCCATCGGCCAGCCCGGCGTCTTCTACATCGGCCTCCCCCTCGGCGGCGTCTGGAAAACCACCAGCGTCGGCGAAACCTGGTCGCCGATCTTCGACGACGTCACCGCCGCGTCCTCGGTCGGCGCCCTCGAAGTCGCCCCCTCCGACGCTAACGTGATCTACGTCGGCATGGGAGACCTGATCGCCGGCGGCGGCATCAACGAAGGCAACGGCGTCTACAAGTCGGTCGATGCCGGCAAGACCTGGCAACACCTGGGCCTCGACGGCACGAGACAGATCCCCTCGATCCTGGTCGATCCGCGCGACCCGAACCTCGTGCTGATCGCGGCCCAGGGAGACGTCCACAAGAAGAGCGAGACCCGCGGCGCGTTCCGCTCGACCGACGGCGGCAAGACGTGGACCAAGACTCTATACGTAGACGATTCGACGGGCCTGCAAAAGCTCGCCTGGGCGTCGGATCACCCCGAGATCATGCTCGCGACGTCGGTGCGGCACTATGTGGTACCGGTGACTGGCCCCGCCCGTGTGCCCGCCGCCGGCGGCGGTGGGGGCACTCAGACGGGGCCCACCCAGACCAAGCTCTTCAAGTCTACGGACAAAGGTCTCACGTGGCACGAGATCTCGGGCGGCGGCCTGCCGCGCCTCGCCGGCCGCACGTCGGTCGCGGTGGCCATGAACACGAACGCCCAGCGGATGTTCATCATCGGCAACTTCGGCCTGTACCGCTCCGACGACGGCGGCGCCACCTGGCGCCAGATGGACGCCGCCGACAAGCGCATCGCCAACGGTCAGGGCGGCTACAACTGCGGCGTCTACGTCGATCCCAAGAACCCCGACGTCGTCTACACCGTCAACACGGCGATGTACAAGTCCACCGACGGCGGCACCAGCTTCACCGGCTTCAAGGGCGCCCCCGGCGGCGACGATCCGCAGCAGATGTGGATCGACCCCACCAACGGCCAGCGCATGCTCCTCGGGCTCGATCAGGGCGCCGTCGTGACGCTCGATGGCGGCGCCACGTGGAGCTCCTGGTACAATCAGTCCACCGACCAGATCTATCACATCACGGTCGACAACTCGTACCCCTACTGGGTGTACGGCTCACAGCAGGACGCGGGCGCGATCCGTACGCGCAGCCGCGGCAACCTGGGCGCTGTCACGCCGCTCGATTGGAATCCGGTGTCGGGGTGGGAGTGGGGCACGACGATTCCCGACCCCTTGAACCCCAACATCGTCTACGCCAGCGGCTCGGGGATCCTGAAAATCACCTACCCGAGTGAGCAGTGGATCAACGTGAGTCCCAACGTCGATCCGGCCCTGTACGGCCGGACCACCATCTCGCAGCCCCTGGCCTTCGCGCCCTGGAACCAGCACGAGCTGATCACGGGATTCCAGTTCGTGATGGCCACGACCGACGGCGGGATGCACTGGACCAAGCTGTCCCCCGATCTGGGCTACCCCAAGGACGTCACCCCGCCCCCCGATAGCGTGCGCGGGCGGGGGGAACCGGGATCCATCATCGGTGGCGCGATCCAGTCGCTCGCGCTCTCCCCGGTGCGGCGCGGTGTCATCTGGGCAGGCACGAACAACGGCCTGATCAAGCTGACGACCGACGAGGGCAAGACCTGGACCGACGTCACGATTCCCGACCTGCCGATCCCGGGGCGGGCGGACATCCTGGCGATCGAAGCGTCCCACTTCGATGCGGCGACCGCCTACGTGGCGGCCGACCTGCACCAGACCGGCGACTACAAGCCGTACTTCTTCCGCACCCACAACTACGGCAAGACTTGGACGTCGATCGTGAACGGCCTGGCTCGGGACCTGCCGAGCGGCAGCTTCGCCCGGGTGATCCGCCAGGACACGAAACAGGCGGGGCTCCTGTTCGCTGGTACGGAGAGCGTGATGTACGTGTCGTTCGACGACGGCGACACCTGGCAGTCGCTGCAGCTCAATCTTCCCAACACGTCGTACCGCGACATGGTGATTCACGGCAACGACCTAGTCGTCGGCACCTATGGCCGCGGAATCTTTGTGTTGGACGATTATTCGCCGCTGCGCCAGATCACGGCGGCCACGGCGCATGACCCGGTGCATCTCTTCGGGCCCGGGGACGCCGTGCGTGTGCGCCGTAACGTGGGCGCGGACACGCCGTTCCCGCCCGAGGTGCCGCACGCGCTCAACCCGCCCGACGGCGCGCTCATCTATTACTATCTCGCGTCCAAGCCCGCGGCGGAGATTTCGCTCGACGTCTTGGACGCAGGCGGCACCGTGGTGCGCCACCTCTCGAGCGCCCCTATTGAGCCGGTTAAGGAAGCCGCGCAGCCGCCCGAGCCCAATTTCTGGATCGCCACCCAGCGGCCGCTCTCGACCGACGCCGGCACCAACCGGGTGAATTGGGACCTCCGGGCCGAGGCTCCGGCTGCGTTGACCCACACGTTCGAGATCAACGCCAACCCGGGCCTGACGCCTCCGTCCCCTGAAGGGCCGCTCGTGCCCCCGGGCGTCTACATGCTTCGACTCACGGTCGCGGGCATTGCCTACACCCAGTCGCTGACCGTGCAGAACGATCCACGCTCTCCCGCTAGGGCCCCGGACGTGCGCGCGCAATACGACTTACAGATGAAGATCGTCGCCGCCATGCGAGCATCGTGGGACGGCTACCGTCAGGTCGCGGCGCTGCGCGCCGCGGTCGCGGCCGACACGGCGGCGACGCTCCCCGCCGCGGTGGTGGCGGCGGCGAAGGCCTTCGACTCGACGCTCGCGGCGGTGGGGGGCAACCCGGAGGGCGGGCGCGGGTTTTTCGGGGGCGGGGTCCGACCGCCGCCGACCTTCGTGAGTGTGAATGCCGATCTCGTGGGCCAGATCAACACCCTCGAGAACGGCGACATGACGCCCACGGAGGCGATGCAGCGCGACTACGCGGCGGGGTGCAGGGACTTGAAGACGGCGGTGACGACGTGGCTGGCGATCCATGGCGCGGCGCTCGCTGGGTTCAACGCGGTGCTCGCGCAGAACAACCTGAGGCCACTGGCAGCGACGGCCGCTACGCTCGTCGCGCCGGTGTGTTCGGGGTCGTGAAAACTAGGACCGCGCCGCGGTGGCCGAGCGAGCTTTGAAACCTGTGCCGAACGACCAGCCATCCGGCGCTACCTACCGGCTCTCCAAGTCCCGCTTCACCTCGGGGCTCCAGTGCCACAAGAAGCTCTGGTGGGAGGTGCACGAGCCCGACGCCATCGAGCTGCAGCCCGACAAGGTGTTGCAGGACCTGTTCGACCAGGGCCGCCAGGTGGGCGAAGCGGCCCGCCAGCGGTATCCGGGGGGCGTGCTGATCGACCTGCCGCACTCGGCCGGCGCCGCGCGCGTCGCCGCGACCCAAAAGGCGCTCGCCGAAGGCGCGCCGGCGGTCTTTGAGGCGACCTTCATCGCCGACGAGACCTTCGTCGCCATCGACGTGCTCGAAAGGCAGGGCGACGGGTACCGCCTCACCGAAGTGAAGTCGTCCTCCTCCCAGAAAGACGAACACATCCCGGACGTTGCCGTGCAGGCCCGCGTCGCCGCGGCGTGCGGCGTGAACATCACGGCCGCCGAGGTGCTCCACCTCAATAAAGAGTTCCGGCACCCTGACTCGGGCGACCTGTTCGCCCGGACCGACGTCACCGGTCCCGTCGCAGCGTTCGTCGCCCAGGTTCCCGACGAGATCGCGCGGCAGCGGAAGATGCTCGCGGGCCCAGTCCCCGACGTCCCGGTCGGACTGCACTGCTTCGAGCCGCGCGACTGCCCGTTCATGGACCGTTGCTGGCCCGACGCGCCGGACCACATCCGGCACCTCGCCGGAGTGGGGCCCAAGCGGACCGCGGCGTACCTCGCGCGCGGCATCTCGTCGATTAAGGACCTTCCGCCGCGGGATAAACTCAATTTCACCCAGCGGCGCCAGCTCAAGGCGATGGCCGCAGAGTGCCTCATCGTCGAGCCCACGCTCGCGCGCGAGTTGGTACCCTTTACGGGGCCCCGGGTGGGCTTCCTCGACTTCGAGACGATCGCCCGCGCCATCCCCGTCTGGCCCGGGATGGCGCCCTGGCAGCAAGCCGCCGCCCAGTTCAGCTACCACGAGCGCCAGCCGGACGGGACTTACACACACGCGGCCTTCCTCGCGGAGGGGCCGAGGGACGCGCGCCCCCCGCTGGTCGAAGCGATGGTTCGTGCCACCGCGAACGCCGAGCGCGTCGCGACGTACACGGCGTTCGAGAAGACCCGGATCCGGGAGCTGCAAGAAGCGGTGCCCGAGCTCGATGCCGAGCTCGCGGCGCTCGAGGCCAAGCTCATCGATCTGCACCCGGTGGTGAGGAACTGCGTCTATCACCCCGACTTCCGGGGCAGCTTCAGCTTGAAATACATACTCACGCCGCTCGTCCCCGAGCTGACGTACAATGACCTGGTGATCGTGGACGGCCGGGTCGCGAGCGTGGAGATCGCGCGCCTCCTGTTCGTGGCGGACAAGATCCCGCGCCAGGAGCGCGATCGCGTGCGTCAGGACCTCCTGAACTACTGCGAGCGCGATACGTGGGCGATGGTGAAGCTGGTCGAGCGGCTGGGGGAGTTGGCGGGTACCCACACTCGCCCCACGCCCTGACCAAGACCGCGCACCAAGGCTTCAGATCTGTCCGCCACAGGTAAAGGAGCGTACCTTTCCAGCTTCCCAACGAACGGTGTCTGCGGCTCGTCCCCTCCTAGGAGGTTCCCATGAAACGTGCCCACCGCGTCTTCGCCATCCCTCTCGCCGTTCTTCCGATCGTCGCTCCGTTACGGATTGCCGTGGGGCAGGAAAAGGCCACGGCCCAGGAAGTCGTCGCGACGGTGCGAAAAGCGGCCGGCACCCTGTCGAAGACCGGCGACTTGACGGCGTTCAAACAGAAGCACGCTCCGTGGGTGTGGAAAGACACCTACGTCTTCGTCATCGACTGTGACAAGAACCTCATCGCTGCCCACCCCATCAAGCCGGAGCTCGTGGGCCAAAGCAGCGCGGCGCTGAAGGACACCAGGGGGAAGAACGTGTTCCCGGAAGGCTGGTGCGATGCCGCGAAGAAGGCTGCCGGCGTGTGGGTCGAGTATTGGTGGCCGAAGCCTGGCGAGAAGGAGGGATCCCGCAAGCTCAGTTATGGCTTGGCTGCCAAAGGCACGCCGTACGTCGTGGGAGCCGGGATCTATGATGACAAGGCCACCCTCGCGGAGCTGTCACAGCTCGCCGCCAAGCAGTAGGCGCGGCCCCCGGCGCGCCGTCCGCTTCTCTGGCCGCGCCGGGCACCCGGGTCTAGGACTCCGTCACCGCAGCCGCCAGATGTCGAGGATTCCGCTGGTGGCGTGATCGTTCGAGTTCCCCTCCGGGAGCGCGATCCTCCCGTCTACCACGATCGGGCTGTTCCAGTGGCCGCGGCCGCACTCGAGCTTCGCGATCCGGCGCCCGGTCGGCGCGTCGTACACCCGGACGCCCCCTCCGGGATCGTACACGAACAGGAGGCCGCCGGCGACGACGGGGCTCGTCCCGGCGTCCCCCGCTCGCCACATCGGCCGCAGCTGACCATCGACGAGCGTCCACGCCGCCGTGCCGCCGTCGTCGGCGGCGAAGAGCCAGGTCGCCGCCGCGCTGCGCAGCACCGCGGGCGCACTGAAGAGACCCGCCCCGGACGGCGTGGCGACGACCTGGCGCTCGCCTCCCCGATGCGGCACGGTCCCTCGCATCGCCCCCCAGTCGAGCAGCCGGATCGATCCGTCTTTGCCGCCCTGCGCGATCAGGCCCCCGCCCAGCAGCACCGGCGACGTCGAGCCCAAGTCCGCGTCATGCGCGTCCAGTGCCTCGGTGTTCTCCGGCGTGTAGTTGCCGAGCAGACGGGTGGCGTCCGTGTCGAGCTGGAGCACGGCGTCGCCCCAGTGGGTCCTTCCATCCCAGCGCCCATTGCCGGTGGCGACGAAGATGTTCCCGGTCGTCGAGTCGATCACTGCCCCGGCCTTGCCCCACACCGCGGAGCCGCTCTCGGAGCAGGACGCGGGATCCAGCAACCCGGGCCGGTCGCCGCACAGCGAATTCCACACGTGCTCGAGCGTGCCGCTCGCGCCGTCCAGCACTGCCACATGTCCCTGATACGGTGACGCATCGCCCACGTAGCCACCGGTGGTCGCGATCACGTGGCCGGCGAAATAGTTGAGCGGCGACGCGAGCTTTTCGCGCCGCGGCAGCCGGGTGATCGCCGTGCTCCACACCGCGTGGCCGTCCGCGACGGCCAGTTTCTGGACCTTCCCGTCGGGCGAGGCCGCGTACACGAATGCCCGGTCCGGATCGGCGACCGGTGTCGCGGTCGTGACCCGGTATGATCGCACCCAGGTGTTGTAGTCCGGCGGCGTGTACTCCCACAGGACCGTGCCGCCGGCGGCATCGATGG
>Ga0209801_1001853_pt1 | contig 12719 bp, 14 predicted proteins | sample GraSoiAngelo_127_FD_185884 | JGI IMG/M metagenome (GOLD analysis project Ga0209801, IMG submission 185884) | Grasslands soil microbial communities from the Angelo Coastal Reserve, California, USA - 14_0927_09_40cm (SPAdes) (version 2) | ecosystem: Environmental > Terrestrial > Soil > Grasslands ... | reverse complement strand
TTCATAACTGGCTGACTCAAGATCGGGACCCGTGTACGTCCAGGCGGCGAGGAAGCCTCCGTCCTTCAGGAGGCAGACGCCCTCGTCTACGAGAGCCGCGTAGCTCACGAGATCGATGAGCCCCTTGGGTTTCGGCGTGAAGACCGCCCGCATCAGTCTTCCACGGACGGGTAGACCCACGCGGGCGGCGCCTCCGTCAGTGGCCGTGCAGGGTAGTACGGCTGATAGCGGACATGACGGACGTAGATCCGGCTCAGTCGCGGGTCATACTTCGCCGCCCGGCTCAGCGCCCAGTGGCCGCTCGTGGCGAGCAGGCCGGCGATGGTGAGACTCACCCAGTGGAATCCCACGCCGAAGATCAGCGCTGCGATGATGGTCCCGTTCACCAGCACGAGCTCCCGTTCGGCGCCGCCCAGCAGGAGCGGGCGAGTGAGCGACGGATGGATCGGCGCTCGACGTGGTTCGTCCATTAGAAGGTCGCCCCCGCCCAGCCGACCGCGGTCATGAAGCTGAGAGCCCCGAGGGCGAGCGCCCCGCCGAAAGCGAGGCCGAACAGGCGCCGAGCCCCGGACCCGTGCTCCGTGAACGCAAAGACCAGACCCGTGACGACGACGCCGGCCGTGATCACCACGTGCGCGACGGTGCCGCTCAAGCTCGCCAGGATGACGTTGAGGGGCCCGTCCCAGGGCATCGGCGGGCCTGCCGGTGCTGCCTCGGCCAAGGACCTGCCGTAGCCGAGCAGCAAGAGACACCACGAGACGACAAGCATACTGCGCGGTCGATGGTCACTCATATTCAGCCTCCGTGGGTGCGGGGCAGATTGGCTCCAGAACGTAGCTTCCACGAGCCACGTCGTAGGCTTTCACGCGCGCAAGCTCCCGCACGCGGCGCCCTTCCGGTGTGCGGACGATGAACACGACCAGGTCCACCGTCTCGGCCACGAGGCGTGGCTGGGGCGGGACGCCCGACTCCAGGATGAGGCTGTCAAGACGCAAGAGAGCCGCCGCGGCGCTGTTGGCGTGCACCGTGGTGATCCCGCCGGGGTGCCCCGTGTTCCAGGCCTTGAGGAGCGCCAGCGCCTCTCCGCCCCGCACCTCTCCCACGATGATGCGATCCGGGCGGAGACGCATCGTGACCCGGACCAGGCGCGTGAGGTCCGCGACGTCGCCCGTATGCAGCTGGACCGCGTTCCGTGCCTCGCACTGGAGCTCGCGCGTGTCCTCGAGGATCACGATTCGCTCCGTTGGATCGCCGAGCGCGACGATCTCGCGCATCAGGGCGTTCGCGAGCGTGGTCTTGCCCGATGCCGTGCCTCCGGCGATCACGATGTTCTGGCGGTCGCGGACGGCGTCGAGGAGCACCTTCTGCTGCGCCGTGGTCAGGATCCGCGCCTTGACGTAGTCCGCGAGGCTGTAGATCTGGCTCGCGCGCTTCCGGATCACGAAGGTGGGCGCCGTCGAGACAGGCGGCAGGATCCCTTCGAAGCGGTAGCCGTTGATCGGCAGCTCGCCTTCAATGATCGGAGCGCGGTCGTGCACGACCGTACCGAGGAGAGCGGCGACCGTCCCTATAAGGCTCTCGACCTGGGTCTCCCTAAGACACTCGCCGATCTCCCGCATCCCCGCCGCGTGCGATTCGACCCACAGCGACCCGTCGGGGTTGCACATCACCTCGGTCACGTCCGGGTCGCCGAGGGCCGCGAACGTCGAGGCGCCGAGCTCGCGGCAGAGCTTGGCATAGAGTCGCTGCTGCGCTTCGGGGTGCGCCGCCCTCATCCGTCGGCTCCGCCTTCGAGGCTCACCTCGGCCCGGCTCGGCGGAAGAGTCTGCATCAATCGACCGTCCATACGGGCCACGCCACGGCGCGCACCTGCGACCGCGAGAATGGCCCGAGGTACCGACTGTCCCAGCTATTCGGCACGCGTGTGCTCACAAGCCAGAACTCATGCGCGGCGACTACGTACCGTCCCCAGACCGCGTGTGGCAACGGCAGGCCGAGGCTATCGACGTCGGCCGACGAACTGCCGGGAAGGCGCTGACCGTTGACGACCACCGCCTTCTGCCCGAGCTCCACCACGTCGCCGGCGACGGCGACGACGGGCTTGAGGACGGGCTCGACGCCGCCGACACACGGACCCGGCCAGAGGTAGCCTCGAGCACGCCCGATGGCCGCTGCCTCGAGACTCACGCAGGCCGCCACCCACGCGCCCCGTATTGGGGTCCCCGCGACGGCGCGGTAGAGTCCGCGTGGCGCACTCGGGGAGAGATTCACGTGCAGGCCGAGGCCCAGGATCGCGGCAAGCAGCGCGCCCGCGATCGCCACGCCGACGACAGCCCGTCCGACCGGCTCGAGCTTCATCGATGCGCCGTGTCGTCGTAGGGCCCGGGGAACACGAGGTCCTGGGTCACCATGACGTTGAACGCGTAGCCTGGCCGGATCTCGATCGTGGGGGCGATACTCATGCCACGGCGGATCAGTTCCGACGAGACCTGGCCCAACTCCTGCCCCACGGCAGCGCCAAGGACGTTGCCGGCGGTGGGCCCACCGAAGCCCCGGCCGAAATCCGGGATCTGGCTCAGCTGCACGCCGGCACTGATGACAGAGAGGAGGAGGGCGCCGCCGAACACGCGGAGCAGGTGGTGGTTCACCTCGTCCTGGAAGCCAGCGGCCCCGGCCGCGTCCGTGCCGGGCATGCCGTCCTTCAGGCTCAGACTCGTCGCGTTCGGGAAGATCACGCGCTTCCACGTGATGAGGACGCGCTCCTGGCCGTAGACCGCCCGATGGTCGTAGAGACCGATCAGCCGTGCACCCTGCGGGATCAGGAGATGCTGGCCGGTCTCGGTGTCGAACACGGACTCGCGGACCTGCGCGATCAGCTGCCCCGGGAGATCCGAGTTGACCCCCGTCAGAAGCACCGCGGGAATGATGGTCCCGGCCTTCACCTCGTAGGGGCTCGTCGGATCGCGGAGGCTCGCGGTCCATCGCTGGCGCGGCTGGACCGGGCGCCCCCGGCAGGCCCGCCGCGACCGCTTTGGCCGCCGCCAGCGCCGCCGGCACGATCGACCCCGCGGTCGCTGGAGCGGCCTCGATGCCGGTCACCGATCGCCCCAAACTGCTGCCCCCGGCGGTCGAGGACCGCGCCTCGAAGGCCGTCGCCCCGATGGGCGCGGCCATGGCAGAGCGCAGCCCGCGCTCCAGTCGCTCGGGCTCGAGTCCGGTGTCACTAAGTGTCTTGGAAGGCGTGCCGCCTGCCAACTGAACGCTCGGCTCACGATCCGGAACCTTGTCGAACCAGCGCTCACCGGCCGGCGGGAGCTGCGAGGCCCGAGCCGAGTCGCCGTCCTGCGCGAGCCGCGAGCTCTGGGCCTGTAGCGCGACGAGTCCGGCGACGAATACGAGAACGAGGACGGCGCCGACGACGTAGAGCACGCGGCGATTGAGCCGCACCACCGGCACGCGCGGCGGCGCGAGCTGGGCGGGTCCGCGGAGCTCGGGGTCGTCTCGCGGCGGGGTCATTGCCCGTCGGCCTTTCGGCGGATCGTCACGCGATCCTGCTGACCACCCACGCCGACGATCAACACCGCGGTGTCGAAGAGCCGGTCCACCACGTAGTACGGGAGCCGAACCCGGTAGTTCACGAGAGCCGACTCCCCGCGACTCTGCACCAAGAGGGCCGGCGCCTCGCTCGCCTGGAGCGCGGCCGGCATCTGGATATAGACGTGCTGGCCGTCGTCGAAGACGCGCAGAGGCCGCCACGGGAGTCCCTGCCCTCCAACGATCTCGTAGCCGAACGCGAGCCGGTCCGGCGTGAGCCGCGGGCCCCGGGCCACGGTTGGATCCGGAGCCCGGCGCGAGAGCGCCGCCTTCGCGCGGAACGTCCCGTTCGTCTGCTCGACGAGATCGAGCGGGTAGTAGAACTTCGCGCGCCTCACGTACCCCGGGTCCCCTTTGACCTTGGAGACGAGGCCGAGATAATACGTCCGGCGGTTCGTCGTGATGATGGCGTTGGTCACGATCCCGTACTCCGTCGGCTTGATCATGACGTGCGGAGTGAGGGTCTCCCGAGCGCCGCTGAAGGCCGGATGCACGAGCCAACGGCTCGAGTCCCCGATAGAAACGTTCTGGATCTCCTCGCCGACGTCAAGCTCGACGTCGCACACACGGAGGGGCTCGCAGGTGACGATGACCTCCGTGAGCCCGTACGGATACTGGATGAACTCCGTCGTCCGAATGATCGGTGCCGACTGGCCCGACTTCCAGGCGCGCATCGCCGCCTGGACCTGCGGGTCGTCCGGATGGACGAGCTCACCGGCCGCCGGAAGCGGCTGAAGCTCGGTCTTCTCCGGTACCGCCGTGGCCCGGACGAGATCCTCATCGAGCGGAGCCGTCGGCGCCGGCTGCGTGGCGCAGCCGGCGAGCAACGCGAGGGCGGCCCCCAGGGCGGCCCGAGCCGCGGCGCCGGAAGCAGTCTGGCTCAAAGCTGCTTGGTCCATCGGATCTCCCTCACGTACAGCCCGAAGGGGTTCATCTGGATGGCGTCGGCCGTGGCGGGCGGCACCGTCTCCACCTTCAGCACGGCCTCCCAGTTGCTCCTGCCGAGCAGCGTGCCGTCGAGGCCTCTCTGCTCCTCGTTCCAGCGCACCTGCCACGATCGTTCGGAGAGCTGAAGAAGGCTGGTGACGGCCGGGAGGACCGTGTACGTCTTCGCAATCTCGAAGGGGTTGTTCGCCCGGTAGTGGTCATCGAGGAATGCCCGCGCGGAGCCCCGCGCGTATGCATAGACCTGATCGAAACCTCGCTTCATCGCAACGCGGTCAGTCATCACTCCGCGTGTGCCGCGAATGAACGCGGCGAGCTGGTAGCGCACGATCCGTTCGTCCGTCGGGCGCCCCGCGGCTTCCACGGGCTTCACCGCGATCGCCGCGCCGAGGGCGTCGACCTCGACGACGTACGGGACCGTCTTGTGCTGCAGGCCCAGCGCCACGAGACCGCCGCCCAGCACGCCCGCCAGCGCCAGCTCCGCGACCGCCGCGATCTGCCACCAGCGACGCGCCTGGACCAGATCGAGATAGCGATCGTTCCATTCGCGCCGAGCCTCGACGTACGGGTTCAAATCCTTCATCACTCGACTCGCTCGAAGCGCCTCGCACTCCAAATGTCGTGCCACGGCGCGAAGTAAAAGCTAAGTACGGACCAATTCGACCAATTGGGAGCGCGTGTCGAGGACGTGGGGGGCGGCGAGCGCGGCAAAGTGCAGCGCCCAGTATGCAATCTACAGCAAGCAGCGGTCACTTCAAACGCGCGACGGTCGATCAATAAGAACGCTGCTCATGCGCACCCACGCGGGCCGCCTGTCCCTGCCACCGTTGCATCTTGCGGTGGAGGGTCCCACGGTTCATGCCCAGCCTCCTCGCTGCGGCGGTCAAATTGCCACCCGCCGTCTCGATGACGCGGAGGATGTGGCGACGCTCCATTTCGGCGAGTGAGAGGGATCTCTCGTCCGTCACCGCGGCCAGCGGCTTGCGGAACAGGAGGTTTTCCGGCAAATCCTCCACGTCGATCGTGGACCCCGGCGAGAGTATCATCAGCCGCTCGATGGTATTCGCGAGTTCGCGGACGTTTCCGGGCCACGCGTAGCCCTGGAGAACCCGCATCGCCTGAGGAGTCACCTTCTTCTCACCGAGCCCGCGGCGCTGCAGCAGGCTCAGAAAGTGCGTCACGAAACGTGGGATATCTTCGGGTCGCTCGCGCAGCGGAGGCAGCGTGATGCGGATGACGTCGACCCGGTGCAGCAGGTCTTGTCGGAGCCGACCTGCCCGCACCAGATCGTCGACATCGCGGTTGGTGGCCACGATGACGCGGACGTCGACCGTGATCGTTCTCACCCCACCGACCCGGCGCAGCTCACCATGATCCAGCACCTTGAGGAGCTTCGACTGCATCTCCGGCGACATCTCGGCGAACTCGTCGAGGAACAGCGTGCCGCCGTCGGCCAGCTCGAAAAGCCCGGGCTTCTCGCCCACCGCCCCGGTGAACGCGCCTCGCTCGTGCCCGAAAAGCTCGCTCTCCAGGAGCTGATCCGCCACTGCCCCGCAGTGGAGATCGACGAACGGCTTGGCGCAGCGGCCGCTCAACGAATGGATCGTGCGTGCAAGCAAACCCTTGCCCGTCCCGGATTCGCCGAGGATGACGACCCTCCCGTCCGCAGATGCGATCTGCTGGGTCGTCTCGAGCACGGCGCGGATCGTCGGACTCTCGCCCACGAAGTCCGACATTCCAACCGGGGCCAGCATGCGCCGCAGGGCCACATTCTCACGCCGCAAGCGCAGGTGATCGACCGCGCGGCGCAGGGTTTCCTCGATGAGCGCAGGCTCCGTCGGTTTGCAGAGGTAGTGGAACGCGCCGTATTTCATGGCAGCGACGCAGTCGTCGTAGTCGGGTTGGCCAGTGAGGATCACGACCTCACACGGCCAGTCGGCTTCACGGATGCGCTTGAGCGTCTCGAGCCCCCCCAAGCCCGGCATCCGGATATCGAGCAGGACGACGTCGAAGGAGCGCTCGGCGAGACGGTCGAGCGCGGCCTCTCCGCGCGGCAAGCACTCGACCTGGTGACACGCGCCGGTCAGGCGCCTTTGCATGACGAGGCGGAACGCGGCGTCATCGTCCACGACGAGAACTGTCATCGGACGGCCGTTCGAGGGAGACCGGTGATGTTCGTTCATCGCTCTGCCGGCAGCTCGAAGGTGACCGTCGTCCCCTGGCCCGCTCCCGGGCTCGTGATCGTGATCGTGCCTCCGTGCTGTTCAACCATGGCCTGACAGATCGCCAGCCCGAGTCCGACGCCCTTGCCGACCTCCTTCGTGGTGTAGAAGAGGTCGAAGACATTGGGGAGGTTCTCCGGTGGGATCCCACGTCCAGTGTCCTGGACGGTCACGATCACGCGTCCCGGACTGGCCACGTCAGGCTCAAGGCGCGCGGCGATGTCGATGCTGCCCGGCCCTTCGAGGGCGTCCAGCGCATTGCTCAGGATGTTGAGCACAACCTGCTTGAGCATCACCGCGTCCGCTTGGACGCGGAGGGGGACGTCCACAGGCCACACCGTGAGCCGTTTTCCGCTCGTGGCCGCCGCGCTCGACACCAGCGCCACCGCCTCGGCGACGACCTGCGGTACGTCGACGGACTCGAACGCCGGTTTCCGCTCGCGAACGTAGTCGAGGAGACGATCGACGATGTTGGCGGCTCGGCGAAGCTCGGAGTGGGCGTGCTTGAGAAGTGAGGGGAACTCTTCGAAGCCAGACGTGAGCGCTTCTGGGGCGGCTGCCGCTTCTCTCATCTCGGCGATGAAGCCGACTGCGTTCTGGAGAGGATTCCGTAGTTCATGCGCGAGCCCGGCCGCCAGTCGGCCCGCGAGAACGAGCTTCTCGTGTCGCAACACCGCGGCCTTCGAGAGCTGCACGTCGTGATATGCGCGCGCATTGGCCATCGCGAGGGCAGCGAGATCGGCCAGGCCCTGGGCAAGCTCGATGTCGGCCTCTGAGAAGACTCGGCCCGTCATCCCGGTGACGGCCAATGTCGCGATGACGCCAGCTTCGGAAGGCAGCGGGACCGCCAGCACGGCTCGGTCCTGCACGGTCTCGTGAGATCTATGCCCCTCACTCCAGTGGGGCAAGCGGGGGTCGTTGGTGAGATCCGGAGTCCAGAAGGTCACCGCCTCGAAGGCCACCTTTCGGACAAGGCTTGAAAACCGTCCCGGGAGCTCCTGCCGAACGACCGGCGCGCCTCGGGAAGAGGCGATGATCAGGTGGTCGGGGTTCGCCCACACCGTGCAATCCCAGCCGTCAACCAGTGGAATCACGCTGTGCACGAGCCGTTCGCAGACGACGGAGACATCCCGGGTCTTCGTCAGCATCTCAGCAAGCCTGGACATCTCTGCCGCACCATGCTGCCGCTGCCGGCTCTCCGCCTCTGCGCGCGCACGCATCAACAGCGGGGTGGCTTCGGTCGCGATGATCTCGGCTTGTTGAATGTCGTCGTCGGAGTAGGGTCGGTCGGATGCCCGAGCGAGAGTGATCGCTCCGATCGCCTCGGTTTCGAACAGGAGCGGCACGGAGAGGGCTGCAACCGGAGTCCATGTCTTCATTGCGTCGGCGAACATGTCGGAGATCCGTACCGGGGACGCGGCGTAATCGGTGGTCACGAACGGCATGCGCGTATCGATGGCGCGCCCAGCCGCGCCGAACCCTGGCGGCAAGACCTGCCCGCGTCGAATCGCGGGAGGATCCACCCCGTCGACGGCGACCGAGTGAAGTGCCCTCGACAGTCGGTCGACGAGGAAGACGATGGCCGTCCCGCTCCGCAGCAAGCGTCGAGCATCCGCCGCGATGGCATGAGCGACGTCATCGATGTGATGGGGCATCTGTATCCCGCGGTCGACTCCATGGTGGGCGACAAGACTCCATCGCCGCGTCGCCTCGTTGAGCCGCTGCGCGTTGCGGACCCGGCGAGCCAGCCGAACGCCGAGGCGAAGCCCCTGCTCGATCGCGCCGTCCTGAAAGATCCGGGACTGTCGACTTCCGACGTAGACCAGGGCTTCCAGGCCGGTGGTGCCCGCGCCGCTCAAAAGAGGGAGAACGAGCGCCGCCTCGATCCTCTCGGCGAGCAGCAGGGCCCGTTCGGAAGGACTCAGTCCTTCCTCGGCCGACGTGCGCCCGGACCACGGTCGGCTGGAGAGAAGGACGGTGCCACCGACGCCGATCCCGGGGGTGACTCGAACGCCAAGTCCGTGACGGTCCCGAGCGCCCTCGGCGTACCGGATCACGGCCGAGCGGGCTCGCGATTCACGCACCGCCAGCCACACGACATCCGCATCGAACAGCGCGCGAAACGCGTGCGCGGTCTCGACGAGCGCCGGCGGCGGAGCGAGGGCGGAAACTCCCACGCCGGATATCGTTCGCGTGGTACCGACGGACGCGTTAGTCACGTTGGAGGAGCCACCGCAGGATCCATGGCCAGATCTCATGTCGTGCAGGTCGGCTCGCGATGATACGTGTGTGGTCGTAGTCCTCGGAGAAGCCGGAGGCTTTCCCGCACTCCACGAACTCCTTGTCACTGCTCCCGAGGGCCTCGTAGATTCGGCGGCAGCCACGGACGGGCGCGATGTAGCGATCAGCGGCGCCCGCGAACCAGAGCGTGGGAACGGTGATGCCCTTCGCCGCCTCCAGATAATCAAAGCCGTCGTTACCCAGCCAGCGACGACGCCAGTTCCAGCGGAACCACTGGTTCACGACCCCGCGGAACTCGTCCTCCGGCCCGAAGCCCAACAGGCGGCGGCGCGCCGGGCCGGCGAGGTTGTTGATCAGCATGATCCGTGTCGCGTTCGCCCGTCCTCGTAGCGTCGCGCCCGCTTCGGTCGCCTGGCTCGCCAGCGTGACCAGTCCGCGCACCCGTTCCCTGGCCTCCGGATTTCGCGCCAGGTACATCACGAACACGAGGCCGCCGCCGCTGTGGGCCACGAGGAAGACTTGCTCCTTTCCCGTGGCCCGAAGGACCGCCTGAAAGCCGGCCGGGACGTCGAACATGGCGAACCGCTCGAAGTCTGCGTTGACGTGGCCTCGTTCGCTCTGGCCGTGACCTCGCAGCTCCAGCACCCAGCAATCGAACCCGTGGTCGGCGAGGAATCCGGCCAGCCCCGCGCAGACCTGCCCGTTCGAGAAGGTGCCATGCGTCAGTAAGACGGGACACCCCTGCCAAACCGCCCCGGAAACCCGGTGAAGCGCCAGCTCCACTCCGTCATCGGTCCTGACGTGAACGCCGGCTGGTTTCATGCGCCCTCTTTCGCGTACACCCGTCTCCGACCCCAGCGCTCCCTGTTCGACTGGCATCTAGGCTACCTCCTGAGTCCGATCCAATTCAGCCCCGATGTTCGCCCGGTTCGAGAACTTGACCTTCCGCAGCTCTTCCAGCCGCTCGGCGGCGAGCAGGCCCTGAATCAATGGTGTATAGAACACGCCGTCACCGACGAGGGTGAGCTGGCGCTCCGAGACCTCCACCCATCCCCGCTCCTGAAGCGCCGGCCAGATGTCGCGGTACTCATCGACGAGGTTCACACCGAAGAGCTTCTCGTAGAGCTGCAGGTCAACACGGAGGCACTGGAGCATCTGGAAGAGGATCATGAGGCGCAGGTCTTTTTCCGTGTAGTGGAAGCCGCGCTCGACGGGAAACCGCCCCTGGTCGATGCGGGCGAAGTACTCTTCGACGCGCCTGCAATTCATGTAGCTCCACCCGGGTAGACCAGGAGTCCCCGGGAAGACAGAGACGCCGGCGAAGCCCCAGGCCCAGGTCTCGGTGGCGACGATTGCCGCCCCGTCATCATGCGCGAAACGCCGGTACCAGTGGTCCTCGTAACGAAGTGTGTCGGCCTCCGTCTTCTCCCAGTCGAACGTCGTCACCTGTGCGTACCCGTGGTTGCGGAGGAATTCCGCGGACGCGCGGTACATTCTGACGTTCTGGTCGGTCGATGGGAGCTCCGGCCGGCGGTTCCGGGCGAAGTCCGTCCGGCCGGCCACGTTCAGCTCATAGTGGGTGATGTGGCCGACGCCGGCCTGCACGACAGTGTCGAGGTCCTTGAGCATTCCTTCGACGGTCTGGCGTGGCCAGCCAAAGATAAGGTCGACGCTGCTCCCTAACCCGAGTTCGTGGCACCAGGCTATCGCTTGGAGCACCTGGGAGCCCTTCTGCTTTCGCCCGCTCATCTTGATCATCTCGTCGGCGAGCTGCTGGGCCCCGATGCTGATCCGAGTGATTCCAGCGTTCCTCATCGCGACGAGCTTTTCTTTCGTGAAGAGCTGGGGAACTCCTTCGAGAGTTATCTCCGCCCCGGGCGGGAGTCTCGGGAACATCCGGCGAACGATCGCGAGCAACTGATCGTATTGTCTGGCCTTGTAGAGGTTCGAAGTCCCTCCGCCGAAATACACGCTGGTCGGTCGGTCTTCCTCGAAGAAGCGGCTGTACATCTCGCCTTCGCGGCCGAGATAGCGAAGGTACACGTCGAGCTGCTCCTGGTTCCGGTAGATCTCGCTCGGGAAGAGGCAGAAGCCGCATCGATCAGGCTTGGTCGGAAGACAGTAAGGAGTCGCGACGTACAGGCTCAGCCGGGTCGGAAAGACAAGACGTGTGGTACGTCGGTGCTCCATGACCGTCCCGACGGGAATGTCCTGATCGAGCCAGAACAGGGGCGACGGGTGCCCGTGGAGGACGCGGTTGGCATGACGTCGAGAAACCTCTCGGTCGATCTGCTCGCGCACGCGCTGGAGTCGATCGTCCATCGGTTACTCCTTCGGTTGGGATACCTTCACGTGTTGGATTGGAGCGCGGCACGCACCGCGTCTACATGCGGTCATTCAAGCTCCGTCCGTTCGCGACTTGAGTGCGGCGGGCCAGAGAGCAAATCGGATGCCAGGCAGAGTCGCACGCTCGACCGCCTGCGACGGCTGTCCAAAACCCCGTGTGGCAAAAGGCAAGGTCGCCGGACCGAAAGTAGAGACGGACGCGCCCCACCGCCGCGGGCGGCGTCTTAAATCGATGCAAAATGCGTCACGGCCGATGCGAAATGCGACACTTGCTGACACTCGTCGAGGAATCGGCGAACAGGCAGGCCGGCGGCTGGTACTTCTAGAAAATGTTGGAGAGAGAATCTCGAGCCGACCACCCTCGAATCCGCGGAGGGAGCTTCGCGAGTTTCGCTGCGTGCTCCTCGACCTCCGCGGCCACGGCGATAGTGAACACGTGTCGCCGCCGGCATACAATCCCGAGCACCACGCTGCCGATCTTGCGCAGGTCGTCGCGAGTCTGGTGCACAGCCCATACGCCATCCTCGCCCACTCTGCGGGTGCGCTCGCGGCGGCGCGCTTCATCACGAACACGCGGGCGTCGATTCCCGCAGCCATGCTCAACGCCTTTGTCTGGGTGGATCTCGACCCGCTCGTCGCCGCATCGATCCCACCATCCCTGATGAGCGGCTCCGGTCCTTCGTGATCGAAGGACTCCGCCGAGTCGATGGCGGTTGGCGTATGAAGCTAGATCCCGCCACGTACGGGACGTGGGAGCCAGGTGACCTTCGGTCCATTCTGCCAAACATCGCGACGCCGACGTTCGTCCTTCGAGGGGCCGAGAGCATAGTGACCTCAGCAGAAGGAACTGCGGATCTCTCGAACGGATTGCCCAACCGCGAAGTGCAAGAGATCAAGGGCGGCAGCCACATGCTCCCGCTGGAGCACCCGAAGGAGGTCGCTGCGGCGGTACGCGATTTCATCAGACGTCACATTGTTAGCAGCGCATAAAGTGTGAGGGCAATCGATTCTCTGACGATGTTGACCTCAATGCTGTCGCTGTCCGCGAATGTCCTCTTGAGCGACGCGTACAGTTCTTAGCGAACCAAGCGAGCTCGCCGTCAAGGATTCGTTCGGCCGCATACCCATGCGGGTATACGGCGCCTGGGACTCATGCTGGCCCGTAGAAACAAGGGGATTTGGCCGGGCTTCTTGCAGAGCATGGACAGACCGGTCGTTTTGGGCGACGCCGCCGCGAGACCGCGCGAGACCGTGCTCTTTCTTGGACGTGGACAACTGTGGAAATGTGGACATGAGGCGTGAGCACTTAGGCCTTGACAAGACGCAAGGGGAGCAGCACTATGCGCGCAACCTGGGAGTTAGGCCTAGGGG